>WNFT01004735.1_pt1 | contig 11878 bp, 8 predicted proteins | sample 5400191 | NCBI WGS metagenome assembly WNFT01 (sample SAMN13153359, study PRJNA577476) | soil metagenome | isolation source: 80 cm saprolite under Madrone tree | place: USA:California | collected 2016-06-14
TATTTAAGGCACTCGTTCTCTCCGGAGTCCCATTCAACACGCGATAGCCGTACTCGTAGTGAAGGGGCTCATCGGTAGTAACCCCCTTGTGACGCAAGCTCGTTATTTGCATCAGCAGTAACACAGCTAACAACGCGCCACAGACGGTTAGCCACCCTGGCATCGCGATCCACTGTCGAACTCGACTTTTCATTGATAGACTCCGTAACACGATGGCCTGACCGCTTAGTCGGACTTTGGAAGCTCTGGTGAACGGATGACATCTGCGTCAAATTCACTGACTGAAATGATGTAATCGACGTTCGCCTGTTGCTGTGGTGTGAGTTCATTTACATTTTCGACCCAAATACGCAGGGAATGATCGTTCCAGACCAGAGAGGCAATGAAAAAAACGTTCCACTTGTTTTGGAAGAGATTTTCTTTCAACAAAAGGAGAATGCTACTGCCATGTAATGGACGCAGACCTAGGGAACGAAACGTATGGATAACATGGAAAGTTTTTGCGCCTACGTTGAGCGAAGGCACTCGAAGGCGTTGATTCTCCCGCTGTGTAAAGGCTGCGAGAGCGAACGCTACTAAAAGCGTCGCGGCGATTCGGAAAACCCGGAGAGGTGCTTTCCTGGAAGCATTCCCATTGATTGCGCCTGTTGCTGCAGGCAGCGCACGGTTGCCAAGAAATAGCAAAAATTCCGAAATCAGAATGATCAAATCAAACGTAACCTTTGCAAAGATCATTGCCCATCCGAAGAGCAGAAGATAAAGGGATGCATCGCCGCGCACGGGGACGATAAACGCCATAGGAAGGGGCACGATCACTATCCAGAAGGCCATGAGCTGAAGCGCGCGGTCCCGGCGTACAAAGGCGTAAATGAAAACCAGTGCCCACGAGAGTAGCAGCGCTGCTGGCGTGATCGCATGCCCGGCAAACAACAATTGGCTAACAAACTGGGCGTTGGAAGCTGTGAAATTATGCCATGAATATTTTGGCCGATAAGGATCTAAACTTGCCAGCGAGCCGCTACCGTGAATTTTCCCGTAGATATAAGAAACGGTGAGTAATCCGGCAATCAGCGATGGCGCGGCATAAGTCCGGATCCAGTGCAGGAACGCTTTCCAGTCCGTCCAGCCGGGAGATTTGAGAAACTCATAAATTAGGACGATCACTGGAAGTGTAACTGCCATTTCCTTGCAGTTTAGCGCCATAACATAAAGGGCCAGGAATCCCACCAATTGCACCGGCCGCAAAGAGGCCCCTCTTTCGCGAATATGTAGGTAGTAAGCCAATGCCGCGAAGTAAAAGAATCCACATAACACGTCATAAATAAACGCACCCACGAACCCGAGGCCGCCAAGCCGCGGGTGGTAACAAAGAGCAAGGACAGCGAGAAACGCGATAGAGCGCGAGGAGGCGAGACGCCGGCTCAGGTAATAGACCAGCGGAATCGACGCAACGAGAATGCCGATCTGGACAATTCGATAAGGCAAAGGATCCAGGTCAAAGAAGTGATAAAGTGGCAGATAGTAAAGAGCGCCCCCCGGACGATACAGGTAGAGCGGCAGATCATAAAGAGCGCATCCCGGGCAAAGAAATGACTTCCAAAACACGATGTTTGCCAGGAGTGATTTCAGCGCTCCGGCACACCAGCAAATCCCGATGTTCATCATTTCGTCTTCACGAAATCCCCCGCGCAGCGCGGGAAGGGCAAAGTGGAGGAAATAGACGATGAGAACAGCCACGCAAATCCCATCAAACACGGGGCGTTGGTACACCTTGTTAGTCTCCGGATCGTCCAAAGTTGGGGAAGGGATCATACAGTCATTGCAAAATCAGATCGCGGTAACCGCCAATTCCTTCCTGCGGGACGGTGTCCACCTGGAGGCTGCGCCAATCCTTGCCGTTCGGCTTCCCAGCATACAACTACATCCTTAACCTTTAACGACGACCGTGCGCATTCGGTCTAATCAATCAACAGAACAGCTTGGTCAAGAACTCCAGAGTTGTGTGTACATTCTCTCAGGTTGTCCTCGTCAATTGGACAATAGGACTTTCGAGGGAATTCTGCGGCCCAGACTGAGCGTCTATCGTAGGTCGTCTATGGCGAATAGGTATTGTAATCGTAAGGAGACTCGACTCCCATGTCTGTCTGTCAGCAGGCCAAAGTTTTCGCAAAGTTACGTTGCTGCGCTACCGATAGTATTCTTGCGTCCTTTCAGGGAATGCCAAGAGGAAAAAAAACATGACTGGATGCATGGAATATCCCAGACACCGGCGCGCAACGCCACTCGTCTTAAATACTGTATTGACTGCGTGGGAAGCGAAGGACCCGATGCAAGCCGTCCGATAGTTCCGCTCAATACCAACTTTCTGCCAGGAGGAATCCTGTACAGCGTGCGGCCCGCCACTCTTAATGAATTATTGGCGCTTTGAACGAAGGGAGTGAAAAAGTTCGCTGGCGAACCGAAACAGTTTCGGCGATAAAGCGAACTGCCATGGAAGCTGCCTCCGGAAACACAGTCCTGATCATCGAGGACGAACGCGATGTGGTCGATCTGCTCGCACTTAATTTGCGCAAGGCCGGTTTCGCGACGTCCACCGCGCCCGACGGCGCTTCCGGATTGGAGAAAGCGCGCAGGGAAAAGCCATCTTTGATTATTCTTGATCTCATGCTCCCGAAGATGCCCGGGCTGGAAGTTTGCAAAATTCTGAAAAGCGACCCGGGAACCCGCCAAGTCCCGATTATGATGCTCACAGCGAAAGCCGAAGAAATCGACCGGATAGTCGGTTTGGAATTTGGCGCAGACGATTACGTGACCAAACCGTTCAGTCCGCGGGAAGTCGTGTTACGAATTCGGGCGATCATGCGGCGTGGCGAGGCGAAACAAGACGATGAACGCTTGACTGCCGGCCCCATCACCGTTGATCCGGCGCGTTACGAGGTTTCCGTCAACGGCAAGCGGATCAGCCTTACCAGCCTTGAATTTAAACTTTTGCGCACGCTGATGCAGCGACGCGGCCGGGTGCAGGCGCGCGACCGCTTGCTCAACGATGTATGGGGTTACGAAAGTATCATTGACACACGGACCGTGGACACGCACGTCCGACGGTTGCGCAAGAAACTTGGCAAAGCCGCCGATGTGATTGAAAGCGTGAGAGGGTTCGGCTATCGAATGAGAGAAAAGTAAGGCCAGATGTATTGGCTAATCTTGGGCGTCCTCTGCGCCATGTTCGCAGTGATAGCGCTGGCTCTCTGGCAAAAATGGGCCGCGCCGTGGGCACAAATTGAGCAGCTCGTCTCGCAAATAGCGAAGGGCGAAAGCCCATCCACTTTTCTGATAAACGGTGGAAAAGATCCGCACCGCGTTGGGCTGGCGCTGGAGAATATTTTTGCGCGCCAGCAGGAACTCGAGCGCCAGATCGCGGGGCGCGAATCCGGCACGCAAACAATTCTCGGCGCAATGGAGGATGGCGTCCTCGTAGTTGACGCGCGCCGTGGCATTACTCTTATGAATCCGACTTTTCAGAAACTGTTCGAGCTGCGCGATCCGGCGGTCGGCGTTCCTTTGGTTGAAGCCGTCCGTCACGCAACGCTGGATCAACTGATTGCGGAGACGCTGCTCACTGGCGAAGCGATGCGATGCGAGTTGAATCTGGCCGATTCGCGAACTCACAGCGAGCGACATATCGAAGTCAGCGCCGTCCCAATCAAGAACGCTGACGATGAAGTGACCGGTGCAGTCGTGCTTTTCCACGATATCACTGAGTTGAAGCAGCTGGATCAAATCCGGAGAGACTTTGTTGCAAATGTTTCGCACGAGCTCCGAACGCCGTTGTCGATTTTACGCGGCTACATCGAGGTGTTGTTTGATGAGCCGCAGACCTCACGGGAGGAACTCACACGCATCCTTTCGATCATGGAACGGCATTCCAAACGACTCCAACGATTGGTTGATGATCTGCTAAGCCTTGCACAACTGGAATCATCCCAAGCTCAGCTGGAGCTGAGCGTCGTTCGGGTGGATGAGTTGTTTAATAACCTCATCCGTGATTGGAAGGAAAAACTCGCAGGAAAGAATTTGAAAGTGATTGTTGATTTGCCTTCGGAGACATTGATGCTTCGCGCCGATGGAACGCGCTTAGAGGAAGTGCTCCACAATCTGCTGGACAACGCGGTGAAATTTTCACCCGAGAACGGAGAGGTTCGCCTACGAGGGACGCGTTGCGGTTCTACCGTGGTACTAAGCGTGGCGGATAATGGAATCGGAATCAGCAAAGAACATTTGCCGCGAATTTTCGAGCGCTTTTATCGCGCTGACAAAGCGCGCAGCCGCGAGCTGGGAGGCACGGGTCTGGGGTTGGCGATTGTGAAACATATCGCCCAATTGCACGGTGGACGCGTCGAGGCTGAGAGCGAGCTGGGGCATGGAACCACAATCCGCGTGGTGCTGCCGATGCCTTCGGCGGGTTAGAACATTAAAGCGTTGCAGCATTGAAGGTACGGGCTCTAAAGCACGAGACCGAGAACGCGCATTCGTTTTAACGGTTCAAAGGTTCAACGATTTAACGACGGCGAAGCCTGCTGTCACACAAAAGTAACATTAAAAATTTTGACGCTTCCGAGCGCGCTACGGCAGGCTGAGTGATCTATGAAATCTCCCAATTTTGCTCACAAAATTCTAGCAACGGCGCTTCTGGTCGGGATCAGCATGACCGCCTCGGCGCAAATGATGATTAACGGCGCAGGCGCGACTTTCCCGTATCCAATTTACTCAAAATGGTTCGATGAGTACGCGAAAGTCGATCCCTCGGTCCGGTTTAATTATCAATCGATCGGATCCGGCGGAGGGCAGAAGCAGATCCTTGCCCAAACAGTCGATTTCGGTGCGTCCGATGGTCCGATGAGCGACGAGAATCTCGGCAAAGCGCCCGGGAAAATTCTTCACATTCCCACCGTCGCGGGCGCAGTGGTGTTAACCTATAATTTGCCAGAAAATCCTGCGCTTAAACTCGACGCAGACACGATTGCCGGAATTTTTCTCGGTCAAGTCAAGAAATGGAATGATCCCAAGCTGACAGCATTAAATCCAGGCACAAAATTGCCCGATCAAGAGATCGTGGTCGTGCACCGATCAGATGGCAGTGGAACCACGTTTATCTTCACCGATTACCTCAGCAAAGTAAGCAGCGAATGGAAGGAGAAAGTCGGCAACAATACTTCTGTCAATTGGCCGGCTGGCATCGGTGGCAAGGGAAACGAAGGCGTGTCGGGGCAGGTAAAGCAAACGCCGGGGGCAATCGGTTATGTGGAACTGATTTACGCGACACAGAACAAGATGCCGTACGCGGAAGTGAAAAATTCCGCAGGCCAATTCGTGAAACCGACGATTGATTCGGTGACCGCTGCGATCGCAACGGCCAGTATTCCGGATGATTTTCGGTTCTCCATGACGAATGCGCCGGGAAAGGATGCGTACCCAATTTCCGGTGCGACGTGGCTGCTGGTTTACGAACAGCAAAAAGATGCGACGAAAGGAAAGAAATTGGTGGAGTTTCTGAAATGGGCGATGAAGGACGGCGAAAAAATGGCCAAAGATCTCGACTACGCCTCACTGCCGGAGAGCGTGCAACAGCGCGTCCTCAAACGAATCGACGAAATCAAGATGTAACCGAGAGGTCTACCGCAGCGGCCTGCCGCTGCTAATCAAAGTATTAAGTTTTTATGGCTGTGGCCGCATCGATAGCGGTGGAAGAGCGCTCTGTCCAAGCACGCATGGCGTCTCCATCCCGCTTTGGAGATAAGGCATTCGAGTGGCTTACGCTCGCGATGGCACTGGCCGTGGTGGTGCTGATTATCTTGATTGGCTGGCAACTCTGGATTGGGTCTTCGGTCGCTATCAAGAAATTCGGTTTTCATTTCCTCGTCACATCAACCTGGGATCCAGTCGCGGAGCAATTCGGGGCGCTGCCCTTCATTTACGGAACGCTGGTTTCTTCGCTCATCGCACTGCTAATTGCGGTCCCATTGAGCATCGCAACGGCTGCCTACCTGACAGAACTCGCGCCGCTTTGGATTCGGCAGCCGCTCGTGTCTTTGATCGAAATGCTAGCGGCAATTCCGAGTGTCATCCTCGGACTTTGGGGCATTTTCGTAATGATTCCATGGTTGCGCGATTACCCCTTCCCATGGCTTAAACGTTTGTTCGGTTGGACGCCGTTCTTCAGTGGCCCGATCTACGGGCCAAGCATGCTCGCAGGCGGTATTATTATTGCCATAATGATTCTGCCGATCATCACTTCGGTCTCGCGCGAGATTTTGCGCAGTGTACCGGATTTGCAACGGGAAGCCGCCTACGGTCTCGGCGCGACCCGCTGGGAGGCGACCCGCATCGCAGTACTAAGTTATGCCAAGAAAGGGTTGTTCGGCGCAGTGATTCTTGGTTTAGGACGCGCTCTTGGCGAAACGATGGCCGTAACGATGGTGATTGGCAATACACCGCAGATCGCCGCATCGCTGTTTAAGCCGGGATATACCCTGGCCAGCGTGCTCGCCAATGAATTCACCGAAGCGACGACCGATATGTATCTTCAGGCGTTGTTCGAAATTGGGCTGGTCCTTTTTGGAATAACCATTCTAGTGAACCTCCTCGCCCAATTGCTCTTGCGTACCATTGCCACCACATCAGCCACACGCGCGGTGCAGTAGCCATGAAGAGGAGACGGTCAGACAACCACGAGTGGCGCAAATTCAAAAGCGCACTGGCGTCAGTAGTCGCTTTTGTTTCCGCAGTCCTTGTGATTACCCCGCTGGGTCTGGTGTTCTTTCATCTTGTCGTCAACGGTGCCAGCTCGTTGAACTGGGACTTTTTTACGAAACTGCCAGCGCCGGTTGGAGCGGTGGGCGGTGGAATGGTGAATGCAATCGTCGGCTCGCTTGAATTGCTTGCTTTTGCCGGCGCAATCGGAATACCGATCGGAGTGTTGGGTGGAGTTTACCTGGCGGAATATGGATCGGCGCGGATCAACTTCGTTCTGCGCTTCCTGGCCGATGTGCTCAACGGCGTTCCATCGATCACCTGGGGCGTTGTGGTCTACGGTATGGTGGTGCTGCGCTTCAAAGGCTTCTCAGCGTACGCCGGCGGCCTCGCACTGGGCCTGATCATGATTCCCCTGATCCTGCGCACGACGGAGGAAGTTATTCTTCTTGTGCCAAACGGATACCGCGAAGCCGCGCTCGCGCTTGGCGTTGGCCGTTGGAAAACAATCGTCCATATTGTGATGAAGACCGCGTCCAAGGGGATCATCACGGGGATTCTGCTCGCGCTCGCTCGTGTGGGCGGCGAAACAGCACCGCTCCTTTTCACCGCCTTCGGTAATCGTTTTTGGAACCACAGCCTCAGTCAACCCATCGCTGCGCTTCCCTTGCAGATTTTCACCTATGCCATTTCTCCGTATGACGATTGGCATCGCCAGGCATGGGCCGGCGCGCTGGTGCTCGTCACCGGTGTTTTTTGCGTTAATATATTGGTTAGAATTTTGACTCGAGGACATACGGCGTCGGTCGTCTAAGGCTTTCGCAAATGGAGAATCTAGTTATGGAAACACCCGAACGAACCGTTATGGAGCGTATGGAACAGGGGACCGCACCCCCGCCCGAAGCGGAGACTCCAGCGGCATGCACGTTTGAAGTGAAAAATATCTCGATCTGGTACGGCGAGAAGCGCGCCATCGATAATGTGACCCTTGACGTCGCTTCGAACGCCGTCACTGCGATCATCGGACCAAGCGGTTGCGGGAAATCGACGTTTCTCCGCGCTCTCAACCGCATGCACGAGCTGACGCCAAGGACGCGTATGGAAGGCACCGTCCTGCTGAATGGCGATGATCTCTATTCGAGTACGACCGATCCGGCGATTGTTCGGCGTCGCGTCGGCATGGTTTTTCAGAAATCGAATCCGTTCCCAACTATGACGATCGGCGAAAACGTCGTGATCGGCTTGCGCTTGAATGGCGTCCGCAATCAGAGATTTCTTAATGAACGACTCGAAAAATCGCTCCGAATGGCTGCTCTGTGGGACGAGGTCAAGGATGATTTACATAAGCCGGGCACGAGTCTTTCAGGTGGCCAGCAACAGAGGCTCTGCATCGCACGCGCGCTGGCCGTAGAGCCGGAAGTGATTCTGATGGATGAGCCTTGTTCGGCGCTTGATCCGATCGCTACGGCGAAAATCGAGGAATTGATCCACGAACTAAAAGCGAAATACACCATTGTAACCGTGACCCACAATATGCAGCAAGCCGGCCGCATCTCGGATTACACCGCCTTCATGTACCTCGGGCGGCTGATCGAGTTTGGACCGACGACAAAGATTTTTACAAATCCAACCGAAAAACAGACCGAGGATTACATTACCGGCCGATTTGGATGATGAGCCGGGTATGAACAAGAGCATGAGTACGAATTTGAAGGGATGGAGTGAGTGAGATGATCACACCAAGACATATTCTCGGAACATTTGATGAAGCGCTTGCGGCGCTGCGAAACAACGTCCTGATGATGTCCAGCCTGACCGAACGCAGTTTAGAGCGGGCGATGAAGGGCTTGTTCGATCGCGATGACGATCTTTGCGCAAATGCAATCGCCGACGATGAAGAGATCGATCAGCTCGAGATACAGATCGATAAGGATGGCGTGGCAATTTTGTTGCGGTTTCAACCCGTCGCCTCCGATCTGCGTCGTGTCGTTTCCGCGATGAAACTCTCATCGAACCTGGAGCGAATGGCCGATCAGGCGACAACGATTGCGCGACGGGCGCGGAAGTTAAATCAACATCCGCCGTTAGCGGAAGTCGAATTGATGAGGCCGCTGTACGAGCAGGCCATGTCGATGTTTAAGGACAGCATTGATGCCTTCGTGCGCGAGGACGTCGATCTCGGGTGCGGCGTCGTTGCTCGCGATGAAAAGCTGGATGATTTGACCCATTCGGCCAGTCGCAAATTGATCGAGCGCATGGCGCAGGATCCGGACCAGTTGCGGGGCTACTTGAATCTGATTTTCGTTAGCCGTTGCCTCGAACGCGTGGGCGATCACGCCACCAACATTGCTGAAGAGGCAGTTTACGCTGCCGCGGCTGAAGATATCCGGCATCAAACTGTTACGGCCACGACATGACGCGGCCGATCGCGGCGCGTCTGGCCTTGCCTAATTTTCCAAGCAGTGGTTGCTTGAACCTGTGGCTGATCAAGAGTCACGCGAATGTCTGGCTCGCGCTCTGAGATTGCAAGCGAGACTCATGCGCTACTCTTGGGCCGCGGATTCAACAACGAAGTAAATGCCCACAGCAGTCGTCAAAACCAGTGTTGCCGAAGAGCCTTCTGCAAAGGTCGAGCTCCTCCAGAAGGATGTTCCTCAAGAAGAGCGTTTTTCCGCTCCTGAAAATTTTATCAATCGCGAACTGAGCTGGCTTGCGTTCAATCGACGCGTTCTCGAGGAAGCGCAGGATCCAACTCAGCCGCTCATCGAGCGAGTGAAGTTCCTTACCATCTTCAGCTCTAACCTGGATGAGTTTTTCGAGATTCGGGTAGCCGGAATCAAGCAGCAAATCAAAAGCGAAACGAGCGACATCGGACCGGACGGTCTAAGTCCGACGGATACATTCGATCGCATCCAGAAAACGGTGCGCGGGCTTGTGGCGACGCAATGCGCGCTGTGGAAAAATGAACTGCTACCCGAACTTGCGACGAACGGGATTTACGTGCGCGAAATGGCGGAGCTGTCGGCAAAACGCGCCGCATGGGCGCAGCGTTATTTTCAGCAGGAAGTTCTTCCCATGCTTACTCCCCTGGCAGTGGATGCCAGCCATCCATTCCCGCATCTTTTGAACCGAAGCCACAACTTGCTGGTGCGGGCAAAATTGCAGCGAGGTGGCGAACCGCTGCATGCCATCGTGCAGGTGCCGAGGGCGGTATCACGTCTGATCGCCCTGCCGCGGGGCAAGAGCGCGGAGGAGCCGTGGGAGTACATTTACCTCGCCTCCCTTATCAAACAGCACATCGGCGAATTGTTTCCCGGCTTAATTCTGGATGAGGTTCACGCGTTTCGGGTCACGCGCAACAGCGATCTGTATATCGACGAGGAAGAAGCAGAAAACTTGCTGCGCACCATCGAGCAGGAGCTGCGTCGTTCCAGTCGAGGCAAAGCTGTTCGGCTCGAAGTGGAAGCGGATTGTCCAAAAGATGTTTTGGAATTGCTGCTGCGGTTTTTCGACTTGACGGAGGCTGACGCTTACAAACTCGACGGCCCACTTTCGATGACGCATCTCATGCCCCTCGTAACTAACGATGCGTTTGCCAAGCTGAAGGACCGGCCCTTTCAGCCGGCGCGCGATCCAGCGCTTCCACCGCACGTTGATTTTTTTGAGGTCTTGCGACACCAGGACGTACTGCTTCATCATCCTTACGACAGCTTCGATCAGATTGTCGAGTGGATCGAGGCCGCAGCACGTGATCCGCAGGTGCTGGCGATCAAAATCACGCTGTACCGCACCAGCGGTGATTCGCCCATTGTCGAAGCTCTCATTGAAGCAGCCAACGCCGGAAAACAAGTTACGGCTATTGTTGAGCTGCGCGCGCGCTTTGATGAGGCAAGCAATATTCAGTGGGCCCGGCGTCTGGAGGAAGCCGGCGCGCACGTCATCTATGGCGTGGTCGGCCTGAAAACGCATTGCAAGGCGCTGCTCGTAGTTCGCCGCGACGCAGACCAACTCCGGCGCTACGTTCACCTGGGCACTGGCAACTATCACTCGCGCACCGCGCGCATTTACACCGACTTTAGTTTGCTCACCAGCGAACCGAAATTGACCGAGGAAGTAGCAACTGTCTTCAACACGCTCACCGGCTTGGCCGGTTATCCAGGGCTAAAAAAAATAATGGTCGCGCCGTTTGATATGCACAGTCGTCTCATCCGATTGATTGAGCGCGAGCGCGATCATGCCCGAGCAGGCAAACCGGGTCGCATTGTTGCGAAATTGAATGCGCTGGTCGATCACGAGATCATCGAAAAACTGTATGAAGCTTCCTGCGCAGATGTGACGGTCGATTTAATCGTCCGGGGCATCTGTTGTTTGCGACCAAAAATGCCCGGCTTGAGCGACAATATTCGTGTCATCAGCATTGTTGGCCGATTTCTTGAGCACAGCCGGATTTTTTATTTTGAGAATGCCGGTCAGCCCAAGGTCTTGCTCTCAAGCGCAGATTGGATGCCGCGCAATTTTTATCGCCGCATCGAACTGGCGTTCCCTGTCGAGAATCCGGCGTTGCGCGACCAGATCATCAACGAAGTGCTTCCCAGCTTTTTGCATGATCGTGTCAAGGCACGGGAATTGCAGCCTGATGGAAAGTACCGCCGTTTGAAGCCCGAAGGGTCAGAGCCGCGTGCACAGGCGCAATGGCATTTTCGTGAGGCCTCTCGTGAGCGCGCGAAAAAAATGGGCGGATCGAAGAAGAAATTGCGTGCGGCCAAATTAACTCCGATCACCGTCGCCACCGAGAATCCAGTTACAACAAATCCGGAGACTGAAAGCGTTCAGAAATCGGCACAACCGGCTATGCCAGAGTCCGCTTCATCCACCTCGACTAACACTTCAAAGAAATCTTGAAGAAAAAAATCCTGGTTATAGACGTCGGCGGCTCAAACGTGAAGCTGATGATCGCGCGCGCGGAGAGGAGAAAATTCAAGTCGGGGCATAAGTTGACGCCGCGCGCGATGGTGGAGCAGATTAAACCGCTGGTGGCTGATTGGAAATTCGACGCCATCTCAATCGGGTTTCCTTCCCCTGTGCGCAACGGTAGAATCGTGAGCGAACCGAAGCATCTGGGTAAAGG
>WNFT01004736.1_pt1 | contig 11877 bp, 8 predicted proteins | sample 5400191 | NCBI WGS metagenome assembly WNFT01 (sample SAMN13153359, study PRJNA577476) | soil metagenome | isolation source: 80 cm saprolite under Madrone tree | place: USA:California | collected 2016-06-14
CGCCTACCAACGGATTTGCCGGGGAGAAGACCCCTGGACAGCCCTGGGGGATTTTTCCAATGCCTGGTATGGCTGCGCAAAGCATATCCGTCCTGAACTGGTAAAAGAGCCTAGATGAAATCTGCCCTTCAGGAGAGGTATCACGTGGCAACACTTCCAAATGGAAACCCCATTGATATGCACATGCTTGAAACCGCGATGGAAGACTCAGACCTGACAAACAGGTATTTCTTGAATCTGGTCACAGGCGAAGTAATCTTCTTTTCAGAATATGTCGGCCTGTCCGACGAGGACGAGCACCTGTTGGAGGAAATCGATGGGAGCAATGACTATGTTGCCGTTGAGCGCATCCCTTCCCACGAAGCCTACCAGTGGATGGTCGATTTTGTGGACGAAATTGTTGCTCAAGCAGACGAAAATGCTGCCGAAAAATTATCCATTGCTCTCAACGGCAAAGGCGCGTTTCGCCGCTTTAAAGATACCTTACATCGTGTCGATGATCAATGGCTGCAAGCATGGTATCAATGGAGAGACAAGCAGTTCAAAGCTACAGTCGATAAGTGGCTAAAGAGTGTTCTCTCACCGGATGAGTGAACGCACCCGTCGGGCTTGCTTCTACCTGTTCAATAGGTTAGGGGCTGGTGAGTACGGCTTGTGCGCATTGCAACAGCTCCTTCTGTTTGTGGGATCCCATGCCATATAACCGAGCAGAAAACGAGGCGATGAGGGCGAGCAAGTCGTCGGTGAGTTCTTGTTCTGGCGTTTTTTCTTCGCCTGGATCCAGCACGGTGAGAGTGACCCCAAAACAGGCAAAGAGCGTTTCTAAATACTCCTGCCCAAAGCGGGTGAGGCGATCTTCGTAGGTAATCACCACTTCCGCCACTTTATCCTCACAGATCAGCTTGAGTAATCGCTGCAGGTGTCTGCGGGAGGCGTGCAGGCCAGAGCCGGTATCAGAAAGGACCAGGATCTCTGCGTCTTTGCGCTCTGTCGCGGCCCAGCTTTGCAGGCGCTCCAGTTGGGTGTCGAGATCCCCTTTTTGTCCCTGTCCACTCACTCGACCGTACAGAACAACCAAGCGCCCATTGAGGGTTCCTACGATCTTTTCGATTTCCGAACGAGGGATGCGCACCTCTCTGCCCACCTGAATCACCCCTATTCGTCCTGCCTTGATCCAACGTCTGACCGTGATAGGATGCAACCCGAGTTCGTGCGCGGCCTGGCTCAATCGAAACAACTTTTGCTCTTGTTTTGCCTTCGCCATTGACCTTTTCTTCTCCTCATCCAAAAGATAAGAAAAGTATACAATAGATCAGCAAAAATGGCAACTGTCAACTACCCTTTTTCAGGGCTATTTAAAAGTCGTCCTTTTGCTCATGTCGGTCCGCAAGCGGACCGACATCGAGAGGAATTGTTGAGGTGGTGGCGGGCTTTCAGCCCGCCATCACCTCAACAATTCCTCTCGGCGAGCGCCGAAGGCGCGAGGAAAGACAACGGAACGCGACTTTTAAATAGCCCTGACCCTTTTTTTTGCTGAGGTAATGAGAGCAGAGTATACTAGCAGTGAGTACAACTCTCACCTTGCTTCCAGCAGGGGAATGATGAAGAAAGACGCTGAGGGAGAGATCATGTTCGCAGAGCACCACCAAGGGACCACTACGCCCGTCCTGGTCAGAGGGCCGACAGACAGAAGCGAAGGGACCGTGTGCAAGGACGAGCAGGCGGGCACCTCATCTGGCCTGATAGGGCACCGTCGAGTTGATCGATGAGTCAGTCCGCTGTGACCCTTGTCACTCACACCTGCGTTGTAGCAGACCGGACTGCTGATTTTGCACGCTGGCAGCAACAGGTCAACGACGTCCTCGCCACGTTCCCTGGCTATCTCGAGCAAACGGTTATTCCGCCGGCTCCTCCTATGCAGACTGACTGGGTAATCATCCAACGCTTCCTGACCGTCGAGGCGGCACGCGCATGGCTCCAATCCGAGGAGCGACAGCATCTGCTTGACGCGATTCAACCGCTTCTGCTCGGCCAGGACGACATCCACCTGTTCACACAGGACTCACCAGGCGGATCATCCTCTCCCGTGTCTGCGGTCATTTCCACACGGGTCAAACCGGGTCAGCAAGATGCCTTTCTGCGCTGGTACAGGCGAATCTCTGCGGTACAAGCAAGGTTCGAGGGTTTTCAAGGCTATAAGTTTGAAGCACCCATTCCAGGGGTCCAGGACGACTGGGTGACCATCCTACGTTTCGATTCAGATGCCCACCTCGAAGCCTGGCTCAACTCTGAACAAAGGAAACAAATACTTCAGGAGGCAAACGCGTTCAGCCTCGATACTCACATACGCAAAGTACGCGTCGGATTCGAATCGTGGTTCAAGTTCACTGATGATCAGCAGCAAAGCTCTCCACCTCTCTGGAAAGTGAATATGATCGTTTTGCTGGCACTCTACCCTATAGTCTTCCTGTTTTCCATTTTCGTGCAGACGCCGTTATTGATCCATCGGGGAATGCCTTTCTGGCTTGCATTGTTCTTTGGCAACGCCTTCAGCACTATACTGCTCGGCTGGGTCGTAGTACCACCACTGAGCAAGTTATTCGGCTGGTGGCTCAATCCGTTAGAGAGCGCGGTTCCGGCCCAGATCACCCGCCAGTGGGTCACCTGGGCCGGAACCGCGCTTATTCTGTGCCTCTACGCGGTGTTGCTGCTGGTTTTCTCGCACTTCCCTTGAGATCACACCCGTACCGTTCCGGCGGCAAGTGCTGCGGCATGGTGGTTATGCTCCTCAATCACAGGGTCGATATCGAGCGTTGCAATCTCGCCTTTGTCGACAATCAGACGTCCACCCACGACAGTATAGTGAGCACGTTGCGGCGCGCAGAACACGACGGCGGCAACGGGGTCACTCAGCGCGCCTGCGTAGTCAATCGTGTTGAGATTGAGGGTGAAAAAGTCCGCCTGACGGAGTCAACTTCGCAGTTTGCAAGCTCGTGCTCACACGTCGGGAATGAAGATTCACGGCTGGGAGTTGAGTTTCTCAAAGATGCGATCCGGTGTCAGTGGCAAGTCGGGGAAGCGGATGTCGGTCGCATCGGTGACAGCGTTCGCAAGCGCCGCAGCAACAGGATTGATCGCACACTCGCCTTGCGACTTGGCTCCGAGCGGACCAATCGTGTCGCAGGTGTCGGCGAAGTACACTTCGCTACGGGGAATATCGGCAAAGGTCGGAATCCGATAGTTGCGCACCGCCGGGTTCACCATAGCGCCGTTTCCGTCGTACACCATCTTTTCGTAGAGCGCCCAGCCGAAACCCATCGCGATGGCACCCTCGATTTGGCCTCGGCATTGCATCGGGTTGATCAGCCTGCCAATATCCGCAGCATGCACACTTTGCAAGGTTTCGATCTCGCCGGTGACGCGATGAACGGCGACACGGACCCCGTGAACATTGAAGGCAACAGAGCGCGGCGACGAATAAGCCTTGCGCCTGGCCTCGAAATGATGGCCCTGCCTGGTACCGGCAGCATACAGCTCTACCAGTGAGATCCGTCGCTCCCCACAGAGGACGCAAGCGCCCTCCAAACAGCAAGCCGATGGCGCAGTCTGCGTAAAACCAGCGGCAAACTCAATAATGTTGTCGCGCAATGCCTCTGCCGCCAGAGCCACCGCCTTCCCAGCAACGACCGTTCCCGTACTGGCGAAGGTACCAGTGTCGTAAGGGGTCTGATCGGTGTCGGCATTGATGATGGCGATATGCTCCGCCCGCGAGTTGAGAACCGAAGCGGCGATCTGGCGGTGCGAGGTAACTGACCCATTCCCCATCTCCATTGAGCCGACCGCGAGATGATAGCTGCCATCGGGCAAGAGCTTCATCTCCGCACCCGAGCGGTGCTCGGTGGGCGGCCCGCTTTCCAGCATCGCCAGCGCTATACCCGTCCCCTCGACCCAATCTTCGCCTCTGGACCTGGCAGGTCCGTGCGTCATCGCCAATGCCGCTTCGACGCGGTCGAGGCACTGGTCGAGTCCATAACTGCCGAAAGTAACATCCTGGGGATCTTTCCAGACCGATTCTATCCAGTCGCCCGGCTGGATCATGTTCTTGCGACGGATCTCGAACGCGCCGATGCCTAGCAATCGCGCCAGATCATCGATTGCACATTCGATAGCGAAGGTCGTCTGCGCCGAACCGTATCCACGAAAGCCCCCAGCCGGAACCATGTTGGTATAGACCGCGTACCCGTCGGCTTTCTTGTTGGGACAGCGGTAGACGGTGAGGGGGTTGCCAAGGGCTGCTGCAAGCGTCTCACTGGCATGGCCGCCATAGGCCCCGGTATTGGAAACGACGCGGATATCTATCGCGGTCAACGTTCCGTCGCGTTTGGCACCGAGCTTGACACGGGTAGTCATCGGATGACGCGTGGTCGCGCCGGTGAACTGCTCCTCGCGGGTAAACTCCCACATGATGGGACGCCCGGTTTTCAGCGTAGCCAGGACACACAAATCCTCGGCGATCATCTCCTGTTTTCCGCCGAACCCGCCGCCGACGCGCTCGGTGAAGACGTGGATGTTACGCGGAGACAGCCCGAAGATGTAGCAGAGCTTGCTTTTGGTGATGAACGGCGCCTGCGTGCTGGTGCGTACATGAAGGCGCCCGTCATCGCCTTTCCATGTGATACAGCCGTGCGTTTCGAGATGGACATGCTGTACTCGGGAAGTTGAATAAGTCATCTCGTGGATGGCGTCGGCTTCCTTGAACCCCGCTTCGACGCTGCCAACCTCGCCGTGAATATCGACGTAGATGTTATGGTCTGACTTGCCATCGTTGTCGTGAAGGAGCGGTGCATCCGGCTTCATCGCCTCTGCGGGATCGAAGACTGCGGGAAGGATCTCGTACTCGACGTCGAGCAGACGGCACGCCGCTTCGGCAGCACCAACGGTCTCGGCGACGACGGCGGCAATCCGTTGCCCGACAAAGCGAACAATATTGTCAAGGACGTAGGTATCATCGGGATCGACAAGATGATCTTCGTGGGTCGCCGTGCTGTAGAGCCGACGTGGGACATCCTCCCAGGTGAAGATGCCGATGACGCCTGGAACGGCCATGGCCTTGCTGCGGTCAATGAAGCGGATGAGCGCGTGCGGGTGGGGAGAGCGCAATACTTTCAGATGGAGGACCGCGTCCATTGCGATATCGAGCGTGTAGCGGGCATCTCCAGTGACAATCGCTTCCCCGAATGGGTTCTTCAGGCTCCTTCCACAGGCCATACCAGCGACATCTTCATCGGCAGAAACCACGCCGTGAATAGCATCATCGATGCTTCGGTAGCCGGTGCATCGACACAAATTGCCCTTGAGAGCGTCGGGCAGGTTCGCCCGCGCATCGTCTTCGAGCGATGCTGCCGTCATGATCATACCAGCCGTGCAGAAGCCACATTGAAACGCCTGCGCATCGAGGAACGCTTGCTGCATCGGGTGCAGCTTGCCGTCTTGTTTGAGCCCCTCGATCGTCGTAACCTGACGATCGGCGGCACGAAAGGCAGGGATCAGACAGCTATGCATGGGCACGCCATCGAGCCAGACAGTACACGCGCCGCAGTCACCCGCATCGCACCCCTTCTTGACGCCGAAGAAGCCATGTTCGCGCAAGAATGTTCTCAGGCATTGGCCAGGCCGAGGCTCAGCCGAGAATCTCCTGGCATTGACGGTGTAGTTCATGTCCTGGCTCCCTTCTGCGCTAGTTCGGAGCGAATTTGCTCGGCATAGTAGTAGGTGAGATGACGCCGGTAGGCTGGCGTCCCGTGTACGTCGTCGTAGTAGAGGGCATCGGGAATCGTTGCATCGATGCGGTGACGCAACTCATCGGCAGGCGGCACCCGATCAAAGCGCAGTTGTACCGGTCGGGTCGTTGCCGCCGTGATGGTGATCAGCAGATCGCCTTCGTGCGGGTTTTGCGTACCAATGAGAAGCACTGCCGAGCGCCCGAGATGCGTCAATGACGAACGGCGGAACGCGAAGCGCCTGGTGAGCGCTGCGGTGGGAAGGTGGATAGTGCGTAGCAACTCCCCAGTCTGTAGCGCATTCGCGTGGTTTCCGCTGACGAAATCGGCGGCCAGGATCTGCCGCGGCGCAGCTTCGCGTGGCCACAATGTGTACATTCCTTCGAGTGCGACGGTCAGTGAAATCATTGCCCCTGCTGGCAACGACATACAGATGTTCCCTCCGACTGTCGCTGTGTTCCAAATCTTGAACGAGGCGAGCAGCGAACGGCAGCACTCGCGCAGCAGCGCCGCTGCTGTCCATTGCGGTGGTGCTGCAAAGCGGTCCAGCTCGACGATCCGGCAGGTAGCGGCGATGTCAAGCCCATCCTCCGATGCAAGCAGCGCAGGCCAGTGGAGCGTTTCGAGGTCGATCAGTGTGTCAATTGCCAATTGCGGCTCCGAGAACAGCCAGGTGCCACCGGCCAGCCACGCATATCCATTACGCCAGATGACTGCGTCGGCTGATTCGGGCCGTTTCACTTCTGTAACAGTATTCAGGTCCATGAAATTCGCCTTATCCTCTTCTCGATTTTCTCTGCAATTAGTAATCGTAGAAAAAGCCCGAAAAGCCTCTATCACCTTGTATATACGTTCTTACCAAAAAGTATCAACTCCGCAATGCACACCATACCCTTATATATTATCGGCTGCAAACCAAACTTTCTTAAAATTAAGGGATGTTCACGTTCACTCGCCGTTGGTGAGAGACGTGAAGGGCACATTTTTTATACATGAAAATTGGAAGGGAGAAGGGGTCGTAAGGGCCTCAGACGCAAATAGGGGTCGATCTGAGTGGGAGTCAAGAATCATCACGTTTACTCCAGAGCATTTGTCCATCATCCTCCTTGAGCAGCAGCTTTCCCGTCATCTAACATCATCCTTATATTTTAGCCTCACACCTCGCCTCAGCGCCGACGAAGCATGTGCGAAGCGCTTCGTTCAATCACCTTTTAGTCCCACATGGCTTGTATCGCTGTTCCACCTGGATTAAAGTACAGTCAGGCAAAACATCACCGAGCCATGAGTATGATCATCTCACAGGAAACTTGTTTATGACCAACAAATTCAGAGTGACAGTAGGAATTATCATGTTGAGCAGCTTGCTCTTTTCCTCAAGTGCTCCCCTCGTCGTATCGGTGAGAGTGACTATGACCGAGAACAAAAGGGTCGAAAGAAGTCATATCCCTTCCGATCAAGTGTTTCCTCGACCACAACCGGTGACACTTCAGCTACAGAAGGCTCATCCATCCCCAACACCCGTTCCCACTAGCACTTCTGCCTCACGTGGACTCGTACCCTCACCACCTATCACTACATGGAAAGCGCAGGTGATGGCCTGGATTTACCCAGGGCCACCTGGCTGTCATGCAGCACAGGAGTATACAGACGGACGCAGCATTGATACCCTCAAACCACAATACTTTACCCTCGCGGATACTGGTGTCTTGAACCTCTTGACGGTCACAAATAGTGGCTGTAATGCTTACTCTCTCATCAATGCGAGGCACATCAAGCAGTTTTCAACCCATCAATATGTGACGGTTTCAGGAAATACCACCAGCATGAATGCGCTTATCAGTGACCAAACGTTAGAAACACAAGCCATGCAGACCCTGCTCACCTTTTTGAAAACAGTACAGTTTACCGGTGTTGAACTGGACTTCGAAGGATGGGCGCAGTGGCCTACTCAGCAGTATAGCGGCTATAAACAGTTCCTGACGCAGCTTGGCAACACCTTGCATCACCATGGCTACAAGCTGATGGTTGATGGTCCGCCCGTCATCGCCTCCAGCGGCTCTTCGTTTGTGTGGAATTATGCGGATTTCAATACCCTGCCTGTTGATTATATTGTGGTGTTGGCCTATGACTGGCAATATGACTTTGGTGCAGGGACACCAGTGGCTCCCTTCTCACGGGAAGTAGAGGTGACGAACGGGGTGAGAGGAAAAATAACGGACATCAACAAAATCGTGATCGGGATTCCCTCCTATGGATATCATGGGGCGACGGGGAGCACAGCGATCACAGAGGATACACATGTCCAGTCTCAGACATACCCTGGCTACGACACTGCCACAAGAAACAGCTCATCTGGAGAAATGATGTGGACACATGCAGGTATTTCCTATGACTATGCCGATGCTGAAACGCTTGCTGCAAAACGTGTGACCATTGAGAGGCTTGGCGTACACTATATATCGGTTTGGTCCTTAGGAGGAAACCTCTGGTTTCCTGGTAGCTCCGAACCTTCTTCTTAGCTGCTCTCTTCTACTTCGCCCCACATGGTGCTTGCTTCCGCTTTGGTTTAGGGTAACCGGGTCTCTTTCTGCGGAAAGTCGTAAAAGGTCAGCGTCTTGTCTTCCTCCTCAGTTAGGCTGCGTACAGCCTCGGGATAGATCTGGCCATCCCCTAAAAATGATAAGCTATTACAGGAACACTACGCAACAGCAACTCGACAGGAACTGATACGTATATTCCCTGATAGACCCGTTACTGCCATTTACCGCCGTGCATCTACATCGGGTCTGAAAAAAACAAAAGAAGATAGAGGTAACTACTCAGGTATTTGATTCCTCGCCGCCCGCGGCGGCTCGCGTCATTGTTTGCTGCGGGCTTGGCAGCCGCAGGCTGCCAAGCCCGCAGCAAACAACTCTTGCGAACCACCGAAGGTGGTGAGGAGTCCTGAGTAGTTACAGATAGAGAAAGCGGCAAGCTTCCTTTTGCAGAAGACTTGTCGCTTCTGGACTATACAGTCATGGAGCAATACGGTTTATGCTGGAAACCACATCAAGAAGACGAAGCTCGACAAGCCCTAGAATACCCCGATGGAAACAGTGGTGGCGAGCATGGTGTGTATTTCGTTTGCTTATGTGGACCATCTGGGTGATCTACCGCGAGCGACGGCGCGTGATACGTGCCCGCGAACGTGGCAACTACAACGTCCAGCCAAATATTGACGTGTTGATTCGCGTATTGGTAGCCTTCCGCACAACAGCCATCAAACTCGGTGTGCTCATGATCAAACTGGGGCAGTATCTCAGCTCCCGTGCCGACATCCTGCCGGAGCGAGCCCTTGAAGTCCTCGGCGAGTTGCAGGACGAAGTGCCACCCGCACCGTTCAGTCACGTCGTCTCGGTCATCGAGGCGGAATTGGGCAAGCCAGTCGAGCAGATATTCAGCGTCCTGGAGCGCAAAGCCACCGCCGCCGCTTCACTCGGCCAGGTACATAAAGGCATCCTGGCCTCCACCGGCGAAGAGGTCGCCGTCAAGATTCAGCGTCCCAACATCGACCAGCTCGTGAACATGGACTTGAGCACCATCAAGTTCGTGATCTGGGTGATTAACCACTTCGTCGATGTCGGCGAGTTTATCGACCTGATGGCCTTCTTTCGCGAGTTCAAGCGCACCATCTATGAAGAGATCGACTATGTGACCGAAGCGGCCAACGCCAAACGCTTCAAAGAAATATTCAAGGATGATCCCACCATCTACATCCCACGTGTGTACGACGAATACATATCGCGCCGCGTGCTCGTGCTCGAGTGGGTTGAAGGCGTCAAAGTCAATGACTACGCCAGGCTGGACGCCGAGCACATTGACCGCCTCGAAGTCGCAAAACGGACCGTACGGGCCTACTTTCATCAGTTCTTTAACGTGGGCTTCTTTCATGCAGACCCGCACCCTGGCAACATTTTTGTGCAGAAAGGCACACCCGGCAACGGACCGATCATCGTCTTCGTTGATTTTGGCATGGTCGGCACGCTCACAAAAACTATGAAGAAGGCGCTCAAAGACCTGTTCCTGGGCTTTGTGACACGTGACTCACACGGGCTGGTGAAAGCCCTCGGCAGGCTAGGCTTCATTGGCGAAGGAGCGAATATGGCGGCCATCGAACGCGGCATGGAACTGATGATGGAGCAGTACTACGGTATGAGCCTGGGCGAGGCACGCAAGTTGGATATGCCGGAGGTGGCACAGGATGTCGAGAACCTCCTCTACGGTCAACCATTCCAGGTGCCAGCGCAGTTCGCCTTTATCGGCCGTGCCATTGGTACTCTATCGGGGGTAGCAACCGGGCTGGCACCAGCCTTTAACTTCGTCGAAGTGGCTACGCCATATGCGCAGAAATTCCTGGGGCTTGATGCCGAGGGGGCCGGACAGACCATTCAGCAGCTCCTCAGTCAGTTGCTGAGTACGGGCCGCACATTGCTGGCATTGCCAGCTTCCATGGAACGAATTATCTCGAAACTCGAGACGGGACAGATTGAGGTCAAACTGGCCGAGAGTGCCCCAAATGGACGATCGCGCCGTCGTGGCCGCCGTCGCAGCAACAATACTAATGGCAATGCGTCGGGAGTTAGTAGCTTTACCTGGGCCTTCATGTTCGCAGCCATGCTGGCCGGAGGTATCGTGCTCATGACTATTCCCCACCAGGTCATTGCAGGCTGGTTTTGTCTGGGCCTAGCCGGAGTCACCGCACTAGGGTTGTTAGTGAGGCGATAACAGGTCGCGAAAAACAGGTCGTTTGCACTCAGGTGCGTGCAGGTGAGAGGACTGTCAGTGTAAAATGGCTATACACTACCTAAGCTAATCCAGTAACTCCTCAGGACTCCTCACCACACGTGACGTGCTCGATAAATCGGCACTCTACGGTGGTTCGCAAGAGATGTTTGTGCAGCGGGCTTGGCAGCCTGCGGCTGCCAAGCCCGCTGCACAAACAGACGCGAGCCGCCGCAGGCGGCGAGGAGCCTCGAAGGAGAGAGATCTGAACAGTCACACACTTCTAATGCCCTGGAAGGAGCGTCGGGGTGGCGAATAAGGAGAGCATATGCTTCAAAGACTACGTACTATCATACCCGGAAGATTGAGTGCCATCGAGATAGCAGAGGGAGCACTACTGGCAGATATTGCCGTAGTGCTGAAACTACTCACCATCTATTTGCCTATCGCGGGAGGCTATATCACACTGCTCGTCCCCCTCCCATTTACCGTGCTCGTGCTACGACGCAACCTCTACACAGGCATCATGGGTCTCTGTGTAGCATTCTTCGTAGTCGGCATGCTCACCGGCCTACACTCTCTTTTCCTGATGCTCCTGGAGGCCGGAGCAGGGCTATTCCTGGGAGTGATGATGAAATACCGCATACGCGACATACTGCTGGTACTGGTGGGTACATTAGGTTCTGGACTCCTGCTAACAGGCCTCCTCGTGCTCGCAACACTGCTGTCCGGAATACCTATTAGCAGAAGCCTCATCTATCTCCACCGGAACTATGACGCCTTCGCAGCTTTCCTGGGTTTTGTTGCAGCACATATCGGACTGGGTAGCTGGTGGAAACACAGCATCTTCCCCTTCGTCACCTCGTTCGAGACCCTGCTATTCACCTACTGGTGGCTGCTCTACTACCTGATAAGCTGCATCTTCCTCTGCCCGATCGTTATCGTTGTCACCTACATTACTAATTTTCTGGTGCGCTTGCTCGGATACGATGTCCGGCCATTCCCTGGTGGTGTACTGGACAAGCTACTCCGCTGGACCATGCACAGTATCATCAGGCTAGCCATCAAACTAGGCCTCGGAAATCACTGGCTCACCGGAGCGCTCATCAAAGAAATCCGCAGACGCGGCATTCGTCGGGGCGCGGGTGGCGGGGACCTTTTAGGTGTAGGTGTTTTGAGCATGGAGACAACGGAGACAAGTGTCCCCACCGGAGACAATGGAGACAAGTGTCATCCACAAGGGCACGGCGTGCTCTGTCCCTCTGGACACGATAGCCCCTTTCCGCAAAACCTACCCTATGGGTCGCCTGCTCAAAAACCTACTCCCCTCATCGAC
>WNFT01033493.1_pt1 | contig 11877 bp, 10 predicted proteins | sample 5400191 | NCBI WGS metagenome assembly WNFT01 (sample SAMN13153359, study PRJNA577476) | soil metagenome | isolation source: 80 cm saprolite under Madrone tree | place: USA:California | collected 2016-06-14
CCTTGAAGTAGCGCTTCCACACCGTGTCGAAGCCGTGGAAGTCACCGAGGTCGGTGAGAAAGACTTGCGCCTTGACCACGTGATCGAGCGAGGAGCCGGCCGCCTCGAAGGTTCTTTTCAGGTTTTCGAGGATGTACGTCGTCTGCAGCTCGATGTCGGAGCCGTAGAACGGAAAACCTGCCTGCTTGCGCGCCTGCGGCGGCACGCCGGTCTTGAAGTCGCTCGCCAGCTGACCTGCGGTGAACACGAGATCGCCGACGACGAACGCCTCGTTGTAATTGGCGAGCGGGCGCGGAATGGACGAGGTGATGACCTCGTGCGTGAGCCCCTTGCGCGGCACGTAGCCGATGAGATCGATCTCCACCAGCGTATCCGCGACCAGCAGGCCGGTGCAGCCGATGGTGGTGCGCGGCGGCGGCACCTTGAAGTAGCGCTTCCACACCGTGTCGAAGCCGTGGAAGTCACCGAGGTCGGTGAGGAAGACTTGCGCCTTGACCACGTGATCGAGCGAGGAGCCGGCCGCCTCGAACGTCGTCTTCAGGTTTTCGAGGACGTACGCCGTCTGCAGCTCGATATCCGAGCCGTAGAACGGAAAGCCCGGCTGCTTGCGCGCCTGCGGCGGCACACCAGTCTTGAAGTCGCTCGCCAGCTGACCGGCGGCAAACACGAGATCGCCGACAACGAAGGCTTCGTTATAGTTGGCGAGCGGGCGCGGAACGCCCGACTTGACCACCGTGATCGCCACGTTTCTCCCCGTCAGCTGCGCGCTGGCGTCGAACGCCTCGGCGTGCACGAAGTCCGGCGGCTTGTTGTAGGTCTTGCGCACCAACGCGATGAAGGCCTGCGCGGCCGGAAGCTTCGTGGCCGTCGCGGGGCTGAAGTGGGTGGGATAGATGACACCGTTGGCGGCATCCTTCGCGAGATCGAGAAAGGCGGGCGCGCCGATGCCGTCGGAGCCGAAGCGCGGCAGGTCCCAGCCCATCTGCTTGATCTGACGATGGATGAGCGCGCCCTCCGTGTAACGCGACCATTCCACGAGCCCGTCGGGGTTGGTCGAGCGGATCCTGGTCAGCTGCCCGGTGAAGTCGAGGTCGCCGCGCGAGTAGCGCTCCTCGTCGGTGACGCTCATGCCGTACTTCTTGCCGGCGTCGACGAAGGCGTCGAAAGCGCCCTTGCCGAAATCGTCGTTGACGTAGAGAAATCCGAAGCGCTTGAGCGTCGGCATCTTCTCGTTGATGAAGTCGACCAGGTCGCCGACGAGCTTGCGGTCCGGCACCGCGGAGCGGAACACCCATTCGTTGCCCTGAGTGGTGATGCGCTGGGCGGTCCCGCTCACCACGATCTGCGGCACCTCCTCCTCGCGAAAGATCTGCGCAGCCGCAAGACTCGCCGGGCTGCTCACGCTGCCGATCGCGAGCGAGACCTGATCGCGGGTCGCGAAGCGACGCGCGACTACGGCCGCCTCTTCCGGCTTGCCAGCGTCGTCGCCGATCACGAGCTCGATCTGGCGGCCGAGCACCCCGCCGCCCGCATTCTTAAGGTTGACCACCATCTCGACGCCTTCGCGCAGGCTCTGGCCCTGCGCCGCCGCGTTGCCCGACATCGGGCCGAAGGCGCCGATCTTGATCGACCCCGGCGATTGCGCCCAGACCATCGGGTTCGTGCCGACGAGCGCCACGGCGCCCGCTCCGGCGCCGATAAATTTGCGTCGGTTCATGGTCATGATCGTTCTCCGGTGAAGCGGTGCACGCCCGGTTGCACGATATCCGAACATCATTGTTCGCGCAAAGCTACGTCCGGCGGATGCGCTCACTCCGTTTGTGCAACTCTCCTGTGCGAGGGGGCTTTTGCGCCGAGATAGCTCGCCCGTACGCGTTCGTCGGCCAGAAGCTGCGCTCCGCTGCCGCTCATGGTGATCTTGCCCGTCTCCATGACGTAGGCACGGTCCGCGAGCCGCAACGCCAGGTTGGCATTCTGCTCGACGAGGAAGACAGTCACGCCGGACTCGCGAAATACGCGAATTGAACGCATCACCTCGTCCACCATGAGCGGGGCCAGACCGAGCGAGGGCTCATCGAGCATCAGCAGCTTCGGCTGCGCCATCATGGCCCGACCGAAGGCGAGCATCTGCTGTTCGCCGCCCGACAGCGTGCCGGCGAACTGCTTGCGCCGCTCTGCCAGGCGCGGAAAGCGATCGTACACGTCGCTCAGCGTCCCGCTAACTTTGGTCCGCTGGTCGACGAGGTAAGCGCCGACGCGGAGATTCTCCTCGACCGTGAGCTCGGGAAACACCCGCCGGCCCTCGGGCACCTGCACCAGTCCGAGCGCGACGATCGCATCCGGGCTGCGACCGGCAATCGTTTGTCCGTCGAACTCGATGGTCCCGGCGCGCGGCGTGAGCAGACCCGAAATCGTCTTCAACGTCGTGCTCTTGCCCGCGCCATTGGCGCCGATCAGCGTGACGATCTCGCCGCGACGCACTTCCAGCGAAACGCCGTGCAGGCAGATGACGTCGTCGTAAGCGGCGACCACGCCGTCAAGCTTGAGCACTCTCGTTCTCCCCGGAACGGCCGAGATAGGCTTCAATGACACCCGGATCTTCCTGGATCTGCGCCGGCGTGCCGTGTGCGAGTCTGCGGCCATAGTTGAGGACCGTGATTTCGTCACACACGCGCATCACCACGTCCATGTGGTGCTCGACCAGGATCACGGTGGTTCCGTCGTCGCGGATTCGCGCAATCAGCTCGCTGACATGCGCTGCCTCGGTAACGTTGAGGCCCGCGGCCGGTTCATCGAGCAGCAGCAGCGTCGGCCGCGCCACTATCGCCCGCGCGATCTCCAACAGGCGGCGGTGTCCATAGGCAAGCGCGCCGGCGCGGGCATGGGCAAGACCGGCAAGACCGACGAATTGCAGCACTGCCGTCGATTGATCGCGGATGCTGCGCTCCTCGCGGCGGTGGCGCGGCGTCGACACGACCGCGTCGAAAAATCCGGCGCGCATCTGCGCATGCAGGCCGATCGCAACATTCTCGAGCGCGGTCATCTCGCCGAACAGCTTGAGGTTCTGAAAGGTGCGACGAATTCCAGCGCGTGCGCGCTTGGCCGTCGAATGCTGCGTGATATCCCGCGCGCCAAAGCGCAGCGCCCCGCTGCTGACCCGATACACTCCGGCAACCAGATTGAGCAGCGTGGTCTTGCCGGCGCCGTTGGGTCCGATCAAGCCGTGCACGCTTCTGCGCCGCACCGCGAGGTCAACGGCATCGACGGCCAACAGGCCGCCGAAGCGCCGGCTCACGCTGCGCGCCTCGAGCAGCCACGCGCCATCGTCCTCGCGCGCGCTCATCGCGCTGCTTCGTTGCCTGGAGGGAGCTTAGGCGCCGAACGCATCGCCACTGCAGCCACGCGTCGCCCCAATGTTGCAAGGAGCGCGGCGAGCCCGCCTTCGCCGAACAGCATGGTCGCTATCAGGATTGCGCCGAACACAAGCATCCGATAGTCGCCGATCGCGCGCAGATACTCCGGCAAGCCCACCACCACCGCAGCGCCGAGGATGGCGCCCGCCAGACTGCCGACGCCTCCGATCACCACCATGATGAGCATTTCAATCGACTTCCAGAACGTGAAGTCGTTCGGGGCGAGGTAGCGCACCTCGTGCGCATAGAGCGAACCGGCGAGGCCGGCGACAAAGGCGGCGATGACGAAGCACTCGCTCTTGAGGAGTGTCACGCGAATGCCGCTGGCGCGCGCGGCATCGGCGTCCTGACGGATGGCGTTGATCGCACGCCCGAAGCGCGAACCCTCGATGCGGGCGAAGGTGAAATAGACGATCGCCGCCACGCCGACGTTGAGGTAGTAGCTCCACATCGGGTCGCGCAGCGCGTAGCCGAACAGTTCCGCGCGCGGGATGCCGATAAAGCCGTAGGAGCCGCCGGTCAGCCATTCTTCGTTCTGGATGAACAGAAAAACGATGATGGAGAAGCCGAGCGTGGCCACGGCGAGGTAAGCCCCCGTCAACCGCGTTATCGGCACCATCAGCAGGCTGGCGGTAGCGGCAGCGGCACCCGCGCCGATGAGGGCGAGCGGAAACGGCACTCCCAGCCTGGCGGTCAACAGGGCGGAGGTATAGGCGCCGATGCCGTAGAACGCAGCCTGGCCGATGGAAAGCTGTCCGGAATAGCCGAGCAGCACCTGCAATCCCATCGCCGCGATCGAGGCGATCGCAATCAGGCTCAAAATGTGCAGCGCGAACTTGTCCGGTTCGACCCAGGGCAGCACGATCAGCGCGGCCACAACCAGCAGCGTGACGGGGTGTACCGCTGCACGCCGCCGCGCGCTTGGGTCGAACGAGGCGCTCACCTGCGCCTCTGCCACAGTCCAACCAGGCCCGAGGGAAAGACCAGGAGAATGGCGATCAGCAGGATCATGCCGATGCCGTCTTTATAGGCCGACGACAGGAACACCGTGCTGAACGTCTCGATCAAGCCGAACAGAACTCCTCCGAGCATCGCCCCGGTGATGCTGCCGAGCCCGCCTAGCGTCGCCGCGACGAAACCCTTCAACCCGGTGATGAAGCCCATCTCGAAGAATGCAAAGAACATTGAGCCCAGCATGATGCCGGCTGCCCCCGCCATCATGCCGGAAATCGCAAAGGTGTAGGCCATCATGCGCGTCAGGTTTGCTCCCATGAGCTGCGCCGCCTCGGAGTCCTGCGCCATGGCCTGCATGGCAAGGCCGGTGCGCGTGTGCTTGAGGAAGAGCTGCAGCGCAGCCATGATGACGACGCCCATGACCATGATCCAGAACAACTGCGGGGACACGCGCACGCCGCCGAATTCGTAGGCCGTGGTGGCGAACAGTTCCGGGAAGCGCAGCGGCTCGGACCCCCATACGATGCGTGCGGCATTGATACACAGGATCGACATGCCGACCGTGGCGGTGATGAGGTTCATGATCGGCACGCGCCGACGGCGCAGGGTGCGGTAGACGGCAAGCTCCATCGCCACCGCTATGATTCCGGAGGAGGCCATGCCGACGGCCACCACCGCGAGCAGAGGGAGCACCGGAAGCAACCATACGGACGTGAGCCCGCACATGCACCCCAGCATCATCACTTCGCCCTGAGCGAAATGAATGATGTTGGTCGCGCGCATGATCATCGCGAAGCCAAGCGCAATCAGACTGTACACGCAGCCGACCGCGAGCCCGCCGACCATGAGGTCGACGAATTGGGAAACGCTGAGAGCACCCATTGCGCCCCCCTTGCGTGGAAGGATCGCGGCTTGACCAGAGCCGGAGCTCACGGCGGGATCGGCGATGCAACTCGCCGATCCCCTTTTCGAGGCAAGGTCTCGCGGACGATGGGTCGGCCATTGAGCCGGCACCCGCGGGGGCGTAACCCGAGCAGGTACTATGGAAACGCTAGCCCACAGGCCCGGGATCTTCACACTTTGGTCACCATTCCGGCGCTTCCATCGGCGACTGTGACCGTCGGGTCGGGCTCCATGATTGGCACAGCGATCACGAAAGTCTTGCGCGGACCGGGCGCCGCCCTGTCCGTCCTCGTTCTACGCCGTGCCCGCAGCGGCGCAGTTTTCCTTTCCGTTCGGCGCTCCTCCTCCCAATCCGGTGCCTGCGCCCAATGCGGCCCCCGCTCCCAACACGGCCGCGCGCAGCCAAACCTGTCTGCGGCTCGAAAGCCAGCTCGCCGCGATCGATCGGGGTGCCGGGGTCGATCCTGCAAAGGCGGACCAGATCAAGCGCTACGAAGACGCCGCGGCCAAGCAGCAGGCCGAGCTCGATCGCCTGGGCCAGCAATCCCAGCGCCTGGGTTGCCAGGGGGGCGGCTTCTTCGCCTTGTTCAGCGGACAGTCGCCGCAATGCGGCCCGCTCAACAACCAAATCCAGCAGATGCGTGCGAACCTCGACCGCACGCTGACCGACATCCAGCGGCTGCAGGGCAACAGCGGCGAGCGCGAGGGGCAGCGGCGCGGCATCCTGGTAGCGCTCGGGCAGAACGATTGCGGCCCGCAATACCGTCAATACGTCACCGGCGGGCCGGGTGGCTTTTTCGACAGCCTATTCGGCGGCGCAGCCGTCGCGCCCGCTCCCAATGCCCCGCTCGCGGGCACCTATCGGACGCTGTGCGTGAGAACCTGCGACGGCTATTACTTCCCGATTTCCTACTCCACGGTGCCGGGCAAGTTCGCGGACGACGAACAGCTTTGCCGGCGCATGTGCCCGGCCACCGAGGTGACCCTCTACAGCCACCGCAACCCCGGCGAAGATGTCTCCCGCGCGATGTCGGTGAGCGGCAGGGTCTACTCGGATCTACCCACCGCGTTCAGCTATCGCAAACAGTACAATGCCGCCTGCAGCTGTCGGCTACCCGGCCAATCCTGGGCCGAAGCCCTGCGGCAAGGGGATGATCAGACCATCGAACGCGGCGATATCGTGGTGACGGAGGAGCGGGCGAAGCAACTGTCGCAGCCGCGCTTCGACGCGCAGGGCAAGCCGGTCAACCTCGGCGCCAATCCCGGCCGGCGCCGAGCAAGGCGCCGCGCCGGCGGCCGAGAACAAGGTCGAGCAAGCACCGGGCGAGCAAGCACCGGGCAAGCGCAAAGTGCGCGCGGTCGGACCGACGATCTACCCGGTGCGGTGATCGCCGCCGCCGTGATGCAGGCGATGATGTCGGAAGGTCCTCCCGGCGTGTTCGCCACCTAGACGTGCTCACAGAACGCGAGCCGTCAACACTCGCGCTTCTTCCGGATAGGTGACCCCGTCGCCGTCGGCGTAGCGCCGCAGCTGTTTCATGACGCTCGCTGCAAGTTTCTCCCGCGCTTGAGGCGTCGCGCCAGCGAGGCCGTCTGCGACCGGCGTTCCGGCCAGATGGTTCAGCGTGAATTCATCCAGACGCGGCAGGTGGATATTGATTTCATGGAGACGCACTTCCACGTCGGCGAAGCCCGCTTGCGTTGCGAGGCGCCGCAGGTCCTCTTCGGTTGGGACTTGTCGTGACGCGCGGAAGCGGACGGCGGATTCGGCCGATATGAACCGAGCGAGCGCGTCGCCGACAGCATGATGATAAGCGCCGACGCCCTTCCACACACTGAGCGCAAGACGGCCGCCGTGGTCGAGCACGCGGCGCATCTCCCGCAGCGCGAGCGCCTTGTCGGGAAAGAACTGGAGTCCCTGCTGACACAGAACCACATCGAAGCTCGCATCCTCCAACCGCAGGTCGAGCGCGCTGCGCTCAAGCCATTCGATCGGTGCGCCGATCGGAGCAGGAAGCGAGGCGCCCAGGGGCCAAGGATATATCGGGCGGCGCAGCGCTCGTAGCGCTCGGCGGCCTCGTCGCTGAGTTGGAACTGTTCGCCCGTGTTCACATCGTTCCCGCCCCAACTTGCTTACATCTTTGTCGCCGTGAGCGAATAACGCTGATCCGCAGCAAGGCATTCCGCTTGCGGCAGTCCCAGCTCCTTGCGCACGATATTGGTGCCGAGCACCATCGCCACCATCTTGTAAGTGGCGTGCCGGCGGCCCATGCCCTCGCGGCCCATGCCACAGTCGGATGAAATGATCAGCCGCTGTGATGGTCGATCACGCCGATCACGACCTTCTTGTCCTTGATCACCTCGCCGATTGCCTTCAAATCACCGGGGCCGGATGAACAGGTCTCGAACGTCAGCGCGTCGGCCTCGACTTGGTTGAGCGCTTCGAGTGTCGGCTGGTAACTCTGGACATCGCGGAAAATGCGCTGCTGGGACGGGTTGCCCCAGCAGGTGTGGCACCACACTTCGGTCTTGCCGCGCAGACCCTTCACCGTGTTGTTGAATATCTTCACCAGGTCGGTCGTGTCGAGCTTGCCGAACGTCTTGCCGCGCGCCGGCACCATGTGAATCTGCGGCTCCTCCATCTGTATGACCGGGCAGCCGGCATCGGCGAGCTCATGGAGCTCCTCGTTGAGAGCATTGCTGATCGCCCAGGTGCGCTCGACCGGATCCTTGTAGTAGTCGTCTTCGACCGAAGCCGCGATCAGTTCGGGCAGGATGGTCCCGAACTTGATCGGCTTCTTGGTCATGCGCTGCGCCGTCTTCCACATCGCCGCATATTGCAACCTGCCGCGCCCGACCGGCCCCACGATCCTGGGGAACACGCGCGCCTCGAGGAAGTCGTGCAGGATATGCCCGCGCGGATAGGCGACCGCACCGATCTTGTAGGCCGTCGGCTGCGGCAATTCGGCAAAACCGTCCATGTGGGTCAGCGGGTAGCCCTGCCAACTCATGCCGCCGACCTCCTCGTCGTAGTGCGCGTCGCCGTCGGTCAAGATGTCGAGGCCGGCTGTTTCCTGCGCCCGCAGAAAGCATGAGACCGCATCCTCGTACTGTTCGCGGTAGCGCGAATTGACCATGGCTTCGAGGAAGCTTTTCGGTCCCAGCACCGCGGTGTACCAGGCCGGCCGCGGCAGTGAGCCGATGATCGAGGTTGGCAGGGTGACACCCGCGGACGCTTTGTACATCATTCCCTCTCTTGCTGCGCAGTGCCTCGCCCTCCCGATTGCGGACGAAGGAAAAGGGAGGAGAGCGTTCAGAAATCGTACGCTTCGCTTTTCGCCGCCGCGTTCTTCACCAGCGAGCGGTCGGGCTCGGGCAGTGGCGCGCCGGGATCGCGGAAGCGGTTGACGATGGGGTAGCGGCGGTCGCGACCGAAGTTCTTCAACGTCACCTTGACCCCGGGCGCCGCTTGCCGGCGCTTGTACTCGGCGAGATTGAGCATGCGCTCGACCTTCACGACTGTCTCGCGGTCGAAGCCGTCCGCGACGATCTTGGCGATCGGCTCTTCGCGCTCCACCAGCCGTTCGAGGATTTGGTCGAGCACGTCGTAGGGCGGCAGCACGTCCTGGTCGGTCTGGTTCTCGCGCAACTCGGCAGAGGGCGCACGGGTGAAAATGTTTTCGGGAATGACCTGCGTGCTGGGCCCGAGCGCGCCCTCGGGCTTCCAGGCGTTGCGCAGACGTGCCAGTCGATAGACTTCGGTCTTGTAGAGGTCCTTGATCGGGTTGAAGCCGCCGTTCATGTCGCCATAGAGCGTGGCATAGCCGACCGACATTTCAGATTTATTGCCGGTGGTCACCACCATCAGGCCGAACTTGTTGGACATTGCCATCAGCATGGTGCCGCGGGCGCGCGCTTGCAGATTTTCCTCGGTAACGTCGCGCGGCTGGCCTGCGAAGACCGGCGCGAGGGCTTTTTCGAGTCCCAGAACCGCGCTCTCGATCGGCACCACGTCGTATTTGACGCCAAGCGCCTCGGCGACCCGCGCCGCGTCGTCGAGCGATTGCTGCGACGTATAGCGATAGGGCAGCATCACGCAACGCACGCGCTCCGCTCCCAAGGCATCGACCGCCAACGCCGCCACGAGGGCGGAATCGACGCCGCCCGAAAGCCCGAGCACGACCCCCTTGAAGCCATTCTTGTTCACGTAATCGCGCAGTCCGAGCATGCAGGCGAAATAATCCGCCTTGTCTCCCTCCTCGACCGGGACGATGACACCATCGACGCAGCGCCAGCCATTGCCGCTGCGCTCCCAGCGGACCGTCCTGACGACTTCGCGAAAGGCCGGGAGTTGAAAGGCGAGCGCGCGATCGGCATGCAGGCCGAAGGAGGCGCCGTCGAACACGAGCTCGTCCTGGCCGCCGACCTGGTTGATATAGATCAGCGGCACGCCGCTCTCGGTCACGCGTGCGACCGCAAGGTTGAGGCGCACGTCTTCCTTGTCCCGCCAGTAGGGCGAGCCATTGGGAACGATCATCAACTCCGCCCCGGTCTCGGCGAGGCATTCGACCACGTCTTCGTAGTCGCCCCATTCGGTCCAGATGTCTTCGCAGATCGGAATGCCGATGCGTACGCCGCGGAAGTTGACGGGACCGGGCGGCGGCCCCGGCGCGAAGACGCGCCGTTCGTCGAACACGCCATAGTTCGGCAGGTTCACCTTCCGGCGCACGGCGGCGATGACGCCGCGGTCGAGCAGGCAATACGCGTTGTAGACCTTGCTCTCCTCTAGCCAAGGCGTGCCGATCAGCAGCGCCGGCCCGCCGCTCGCAGTCTCACGCGCAAGCTCCTCGACCTTCGCTCGGCAGGCCGCCTGGAACGCCGGCTTGAGCACGAGATCCTCCGGCGGGTACCCGGACAGGAAAAGCTCCGGAAGCGCCACAATGTCGGCGCCGGAACGGGCCGCCTCGGCACGCGCGCGGCGTGCCTTGTCGGCATTGCCGGCGATGTCACCGACGGTCGGATTGAGCTGTCCGATCGCGATGGCCAAACGGTCGGTGGGCCGCGCATTCATGGCTTAGGTCTAGCGCGTCGCGCCCGCGCCCGGCAATCGCGCCGAGGTCTGGTCAGATCAGCCCAAATCGCTCGGCCAGCGCCAACAGCCAGGTCAGCCCGATCGCCGTGTTCAAAAGCTCGACGACAAGGACAAGAGCCACGACGGCGATGAGCGCAAGGCGCTTCCAAGACGCTTCGGCAACCAGGAAGGCAACCGGTACCGCCACAACGAGGGCAATCAGTTCCTGGCGAAAAGCCTCCTCGCTACGCGCCGCGGCGAGGAGGCCGTGCCAGGTGTTGATGGCGGCGCGCAGCAACCGTTCCATGGAGTGCGATGAATAGCGACTTGGCGCAACGATGGTGTCCTCCCGCAATCTATCGCCGTCCTGAGCTAAATCCAGCTTGCTCGCGCCGCGGCGCGATGGCGCGGCGCGAGGAGGATGTGCTTGGCCGGGCTCGTGCTTGCCGCTCACGGCTCTGCGGTCCGAATGCCAGCCGGGCCCGCATTGAGCTTGATCGATCCGGCGGGCTTGAGCTCTTTGCCGTCGAAGCTCAACAGCATGATCTCCTTCTCGACCATGCACTGGACCAAAAGCGTGCGGTTGCCCTTGCTCCAGGCGAGACCCTGACACCAGTGGCCCACCTTGGCCTCGGTCAGCGGGACCAACTCGTTGCCTTTGACGCTCAGCACCTTCACCAATCCGTAATCGTTGAAGAACGGGTTGTTCTTCGCCTTGTTGGATCCATTCGCCACGCCCACGGCGAGAAAGGCACCGTCGGGAGACAGCGCAATCCCCTCCGGCGTTTGACCAACGGTAACGGTTTGAACGACCCGCGCCGGTTTCGCGTCGATATCGATCAAGCTCACGGTATCGGCATCGCCACTGCCCGTCCCGATGTTCGCCACGGCCGCGACCTTGCCGTTGGGATGGATAACGAGTCCGTAAGGCCGCAGCCCCGCCGAAATATCGCGTTTGGTGTGCTCGACCTTGTTGCCGTCGATCGACAGCACCGAAATCTTGTTGTCGCCGTCGCGGGTGACCAGCGCCGTCTTGCCGTCCGGTGTAATGGCGACATGGCTGGGGCCCGATTTGTCATCGCCCAAATTGACCTTGCCGACCGGCGTGAGCGCGTTGCCGGCGATGGAAAAGACGGACACCGTCCCCTCCGACCGGTTGGCGACCAGCGCGAGGGTCCCGGCGCGATTGATCGACACCCCCGCGGCACCCCGCCCCGCCTGCAACTGCGCCGCGACCTTGGGCGGCGAGGCCTTGAGATCGATCACCGTGAGCTTGTCGTCGGGGACCGTTTTCTTCGGATCGGCGGGATCGATCTTGGACGCCCCGGTGACGAGCGCGAAACTCTCGTCGCGCGCAATCGCCACGCTCGACGGTGGGCCGATAACGCTGGTCGGGGCCGCAATCTCGGCGACGACTTTGGGCGGCGTCGCATTGAGATCGATGACCGTGACGGAATCCGCCGGCGGATTGGCCGGCACGGCATTCACGCCGTCGACGAGAACGGCTTTGCCGTCATTGGCGGAAAGCGCAAGCTC
>WNFT01004737.1_pt1 | contig 11876 bp, 13 predicted proteins | sample 5400191 | NCBI WGS metagenome assembly WNFT01 (sample SAMN13153359, study PRJNA577476) | soil metagenome | isolation source: 80 cm saprolite under Madrone tree | place: USA:California | collected 2016-06-14
CGCCTACACGCAGTTGGCGCGTATAAGTGTATTGCTGCTCACCGTGCAATAATTGCATCTTGGAGCCGTCCAGTTCCAACCCGGGCACGCGCACGCGGAAAGTGGTGGGGAAGGTAGGAGGTGCGTATTGTAGAGATTCGTTGCCCTGCAGCGCGGGGTCTTCCGTTGCTTCCATAAAGCGCCGGACGGCTTCGGGCGTAACCTCGAATGTCTGCGGCGATGAACTCTGTCCGATGAAGCTGCTATCAATTGGCATGGCTGTTGCTCCTTTTTGCTTGTAGCAAGTACCAATTCTGCAATATAGTATCCTGTCCTGGCTACTTAGCATATCTGTTCCAAGATCAGGAAGTAAACAGTCATACAGGAAACCTTACCACCATCTGTCTGATGTATGGATGGCGAAGTAAAGGAGCGAGTAGCGCTACCATAGTCACTCTTTTTGGAACGGATATTTCAAGTAGCCACTACAGGGATGCGCTGGCGTCATCGTCTCCCTGTGTGGTCGCCGACCGCCGGACCATCAGCTGAACCCCGTGACGCCGCGCTGCCACGTCTAGGACCTTAGGAAGGACAGCAGGTCGGCGTTGAACTGCTCCTTGTTCGTGCTCATGAGGCCGTGGGGCGCGCCCGGATAGATCTTCAGGGTTGCGCCCTTGACGATCTTGGAAGAGAGCAGGGCCGAGTCGGCAATGGGCACGATCTGGTCGTCGTCGCCGTGGATGATCAGGGTCGGAATGTCGAACTTCTTGAGATCTTCCGTGAGGTCCGTCTCAGAGAAGGCCTTGATGCAATCGAATGCGCCTTTGAGGCCGACGGTCATCGACCACAGCCAGAACATGTCCCGAATGCCTTGCGATACCTTGGAACCCGGCCTGTTGGCACCGTAGAAGGGTGCGCTGAGATCCTTGTAGAACTGCGAACGATCTGCACTAAGACCGGCGCGGAGCTGATCGAACGCCTCGATGGGCAGGCCGCCCGGATTGGCTGCCGTCTTGAGCATGAGCGGGGGTATCGCGCCCACCAGCACGGCCTTGGCGAGGCGCGAGGTGCCGTGGCGACCGATGTAGCGGGTCACCTCTCCTCCGCCGGTGGAATGGCCGACCAGCACCGCGTTGTGCAGATCGAGCGTTTCGATGAGCGCCGCCAGATCGTCAGCGTAGTGGTTCAGGTCGTTGCCGTCCCAGGGCTGGCTGGATCGTCCACCGCCGCGACGGTCATGGGCGATCCCGCGATAGCCCTGGGAGGCCACGAAGAACGTCTGGTCGTCCCAGGCGTCGGCAGTGAGCGGCCAACCGTGGCTGAAGACGACGGGCTGCCCCGTGCCCCAGTCCTTGTAAAAAATCGTCGTGCCGTCCTTGGTGGTAATGGTACTCGTACTCATGGGGTGAAATCCTCCTTTCAGGATCAACCTGGGTGAATCTTCAGATTCGATGGTGGCAAATTATTAAGACTATCTTCCACTGGTGGTACATACGCTTTGGAGAACAACAAAGTTTCAGGCCTGTAACGCGTCCGACTCCTGCTTCCAGCAGGTTAGATAGGTGAAAATTCAACGTTCATACAGATTATACCTTCTGGGGTTGCGTTCTCATAGATCTTTAGGCAAGGTTCAATGTGAAGAAAAGTACTTGCCAGGTTGAACAGTCACCCTGATGACTGTTGACGACCGCATGGGGTCCTGTAGGGACAAGGGGCCTGGTGCTTGCCCTGGTGGCAACGCGCTCCAGTGGGAACTGCGTGGAGCAAACAGGTCGCACCCCAACGAGGACAAGCACAAGGCCTCCTCATCCACTCCACCCCACCCCTTGTCCCTACAGGACCCTGGGCCGCAAGCACCTCAATGGAGAGGATTCCCCGCTTCGGTCATCAACATTCAGTAGGGCTGGACCTTGCTGGTGCTGAGGAACTGTCACATGCATTTGAACCGTGCCTAACTATGCTTGCAGCGCAGGTACGCACATCTCAGGCTTACTTCTTGTTCGCACCGGCTTTCGCTGCTGCCTGGATCAGCTCGAACACCTCCTTGGGATGGGAGACGATTGACGCATGGCTTGACCGGACCGAGATGATCGTGGCCTTCATGCGGCTGGCGAACATCTGCTGCTCTTGACTGAGATCTACTCTACATGGTATTTAAGAGCCAGCCACCATCGGCAGCGATCTCGGATCCCACGACAAACGATGAGTCATCGGAAGCGAGAAACAGCGCGACTTTGGCCACTTCTTCAGGACGGCCCAGACGCTTGACCGGCGAACGGCTGATACGCGCCACATCCTGAGCATCCAGGATCGCTTGCGAAGTCCCCGATCGGGCCAGGAGCCGCGTCGCGGTAGGGCCAATCGTGATGGTGTTCACACGAATACCACGACCAATGAGTTCAGCCGCCAGCGCCCGAGCAAGCGCGTGAACCGCACCCTTGTTGGCCGTATAGAGCGAACTATTGGCGATACCCGTGAGGGCGTTCACCGAGCCATTGAAAATAATCGATGCGGGCTCATTGAAAAAGGGGAGGGCCTTCTGGACGGTGAAATACGCCCCTTTAAAATTTGCATTCATCATCTCATCAAAAGCAACTTCATCCACCTCCTCCAGAGGGGCCCCTTTGAAAATGCCTGCGTTGACAAACAAGATATCCAGTTTGCCAAACGTCTCGTGTGCACGAGCCATCAACTGATCAATATCACTGAGCTTCGTGACATCGGTTGGAACCACCAGAACATTGTGACCCAATTGTCGAGAGACCTCTTCAAGGGTCTCACGATCGCGTCCTGCAATCACGACTTTGGCTCCATTGGCATGAAATTCTCTGGCCGTCGCCAGGCCAATCCCACTATTGCCACCTGTCACTAAAGCAACTTTTCCTTCAAGCGGACTCATAACACTCTTTTCCTTTCTTTGTTTTTCTCCTTGTTGTCATGGTGTCTTCCCTCCTTTGCTCAAAACGATGGTGCTTTGAAGTCCCCAGCGATGCAAACCACGAGGTTAGCTTCTTTCTACTGGAGCTTGTCCAGCGTGATGGGAAGATCGCGCATACGCAGACCTGTCGCGTGATAGACGGCGTTGGCAATCGCCGGCGCTACGCCGACGAGGCCAATCTCCCCCAGCCCTTTGACTCCGATGGGGTTGAGGGAGAAGTCAGGTTCGTCGACAAAAAGCACGTCGATGGTGGGGATGTCCGCATGCACCGGCACCAGATACTCCGCCAGGTTCGCATTGACGATGCGCCCTGCGTTGGCATCCATGACCGTGTGCTCCAGGAGCGCCATCCCGATGCCGCCGACCGTGCCGCCGATGATCTGGCTGCGCGCCGTCTTCTCGTTGAGGATGCGGCCCGCCGCCGTCGCCGAGACGAGCCGCGTGACCCGTATCACGCCCAGCTCGGGATCGACGCGCACCTCGGCGAACCGGGCGCCGAAGATACCGGTGCCGTACCGCTGCATTTCGTCGCCTGGCGCGGCCCTGCCCCACGCCTCGATCTCTCTCAGACCATGCCGCTGCAAAATTGCCGCGTACGTCTCACCTTGTGATGGATCTCTTTTGAGCGCGATGTGGCCATTGCGCACCATCACCACGTCGGCGCTTGCCCCACGCAGTGGCGAAGCATCGTCATCACGGACAAGAGCGAGCACCTGACCAAGCACAGCCGATGCCGCCATGTGCACGGCTGACCCCACACTGGCCGCGAGATTCGACCCGCCCTGTGGCGGCGTTGCCGGGAGCGAGCTGTCCCCTAACTCGCAGCGAATGTGCTCAGCAGGCAGGCCAAGCGCGTCCGCTGCGATCTGCGTCATGATCGTAGAGGTTCCGGTGCCGATATCCGTGGCGCCGGTCTGCACGATGGCGCTGCCATCAGCCAGAAGCCGCGCGCGGGCTGCGGCCTGGATACGGACGTAGGGATAGAGCGCGCTGGCCACTCCCCAGCCGACCAGGTACTGGCCGTCGCGCATGGAGCCAGGCGCACGCGTCCGGCGCTCCCAGCCGAAGCGCTCCGCCCCCAACGCATAGCATTCGCGCAGCCCCCGGCTCGACCACGGCTGGCCGCTTTGAGGATGCACTGCGGCGTCGTTGCGTACCCGTAGCTCGACCGGATCGAGGTCCAGGGCGTACGCCAATTCGTCCATGGCTGTTTCCAGCGCAAAAATCCCCTGCGCCTCGCCGGGAGCGCGCATCCACGTGGGTGTGCCCACGTCCAGACGTACCTGCCGGAAGCTGGTGCGCAGATGAGGGCAGGCGTAGAGCGACGGGGTTGCCCGGACGAGCCCCTCGTGATAGTCGTCGTGCATGGCTGTTGGCTCTGTGCCCTCATGTATTGTCGCCACCAGCTGGCCATCACGCGTCGCGCCGAGCGCCACGTGCTGGATGGTCTGCGGACGGTAGCCGACAGACGTATACATCTGCGCCCGCGTGAGGACGAGTTTGACCGGGCGGCCCACGCGCCGTGCTGCCATCGCGACGAGTGCGACATGGGGCCAGCAGCGCAGACCGCTGCCAAACGCGCCGCCGACGAAGGGGGCAATGACGCGCACCTGGGCATCCGGCAGGCCAAACATGGCAGCCATCACGGTGCGCACGTTGTCTATCCATTGCGTGGTGTCGTACAGGATCAACTGGTCCCCATCCCACACGGCGATGGTGGCGCAAGGGGCCAGAGGGTTGTGGTGCTCCGTCGGTGTCGTGTACGTCCCTTCGACGCGCACCGCAGCCGCGGCCAAAGCCGCGTCCGGCTCGCCGCGTACCACATCGGGGACCGATGATGGGGCCAACGACTGGGCCAGCTTTTCGTCGAGCAAAACGCGCGGTGTCTCCTGCTCATAGGTGATGCTGACCAGGGTGGCGGCAAAGGTGGCCTGCTCAAGCGTCTCAGCGATGACGACGGCGACGTGCTGGCCGTTGTAAGAAATACGGTCGTCTTGTAAGGGTGGTGGCGCAGTCGGCCCCAGGAAGTTGGGAGGACCTGCTTGTAACCGCGGCGCGTTGCGATGTGTGAGCACCGCGTGGACACCGGGGGCGGCCTCTGCTGCGGCCGTGTCCATCTCCCTGATGCGGCCGCGAGCGATCGTGCTTTGCACCAGGACGGCATGCGCCAGGTTGGCCAGGGGAAACTCTGCCGGATAGCGGGCCATGCCTGTCACCTTGAGCCGCCCATCCACACGGTCAAGCGGTTGGCCCACCACGCTCTGCTGCTGTCTCTTCTCGCTCGTCCTCATGCCAGACCTCCTACAGTCGTCAGTGCCTGCACCAGCGTCCGCTTTGCAAGCCCGACCTTGAACGCATTGTCGTGTTGGGGGATCGCTCCGACCAGTGCTGCCTCTGCGGCTTCGTCAAACACCTTCCTGTCCAGGGATGCCCCCTGGAGCAGCACTTCGGCGGCTCGTACCCGCCACGGGACCGTTCCGACGCCGCCCAGCGCAATCCGTGCTGCCCGAATCGTGGCACCGTCCATCTCCAACGCCACGGCGGCCGAGGTCAGGGCAAACTCATAGGAGGCACGATCCCGCACCTTGAGGTAGTGTGAGCGTGTGGCGTCGAAGGTCGGCGGGATCTCGACGGCGACGATCAACTCGCCCTGTGCGAGGACGTTTTCTCGCTCTGGCGTCGTGCCGGGCAACACATAGAAGTCATGGAGCGGGATGCGGCGCTCGCCCTGTGGTCCGCGCACCTGCACCACCGCATCCAGCGCCACCAGGGCCACGGCGACGTCAGAGCCGTGCGTCGCAATACAGTGAGGGCTCGTGCCAAGAATAGCGTGCATGCGGTTTGCGCCAGCGATGGCCGGACACCCCGAACCAGGGACACGCTTGTTACAGGCAAAGGCGGGATCGCGGAAGTAGCCACAGCGTGTGCGTTGCAGGAGGTTGCCGCCGATGGTGGCCATGTTGCGCAGTTGTGGCGAGGCGCTGAGCAGGAGCGCTTCAGCGATCATGGGATAGCGGTCACGGATGGTCGGCTCACCTGCGATCTCACTCATCGTCGTCAGGGCACCAATGCGCACCAGGCTTTCCGTCACTTCGATACCTCGCAGGGGAAGACGCGTAATATCGACAAGCAGGTCGGGCACCAGGACCTGGTCTTTCATCAAATCCAGCAGGGTGGTGCCACCGGCAATGTATGCGGCTTGGGGGTGAGCGGAACGTATCGCGATGGCCGCATCGGTATCCTCAGCACGCGTATAACTACATGGCTTCATGGGTGTTTCCTTCCAGCACGCTGCAGATAGCGGCAACAATGTTGGGATAGGCCCCACAACGGCAGATATTGCCACTCATGAACTCGCGGATCTCCTCTTGGGAGGTGGTATGCCCCTCGGCGATCAGACCGAGGGCGGACATGATCTGGCCAGGCGTACAGTATCCGCACTGAAAGCCATCATGGGCAATGAACGCTGCCTGCAAAGGATGAAGCTGGTTCCCCTGAGCAAGCCCTTCAATCGTGGTCACCTCCTGCCCCTCACACATGACTGCGAGCCTCAGGCAGGAGAGGATGCGCTGGCCATCGACGAGGACGGTACAAGCGCCACACGCTCCATGATCGCAGCCCTTCTTGGTCCCGGCCAATCCGAGATGTTCACGCAGCGCATCAAGCAGGGTCACGCGGGGATCGAGCAGCAGCGCATGAGCCGTTCCATTGATCTGCAATGTCACAGCTACCAGTTGTGCATCAGTCGCTGTCTTTGTGAGAGTGGACATGATCTTCTCCTTTCGCTTTTCTCATCATGTTCCTCATTGTACCATACGCCTTCGTGAAGGCCTATCGATGTCTTCTTGACGAAAAGAGAGCCTGTGCCATAGAACTACGGCTGAGATAGCTCTATTTCTTCTCACATGCATCTCAACATTCCTTTTCCAGAAGGGCCCTTTCAAGCATGCGCATGGCCTGACCAGGGCTTTCCACTTCTCGCCGTCCAACCCCACCCCACCCCAAATTTTAGATGGGGATGGTGTTGCCGGTGCGGACGCCGTCCGCACCGGCAACACCATCCCCATCTTTTTCTGGGTGGGGGTGGCAAGTGCCGAGCCGTTTCCGCGAGAAGTGGAAAGCCCTGATGGCCTGACGGACCAGCTTCCGGTGGCAGCAATGCAACCTCAGGGGGAGGTCCTTCCCATTCATGACGCTGCTCATAACGCTTTCATGACGCTTCCTGCTCATACTAGCAGCAGAGAGAACGAGGTGTAGCCAGTCGTGGCAGGAGCGAGGAGGCCCCCGCTGCAGGCGCAGGGTCTCGTGGAGCGCGTCGGACCAGGCTTGGACGCAGACGCAATCCGGGGGATTGTGTGCGGGGGACCACCTACTCCCTGTCCCCCAGACAGGGTGCTGTGTGGCACGAAGACGAGGAAACAAACAAAAGGAATGGTGTTTTATGGCACATCTACAGATCGCCTACCTCCTGCGACCGGGAACTCAGGAGCGCTGGCGACGCCTTTGTCAGGAGCTAGCCGGACCACGCCTCTACCAGTTGGAAGCGTCCTGCCGGCAAGCGGGGATCACCCAGGTGCAGGTCCGGCTGGTGCAACTGCTCCACGGCGAACTCATGCTCATAACGCTGCATACGCAGGAGCCCCAACAGACCTTGCAGGAACTGGCGACCTCCAAGCGTCCGTTTGATCGCTGGCTGCGAGAGCAGCTTCAGGCCTTGCTGGGCTGGAACCTGCAGGAGGTGCTGGCTGACCCACAAGGGGATCTGATCTTCATCTGGTCAGCCGAACGAAGTGAAGGAGAGGCAGGGGCATCATCAGCATGCGACACCTCATCCTCATGAGATGAGTGAGAGGAGGGCGTTCCTGGAGCAGAGGTGAGAACGAACATGGGAGGAGGCCCGCAAAGGATCATGTATGCATGGGTACTCATACGAGGACCGGAAAGGAAGGAGAATATGCGATATATGCAGCAACTGCAGACCGGCACCACACCGGTGCCAGGAGTCCCGGATGGTGTCCTGGTCGGACAAGCCCTTACAGGCGATGAGCGCGCCTTTGCGACTCTGGTGAATCGCTACCAAGATCCATTACTCGCCTATATCCGCGGGATGCTGAAAGACGGCGAACAGTCCTCCGATGTGCTGCAGCAGGTTTTCCTCCAACTTTATATCTCTTTGCCAACGCTCAATACGCAGACGCGACTCAGCGGGTGGCTGTTTCGGGTCGCACACAATCGCTGCATAGATGAGTTACGCAAGAGGTACCGCAGGAACGAAGTGTGTTTCTCGGCGTTGGAGTGGGAAAGTACTGAAGAGGAGCTCTCGCCGGTAGAGCGCATACCGGACTCTCAGCCGTTGCCAGAGGAAGTTGCAGTGCAGCGAGACCTACACGACACGTTGCGACGGGCCATCGACGTACTTCCTCCAAAGTTTCGCCGGATTGTGCATCTGCGCTGTTGGAGGGACCTCAGCTTTGCTGAGATCGGGCGTCTCCTCAAGATGCCGGAGGTCACGGTGAAAACCTACTTTCACCGGGCTTGCCCTCTGCTAGGTGCTGCACTTGCCGGGAGTGTGCAGAGTGCGTCCACCTTCTAGTGCGGCATCCTTTGACGATCCAACCCATGCTTTCTTTCACTCTCCCCTTATCGGTAGTTTGTGGACTGGGGAAATGTCGGAATTGGCTCTCCACTGAAGGCAGATGACAACGCCGCTGGCGGCATTTTGCGCGAGATTTTTCCTTTTGAGATGACCATGGCTGAGGTGACCTGTACAAAGTGCAGCGCGACCGGCATTATCGGGACGCTTGCGGCGTACATACATGGCATGGGGACGATCCGCTGTCCAAGGTGCGACTATGTTCTCATGCGCATCGTGCATGCCAGGGGCCGCTACTGGCTGGATATGCAAGGCGTTCGCATCCTTCAAATCAGGGAACGCCTTCTCGTTTTGTATCGGCAATCAGCGCCCCGGTCTCGACGGCCAACCCGTCCTGAGCGGCCTGCGTTGGGTCGGGATTGGCCCCTCGACGCGGGCCGCTCACCTTGTTTAGCCGATACTGCCAGTCTGGATGATCTGCGTCACGACCGACTTGACGCGATTGGAGGGGATAGCGAACCCAACGCCAGTGGCCGGCGTCTTAAACTCGGGATCGATAGCGCTGAGCGTGGGAATACCGACCACGTTGCCCTGCAAGTCCACGAGGGCTCCTCCACTATTGCCCGGGTTAATCGCTGCATCGGTCTGAATTGCATTCTGGATGGTGGCCCCACCCTGTCCTTCGGAGACGCTTCGTTTCAGGGCACTCACGATGCCGTTGGTCACGGTCTCGGTATCGCCCAAGGGGTTCCCAATGGCCATCACCTCTTGCCCCACCTGCAACTGAGCAGAGTCTCCCAGCGTCGCGACCGACAAACCTGCTGGTGGCACAGCAATCTTGAGGACCGCCAGGTCATCGGCTGTATCCGTCCCGGTGAGCTGTGCCGGTTCCGTGGTGCCGTTCGAGAGTCTCACCTGGATAGACTGGGCTCCACTGACCACATGGTTGTTGGTGACGATGTAGCCCCGACTGTCGATGATCACCCCAGAGCCCAGTGCCGCCCCTTGTGCCCAATACATTTCAAATAGGGACGAAGGGTGCGGCCTCAGCCAACACTTTGGAGCCTTGGGGTCGCACCACGATGACGACAAAATCCTCAAAGCGCTCCCCGGGTGCAAAGGGCTTGGGTGGGGGCACATCGCGCTTCTTGGGTTTGTACTTGTGATAGACTTGCTTGAGTTCGCGACGATTGATGCGCAAGCGCCGCTCGGGCACCAGATGGCGTCGCAGCCGCTGCAGCAAGCGTTGCGTGCGGCACTGCTGCACGGCTGGCTCTTCCTCGCCACGCTCATCGGCGACCGCTTCGCAAATCTGAAAAACCGCCTCGGTAAAACTCAAGCGATCGGGATCCAAATCGGCCTGCAGGGCCGAGCAATACATCAAGGCACGGATGGCATAATGCACCACAAACAGCGCGTAAAGTCGCCTTTCGCACCCCCTGTGGGGTGTGGGAACGCAACACCTTCTGCTGCACACGGCCTCGTGCGTTTTGATCTCGTCGACCACGATCTCAATCTCCCAGCGTTCATGATAGAGGGCCAGCAACTCTTTGGCCGGAGCTGTGCGCGGATTGAGCCAGGTGGTGCCGAGCCGATACACGTGACCAGGCTCGCCCAGACGCTCGGAGCTTTCCTGATACTCGATGATGCGCAGCCAGAGCGGTTGCTGCATCGGATAGACGGCCCGCCTCTGCGGCGTAAGCCGTGCCAGGTAGCTGCCATCGGGCAGATTGCGCACCCGCTGCAGCGCGACGGTGCTGGGCAGAGCGAACAGCGCACGTACCCCTTTGGCATTGAGCGCTTCGAGATAGGCTCCGCCAAAGAAGTTGGCATCGTGCATCAGCAACATGCCCCGCTGCAGCTTGGGCAAGAGGGCATAAGCGCCATGAATTTCCGCCTCGTCATAGTCGCCCAGGTGCAGCCCGACGGTGGCATGACTGCCACATTCGGTCAACATCACTGCGCGTGCCTGCGGATAGGCCCCCTTGCCGTACTGGTTGCAACTGCGTCCAAAGGCCTGCGCGTTGGCTTCGGTATCCGGCACATTGAACAGGCTGCCATCCAGTGCCATCAGCCGATGGCTGCGATAAAAGGCGCCTGGTGTCTCGGGGGTACACAGCAGGTGCGTGCCCTGCTCAAAGAGCCACTGCAGCGGCTCCACCCCCAGAGCGGTGCGCTGATAGCTCAAAGCCGAGGCCCCAGCTGGATCTTCTGGCTGCTGGGGGTAGCGATCCTGCAGCCAATGCGTCAGTTTATCCCACACCCGCTTTTGCGCCAGTCGGCTCCAGAGTACCATCGCCAGGAGAAACCACAGCCGACTCCGCGCCGTGAAGTGCCGCAGGCGCCGCCGTTTCTGCTGGCGCATCGGACTGTGCTGCACACAGTGGTGGAGCAGTTCGGCAGGATAGACCTGTTCAAACATCTTGAGCCGGACCTGCTGGCTCATCTTGTCGTTTTGGTCCAGGTAGCGTACTCTGTACATAGGGGGAAGATCCTTTCTGCTCTCCTACATGTTGAAGATGATAGTTGTAGTATGTCAGAAAGGATCTTTCCTTGTCTTCTTTTTCTCCTTTCGTCTTATTTGAAATGTATTGCCCCTTGTGCCAGGGTCACGTAGACCTCCACGACGCTTGGTTTCACCTTCGCCACGACGGCTTCTCGCAGCGTATTGAGCGTGGTTGCCGTCGTGGGGGAAGCGGTGCTACTCTTCGCACTGGCCAAGACCCAGCCCGCGAACCCCCCGATGAGGAAGATGACGGCGAGCAGGAGCGTCAAGCCGATGATCGCTCCGGTGCGTAGTCCACCCCTGCCAGGTCGCGGATGCTCCTGGGGTGGCTCCGCAGGGGTCTGGGAAGGGGAGATGAATGCGGGTTGTTTGTGTGTTTCGAACATGATGTCATTCCTTTTCACTACCTTGATTCGGTGAGCTTGCCAAGTTTATCGGTCAATCTGATGGTCTCGGAAGAGTCAACGATGAGCACGACAGTTGAGTGCCTCATCACATCTCACCCAACCTGCTCCATCTTGTTCTCTCTGCTGCTAGTATGAGCAGGGCGCGTCATGAAAGCGTCATGAGCAGCGTCATGAATGGGAAGGGCCTCCACAGGAGGCCACAGTGCAGCCACCGGAAGCTGGTCCGTCAGGCCATGCGTATGCTTGACCTGAACGAGCTCACATGGTACGATTTCTCTATGAAGAGAAGGGGGAGGACCAGGTGAACACGGGCTGTTTCTCTGGCTCAGCCGCCCGAGCCAGCACTCGTGCGGCAGTACGACAGCCTCGCGCGTCGAGGGAGGGAGGCGCGGCCTCGCTTGTGCGGAACGCTCCGTCACCTCCGTTGCCCTACTTTTAGGAAGAGGACATGTC
>WNFT01004740.1_pt1 | contig 11875 bp, 7 predicted proteins | sample 5400191 | NCBI WGS metagenome assembly WNFT01 (sample SAMN13153359, study PRJNA577476) | soil metagenome | isolation source: 80 cm saprolite under Madrone tree | place: USA:California | collected 2016-06-14
CGCCGAGCCCGGTCGACTTGCGGTGTCCGTTGTCGAAGAAGGCGCTGTAGCTGTCGATCCCGGGGTCGGTGCCCTTGCGGAGGATGGCCTCGACCCGGTTCATCTGGAGCCCGGAAGCGAACGCGGCGCCGGCCGTGCCCTGGACGCAGTGGTCGGGCCAGAGGACTTGAGGCAGCCCGCCCAGCACGTCCAGATCGCCCGGTTTCCGCCCCCGATGCCGGGAAGCGAAGCTCCCGTGATCGGCCGGATGCCAATCCTGCGTGGCCACGACGAGCTCGAACCTGGACTGTAGCTGGTTCGCGGCCGGGATCACTTCGTCGCCGCCGGGGACGGCGAGGGCGCCGCCGGGCAGGAAGTCGTTCTGGATGTCGACGAGAATCAGCGCGCGCATCGCTGCAGTATGCCCTTGCCACGCGTCTGTGATGTGGCGGCTGGTTGAGACCAAGGCCGGAGGGACAGTCGAGGTCCAGCTGGGTAGGGTTTCGCCCTCTTGGCCGCCTCCAAGGCCAAGCGGGGGCCCCCATGACATGGACGAAGCTCACGGTACTGCTGGTGCCGTCGTTCGCGTTCCTGATTGCCTTTCGCCCGGACCCGGCCCAGGCCGCCGATCGGGAACGGATCAACGGCAGGGTGGTCATCCCCATCGACGACGACGAGGCGGTCTTCGACGGTGACGCGCTCGGAGACGCCACGATCAAAGGTGGCATCGGCCTCTCACACGCGCCGACGGGGCGTCTTCGCGAGCGCCTGCTCCGGGCCGTGCAGTCCGGAAATCTGCCGCAGTCCGCCTCGATGAGCGGGAGGGACGCCCGCGGGACGGGGGAGGGGCGCGACGATGCGCGCAACGTACAGATCAACGACCCCGCGCTCGACCACATCGTCACCTTCGATCCGAACGTCGTCGTCACCCGGCCGTTCGAGTTCGCCACGCAGAGCGAGACTTCCGGGGTGAGGGACGGCAGGCACGTGGTCGTGGGATACAACTCCTCCGCGAACGCGACGGTGGAATTCTTTCCAGCGACGAAGGACCAACCAGCGTTCCTCGCCTTCACCAAGCTCATGTTCAGCGCTTTCTCGACCTCGCACGACGGAGGGCGGACGTGGACGAGCGGGTTCGTTCCAGCGGTATCGAACGATGCACCGTTCACCTTCGGCGACCCGGCGCTCGCGATCGACCGCCGGGGCAACATCTTCTACGCGAGCCTCGGCACCGACGCTTTCGGCGTGCACGGCACGCTCATCATCAACAAGAGCACGGACCACGGCTCCAGCTTCGGCACCGCGACCGTCGTGGCAGTCGACGACGGATCGGACAAGGAGTGGCTGGCGGTCGGTCCCGATCCGACCGCCCCGTCTCGCGACAACGTGTACGTGACCTGGACCAGCTTCATCACGAAGGTCATCAACAACGTCCCGCGGACCGTCGCCAGCGAGCTGTGGCTTGCGCGGAGCACCGACGGAGGGAGGACGTTCTCGAGCAGGCGCCTCTTCGCGCCGGTCGACGATGGCATCAACTCCTCTTTCATCCAGTTCTCGAACCCGGTGGTGGACGACTCCACGGGCCGGCTCTACATCCCGTTCTTGCACTTCAGCGACGGGGACGCCGACAACGTCCGCGTGCTCGCCTCCGACGACGGCGGGATCACCTTCAGCTTCCTCAGGTTCAACGTGAAGGGCGCCGTCGATGCGTTCGCGTTCCCCAACGTGTCCCCCGGTCTCCTCAACGACTGCAAGGGCGGGGGCGTCCGCAACGCGCTCGTCGCCGGAGCTGACCAGGGCGGCGGCAGGTTCGGGTTGCCGGTGTTCAAGCAAGTCACGCGCCTCGTCTCGCAGCCCGCGGCGGCCGCCTCGGGCGGGACGTTCCTCTTCGCGATGAACACGTCGACGAGCCCCTTCTTCGGGGACCCTACCGCGGGCTCGGAGATCAACCTCGTCGTGTCCCGGAACGGGGGCCGCTCGTTCGCTCCCGCGGTGCGCATCGCCGGATCGACCGCTGCCGACCCGCAGCACGTCCATCCCGCCGTATCATTGTCGCGCGATGCGGAAAACCTGACGGTGAGCTACTACGTGCAGCAGGCCGACCAACGGCTGAGGACGGACGTGGCCAGCCTGGAGCTGGATGGCGGCCGCGCGCGGCTCAAGAGAACGGCGCCGCTGAGCTCGACGGCGTTCGATCTGACGCCCAGCAACATCGTGCGCACCCCCACGGCCACCACCAACTTCGATCGCACCATCGTGAGCTGCTACGACATCGGCGAGTACCAGACGCTCGCGCGCTCCCGGAACGGCGATGGCATCAGCGCAGCCTGGGGAGACAACAGGCGGACGTGGACGTCGCCGGCGGGATCACCCGGCGCGGGAACGCACGCGCAGCCAGACGTGTTCGCCACCACGCTGAACGACGACTGAACGCATCGCCGATTTGCGACAAGATCCAGCGGGCCCGCCCTCCGCGGGCGAGCCCGCTCGTTTACGCAGCGGATGCGCTGTCCTCGTTTGCAGCGAGCTGCTGCCCGGGAAGCAGCGGAGGCATCGGGCAGCCGAGCGACTCGGAGACCGCGCGCAGCAGCTCGCCCTCGGCGATCGTCACCTTTCCGTCGCTCGCCACCGCGGCCACACAGGCTGCGAGGATCTCGCCGCGCAAGCGGGGCGCGGTCGCGGCGAGACGCGAGACCGCGACCTCGAGCCCGCCCAGGCTGCATTCCTGCCTGGGCAGAAGCTTCGGCCGCGGCCGGCTCGTCGAAAGCGTCACGCAAGCGGCGGAGAATGCGCGCGCCGCGGAGCCCGCGTCGGTGGCGCCGGAGTGCACGAGCATGGAGAGCACGAGCGAAAGGGCCCGGTCGAAGGAGACGTCGGCGCTCGAAGCGGCCCGCGGCGCGGTCCCGAACTGGACGCCCAGGTGGCGGCGCAGGACGCATTCGAGCGTGTACTCGAAGAGGCTGAGGCGGGAATCGGCTCGGGCCAGCGCATCGACGGCCGCCCGCAGGTCCTGCGACTGCGCGGGCGAGAGCCGCCGCAGCGCGGGCAGCGACAGATCGAGGATGGGCAGGCGCGTCTCCAAGGGACAGGTATCGAGGATCGCGGCCGCTCGGGCGACCTGGTCGGCGAGCTGCGCGTCGCCGAGCGAAAGGACGGCCTTCAACTGGAGCGCCCGGGTCTCGGAGCGACGGTCGAGGAGCAGCGCCAGCACCAGGGCCCGCGCGACCCAAGGCTCGCGGACCGCCTCGCGCACGCGCTGGGGAAGTCTCGCCAGCAGCGACTGCGCATAGGCGATGTGCTGGTCGTCGAGCTTGCCGATGCTGGCGAGGACGTCGCGGGGCCGGGCGGGAATTGCTCGGGCGGCCCCCGCGGGCGCCATCGCCGCGTAGGGCAGCTCCTGCTCCACGGCGACGGGTTCCATCCCGACCGGGGGCAGCTCGCCGCGAAACTGGGGATCGAGCTCCCGGATCCGCTCCAGGAGCGGCGGATGCGTGGACATCAGCTGGGTCCAGCGGCCGATCCCTTCGGCGAAGAAGAAGTGGCTGGCCTCCTCCGCCCGGGGCGCCACCAGCTTCGAGCCCTGGTCCAGGCCGCCGATCTTCTTCAGCGCTCCGGCGAGTCCCTCGGGGTTGCGGGTGAACTGCACGCCCGACGCGTCGGCGAGAAGCTCCCGCTGGCGGCTGACCGCGGCCTTGATCAGCCGCGCGAAGAAGACGCCCACCGAGCCGATGATGTACAGCGACGCGCCGACGAAGAGGACGGCGCTGATCCCGCTCAGGCTGACCTTGCGCCGCGTCCCGGAATCCCGGGAGCCGCCGATGGATCGGAGGATGGTCGAACCGATCAGGCCGATCACCAGGATCCCGTGGACCAGGGCCATCAGGCGCATGTTCAGCCGGGAATCGCCGTTGAGGAGGTGGCTGAATTCGTGGGCCACCACGCCCTGCAGCTCGTCGCGGGTCAGCAGCTTCAAGCAGCCGTCCGTCACGGCGATGCCGGAGTCGGAAGGACGCAGGCCCATCGCGAACGCGTTGATGCCTGCCTCGCCGGGCAGCACGTGCACGGCCGGCACCGGCGTTCCCGAGGCGATGGCCATCTCCTCGACGACGTTGAGCAGGCGCCGCTCGTGCGGATCGCGCGTGTTCGAATCGACGAGACGCCCGCCGAGGCCGACGGCGATCGAGGAAGCGGAGGCCCTCAGCGTCCAGGTCTTGTAGAGGCTGCCGATGAGGATGACGGCGAGGGTCGTGGCAGCGACCCGCCAGAACAATTCGAAGTTCCAGAACTCCGCCGGCAGCGCGTCGAACGGTCGTTTGAGCACCGCCTGGCAGCCGACCCGGACGGCGGCATACACCGCCAGCACGGTGCCCGAGACGGCCAGCGCGAAGAGCACGGCGAGCCAGTCGGTCCGCCGCTTTGCCCGATGCTCCGCTTCGAAAAAGTCCATCGCGGCGCCGGCCGGATCAGGCGAACGAGACTTTCACTGGCTCCCGCTCGACCGCGCGCTCGATCTCCCAGAGCCGCGCTTCGATGAAGCTCCCCCAGCCGGCGATCAGCGATGCCGGGAAGCTCTCGCGGCCCGTGTTGTACGTGGTCACCGCGTCGTTGTAGGCCTGCCGCGCGAACGCGACCTTGTTCTCCGTCGAGGTCAGCTCCTCGGAGAGCTGGTTCATGGTGGTGTTCGATTTGAGATCCGGATAGGCCTCCGCGAGCGCGAACATGCGCCCCAGGGCGCCCCCGAGCACCGTCTCGGCGCCGACGAGGTCGCGCATCGCCGCCGGGTCGCCGGGCTTGGCGGCGGCGCGCTGCGCAGCGGAGCTGGCCTGGTTGCGCGCCTGGATCACTGCTTCCAGCGTCTGGCGCTCGTGCTTCAGATAGCCCTTCGCGGTCTCGACCAGGTTCGGGATCAGGTCGTACCGGCGCTTGAGCTGCACGTCGATCTGCGAGAACGCGTTCTTGTACCGGTTGCGCAGGTCGACCAGACGGTTGTAGGCGGCCACGGCGAACAAGATCACCAGCACGGCGGCCGCGAGGACGATCCCTCCGATCATGCATTCCCCCTGCGAACGGATGGTCCGGGGACCGTACCGCTGCCTCCGCGAGGCGTCCAAAAGGGGGCGCCTGCGTGCAAGTGGGGAATCGGGCGACCTCCCACCGGTCGCGCCGGCCCGCGTTTCAACTGGCGAACCAGCGCTGCCGCAGCTCAACCGGGGTGAACCAGCCAATTGCCGGTTGAAGTCACTGTCCACGAGTGTACTCGTGCCGGCACGAGTCCGTCGGTTCCGGCACGCGGAGCGCCGTGTATCTCCAGATGCAGGCGGCGGCCGCGGCGGCTGCGCAGCAACAGCAGATCCAGAGGCAGGAGCAGACCGGCCTCCGCTGATCGGCTGCCAGCTACTCCGCCGCGCTCGCCCCGCCTTCTTCCAACGGCAGGTGGCATTTCTTGTACTTCTTTCCCGACCCGCAAGGGCATGGATCGTTCCGCCCCACCCGCGGTCCGGCGCGCACGATGGGCGCGGTCTGACGTTGCACCGCCCCACCCTGACCGCCCGAAGCCGCAGGCGAATCGCCGTGCGACTCGATGGTCTGCTGCTGGCGCCGCTGCGGCACCGGAGGCAGCGTGCCGGAGACGCGGCCCTGCGCGGGCTGGGCCACCGCCGCCGGCTGCACCGGCTCGACCCGCATCACCATGGAGATGGTGCTGGCGGCGATGCGGCCTTTCATGATCTGGAAGAGCTCGAACCCCTCCTTCTTGTACTCGATCTTCGGGTCCTTCTGGCCGTACCCGCGCAGGTGGATGCCCTGGCGCAGGTGGTCCATCTGCAGCAGGTGGTCCTTCCACAGCTGGTCGATGGTGTTCAGGTAGAGCCACTGGGTGTAGAGGCGGAAGTCGTCGCCCAGCAGCTCGAACTTCGTCTTCAGCTTCTTCTCCACCACGTTGAAGATGTCGAGCTGGAGCTTCTCCTGGTCGTGGGTGGCGCCGTCGAAGCTCATGTCGACGTTGAACTGCTCGCGCACCCGCTGCTGCAGCGCCTTGGCGTCGAAGTCCTCGTTCTTCGAGCGCGGCACCGCCTCGTCCACGATCTCGATGATCAGGTCCTCGATCAGATCGTAGAGGTGCTCCTCCTGGTCCTTCCAGTTGACGATCTTCTCGTGCCGGGTCTTCTTCTTGGTCTTCGGGTCCTCGGTGAACCAGACCAGGGGCACGCCCGCGCCCGCCGCCAGCACTTCCTTGCGCATCCCGTAGATGGTCTTGCGCTGCTGGTTCATCACGTCGTCGTACTCGAGCAGGTTCTTGCGGATGTCGAAGTTCTGCCCCTCGACCCGCTCCTGCGCGCCCTGGATGGCCTTGGTCAACCAGGGGTGCTCGATGGGCTCGTTCTCCTGGACTCCGAAGGTGTCCATCAGCTTGGCGATGCGGTCGCTGGCGAAGATCCGCATCAGGTCGTCTTCCAGCGAGAGATAGAACTTGGACGAGCCGGGATCGCCCTGGCGTCCGGATCGGCCGCGCAGCTGGTTGTCGATGCGCCGCGACTCGTGCCGCTCGGTGCCGAGGATGTGCAGGCCGCCGAGCGAGACCACCTCGTCGTGCTCCTTGGCGCACTCGCCCTTGTACTTGGCCACGGCGGCGTCGTGCCGCTCCTTCCAGCGCCCGTAGTCCGCCCGGTAGACCTGCTCGACTTCCGCCGCCGTCACCGGCGCGAACTTGCCGTCCCCGCCGTCCGCCTTGGCCTTCGCCACGCGCTCCTGGACCAGGCGCCCTTCGATCTCCGTCGGGTTCGGCTCGGCGCCGACTTCACGCTTGGCCAGGAACTCGGGATTGCCGCCGAGGAGGATGTCGGTGCCGCGGCCGGCCATGTTGGTGGAGATGGTGATGCGACCCTTGCGGCCCGCCTGGGCGACGATCTCGGCCTCGCGCTCGTGCTGCTTGGCGTTCAGGACGTCGTGGGAGACGCCGCGCTTCTTCAGGAGGCCGGAGAGCACCTCGCTCTTGGCAATGCTCACGGTGCCGACCAGCACCGGCTGGCCCTTCTTCCACCGCTCTTCGACGTCGTCGCAGACCGCCTTGAACTTCTCGCGCTCGGTCTTGTAGACGGTGTCCTGGAGGTCCTTGCGGATGTTGACCCGGTTGGTGGGGATCACCAGCACGTCCAGCTTGTAGATCTGCGCGAACTCCGAGGCCTCGGTGTCCGCCGTCCCGGTCATGCCGGCGAGCTTGGTGTAGAGGCGGAAGTAGTTCTGGAAGGAGACCGTCGCCAGCGTCTGGTTCTCGTTCTCGATCTTGACGTTCTCCTTCGCTTCCACAGCCTGGTGCAGGCCATCGCTCCAGCGGCGCCCCGGCATCAGTCGGCCGGTGAAGTCGTCGACGATGATCACCTCGCCGTCCTTGACGACGTACTCGTGGTCCTTTCGGTACAGCGTGTGCGCCCGCAGCGCCTGCTCGACGTGGTGCAGGGTCTCGATCTGCTCGGGGTCGTAGAGGTTGGGGACGGAGAGCTTGCCTTCCACCTTCTCCACGCCTTCGTCGGTGAGGACCACCGAGCGCGCCTTCTCGTCCACCGTGAAGTCGCGGTCGCGGACCAGGCCGGGGATGACCTTGTTGATCTTGTAGTACTTGTCGGTCGACTCCTCGGACGGGCCGCTGATGATCAAGGGCGTGCGCGCCTCGTCGATGAGGATGGAGTCCACCTCGTCCACGATGGCGTAGTGCAGCTCGCGCTGGACGTAGTCGGCCAGGCGGAACTTCATGTTGTCGCGCAGGTAGTCGAATCCGAATTCGTTGTTCTGGCCGTACGTGATGTCGGCGCCGTACTCCTTCTGGCGCTGCCGGTCGGTGAGCCCGTGCACGACGCAGCCCACCGAGAGGCCCATCTGCCGGTAGATGCGGCCCATCCACTCGGCGTCGCGCTTGGCCAGGTAATCGTTGACGGTGACGACGTGGACGCCCTTCCCTTCCAGCGCGTTCAGGACGCAGGGGAGCGTCGCGACCAGCGTCTTGCCTTCGCCGGTCTTCATCTCGGCGATCATCCCGTTGTGCAGCCCGATCCCGCCGATCAGCTGGACGTCGAAATGGCGCATGCCCACGGCACGGATGCTGGACTCGCGCGTGAGCGCGAAGGCGTCGGGGAGGATGCGCTCGAGGACCGCGGACTTCTGCGCGGGCGCCGCGTCGGCCACCTCCTTGCGCCAGGCCACGACCTGCTCGCGGATCTGCGGATCGGAGAGCGACTTGGCCCAGCCCTCCCGCTCGTTGATGCGGGCGACGACCGGATGCGTGCGCTTCAGCTCGCGCTGGTTCTTGGTGCCGACGATCTTGCGAAGAACGTAGTTGAACATGGTCTTCCACTTCCTGGATCGAATGAGGGGCGCGCTGGAGGCGCGAAATGGACGGAGCGGCCTACGAGCTTCAGGCGGCCGGGGGCGCCTGGCTGGGCGCCGGTCCCCCGGGCGACCGGAAGATCGCGGGCGTGCGCACCGTGTCGGCCCGCATCGCCCTGCGCTCGACGCGGAAGCCGCGGGAAACGGGCTCGTGTGCCGCCCCGGACCCGTAGCTCTCTACCCGCTGCGCGACCGACTCGGCGGAGGTGGCCGCCGCGGCGGCGAACGAGGCGAGCGGCAGCGCGCCGGCGGGAGAGAGCCCGACCAGCACTGCCGCACATGCCGCCGCGAACCTGCCGCGCATCCGAGCAAGCCTAAGCCCCAGCGTGGTGATGTCAAGATGACCGCTGAGGCTAATCATCGACGTTTTCTACGACGCCTGTGACCCGGCTCAACGACATATAGCTGCCACTAACCGCAACTAACTCCTTCTAGGCTCGACCGCTCGCGGCTACTCTTCCAGGATGAACTTGCGCGGGTTGTCCGCGACGCCGTTCACCCGGATCTCGTAGTGCAAGTGGGGACCGGTGCTGCGGCCCGTGTTTCCGACCGCGGCGACGAACTGCCCGCGCTTCACCTTCTCGCCCACCTTCACGTCGATGCGCTGGAGATGGCCGTAGCGGGTCTTCAGACCGTAACCGTGGTCGAGGACGAGGACGAATCCGTATCCGCCTTCCTGGCCGGCGAACACCACCGTACCGTCGGCGGGGGCGCGGACCGGAGTGCCCATGGCCGTGGCCACGTCGATTCCTTCGTGCATCACCCGCTCGCCCGTGTACGGATCCAGGCGGACCGAATAGTCGGATGTGACCCAGCCGCGGACCGGCCAGATGGACGGTGCCGAGGCGAGCAAGGCCTGCTGATCCTCGAAGTAGCTCTTCAGCGCCCGCGCCTCCTGCTCTTGCGCCTTCACCTTCTTGCCCAGGTTGTCGAGCTGCTTGAGCAGGTCGGGCTCTTCCAGGGGAGACGGCTTGGCGTCGCCGTCGGCGATCATCCGCCCCTCGCCGCCCACGGAGAGCGGCTTTCCCATTCCCACGGCGCCGATCCCGGACTGGGCGGGCTCGGCCGCTCCTCCGCCCACGTACTCCGGCGGCGACTGCCCCGGTTCGGGCTGGGGCATGGAGAGCTTGCGGTCCGGATCGTTCAGGGAAGTGATGTGACGCAGGTTGGCATTCAGCCGCTTGACCCGGTCCAGCTCGTCATTGATATGGGCAAACTTCTGCTCCGCCTCGCGCCAGCGGTTCTGCAATTCGAGATTTTCGGCCCGAATCAGCTCGTTCTCCGCGACCTTGCCCACCACCTGGAAGTAATGGGTGAGGGCCCCGACCAGGGCCAGCACCACGATCCCGAAGCAGACCCCCACCCGCACGAGCATCCTGTGCTCGAGCCGGATTTTCTTCACCTTCGCGTCGCGATCCGGGACCAGCAGGATCGTGTACGACTTGTCCAACGAACCTCCTGCGGCGGGGAACTGCCGTACCCAACCAACCGCGCGTACGGCGGCTTCCGGACGAGGATACAAACGGCGCGCCAGGCAGGCTACCGGGCGACCGTGGGTTCAGTATCGGATGGACCTGTGGTGCGTCAAGGTTTACGCACCCCCAGGGGCCAACTAGCTGACGCGCTGCACAACGACGACCGTGACGTTGTCGTCGCCCCCTCGGTCGTTCGCTAATTGGATCAACGATTCCGGCACTTTATCTAGGTCGGTCCGGACCATCGCGTCGCGGATCTCGTCGTTGGCGACCAGATTCGACAAGCCGTCGGAGCAGAGCAGGAACTTGTCGCCGGGCTGGGTCTCCACGCCGACCACGTCCACCAGGACGTCCTCCTCGAACCCCACCGAGCGGGTGATGATGTTCTTGAGCCGGCTGTGCTTGGCCTCGTCCTCGGTGAGGAGCCCGGCCCGGACCTGCTCGTTCACCAAGGAGTGGTCTTCGGACAGCTGCCAGGCCTGGCCGTCGCGGACCAGATAGGCGCGGCTGTCGCCCACGTGTCCGACGATGGCCTGGTCCTGGTGGAGCAGCAGGGAGATGCAGGTGGTCCCCATCCCGGCGAGCTCCGGATTGGCCCGGCTGCTGCGGAAGACCGCCGCGCAGGCTCCCTCAACCGCTTCGCGCAGGGCGGCGGCCAGCGGCGACTCCTGGAGCGGGCCCTCGGTCGCGAAGGGGTCATCGGCCCGCAACTTCGCGGAGATCAGCTCTTTCTCCACGGCCTGGACCGCGAGGCGGCTGGCGGTCTCGCCGCCGGCATGCCCGCCCATCCCGTCGCAGACCACGTAGAGGCCCAGGTCCTCGTTCACCAGGAAGCTGTCCTCGTTGTGGTCGCGCTTCATGCCGACGTCGGTGCGCGCGGCGCTGCGGAAGTTCGCCATGGCCGCAACCTTACACCGCCTTCCGCCGGCGGGAATCCGTGGTCTGGGCAGCGGCCAGGAGCTCGCGAGCGTGCTTCAGCGCCACCTCGGTGCTGGTGCCCGAGAGCAGCCGCGCCAGCTCCCGAACGCGGTCGTCCCCGTCGACGGACGCGACGCGGCTGTGCGTGCGTCCCTTGAGGACCTCCTTCTCGACCGTCAGGTGCTTGCCCGCGAACACGGCGATCTGCGGAAGGTGGGTGATGCAGATCACCTGCCGTCGCCGGGCCACCGCGGCGAGCGCGCGACCCACCGCGTCCGCGGTGGCGCCGCCGATGCCGGCGTCCACCTCGTCGAACAGATATGCGTCCACCGGATCCGACTCGGCCAGGACGCGCTTGACCGCGAGCAGCACGCGAGAGAGCTCGCCGCCGGATGCGATCCGCGACAACGGCCGCAGCTCCTCGCCGGGGTTGGGGCTGAGCAGCAGCTCCGCCGTCTCCAGCCCGCTGGGGCCCATCCCGCCGATGGCGCCTTCCAGCGCTGGGTTGAACCGGACGGAGATCTCGCTGCGCGCCATCCCCAGGGCCGCCAGCTCCTGCGCGACTGCCTTGCTGAACGCGCCAGCCGCCGCCCGCCGCTTTCCCGACAGCGCGTCGGCCAGCGTGCGGGCGGCCGCGGCGAGGCGCTGCACCTCCGCCTCGCGCCGGGCCAGCTCCTCGTCGTGGTTCTCCAGCGAGGCCAGCTCGGCGCGCATCTGGTCGCGCCGCTGGAGCGCGCTGGCGAGAGTGCCGCCGTGCTTGCGCGCCAGCCGGCGCAAGACCTCGATGCGCTCGTCCAGCTCCTCGAGCCGCTGGGGATCGCCCCCCACGCGCCCGGCGTACCGCGAGATCTCGCGGGCTGCCTCGTCCAATTCGGCCGCCGCCCCGCGCACGGCCTGCGCGAGCTTCTCCAGCGTGGGGTCGATCGACGCCATCTCCTCGAGCCGCTTGGCCGCCTTCGCCGGCTGGGCCTCCGCCAGGACCGCCTCCGCTTCGGCGGCGCCCGCCCTCAGCTTCTCGGCCGCGGCCAGGACCCGCCGCTCCTGTGCCAGCCGGTCATCCTCGCCCGGCTGCGGGGCGCTCTTCTCCAGCTCATCGAGCTGGAACTTGAGCCAGTCGGCCCGCT
>WNFT01017392.1_pt1 | contig 11875 bp, 13 predicted proteins | sample 5400191 | NCBI WGS metagenome assembly WNFT01 (sample SAMN13153359, study PRJNA577476) | soil metagenome | isolation source: 80 cm saprolite under Madrone tree | place: USA:California | collected 2016-06-14
TGGCACAAACAAAGGTCCGAGGCGTAATGCTCGGTCGAGCGGTAATGACCAACCCTTGGTTGTTTCATCAGATCAAACTGTTCTTGAATTCCGGCGGGCTGCTTCCGGAGCCATCTTTAAACCAGCGCTGGGACCATGTCCTCCGCCATTGCCGGCTAGCGGTCCAGGAAAGCGGTTCGGAGTGTTTTGTGATCTCGTCGCTGCGAAGCCGTCTAATGGCTTACTCGAAAGGCATGCCGGATGGCCGGTCGCTCCGCGAAGCGTTTCAACGAGTAACTGCAATTGAGGAAATCGAGAGGATTGCTTCTCGACACATGGAGGATCAACTTAGCCGGAAACCCGTGCTGGTGACCGTCTAACTTAATCGTTCTCGTCCTCGAGTTCGAACCGGAAGCCATTAACGTGTCGACTACGGATGCGCGTCAGTTTCTTCTGGCTGCGGCAAGCGGCTCTTCGATGACGAGGGACGGGAACGAAATGGCCGCGAGAAAAATCACGGATCGATCCGCTTTCCGATTGCTGAATTCAGCGCGACGTCTCAATATGGCTGCGTGATCGAGCGAAAGGCCGGGGAGAGGTTCTCCTGTTCACTCCGTTTTGAACGAAAACTTTACCAGCAGGGGCTCCAACGTATCGCTGGAATCGATGAGGCGGGACGCGGACCTTTAGCCGGACCGGTAATCGCCGCTGCGGTCATACTGCCGCCAAACTTTCGGCTTCGCGGGCTCAACGACTCCAAACAACTCTCATGTCTGGCTCGTGAATCCTATTATGAGGCATTGGTTTCGAACCCCGAAGTTATATTCGGAATCGGTCTGGCTTCGGTTGCAGAAATCGATCAGGTCAACATCCTTCGCGCGACCCATCTGGCCATGCAGAGAGCCGTGTCCGGTTTGGTTTCCCTTCCAGAACACCTCCTTGTCGATGGTTTGCCGGTCTCGGCTTTTTCGCTCCCTCAGACGGCAATCGTCGATGGCGATGCCCGATCGTTCAGCATTGCGGCCGCCAGCGTGATTGCGAAAGTTACGCGCGATCGTATGATGATGAGCTGGCATGAGGAGTTTCCGGTTTACGAATTTGCTCGCAACAAAGGGTATGGCACGCCAGAACATCTTGAGAAATTGCGCTCGCACGGACCTTGTCTCCTCCACCGCCGAACGTTTGCGCCGGTGGCTCAAACCTATCTGCCGCTTTAGCCGATATTTTCGTCCAGGTCCGACAACCGCGGCACACCTCCGCGTTGGCCGACGAGGCGAACAGATCGCCGTCGGTTTTTTACGAAAATCAGGATATAAACTTCTTTTTCGTAATTTCCGCGCCAAATGTGGAGGCGAGATCGATCTTGTCTGCCGGGATCGGGAGGCGAAAGTCCTGGTGTTTGTGGAGGTCAAAACCAGAACAACCAATCTTTTTGGCGATCCCCACGAGGCGGTTACTCTTCGGCAACAAGACAGCATAATCCGTGCAGCCAAGGAATGGCTTCGGCTGCTCGATGACGCAGATATCCCGTATCGATTCGACATCGTCGAAGTCGTGATGGAACCGCGAAGAGCAGTGCGTTTGATTCGCAATGCGTTTCAGATCCGCGAAGATATCTACTTCTGAGCGCGATGGAGTTTGTTGATTATCTCGTGGTCGGCCAAGGACTGGCGGGCAGTCTCTTAACCCACTTGCTCCAGGAAAGGGGGCGCTCCGTCATCGTCGTCGATAACGATCATCGTCACGCCGCCTCCAGAGCGGCCGGCGGAATTATCAATCCGATCACTGGCAAACGACTAAACCGGCCTGCCTTGATCGATGAATTGCTAAAGCGCGTTTTCGCCGTCTACCCAAGAATAGAAGCACAACTCGCCGTGCCGCTCTTTCGTCAGCGAACGGTCCTTCGACTGCTCCAGAACGATGAAGAGGCAGAACGCTGGAGATGCCAATCTAGCTTGTTGGAATACGGTAAATACCTGTCCAATATTCCGCCAAGACCGTTCCCGCTGTTCCGAAACAATTTTGGCGTATTCGAGGTGATCCAAGCGGCGCAGTTGGATATCCGCCGACTGATCCTGCGAGTGAGAGAGTTCCTGCTTGCTCAGCAATCCGTTGTCAATGAGCCGTTCAGTTACGGGGATCTAAATATTTTCCGGGATCGCATTCGGTGGAAGCGATTTACTGCCCGATATGCCATCTTCTGTGAGGGGTATCGAATGGCGCACAATCCTTACTTTAGTGAGCTCGAACTAAATCCCGCCAAAGGGGAGACGCTGACCTTAGCGACTTCGGGTTTTGCAGAAGATAGAATCGTCCAACACGGAAAATGGATCTTTCGGAATTTGAACGGAGAAGTTCTGGCGGGGACGAATTATCAATGGGACACGCTTGACGAAGAGCCTACCAAAGCGGCTAGAAATGAAATCGAGCAAGCAATTCGCGAATTCTTCATTTCTGATTTCGAAATCGTCGATCAACGAGCAGGGGTTCGTCCGGTCGTGCGAGTAGACAATCGACCTGTAGTCGGAGTTCATCCGCGATGGCCCCGGTTGGCGATCCTCAACGGACTGGGATCGAAAGGCGCTTTGCAGGCGCCCTTTGCTGCACAAGAACTCGTCTCCGCCCTCGAAGAAGGAAAGCCGATCTTGAAAGAAATCGACCTATGTCGTCCATCCCTTTGGAATTTAGCGAGACGAAATTGACCCGCTTAGCCGGGGACTGGATTACCGCAGCGATTGGCAACGGTTCTATAGCCATCGACGCGACTGTTGGCAACGGATATGATACACTGTTTCTTGCCCACGCGGTCGGTTCGTCCGGCCAAGTAATCGGCTTCGATGTTCAGAAAGCTGCCCTAAAGAATGCATCCGAACTTTTGCGCTTCACTGGCATGATCGACCGCGTCCGCCTGGTCTTGGGTTGCCACTCGGGAATCGAAGATTATCTGCGGAACGGCCGACCAATACAGGTTGCAATGTTTAACCTCGGATATTTACCGAGGGGAGATCGCTCGATCGTGACAAGAGCGGCCACGACCATTGCGGCGATCGGTGGCTTGCTCCGCCACCTGAGCATCGGCGGTCGGATAACGATTCTTTCCTATCGAGGCCATAGCGGTGGCCCGGAAGAATACGAAGAAGTAAAGCGATACTTGGATTCGGCAACAAACGTTCTCGTTCGAGAAATCGCTGGCCAATTGGATTCTGAAATTGCTCCGCGTCTGTTCCTTCTGGAAAAAAAATCGGGTCCAAAATGACCACGGCGGTCCCAGGGAACGCCGACACATCGGACCAGGCGGCCGGGGTTCAGACAACGGGCGAAGTTGGATAGGTCACTGGGGGGCCTCAACAAAAAGGCGTTGGAACCGATAATTTCTAATCTGATTCTAAATTTCTGAATTCTAGGTTCTCAATTGTACATGTCATCATCGCCGTTTTTTTGCTGTGGAGTTTGACATTTGCGCCGACCTGAAGGAATACTGTCCTCAAGTTGTTACTGATGAGGGTTTCACCCGGAGCGAAAGCTTCAGGGTGAGCACAAGTGAAAGGTGAAACCCTTATGGAACACGAAACAGTAAGAAAAGAAGTCGCAGGGACTAAGCGCACACTCACGGTACTGGCGGGCTCCAGTGCCCTAATCGGAGTGATTGCGGCTATCGTCCGAGCTGTCGCTGGATCACAAATCCACGACTATACGCATCCCTTGATCGGCCTTTTGGGCATCGGGATGATTCTTAGTCTATTCGTCGCGTTGCTTGCGCTCAACACGCGGCTGCAAGTTGCGTTTGACGAGCCAGCGACCGACAATGAACAAAACTGAAAGCGGAACAACAACATGTTCCCCCCTCCCCTGGAACTAAACGAGAAATCAAACAAACGGAGGGAAAATGGATCTATACACGTTACTTATCGCGCAAAGCTTGAGCGAACCGAAGGTTCGGGCTTCAATCAACGGAGAACGCCCATATCAGGCGGAAGAATCTTTACCAGCGATCGACTTCAGCTTGTTGGCCGACGTGCGTCGGGAACAAAGTGAACAAGCCCGTCGCGAGGGACGGTTCGTGCCCAGTGCCGCCATTCGAGCGACTGCGTAATCGTCAGCATATGAAAACTTGGTTCGCTGGAACTGCATGCCAGCCCATGGCATGCAGCCTTCCGGCGGTCCGGTAGCCACTTAATTGCTGATTGCGGAATGCGAATTGCGGAGTCTGAAAATCCGAAACGCGCGATCCCTAATTCGGAATTCGACGAAGTGGCGATGACCAAAAGCAAGTAGCCGACTCGCCCGCAGCGCTATGCGCAGCTTTGCGGGCGGATATTGGCCATCGGCGATTGGCTGTTGGCTATTTCTCGAAGTCGAGGTATTCGTAGCCACTCGATTGCGGAATGCAAATTGCGGAGCCTGAAATCCGAAATTCGCGATCCCTAATTCAAAGACTCGATTTGCCTTGGTATGATGTCTCGGAAGCACCCAATTGCGGACTCTGAAATTCGATATTCACAATTCGCAATCCGAAATTCGGCTCTGAAGTATTTCTGCCCCTTGCTTCTTCTCCTCACAAACATCCTCACGAGTCGGGCCGAGCAAGTCGAGGAGGGATATGCAGTTCTGAGAGGAAAAGATTATGCTTTCCAGCTGAAAGCCCCCAGGAATTGGGTCCTCGATAACGAGTCTGGACGCGATCAAGGACTGAACGTGGTTTTCTATCCGAAGAACTCAAGCTGGGCGTCTAGCCCAGCGATTTGTTACGCGCGAGTCCGTACCCTGGACGATACGGTGAAGAACATTGAGGATCAGGTCAAAGATACCTTGAAAGTGTTTCGCGAGAACGGGAGCATTAGCGTCCAGGCAAAGTTCGTTAAGACCCTAACTACCCGGGATGCCAGCAAGGCCAAAATCTATTACTTCTCGGAAGACAAATACGGAAACTACGAGGCGACCGCTTACTACCAGTCGAAAGACTCGATTCATTTTGTGACTTTGTCTTGTCCCAGCCGACAAAGCTTTGAATATTCATTGGCCGCTTTCGATGCATTGGTCACTTCATATGAAGACTTAACCAAGCCTTCGACCAACGACGCTAATCCGCCGGAGTTCCAGAATTAGCCGCGTCTTGCGCGCAGACCTGCCGTTCGGCTGTCGCCGAACGGAATAGCAGATCGCAAATAGCAAAGGGATCCCATTTGCTATTTGCGATCTGCTATCTGCTATCTGCTATTCATCGCCATGGACAGTGAATCTCTACCAGGCAGGCTCCAACGGTATCTTCTGAAACAAATACCGATCAGCCAAGGCTTGGGAATCTCGGTAACCGAAGCGAGTCTGGATGAAATTTTAATAGCCGCACCGTTGGCACCGAATCTGAACCATCATGGGACCGCATTTGGCGGAAGTGTCAGCGCCGTGGCCATTCTGTCCGGCTGGGCCCTCGTCTACGCCCGGTTAGAAGCCGAAGGCCAATTCCCTGGCGTTGTGATCCAATACAATGAAATACGCTACTTGAAACCGCTCCAGGGTGTTTTTGCCGCACGAGCTCCAAGTCCTTCAAGAAGAGCAAAGTCTGAAGAGGCTGCCGCCCAAGCAACTATCTTCCTGCTACACGGAAACACCAAAGAGCCCCGCCACTTTGCAGTCAATGGGGCTTGTTCGTTTTCTCATGTTTGATTATTTTCTGCCACCCGTGATTACGCAACGATTCGCAGACGACGTTTCCGTCAATCTTTCTGAGCTGGCTACCGCCATATGCGTCAGTAGATTCAGCGTATCTCCATGGAAAAAGCAGAGGTATCGATTCGAATCTGGGCATCGAACTAAGATAGGCCATTGCTAAGTATGGCACCGGGCAAGTACCCATCGTCGTCCGGCCCTCCGCTGATAATCCTGGCGATAGTAGTCGTGACGGCGGTGGCGATCCTTAGGTGGCTGTTTGGGTGGTGAAATCAGACCCTTGGCGCATAACTAATTGATGCAGAAGGATATACACCCTTATATCTGATGACAAAAGACTGGAATGCATCATTGTATTTGCGTTTTGAGCGGGAGCGTACGCAACCCAGCCGTGACCTCCTTGCCAGAATCCCAATCGCCCGACCAGAAGAGATTGTGGATCTCGGATGCGGGCCGGGTAACAGCACTGCAATTCTCCGCGAACGTTGGCCTTCCGCAAAAATTGTAGGCGTGGATAATTCCATAGCCATGCTGGAACAGGCAAAAAAAACAGATCAGGAAACAGAGTGGCGCTGCGAGGACATCGGCTCATGGCGATCATCGAGTCGAGTCGACTTCATTTTCGCGAACGCTTCCCTGCATTGGCTGCCGGACCATGAATCGCTGTTGAAGTCGCTGATGCAACAGCTTAAGCCCGGTGGCGCCTTAGCTTTTCAAGTTCCCGCGCTCTACGATCAGCCGGCAACTGCGGCCATTCGCGAGATCTCCGCCCTTGATACCTGGAAGATCTACGCACCGAAATCTTTCCCCACCGTACATCCGCCTCCGGTCTATCACGATTACCTCGCCCGCGAAGCCGGATCCATCGACCTTTGGGAAACACTTTATTACCATCAGCTACCCGATCACACCGCCATCTTGGATTGGTATCGGAGCACCGGTCTACGCCCCTATTTAGAGGCCTTGCCGGATGACGCGGCACGCGAGGAATTCCAACATCAGCTGCTCGCGCGATTTCGAATTCTTTTTCCAACGCGGGCCAACGGCGATGTACTATTTCCGTTCCGCCGCCTATTCGTCGTTGCCGTCCGTCACGATTGATCCACCGTCAACCTTCGGGCTGCTTTCTTTATGCCCCTCCGCCTTTGTCTACCTTTGCTTCGTTTTTGTTTAAGGCAGTCTTTCCCTGCTTTTGTAATTGGTCTTCATTGCTCCTCCCCACTAGCAATAGGCGCCAGACACAATCCTTGACGCTTCAACCAATCATGTTGGTCTTAGTCGGCCCGCGGTAGGATCATTGAATTGGGAATTTTAGGAAAGAAGTGCAGGTGCTGCTGATCAAACTTTTGCTCACCCCTGTCTTGATGCTCGCCGTTTCGTGGGCCGCACGCCGATGGGGACCGGGGATAGGTGGACTTCTCGCCGGTTTGCCGCTTACTTCGGGCCCTATCTCGATCTACCTGTGTGCCGAACAGGGGCCACACTTTGCCGCCTCTGCCGCCGCCAATTCCATACTCAGTTTGATGCCGGTCGCTCTCTTTTCCGTTGTTTACAGCCGGCTAGCCGAGCGCCTGCAAATGGCTACCTGCGCACTTGCTAGTTTCGGCGCTTTTCTACTCTCATTGTGTTTTTTGCCGAAATCCGGTTTTCCATTTTGGCCGGCTTGGATCACCGGATTTCTGGCAATCTCCATTGGTCTTATTCTCACTCCAAACAAGGTGCCGGCAGAATTTCAAATCCACTATCCCAAATGGGATTTACCGGCACGCGTCTTCACGGCGACCGCGATGGTCCTTATTATTACTCTTTCCGCATCTTTTCTTGGACCTGAGTGGAGCGGCTTGCTTTCGCCCATTCCCGTTCTCGCATGGCCTCTCTGTGCATTTGTTCATCATCAACAGGGAAGCGATGGAGCTCGAGCTGTGCTCCGCGGAATTCTAGAGGGCGCTTACGGCGTACTGATCTTTTACACCATTGTTGCCAGCGGCCTTGTTGCTCTGCCTCCGATCCTCGTATATGCAGCCGCTATTGTTGCCTCCCTCGCTGTCAGTCTCCCTTGGCTGAAGGGTAAGCTCGTGCTTCCGGCAGAGTGAAGGGAGCGCCGGGAACGCCGACATCGCCGAAGCGTAAGAGGACGCAATCCCGCAGATTCCGTCGCTCCTCTACTGCGATGGCTTAGCGGGAGTCTCAACCGGTATCGGAGAGCCGCTGGTTTTCGTGGGGCGTTTTAACAGGGCGAATATGTCGCTGTCCGTCGAAAGCACCAGAGTGGATTCTTTGGTAAAGATTTTGTGATAGGTCTCGAGTGTCTTCAGGAAGGCATAGAACTCGGCGGCCTGCGGATTTTGCGTATAGGCGCGGGCGTAAATTTCCGTGGCCTTGGCGTCAGACTCGCCCCGGATCTGCTGCACCTGCCGATAGGCGGTGGACTGGATTTCGTTCAGGTCACGCTCGCGTTGGCCGGCAATGCGAGCGGACTCACCCTCCCCTTCGGAACGAAACCTTTGCGCGATCTGGAGTCGCTCGCTGATCATACGTTGGTAGATGCGCGCCAGAACATCGGGATTGTAGTTCACTCGCTTAATTCGGAAATCGAGCACGGCAATACCAAACTGGGCTAGTTTTTGCGTGGCAGCCGTCTTGATTTCATCTTCGATCTTCTGCCGGCCGAACACGATGGGCGGGAGGACGCCGATGGTGCCGGTCGGGCCTCCTTTGAGAGTCTCGTCATGCAGTGGTTGACGGTTCTTGTCGGTGCGCACGATCTCGATCAGGTCGTGCTTGGCGATGGAGTTGCGCGTCTCACTGCCGAGGATGTCATCGAGGCGCGATAGGGCACTGCGCTCATCGTGCAAACGCACGAAATAAGTCTTTGGATCCTCGATGCGCCAACGCGCGAATGCATCGACATGGATATATGTCTTGTCTCTGGTGGGGATGGCAACCGGAGCGCCGTCCCATTCCAGGAAACGTTTGTCGAGACTGTTTACGTTTTGAACGAATGGTATCTTGAAATGCAGACCCGGCTCGGTAATCGGGTCGCCGACCGGTTGTCCAAACTGCGTGATGATCACCTGTTCGGTCTGATCAATCGTATAGAATGCACCGGAGAAAACGAGCAACAAGATAAAGACAATGGCGATAACCGCTGCGGCTCCGAAGTAACTCTTTTTCATTGTTGACGGCCCTCCCCAGGTTTGGTCGAGAGGGGCAGGACTGGAAGCAATTGCCGCAGGGACTCATCAATGATTATTTTTTGCCCCGTTTGGGGCAGAATTTCACTCATCGTCTCCAGGTAAAGCCGAGTTCGAGTAATCTCTGGTGCTTTGACATATTGTTGCAGCACGGCGCTAAAAGCGGCGACGTCGCCTTCCGCCTCGTTAACCCGCTTGAACCGATAGCCTTCTGCCGCCCGTATGGTTTGGTCGGCTTCGCCTTTGGCTTTCGGCACTACCTTGTTGTATTCGCCATTGGCAATGTTGATCGCGTTTTCACGGTCCTGTTGAGCTTTGTTCACCTCATTGAACGATGCCTGCACTTGGGCGGGCGGGTTCACGTTTTTCAACTGCACCTGATCCACCCGAATGCCGAGATTGTAGCGCTTAGATAATTCCTGCATCCGCGCCAGCCCCTCGATCTCAATATCTTGCCGTCCGATGGTGATCAGTTCGTCAACCGTGCGGTCACCTACTACCTCGCGCATCGCTGCTTCAGACAAATCGCGGAGAGTTTCCCCCGGATTACGGACATCGAACAAATACTGTCTCGGGTCTTCGATGCGATATTGCACGACCCACTCGACCAGTGCGGCATTCAGATCACCAGTGACCATGGATTTTTCCTCGTCCGGTTCCTGGCCGGCCTGAATCGGATTGCTAGTGTAGCCGGGCGTCGAGAAGCCAAACTCGAGTTTCAATTGCCGCCGGGTCGGCAGCACGGTCACCGTGTCGATTCCAAATGGTAGCTTGAAGTGCAGCCCTGGATCCACCGTTTGGAAATACTTTCCGAAACGACGCACCACACCCTGCGATTCGGGTCCCACCGTGTAATAGGACATCCACAGTCCCACAATCAATAGGATGCCAATGAAGATAGCCGCCATCGAGCCAATCGATGGAAGCTTCAAATTCAGTCTTATGTCGCGTGGCGGGTAGTCAGCCATAGAAGTAAGGTTAATTGGGACCTAGACAAGGATTCGAGTCAAAACTCACTCTGCCGAAATAGCGCCGGGAGCGCGTGGAAAATGGCAGGGCCAGGCTCCGGCCAAGCCGCTTTGCTATTGGCACCGCGATCGATTCGGCTCGGCCGGAGCCTGGCCCTGCCATTTTCCACGCCTCGATTTTGTCATCTGTCATTTGTTATTTGTCATGCGCTTCGCGCCCGACCACTGTCGCGCAGTGTAAGGAGCTGTTCAAACCTGGCCCGCCGCGTATCATTTGCCGCGAGATGGAAATGCATCAGATACGGTACTTTCTTGCCGTAAGCGAATATTTGAACTTTCGCCGCGCGGCTGAGGAGTGTCATGTTTCCGCCCCAGCCCTCACCCGGGCTATCCAGAAACTCGAAGACGAAATTGGCGGGAAACTCTTCCGACGAGAAAGGAATCTCACCCACCTTACCGATCTCGGGACTTTAATCCGGCCTCACCTGCAGCGTGTATTGTTCGAAGCGGAAGGTGCGAAAATTACGGCGGAGCAATTTCTGAGGCTTGAGCATGCGCCGGTGAAACTCGGCGTCATGTGCACCATCGGACCCATCTATTTCATGGGATTTCTCTCCGATTTTCAAGCGAAACATCCAGGGGTCGAGCTAACGCTGATTGATGGAACGGCGGAAAAGCTGAACGAACTGCTTCGGAACGGTTGGTTAGACCTTGCGATACTCGCGCAGCCGCAACCATTTCCGGATACTTTCCAAACCGCGCCTCTTTATCGTGAGCGTTTCTGCGTTGCCTTCCCGGTTGGCCATGAGTTTCAAGCAAGAGAGATGATCAAGATGGACGACGACGCTAAGAAACCTCAACTCTTACGGGTAAACTGTGAGTTCTATCCTCACATTTCGATGCAGTCCCAGGATCTGGGAATCAAAATTCCAGTGGTTTATCGCAGCGAGAGGGAAGACTGGATCCAGAGCATGGTGGCGGCCGGGTTCGGTGTGACCTTTCTCCCGGAGTTCTCTGTGGTGACACCCGGCGTAGTCAGCAGGCCTTTGATAAAGCCGGAAGTGATCCGCGAAATCTCGCTGGTCTCGATCGAAGGCCGCAGCTGGTCACCCGCAGTCGAGACCTTCACTCGGGGCGGTACAAACGTATCCGTGGCACCATGCTCGCTTGTCAAGCGAAGCCTAGCCGAGTGGGAACGCCGGGAACGCCGGGAACGACGACATCGCCGAGAACGGTGATTGGTGATTGGTTGTGGGTTGGCAACGAGCAGACTCAAGCGGGCAAAGGCGACTATCCGAACGCGCGTGGCTCAAACCCGACGCCGATCGCGGCCATGAATCATCGACACTGCATTTCCGGCGCCGAGGTTTTCGCCCTACCAAACTGGGCGATGGCCTATCGATTTCCGGTGGCCACCAATCACTGATCACCAGTCACCAATCACCGTTCCCGGCGTTCCCGGCGCTTTCCCGCAGGCTAACGAAATGTTAACCAAAAAGTATTGGAGCGACTCATCTGGAGACATGAGCATTAGTCCATTCTGAGGCGATGAGCGCATAGCTGATAATGGTGGTAGGAAAATTACCCAAAAGCCTTGTTGCCGGGAGTCTCTGATGAACTGAGTTTGCGCCTGAGAGGAACAGAAAAACGATGACAAAGACAGAATCAACTCAATCAGAAGGACTAAAAAAAAACGCGTTACAGACTTCGACCGATCTCAGCCATAAGGGCGTTGAAGAGATTTCGAGCGCCCTCCGCCAATTGCTGGCCGATGTTTTTGCGCTCTATGTGAAGAACAAAAATTTCCATTGGCACATGAGCGGTCGCCATTTTCGAGATTACCATCTTCTCCTAGACGAACACGGTGAACAGATTTTCGCCATGACCGACGATGTTGCAGAACGTGCGCGCAAGATTGGCGGAACGACGCTCCATTCCGTCAGCGATATCTCACGACATCAGCGCCTCAAAGACAACAACGCGGAATTCGTCTCTCCAAAAGACATGCTCGGAGAGCTTTGTGCGGACAACCAGCAACTAACCCGATTCTTGCGCTCCACCCATGAG
>WNFT01004743.1_pt1 | contig 11873 bp, 8 predicted proteins | sample 5400191 | NCBI WGS metagenome assembly WNFT01 (sample SAMN13153359, study PRJNA577476) | soil metagenome | isolation source: 80 cm saprolite under Madrone tree | place: USA:California | collected 2016-06-14
GGCCATAACGGCGTAAGGTAGACGCATGGCAAGGAGACGCTCGATGGGACTGGTTCCGATGGTCGTGGAGCAGACGCCCCGCGGCGAGCGCGCGTTCGACATCTTCTCGCGGCTGCTGAAGGAACGGATCATCTTCCTGCCAACGTTCATCGAGGACGATCTGGCGAACCTCGTGATCGCGCAGATGCTCTTCCTCGAGGCCGAGGACCCCGACAAGGACATCTACCTGTACATCAACTCACCGGGGGGATCGGTGACGGCCGGGTTGGCCATCTACGACACGATGCAGTACGTGAAGCCCGCGATCTCGACGATCTGCATGGGGCAGGCGGCGTCGATGGGCGCGCTGCTGCTGGCCGCGGGCGCCAAGGGCAAGCGTTTCGCGCTCCCCCATGCGCGGATCATGATCCACCAGCCGTTGGGGGGCGTCCAGGGGCAGGCCACCGATATCGACATCCAGGCGAAGGAAATACTCAGGATGCGGGAGGAGCTGAACCGCATTCTCTTCCACCATACCGGCCAGCGCATGGAGAAGATCGAGAAGGACACCGACCGGGACTTTTTCATGACCGCCGAGCAGGCGAAAGACTATCGAATCGTCGACGCAGTGATCTCAACGAAGCCGACGACCCGGCCGGTGACGCAAGAAGCCGCGCTCACGGCGGTCGTCACCTCGAAGTGATCTGGCAAGGAAAGGATCCGCGCCGTCCTGAGAACAGGCGAGAGAACTCGTAACCTAGCGAGGAACCGGCGATGTGCAAGTCGCGCTGACGGCCTGCATGCGGAAACTCCTGACGATCTTGAACGCCATGATGCGCACGAACACGACGTGGCGCCAGACCGCTCAATCACAAACCACTTGACATGGGAGACAGTTGCTAACGCTTGGCGTGAGCGGCGGCGCCGGCGACCTGAGCGCGAAGCGGCACAGCGGTTACCGCCGACAGCTCAACGTCATTGTTAGGCGTTCCTCGTCCCGTGGTTCCTTGTCCGTGGTCATTGACGTTTCAGCGACGAGCCACCGGAGCCGCGTTGTCCTGGTTCTCGAAACCTAACACGACGCTCTTAGAGACGCCGGCAAACAGGTCACTCGGCTTCCGCTTCGAGGTGACGGCCTAAGCTATGCCTACGGCTCCTGGGGTGGCCGGCGTCCGAGTCTGGGATGCTATGTCACGGGAACGGGGGCCACGAGTGGGGTGACCGCCGCCGGAGGGCGTTGATGTTGGCTACCCGCCCGCTCGGGCGCGCTCCCACTCGGCCGGATCGAGCGGTATCACGCTCACCCCCACCCGCAGCGTGTGGCTGGCGCCGCCCAGGATCACGCCCCAGAGGGGGCTCACGTCGCCGTAGTCGCGTCCCCACGCGACGGTGACGTGCCGGAGGTCGGGCACGAGCTTGTTGGTGGGATCGAGGTCGACCCAGCCGTGGCGCGGGCAATGGACGGAGAGCCAGGCGTGCGAGGCGTCAGCACCGACGAGCCGTGGCCGGCCCGGCGGAGGATCGGTGAGGAGGTATCCGCTCACGTAGCGAGCGCTGAGCCCCATCGCGCGCATGCAGGAGATCTGCAGGTGCGCGAAGTCCTGGCACACGCCGCGCCGCTCGGCGAGGACGCGGCTCACCGGCGTCGTGATGGTGGTGGCGGTCGGGTCAAAGCGGAACCCGGCGTGGATGCGATTCATGAGATCGATCGCCGCCTCGAGGAGAGGTCGCCGGGGCGGGAACGACGCCAGCGCGAACTCGTGGAAACCGGGATCGAGGGCGATGTACGGCGACGGGAAGGCGAACTGCAACGCCTCGGCGGCCGGGACGCCCTTGTGGAAGAGCAGGGCGTCCCGGACGTCTTCCCACGCCGGGCTCAGCTCGGCATCGAGCGTCGACACCGTGCCCAGGCGCTCGACCAGGCTGCGCCCGCGGACCGAGAGCACGGTGTGCGGCTTGAGCACGGTGAACTGGTCCACGGCGTTGCCGAAGTAGTCCACCCGGCGGCTCCACTCCGCCGGGCCCGGCTCGACCGTCACGTCGTCCCAGGCGACCCGCTGTCTCGGAAGCTCGCGCGGACGCAGATAGGCCACGTGCTGCGATGTCGACACTGCGGCTTCATACGCGTAGAGTGTCTCGTGCTCGACGCGATAGAAGCTCGACACGGGCGTCAACGCGCCGTCGTCGCCTGCGTGGGCTCGTACACGTGGCTGAAGTACCGCAAGGCCAGCTCGTCCGACAGTCGCAGCGCCAGTTCCTCGATCTGGCGCATGAGGGCGCCGAGCGCGTCCGGCCGGACGACCGTGGCCTCGTTGGCGGCGCGCGGGCGGCACGACGCCGCGGCCTGCCGGATCTCGGTGATCAGCTCGCCCAGGTCGCCGCCGGGCAGGAGGTCGACGTGCTTGGCGAGCTTGGTGAGCTGGAAGGCCGCCGAGCGGGGGTTGCGACGGTCGAACAGGAGCAGGTGCGCGACGGCCAGCCACTCAGGCTGGCGCATGTAGCGGGCGCGATAGGTGATCGTGCTGTCGGACAGGTCGAGCAGCCACTCGAGCAGCGCCGGTTGCTCCGGGTCCTCTGCCGCGGCCGCCGCGGCCACCGTGGTCGTCACGTAGAGCAGGCGCTCGATGTGACGGCCGATGCTCAGGAAGCGCCAGCCGTCGTCGCGCGTCATGTGTTCGGTCTCGAGGCCCCCGATTGCCACGAGCAGCACGATGGCCCGGTCGATCAGCTCGAGCGCCTCGGCGAGGCCGCCGGCCAGCGGCGACGGCAGGGTGAACGCCTCGAAGAGCTGGTTCACCAGCCGCCAGTTGTCCGCCGAGAGCCGGTCGCGCACGGTTCCAGCCGCCCGCACCGTCTGCTCGACGTTGAAGGCCAGGCTGTGGTTGCTGCGCCAGTCGAACATGGCCTGGATCAGATCCTGCTCGAGCCGGTGCAGCGCCCCCACGCCCTCGGACTCGGCCGCGGGCAGGAGCCCGTGGCGCAGACACGTGCGCATGAACGGGCCCGACACGATGGAGGCGACGGCGTCGGTGTCGGACAGCCGCGAGAGCACGGCCCGGAGCAGACGCGTGGAGTTCTCGCTGCGCTCCGCGTAGCGCCCGAGCCAGAACAGGTTCTCGCCGGAGCGGCTCGATACCACTCGCTGGCTCCGCGCGATGTCGCCGACGCCGAGCCGCCCCCGCAGGAGAGAGAACGTCGTGATCGGCGCCTCGGACAGGACCCAGGTGTCCTTGCTGCTGCTGCCGCGCTGCCCCGAAACAACGTGGCCGTCGGCGCCGGCAAGGCGCGTGAGCCCGCCGGGCATCACGTGATAGTCGCCGCGCCCGTCGGTGACGAGGAAGACGCGGAGCATGAGGGGCCGGCTAGCGAACTGCTCGCCGTGCCAGGCCGGCGCATGGGAGAGGGTCACGTGCTCCTGCAGGACGTAGCGCTCCGGGGTGGCGCACACGCGTGCGACCCACCGCGCGCGCTTGGTGTCGTCGAGCTCGGCCATGAATACCGGGTCCATCGTCGGATCGGGCAGGGTGGACCTGAGGACCAGCCGGGCCGCGTCCGGGAGCGCAGCCTCGAGGGCGGCGGCCTCCCCGCACCACCACGTGGCAACTGATGGTAGCGCGAGGGCCTCTCCCAGCAGGCGCCCGCAGGCGGCTGGCAGGAAGCCCGCCAGCGCGGGCGCCTCGAGCACGCCGGAGCCGAACGCGTTGGCGACCACAACGTTGCCGGCCCGCCACGCCTGCACGAGCCCGGGGACGCCGAGCGTGGAGTCGGGGCGCAGCTCGAGAGGATCGCAGAAGTCGTCGTCCAGGCGCCGCAGGATCGCGTGCACGCGCTCGAGGCCTCTCAGGGTCTTGAGGTAGACGCGGTCGTTGCGCACCGTGAGGTCTCCGCCCTCCGCGAGGGTGAAGCCGAGATAGCGCGCGAGATAGGCGTGCTCGAAATAGGTCTCGTTGTACGGCCCCGGCGTGAGCAGCACGACGTGCGGCGTCTCACCGTCGAGCGGGGCGCCTCCCGTCAGCGCCTCCTGGAGCGCCCGGAAGAAGTGGGCGAGCATGTGTACCCGCATCTCGCGGAAGGCGTCGGGGAACAGCCGCGACACGATGAGGCGGTTCTCGAGCGCGTAGCCGGAGCCCGACGGCGCCTGCGCGCGCGTCTCCAGCACCCGCCACTGCCCGTCCGATCCACGCGCGAGGTCGAACGCCACCTGGTGCAGGAACACTCCGGCGGTCGGCGATACGCCGTGACAGGCCCGGAGGAAGCCGGGATGTGCGAGCACGAGCGCCGACGGCACGAGGCCCTCCGAAAGCAAGCACTGGGCGCCGTACACGTCCGCGGCCATCGCCTCCAGCAGCCGGGCGCGCTGCCGGAGGCCGTGCGCGAGCACGGCCCACTCGGCGGCGGGAATGATCATGGGGAGCGGGTCCAGCGCCCACGGCCGCGCGGGCCCGTCGGCGGCGGCGTAGACGTTGTAGGTGACGCCGTTCTCGTGGATCTGGCGCATCACCCGCGCCTGCGCGCGGGTGAGATCGGACGTGCCGAGCGCGCCTGCGTGGCGGACGAAGCTCTCCCAGTGCGGCCGCAGCGCGCGCGGGCCGCTCAGCAGCTCGTCGAAATGCCCGGCGGGGGCGGCGCTGGACAAGAGCAGGTCGAGCCCGGGCGCCGCGGTGTCGGGTTGGGCGCCCTCGGTGGGTAGCGGGTCGACGGGAACGTCGGGGTGTCGTGCCATCGTCACGTTCTCAGATCGAGCGTATAGGGAAACTCCCGGCTCTGTGCCGGCCGCGAGACGGTGAGCGGGCCCGGCGTGTGGGCAAGCGGCGAGAACCGCGCGAGCCGGCGGCTCTCCGCCTCGTAACTGTTCACCGGGAACTGCTCGGAGTTCCGGCCGCCCGGGTGCATGACGTGGTACTGGCACCCGCCGAGGGAGCGCGCCATCCAGGTGTCCACGACATCGAAGGTAAGCGGCGTGTGCACGGGGATGGTCGGGTGCAGGGCCGAGGGTGGCTGCCAGGCCCGGTAGCGCACGCCGGCCACGAACTCGCCGTTCACGCCCGTTGGATGCAGCGGCAGCGCACGGCCGTTGCACGTGACGATGTGACGGTTATCCGTAAGCCCGGTCACCTGCACTTGCATTCGCTCGACGGACGAGTCGACGAAGCGCGCGGTGCCGCCGGCCGCGCCCTCCTCGGCGAGCACGTGCCACGGCTCCAGGGCCTGCCGGAGCGCAAGATCGATTCCGCGTGCAGCCACGGTCCCGTAGAGGGGGAAGCGGAACTCGAAGTGCGGGCCGAACCACTCCAGGTCGAGCGGGTAGCCGCGCTGCGAGAGCTCGGTCAGCACGTCTTCGAAATCGAGCCACACGAAGTACGGCAGCATGAACCGGTCGTGCAGCTCGGTGCCCCAGCGCGTGAGTCGGATCTGGTAGGGCTCGCGCCAGAAGCGGGCCACGAGCGCCCGCAGCAAGAGCTGCTGGGCCAGGCTCATCCGGGCGTGCGGCGGCATCTCGAACGCGCGCATCTCGAGGAGGCCGCGGCGCCCAACCGCCGTGTCGGGCGAGAACATCTTGTCGATGCAGAACTCCGCCCGGTGAGTGTTGCCGGTCACGTCCACCAGCAGGTTCCTGAAGAGGCGGTCCACCAGCCACGGCGGGGTGGGCGCGCCTTCGGCAGGCAGCTGGCGAAACGCGATCTCGAGCTCGTACGTGCTGTCGTGCCGGGCCTCGTCGAAGCGCGGCGCCTGGCTGGTGGGGCCGATGAAGAGCCCGGAGAACAAGTACGACAGTGACGGGTGGTTGTGCCAGTAGGCGAGCAGGCTCCACAGGAAATCCGGCCGGCGCAGGAACGGGCTGTCGGCGGGGGTCGGGCCGCCGAGCACGACGTGGTTGCCGCCGCCGGTGCCGGTGTGGCGGCCGTCGATCATGAACTTCTCGGTGGTGAGGCGCGTGCGGTGCGCTTCCTCGTAGAGCGTGGTCGTGTGCTCGACGAGCTCGTCCCAGCTGGCCGCAGGCTGAACGTTCACTTCGATCACACCGGGATCCGGCGTCAAAGAGAAGCTCGAGAGTCGCGCATCGGAGGGGGGCGGATAGCCTTCCAGGCGGATCGGCGCGCGAAGCTCGACCGCTGTCGCCTCCACCTGGGCGACGAGGTCGAGGTAGTCCTCGAGGAGCGCTACCGGCGGCATGAACACGTGGAGCACGCCGCCGCGGGGCTCCACGCAGAGCGCTGTCCGCACGGTCTCGTCGGCCGACTCGAAGCGCCCCGGCGCCCGACTGGGCGCGGCCGTTCCCTCGGCCTGCGCCCGCGCATCGGTCCCGGGGTCCGACTGGCCTGGCAGTCTCAGCCGCGGCTCGGCGGGCACGCGAAACGCCCCGCGTGCCGGCAAGGGCGGTCGCGGCGCCATCGGATCGCGGCGCTGAAGGGCGTCGTCGTCGGCCTCCGCCCACGGCAGCGAGTCGAGCGGCAGGCGGTACCCCATGGGCGAATCGCCAGGGACCAGGTACATGCGCTCGGTGCGCAGGAACCAGGGCCTGCTTCGCCACCGCGACGACGCCGCGGCGGCGTTGGGGGCGAGCGGCAGCGCATACCCGACGATTCGGTCCAGGCCTTGCGTGAACACGCGGCGCAGCCGGTCGCGCTCCAGCTCGTCGTCAAGCCGCGCATCGAAGGCGTCGACGTTGGCCGGGAGCTTGCCTTCGCGCCAGAGGTAGTACCAGACGTCTTCGTAGCCGGGCTGCAGGTGATCGGATACGTGGAGGCGCGCGGCGAGGGCGCGCGCGAAACGCTCGGCGTCAGCGGGCCCGTGGCCGTGGTCCGCTTCGTCGTCGGCGATGAGCGCGGAGTCGCCCCACACCGGCTCGCCGTCGCGCCGCCAGTAGCACCCGAGCGCCCAGCGCGGCAGTTGCTCGCCCGGGTACCACTTGCCCTGGCCGAAGTGCAGGAGGCCCCCGCCGGCATAGTGGGACTTCAGCCGCCGGAGCAGGGTCCCCGCGAGGCGGCGTTTTGCCGGGCCCAGGGCAGCGATCGTCCACTCGGCGCCGTCGTGGTCGTCAGCCGAGACGAAGGTGGGCTCGCCGCCCATTGTGAGGCGCACGTCAAGACGCGCGAGGTCGCGGTCAACGGAGTGGCCGAGGTCGACGATCGCGGCCCATTGCGCGTCGGTGTACGGCCGGGTGACTCGCGGAGACTCGTAGATCCGCCGGACCGACATCTCGTGCTCGAACTCGACCTCGCACTTCTCGACCGCGCCGGTGACGGGTGCCGCGCTCCCTGGCTCGGGCGTGCAGGCGAGCGGGATATGCCCTTCGCCCGCGAGGAGCCCCGACGTCGGATCGAGCCCGATCCAGCCGGCCCCGGGCAGGTAGACCTCGCACCAGGCGTGCAGGTCGATGAAGTCTCTCTCCGCGCCCACCGGCCCGTCGAGCGCCTTGACGTCGGGAATGAGCTGCACGAGGTAGCCGGACACGAAGCGCGCCGCGAGCCCGAGATGCCGCAGAAGCTGGACGAGGAGCCATCCGGAATCGCGACACGATCCGCTCGCCTGCCCGAGCGTCTCATCCATCGACTGCACGCCGGGGTCCATGCGGACCACGTAGCGGACATCGCGCTGGACCCGCCGGTTGACGTCGACGAGGAAGTCCACCGTGCGCCGCCGCCTGGTGTCGACGGCCTCCAAGTACTCCCTGAAGCGCGGCGTCAGCGGCTCCCGGCGCAGGAAGGGCGCGAGCTCGTGCGCCTCCCTGTCCTCGTACGCGAACGGAGCCTCCTCGGCATGGCGCTCGAGGAAGAAGTCGAACGGGTCGTAGACGGCCATCTCGGCGACCAGGTCGACCTCGATCCTGAGCTCACGGACCTTCTCCGGGAACGCGATCCGCGCCACGTAGTTGCTCTGCGGATCCTGCTGCCAGTTGACGAAGTGCTTCCCGGGAGTGACGCGCAGCGAGTACGAGAGTATTGCCGTGCGGCAGTGAGGTGCCGGCCGCAGTCGGACGAGCTGCGGGGACAGCTCGACCAACCGGTCGTAGCGGTACATGCTGGCGTGGTTGACGGCGACGTGGATGGCCATGATCAGTATCCCGCCTGCTCCCGTGGGTCCCCGTTCGAGTCTTTGCGTGCGTCGAGGATCATCATGTCGATTCTAGCCGACGCGGTCGGCTTCGCAGCTGTGTCGCTTCTGTGTCGGGCTCTTGCCATGGGCATGAGACGGACAAAGGCTCCTCTCTCGGCTCCTTTGCCGCGCGATCCGAGTGGGTGGTGGGCGTTCCCTTCAGTCCCCAGCCTGACACGGGAGCTTGCTCGCTTCAAGCGGTGTAACACCAAGCGTTGGACACGGCAGGGGCATCGGGGACCGTCATGGGGCTGCCGTTCGTGGTAGGCCGGGAGGCGGGCGGGGTGTGAAACGCGCTCACTCGCTCACTTCATCGGTCCACACCCGGAAGCTTTCAAGCGTATTGAAGCCGAACGCGGTGGTGATGGCCGCATCCGCCGCATCGCGGCCTCGCGCGATCAATACGCGACCGATACGGGGCGTATTGTGCCGCGCGTCGAAGGTATACCAGGTCCCCCCGAGATAGGCTTCGAACCATCCGGAGAAGTCCATCGGCGCCGGCGACGGCGGCACGCCGATATCGCCGAGATAACCACTGCAATACCGCGCGGGAATATTCATGCTGCGGCACAAGGCGATGGCCAGATGCGCATAGTCGCGACAGACCCCTCTTCCCTCGTTGAACACCTGCCCGGCCGTCTTCGTCGCGCTGGCGTGCTCATAGCCAAACGTGACGTGCCGGTGGACGAAGTCGCATATCGCCTGGACCCGTCCCCAGCCCATGGGAGAATTGCCGAATAGCCTCCATGCGGCTTCCGACAGCAAATCGACCTCGCAATACCGGCTCCCCAGCAGGAACAGCAAGGTCTCCTCCGGCAAGTCCTGCACGGCGTGCTGCGGCGCGGATGGTGCGACGATATCGGGTTGGCCGGAATCATTGACCAAGGCATCGGCGGACAGCCGCAATTGGCCGGGCGGCGCGACGATCCGGGCGCACCAGTTGCCGAAGGAGTCGCGATACCCTCGGATGGCGATCGACGGACTGGTGATGAGGTGGTCCGGCCTGACGATGTCGGAGGCCCGCGTGTAATGAACGCCCAGCGTCACGATCATCGGCGTCGGCTGGGGGCAGTTGTAGATCAATTCGTAGCCGACGCGGATCCGCATGTCGCGGAGCTAGTTCAGCTCGGACAGCAGAACACGCCGGGCCAACTTCGACGACCGATACGCGGCCTCGAGGAACCCGTCAGGGTCGAACTCGCGCGACGTCGCCCGGGCCCGCGCCGCGACGGCGCCGACGATGCCGCCTAAGTTGACCTCAGTCTCCGCCACGCCGTCATTATACGATCGAATGCAAAGAGGTGGCGAGCTCGGTGAGACGCGCAATCACCCCAGCCGTATGGTCGCGGTGCTCGCCCGCATTCAATCTCCCGCGCACGAGAGGAAAACTGCGCATCTTCGTCTATATTCCCTGGGAGCCAAAGACACGGCTGCGGCAGTCCACGCCTGGTTGGTCAAGCGCGGCCACCTCGATACGAACCCGGTGGCCCGTTTCGACCGGCCACCACATCGCCGTGAGGCGCTGCCAGGTGCCGAGGCCGGCGATCATGGACGCGCTCGTCAAGGCCGCTCAACAGCGTCCGCGTCCGTACGACCTGGCGATCTTCTTGATCCTCCGCTACTCAGGGATGCGGCGGGAGTCCGTGGCCACGCTTCGAGTCCGAAACCTGGACCGCTGGTGGGGCCTCCGCAATGTCTCCGTGAAGGGCGGCAAGACCCGCGACATTCCCCTGCCCGCCGCCGTGATTCAGCACCTCGACCGCTAGGTCTCAGAGTACCTTCCCACCGAGGTCGAAGACATCTAGCCCGACACGCCGCTGTTCTGGTCCACCTTCGGCCAGCCGCGCCAGGGGCTCGTGCGACGGCCGATGGAAGGCAAGAACATCGGGCGGCTCTGCAAGACCTACGGGCGCCAGATCGGGTCCCCGATGCTGAAGCCCCAGGACCTTCGCCACGGCGTGGCGATGGAGATCTACGAGCAGCATCACGACCTGGAGCAGGTGCGTGGCCTGCTTGGTCACACGCGGATCGAGACGACGCAGCTCTACGCTCAGATCCGGCCGGCCGCGCTCAAACACGCCGTGGAGTTCTACGAGTCGAAGGCGCTCGACGTCCTGACCAGCTAGCGAGGGAAAAACGGGGACGATGGGTCCGTGTTTGAGCCCGGTCGGCGACGCACCTCAAACGCAGCGCCGTCAAACATCAACGAAACCAACGTGGTGGCCCCAACGGGATTCGAACCCGTGTTTCAGCCTTGAGAGGGCGTCGTCCTCGTCTTTGCCGATGAGCACTTAGCGGCCAGCTGCCACGGCCCGCTGCCACTCAGCGGAGATTTTTCGCGCGTAACGCCAGGTTGAAACCAGAGGCCGGTCATGGGAGACGGGAGGACACGGGATTTTCAGCCCGCGATCTCGCTGCGGCAAAAGGGTAGCGTCTTTCATCGGTTCTCATAACGAGCCTGTCCCGGTCAAAAACTCAATTGGGCGTGGGCCTGCCTGACCTTGCACGCCCCGAGGAGACGCTCCCTGTAGAATTCCGGCCTAGCTCGTCATCCCTCACCGCGGAGAGCTGCGATGATCCTCGTGCTCGGCGTCTGGACCTTCCTCCGCGCCCTTCTCGGTAGCTCCGCCGTGGTCACCCTCGAGAACGTCGCCCTGCGGCATCAACTGGCGGTCCTGCAGCGGTCCGTCCGTCGCCCTCGGCTGTGCCGCCGGGACCGTATCTTCTGGGTCTGGCTTGCACGCCTCTGGACCGCTTGGCGGTCGAGCCTGGTTGTCGTCCAGCCCGCCACCGTCCTCGCCTGGCACCGCTGGGGCTTCCAGCTCTCCTGGCGTTGGAAATCACGAGCTGATGCGGTAGGACGCCCGCTGATCGCTAGGGAAATCCGCGACCTCATCCGCCGCATGGCGCGCGAGGATCCCACGTGGGGCCGGCGCCGCATCCAGGCCGAGCTTCGGTTCCTCGGTTACGACGTCGCTGAGCTCACGGTCGCTAAGTACATGCGGCGGCGATCTCCGCGGCCCTCCCCGACCTGGCGCACCTTCCTGAAGGCCCATCTGAATGATATCGCCGGACTTTCCGCCTTCTCTTCGGATTCATCATTCTTCGCCACGACCGTCGGGAACTCGTCCACATCAATGTCACCCAGGCGGTTTAGATAGCTCCATCGACGTCAAACATCACCTTGCCGCCCCGCTGAACGTGGGCGACGGCTTCGCGGAAGGCGGTGAGCCGATAGGTCGCTGCGATAGGTACTCGAATCACGCCTGAAGCGACGAGCGGCGCCGTCTCGCGCAGTGCGCTCGGTATTTTCAACTCGACATCCGGATGGTTAAGGAAGAAACCCTTGACGACGACACGCTTCGCGATCAGGTCGAACGGGGCGATAGTGACCGGCTTGCCGCTCATCAGAGCATATACGACGAGCGTCCCGGATTCGCTGAGAACGCCGGCTATGGTTGCGCTGGCCTCGCCTGCGACCCCGTCAATGCCGAGCGGCACGCGAGCGTCGCCGATCGTTGCCCGAATTTTGTCGAGCGCCCCACTCTGATCGACGATCACGAGATCGCCGCCGACGGCTTGCAGCTCAGGAACAAACTCGGGGCGGCGAACGAAGTTGAGTGTCTTGAGGCCGCGCGCCTTGGCAATTGCGATGAGTGACCGGCCGACGCCCGAGTTGGCGGCATTCTGCGCGACCCAGTCGCCGGGCCTGAGGTCGATGGACTCGTTCAGCAGCAGAGCCGCCGTCGGCGGATTAATGCCGAGCATGGCGAGTTGCCGCGGATCGGCCTCGGGCA
>WNFT01006975.1_pt1 | contig 11872 bp, 12 predicted proteins | sample 5400191 | NCBI WGS metagenome assembly WNFT01 (sample SAMN13153359, study PRJNA577476) | soil metagenome | isolation source: 80 cm saprolite under Madrone tree | place: USA:California | collected 2016-06-14
CTATTGATACGCTTGCCTACTGATATTTTGTATTGTGCCAGCAGTTCGTTTCCCACAACACCGACGAGCGCCGCCGCCATACTCAAATAGATATGTGTCGGGACATTGCCACTCGTTAGTTTCTGAATTGATTCCACTGCACCAGCTACAGCGCTGGCGATAATCACCAGCACGATAAAGATGCCCGCCAGGTCCTCGGCTCGGTAATAGCCATAGGTATAGCGTTGATTTGCAGCCCGGCTGGAAATGACAAAGGCAATCCAGAGCGCAACTGTAGTGAAAACATCGCCAAAGTTGTGCAGCGCGTCGGCAAAGAGTCCGGCGCTGCCACCGATCAACGCAATGGCGAATTGAATGGCTGAGACGAGCAACATGCCTGCCGTCGATATTTGCACGGCTCGCAATCCTGCCTGGTTGCCATAGAGGTCTGCATCTACCTTGCCATGCTCGTGTCCGTGTCCATGCTCGTGCTCGTCGTGGTCGTGCTCATGATTGTGCGTATCGTGCTCGTGATCGCTTTCAGGTTGGTGATCATGCAACGCCTTGCTCCTTAGATACGCATATGCTTCTATCTAACTGTTCAAGAAGGTAAAATAGGCCATTATTTTTTATAAATGCAACATTTGATTTGCTTGTACGTCTAATTACTACGATACCTGTTTTTGTGAAAAATTACTAGTAGGCGTCAGATTTATCCCGCCCTTTCATTTACAAATGGATTCATTTACAGATTATTATACTGTGCTTGGCGTCGATGCACATGCATCTACCGACACAATCAAAGCAGCTTTTAAGAAACTCGCTCTGAAATATCACCCGGACGTTTATAAAGGGGAAGATGCAGAGGAGCGGATGCGTATCTTGCTGCTCGCCTACCAGACATTGAGCGACCCGGCCTCACGTAGAAATTACGATATGCAGCGTGCCGAACATTTGATGAATGCATATGGCACCATGCAGAATGGCGGGCACCGAGTACGATTTGGAGGAGAGCATCTCTCAGCTTCACCGGATGTGCATTCAGCTTCACAAGCGGGCCAGCGCGATGATCAGCATACCTATGCTTTTCCAGATTTGAATGCTAATCTCTCCGGCCCGACCTGGTTGAAACTTGGTGATGTCACCTATGCGCTTTCAGCAGAAGAAGCCCGGAGTTTGAAACTCGATGGTATGCTGCGCGGGGTGGAAAGCCAGTCAACGGGTATGGTGCTACAAGTACCGGGTCGGCCTCATGAATACTATTGTCATCGCTGTCATCATCATTGGGTACCCGCTGCCACAGCAGGTTCGCCCAGCGTGTGTCCTGCCTGTAAGGCAAGCGATTGGGCAGAATATCTCCTGCTGCGTTGCGTACACTGTCACGCGGTTTTCGAGAGCACGGAGATTCGCGATAAGATCTTTGGTGGTGGCCGGCTCTACTTCCCCTATGAGCTTTTCCCGCTCTGCCCAAACTGCCGGAGATCGCAGTGGTGCCCTGCTGAGAATGCTCGTCTAGAAACGTTGCGTGCTGTTGCCGCTCGTCGAAAGGCTCTTTTGTTGATGAGCATGGTTGTGGTTGCTATGGTGATAATCGGGGTTGTAGCTGTTTTGGCATTGAAATGAAGTTGGGGGCAATGCATAATGCATGCCCCCAGCTTTTTTAGCTGCTTAGCTTACTGGTTGGAATTGCCGAGGTCGATGACCGAACCGCCAGTACCACTGAACTGGACAGTCACCTTCACATGTGCGCCGCTCTGGATAGACTGAGCGTTGCCGTTAAAATCGGTCAGGTCTGTATTGGAGGCAATAGGGAAGCTGAAGCTCTTATTGCCAACTGTGAAGTGGATTACGCGATCAGAGCCAACCGCCTGGGTCGTGACGCCCTGAAACTTCACCATGGTCGGGTCATCACTGCTATCGACGTTGCCGATCTTCGTTGCTGTGAAGCTGCCATCAGTGTTCGCGTTCGCCTCAACCTTGACGCGAGTGTTGACACCCGGCAGGGTGTTATTGAAGTCTCCCAGGTCGGTCTGGGCGTTGGTGTTGACGGACAGGCTTGAGCCATTAGGCATATTCACAACGATGCTGCCGTTGCTATTGCTCGTGATATTACCGATAAACTGGATGTTGCCTGGCTCGTTAACACTGGGGGTCTCGTTATTCGTCTCTGGAGTGATGCCCTCGTTGGCCTCAGGGGTGACGTTAGTCCCGGATACAATGTTGTAAGAACCATCGCTGTTCTGCGTTACCTGGAAGGAGTAAATCTTCCCTACCTGGCTCTGCAACGCAGTTAGGACGTTGCTAGGAACGTTGTTGATCGTTTTCGTCTGCCCGTTGACGCTTACTGTGACAGAATTCTGCTGGGTGTCGACCGAGACCACCGACCCTGACAGGTTTAAGGTAGACGCCCCAGCGTTGGTGCCCACGCCGGCGCAAGCTGTAAACAGAACCATCACTACAAGGGCTGCTATACCTACGATACCTTGTCTGATTACTTTAAGATTCATTTCTTCTCTCCTTTTTTCTTTAGGTTTTTTGTATACCGGCGTAATTATTTGCGCCCGTGTATCTTTCTTTATCTATGTACGACTATACCCTAATTTTTTAGGCCTTACTATGCTTTATGGCACAGTAAAAATGTGAGGTTGTACGTAATCCATGTGTTATAATCTCCACTCTACACTCCTCACATTACCTCTGAGTAGAAGCCAAAAATTTTACTCACCTCTGCATCTTTCTTTTGATCAATCACGTGAAAACTATAGAAGCCTTAAAAGTAAGGCAAGAAACTGAAATGCAGTCATTGCACTCGGGTGTTGTTGCTACTGAGCATACAGATGAACTTCAGCAACTCCAGGCTCAGCTTCAAACCCTCCAACAGCAACTCCAGGAGGCGAAAGCCCAGCTCCAGGCCGCGAAAGAGCACGAGGACCTGCTCAAAACTGCCAGAGAACGGGAGCAGCAGCTTCAGTCTGCCAGGCAACAACTACAAGACCTTCAGGCAGAACTTCAAGCGACCCTGGCAGAACTGCGAGAGATCCAGTCGCGTATTGTGCAATACCAATAAGCTGTAATTGACTGGGCACTCAAGTCAGGCAAAAAGCTAGGGGCTGGTACCCCTTCAGTGCTGGCTCTCAATGCTTCCTTGCGCCGCGTGACGCGCTTAGAGGGGGAATGGTGGCATTAGTGCGCGGGCGGTCGCTCAAAGCGGGGGCCAGCAACCCCTTCCCTTGGCTCCCATGTGCGCTCTTTGCGCAGGTCATACAGCGGCAGTCCTGTCTGCGCGGTGATCAACTGGCAGAGCGCTTTCATCGCCTGGGTATGTTCAGCCAGTGGCATGCCGGGGTCCATGTGCAGGCCGCATGCGTTTGGGCGCAGTACCCGCGTCCAGCGCACAATGCTGGACGCACTCGAGAGTTCGTAGGTCAGCATGGCCCCGCTGCTCAGCACACCAGGGGTGTTATAGACCGCGAAGAGATGCGCCTCATTCCAGCGCACCATGCCGCGATAGACCAACGGTGACGCGCGCAGCCTCACCCCCACTTCAGTTACTTCGAGCACTTGCCTGCTTGTGGCAAAGACAACTGCCACAAGGAACAACACCAGGACCGTCCACAACAGCACGGACAGCCAGAAAGGAATACTGAGGATCGACCAGCCATAGACGCTGTATAAAACCACGACGAGTTCCGGGAAAGCGGCCAGGCACACAAGCTGAGCTTTACTCATGCTCAGCTGAAAGGTTGCTGGAAGTGCCAGCGCGGCAGCGTCGGGTGTCGGTTGCTCTTCAGCCAGGAGCGCATGATCGCCTTGCGCCGCGGCCAGGCGATGGGGTTCGATGCGTTTCCAGTGCCGATAGTGCCGAGAACCCCACACCAGCGCCAGGACCAACAAAAGAAGATAGAGGACATTCCAAAGAAGATAGATGCTAGACTCGAGGGCAGGTGTGGCAAATCCTCCCCTAAGTAGGTCCATCACTGCTAAAATGCTGAAAAGCAGTATAAGGGCTACCCCGATCCCCCCGAGCAGGAGCGCGACGAGATAGTACACTAAAAGCGGATTCGACTTGATCGTGCTTTGGCGGTAGGTATACATCTTCCTCTCCTTGATGGAATATACTGTATTAGTACATATAACGTTGATACGAAGCACGAATCCAAAAAGAGAGCAGAAGCGTTCATTTCCCATTCTAACAGGTTTTTTCCTCCTTGCACAGGAGCTTTGTTAGATATCGAGGGATCTATTTATCAAGATGGGCATATGCAAGGGTCAATGGTTGCGACAAATACATTCGATGCCAGCTATCGCCATAATTACGCTTGGAACGTCATGTAAAAAAGAAGAAGAGGGGAGAATAAAGGGAGTTGTGATCTCCCAAACCAAAACAGAAAGAGCCTCGACAAGCCGCTCGAAACAGGCTATAGGAGATACCAAAAGGAACGTGTTATAATCTCCACTATGAATGCGATTTATGAGGAGGAGCAGATTATAATGGCGGAAACCCCTATGCTGCAAGGCGGTATCTATCCCCCATTGCCCACCTTTTTTGACCAACAAGATGAACTGGACTTAGTAACTCTGCGACGGCATATCCAACGTTTGGCCGAGGCTGGCGTTGCCGGGTATGTCGTCATGGGTAGCAATGGCGAAGCTGTCCACCTGGCAAAGGAAGAACGCGCGCAGGTGATTGAGGCGGTGCGTGCCACCTCGGGGGAAAATGCGCTGATTCTTGCGGGCTGCGGCGAACAATCCACGCGAGCAACGATCGCCAATTGCCGGCAGGCCGCGCTTTCCGGAGCGAACATCGCATTGGTCTTGCCTCCATTCTATTTCAAGGGCCGCATGGACTCCCGAGCTTTGATTACGCACTATCGTGCCATTGCTGATAACAGTCCTCTTCCAATCGTAATCTATAATATGCCTGCCAATACCGGGGGCCTCGACCTTGATGCCGCGACTATTTGTACGCTTGCAGAACACCCAAACATTATTGGCGTCAAGGATAGCGCGGGTAATATGGTGAAGCTTGCACAGATCTACGCGGAGACACCTTCGCGTTTTCGCGTTTTCGCCGGCAGCGCGGGCTACCTGCTCCCGGCTTTGACGGTTGGCGCCGTGGGAGCAGTTGCCGCGCTTGCCAACGTTTTCCCGCGCGAGGTTTGCCGTGTGCAAGAGCTTTTCAATGCCGGGCAACTGGAGGAAGCGCGAGTGCTGCAGGCCCGCCTGGTACCTGCAAACACTGCGGTCACGACAACCTATAGCGTGCCAGGGCTGAAAGCCGCCTTAGAGCTCACGGTTGGCTACGGTGGTCGCCCACGTCCACCGCTGCTGCCGTTGACTGGAGAGGAACGCAGCCGGCTTGCAGAAATCCTGAAAAGGGTGTAGCCACAGATCGAGTTTCGCTCGGACCTCTCCAAAAATTTGTAGGCAAGGTGCTCAGGCGATTACTTGTAGAAGCCTGACTACGAGACATGAAAGATCACGACAGTTGCAAGCTTTGCGTCGCTGCAATTAGATTGTGTACACCAGTACAATTCTACAGTACCAGTGGCAGCGGTGTTTAATTCAAGAGAGAAGTAGCCATGATCGTAGCTCGATTGAACCATGAGCATCTTATCGCCAACGTAGGTAGTGTCACTATATAATTTTGCCTGCACATAACCTGCCTGGCCATTCGTATTGAGGTGAAATGTCACATAGACGGTCTGGCGCACGGAAAAGTTGCTTGTAGCATTGGTGGGAAGAGAGTTACTATCGACAGCGCTTGCTGTTTGTGCGTTGCTAATAATCGTCGCCAACGTAGGATCGACCGGCGAGCCAGATGGTGACACTCCCGCTGCTGTTGATGTTGGCGAATTCGGGTTATTTCTGGTTGCGAAAATTGCAATAATCCCACCGGCAACCAGGAGCAATACAATTGCAACAATGCCTATAATCAGGCCAACCTTGGGGCCTTGACGGCGCGGTGGTTGACCTGGTGGTATAAAAGAACCAGGAGTTGGTGCGTATGGAGCACCGTAAGGATTGGGTGGAGGTGGGGGAGGAGGAGCATAGTCATTCTCTGTTGGTGCGTCATAGGATGGTCCCCCATAAACTGTCGGCGCGATGCTGGCTTGACCTGGTTGAGGGGGGACCTGGGCCGGGTTGGAGGAAGAAGGAGGCTGGTTGTTGGGCTGAAACTGTGATGGTGCGGCGGGTTGGGCTCCCGGTGTCACCTGGCCGGAGAGGTTATAGAGAGTCGCTGCACCACAATTGGTACAAAACGCTGCCCCGCTAGGAAGCGGCGCACCACATGTTCTACACTGCATGATGATTCCTCCTGATAGTTCTCAGCTCGTTACGGTAAAATTGACATGTTGGGCCAGTACCTGGTCCGTGCATTGTGATGTGCTCGCCCAGTAGATTTCCACGTATGCTGAACCTGGCTCGCCATAGTTAGCGTACGCGTAACTAAGCTTGCTATTCGCGCTGACCGCGAAACTATATTGTGTGGTTTGCTTACCATTCAGGTACCAGAGCAGGCAAACAGCGCCATTCTGGCTGGCGGAATGCACTTGGAAGGTGACGTAAATCTTCTGATTGGTTTTAAAGGTGGTTGTAAGTTGGGTCGGTTGCGAACTGCTCGTGTCTATAGCGCTTGCCATCTGGGCATTATCTATATATTGCTGACCGGGATAGACGGATGTTGTAGGAGAAGGGGCAGTTGTGGCGGTGGGAGTGGCAGCCATCGTGGGCGAAGACACTGGCAAGGGGATGCTTGCAGTTGTATTGTTCGAGTTACCCCCGGTTGAACCGCTTGCCATAAAGTAAACAAAGACCAGGATCAAAGCGCACGTGAGAATACATAGCCCGGCCACGATAAATCCCAGCTTCGCATTGCGGGTGTAAAAGGGAGGCTTAGCCTGGAGCGGCCGGGGCAGGGATGTTTGTTGAAAAAGGCCAGGTTGTGAAAGTGGCCCTTGTGACCACATCTGACCTGGTGGTACTGGCTGTTGGGGTACCTGCGACGGGAATGTTGGTGGTACACCTTGCCGGTATCCAGGCATTTGAGTCACTTCCGGATTATAGGAAGAGTGCTCCATTGAAGCAGGTGTAGCCTTCTGGCCAGAGCTTATGGGCGTACCGCAGCGCGGGCAGTTTGTAGGTGTGTGTGATGGCGAAAGTGGCAGTCCGCAATTTGTGCATTTCATGGTAACCGTCTCTCAAATTCTGTATTAGCTAATGTATCATTACTTTTCTTGACGAATAACCCCCGGACTAGTAAGTGAGGAGTTACTGAATGGGCTATGCAATAGCTTCCTTGACAGGAATACACAGCACAACTACAATGATGTTGCCTGGTTGATGATTATTGGTAAGATTATTAGGGAATGTTTTGGCAGCGAAGGTCGTGATTCACCTTGCAATCAAAGGTTGTTTCCGCTTCCGCTATGAATCTACCAGATAGGGTAACACAGGGAAAAGTCGTGATAAACAGTAGTAAAGTGGAGCAGGTCGAGAGAATTCTGGCGCAGCATGTCTCCAGGTTGCGCGTCTCTTTACAACATGCTACAGGCGCGCTGTCTGGGCCAGAAGAGGGTAGCGATGCCTGGTTGCTTCTGAATGCACTCATCAGTAGTAATGACCATCCAGCCCTGCTCGCGCGTTTTGAACAATCTGGTCGTGCCCTGGCTGAACAGGGAGGAAAGCTGGAGACCCGTATCCAGGGTTTGCAATCATATGTGGATGCTCTTGCCGGCGAATGCAACGAAATTTTCAAAGATGAGGAGATAGGGCCTCGTCTTTTGATAGGAGCCACTTCACGCCTGTATCAACTGCAATCGCTCTGCTTGTCGGCGCTCACCAGAGGGTATCAGGGAGTAATTGATCACGCCTTGCTTGCGCAGCAACAGTTGGCAAAGCACATCAAACACCGCCTGCAGGCGTTGCATCGTATCAATAATGTCAGTAATTCTACCATGGACCTGGATCAGACGCTCGAGATCACGGCCAAGAATGTTGCAGAGGAATTAGGGGTTGATTACTGCTCAATCTTTTTCTATGACGAATTGCAGCGTACGCTTACTTTACGTGCTACAAATGGCCCTCGTCCGTTGGGAGGAATGCACTATATGCTGCACCTGGGCGAGGGGTACAGTGGATGGGTAGCCAACAAAGGGCGTCCTTTGCTTGTCCGTGATGCACTCGCTGAAGCGCAGTTTGCGGTAGAAGCGCGTGCCTGCGGCCCCGAGTATCGCGGATTGCTGGCAATGCCAATCATTTTCTTCGGTGATGTAGAAAGTTTGATAGGTGTTATAAGTGTCCAGTCACTGGAGCCGCATGATTTCACTAATGAGGAGATGGATTTTGTTGAGGTGGTTGCCGGGATCATTGCCATCAATGCCGAAAATGGGCGGCTCTACGAGCAGACCGACGAGCAGTTGCGGCGCAAGGTGCATGAACTTGCTACTATCCATCGTGTCTCTGGAATTATTGCTTCGACTCTTGACCTGGACCGTGTTCTACAGATCATCACCACCCAGGCTGTCCAGCTCAGTGGTGCTGAACGCTCTTGCATCTTCGAATTGGATAGCGAGAAGCAGGACCTGCACATTGTAGCTCACTATGGGCTTAATAGCGCCAATGTCCGGGATATCCGGGTACCCGTTGGCCAATGTTGCGCCGGTCGCGCTGTGCAAACCGGGCGACCCAGCATGGCCGTGGATTGTTTCTTTGGCGACGAGTATTGTTTTATTCGCCAGGACCCAACCATCTCGTCCGAGATCCACTCCGTCCTGTGTGTGCCGCTTGAAGTAAAAGGTAATATACTCGGGTGTATTTGCATCTATAGTAGTCATCGCCACCAATTAAGTCCGGAACAGATGCAACTCGTCATAACGTTCGCGAATGAAGCGGCGATCGCTATCGAAAATGCACGTTTGTACGAAGAGGCGCGTCGTGGGCTAGAACTCAAATCTATCTTACTGCGAGAGCTGCACCACCGGGTTAAGAACAATCTTGCCACTGTCGCAGGCATCCTCTCTTTGCAACGGAGGCATACCAGGTCGTCTGAAGCGCGTCACATCCTGGCCGAGAGCGTCAATCGCGTGCAGGGATTAGCAGCCACGCATGATTTGCTCTCGCATGAGGATGTCAGCGAAGCGCGGGTTGATGATATTGCCCGCAAAATCCTGGGGGTCGCAAATGCAAATCTGCGGCCACCAGAGTCGTGCATCACTTTTGAGGTAGAACCTTGCCCTATCGTCATCCCTTCGCGTGCTGTAACCCACCTCGGGTTAGTGCTCAATGAGATGGTTTCGAATGCTATCGAGCACGGTATAGCGGGGATGGCCGAAGGAAATGTTACGATTCGGGGACGAGAAGAGCATGGGATGGTTGTTGTTGAGGTACTTAATACAGGAAATGGCCTACCCTTGCCACTCGAGGAAGGGCTCGGCCTCTCACTTATCCGCAATCTCATGGGTGATATCGGGGGGAAGTTTATGCTGCGGCGTACGGATGAGACGCCGCCTCGCACCTCTGCCGAAGTGCGCTTTCCTCTTGCGCAGCGGCCTCTAAAACCGTAATGCACTGTTAGTTTCGATCACTACACAAGGGTTTCGTGGGGGTGAAGATATGCAAAAAGATCCAGGAGCGAGTCAGAATCCAGACGGATATAGCCCGGCTCGCATACTGGTGGTGGAGGATGATGTTGATATTCAGCAGGTACTGTGTGTTTATTTGACACATTCGGATTTTGAAGTGTGTAGCGCCAGCGATGGGCAGGAGGCAATACGCGTCATCCCGCAGTTTTGTCCAGACCTGATCGTGCTTGACCTGGTCATGCACCCGGTCGATGGCTGGGCAGTGCTGCGTTGGCTACAGGCACAACGGCAGTTGCTGCCTCCCCTGCCGGTGCTTGTGCTCACTGCGCTTAATCAACTGGCCGAACAGGTGCACGGATTTGAAGAAGGGGCGGTCGAATACGTAACCAAACCGACTCAACCCGGTATTATCGTCGAGCATTACTGCTCCTCATGTGGACGAATTCTTTGACTAGAGCCGTTTAAATCCAATCCTTCATTGCGCCCTCAGAATGTATCCACACTTCGTGCAGAAACGATCTTTGGCTTTGTTCTGGCTGTGGCAGTTGGGACAAGGGTTGAGCGGAGAGCCACAGCGGGTACAAAAATACGTATCCGGTTTATTGGGCCGTTGACAGTTGGGGCAGAGATAAATGGGTGAGGTCGGAGCGCGGGCGATGGATGCCTGGCTCTGTGTCGCTAACTGGTTTTGGTCTCCTTTACTTGCTACCTGAACTGCTTGTTCAAGAGCTTTAGCCATATCGCTGGCGCGTTGGTAACGATGTTCTGGTTTTTTCTGCAGCGCTGTCAGGATAACATCTCGTACTGCTAGGGGAATCAAGCGATTAAAAATGCGTGGATCGGGTGGGGTCTCGTAGATATGGCTATGGGCAATCGCGGGATAGTTATCTCCAATGAACGGTGTGCGCCCGGTTAGCGCCTCATAGAGCATAATGCCGAGAGCATAGATATCTGCCCGGCCATCCATCTGCTCTCCTTTAACCTGTTCGGGTGACATGTATTCGGGTGTTCCAACTCCAGCTCCCGGGCGAGTCAACTCTTTGGTGCTGGCGAGCACTTTTGCAATGCCAAAATCGGAGAGAATGGGACGTTTTGTGCGATCCATTAAGACGTTAACAGGTTTAATATCGCGGTGGATGATGCCTTTTTCATGTGCATATGCGAGCGCACTGGCGAGCGGCTGGAAGATGCGGTCGGCCGCCAAAACATCCATTGCTCCCATTACCTCCTGTGCATTCTGATTTGCCGAGCTTGAAGGATCCCGTAACCTATCCAGCAGTTGTTTCAGCGTTCCACCATCGACTAACTGCATCACGATGTAGAGGTGCCCATCTTGTTCGCTGAAATCGTGGATAGTGACGATGTTGGGGTGGGAAAGACGAGCGACCAAGCGAGCCTCCAGGTTGAAACGCTCGACGAAATTGCGGTCGGCCGCATACCAGGGCGGAAGAACCTTGATCGCAACCTCGCGATCAAGGTTCTCCTGGTGTGCACGATAGACCTGAGCCATACCTCCCTGGCCGAGCGGGGCCAGGATTTTATACTTACCAAGGGTCGTACCGATCAGGGGGTCTTGTTGCATAACCTGGTATGATACCCCTACAGTTCATCAACGTTTGGCAAAGACTAAAACGGTTTGGCCAAGTTGGATCTTATCACCCTCCTGTAGGGGATAGGGCTGGTATTTGTTGACCGGCTGACCATTGACTTTGGTGCCATTGGCGCTGCCCTCGTCCCTCAGAGCATAATTGTTGTTACCCAGGTTGAGGATGGATGCATGGAGCCGTGATACCGCCAGGTCCTCGAGGAAGATGTCGCTCTCCCGGCTACGTCCTATGCTGAGAGCATCTTTGCGTACCTCATAGATACGCCCAGGCTCTTTGCCCTCTTCGATGCGCACAAGACCCATGCCCTGAGGACCCGAGCTAGGGCGCACCATCGTCCTATCTGCCTCGGCAAAACCTTGCCCTTGTTGCTGCCACGGCGCATTGGCTCCTGGAGGGGTTGAAGTTGCCGATGGTTGGTATCCCGCTGGCCAGCCCGCTTGTTGTGCCGGTTGCTGAGCCGGCTGACCCCATTGATCGGCAACTTGCGCTGGTTGTCCCCACGATTGATCTGAGCCGCTGCTACCGTAAGCCGGGGGCGCGGGTTGATTACTTGGTGGGTTGGGTGTGCCCCATGGCGCTGCTGCCTGCTGTTGTGCCCAGGGGTCTACAGGTGACGGCGATGGGGCGGCATCCCATGGCTGCTGTCCGCCCGTAGCCCCTGCACCTTGATTGCCCCAGCCGCCGGGTTGTTGTGCCGGAGCT
>WNFT01015572.1_pt1 | contig 11872 bp, 12 predicted proteins | sample 5400191 | NCBI WGS metagenome assembly WNFT01 (sample SAMN13153359, study PRJNA577476) | soil metagenome | isolation source: 80 cm saprolite under Madrone tree | place: USA:California | collected 2016-06-14
CATCGGTAGGAAGGGAACCCACCTCCCTTTCAGCGGCTACAACCAGCTCAACCACCTGGGGCCGTGGGTGGAGAGTTTGCCCAAAACGGCTCCCGACCCGAACAATCCGTGCCAGACCCTCACCGTACCCTGCCTCAATAGCTCTATAAACAATCCCTTCGCTGGGATCATCACCAATCCCAACAGCGGCCTGTCGAGCCCGCAGGTTTCGTACCTTCAGTTGCTGCTTCCCTACCCGCAATTCACCGGAGTTTCTACGGAACCTCGGCTAGTTGCCAATTCCACTTATCACGGGCTGCAGTTGCTCGCCGAAAAGCGGTACTCCAATGGCCTGCAATTTCTTGTGACTTACGTCTGGTCGAAATCAATCGATGACTCCTCCAACGCGGACGACAACGTGACCTGGCTCGGCAGCTTCTCCAGTCTGCAGGATCCCAATAAGCCATGGCTGGAGCGGAGCCTCTCCACCTTCGATATCCCGCATGTCATTCAGTTCAGTTACAGCTACGATCTGCCGTTCGGGCGCGGGCGTGCGATGCTGGGCAACATGCCGCGGTGGGCGGAGATGATTGTTGGCGGATGGAAGACGAACGGCATCTGGCGCATCGCCGATGGACGGCCGCTGACCTTCACCGTCGCCGATGGTAACGCGCTGCCAACCTACGGGACGCAGCGGCCGAACCTTGTCGGGACGCCCAAGCGCAACCATGGATCGGATTGGGTGGACAGCTACTTTGTTGATACCAGCGTTTTCCAGCGTCCGGACGATTTCACGCTGGGCAACGCTCCGCGAGCGCTGGGAAGCATACGGTCGCCCTGGCACTTCACCACCGATCTGTCTTTGGGGAAGCAGTTCTCGGTGCGCGAGGAGATGAACGTTGAACTTCGCATCGAGGCCAGGAATGCGTTCAATCATCCCGTGTTCAGCTCGCCGAACACCTCGGTGGACGACCAAAACTTCGGGAAGATCACCCAGACGTCGGTGGGACCACGAGAGGTGCAGCTGGCGGTGAAGTTCAACTTCTAGGGAGGAAGGGATAGGGAGGGGTCAGGGATTCGCTGAAACTAAACCGTTTCAAAATGATCCGTGTGCGAGTCGAGCAACCAATAACATGCTTCGCAACAAGAGTGGCGAGAGGCCCTCGTATTTTGAACCTTTGGCATTACGGGGACTGCTTGGCGGCGAAGCTGCGCTCTGGCAATGTGCACAGCGCCGAAGACTGGGATGAATTGCTGTTGCCGGAAATCGAGCGTCAACAGGCGGAGGGCAAGCAAGTTGCTTTCCGGGCGGACGTGGCTTTTGCCAAACCGGAGATCTACGAAGCGCTGGAGAAGTGCGGTGTGACGTATGCGATTCGCATTCCAGCCAACGATAGCCTGGAGCGGGACATTGCGGAGTTGCTGACGCGGCCCGTGGGGAGGCCGAGCCACAAGCCAGTGGTCCGGTACAAGAGCTTTCTCTACCAAGCGGCCAGTTGGAAAACGGCACGACGAGTAGTGGCGAAGGTGGAGTTCCACTTTGGGGAGCTGTTTCCGCGAGTCGGCTTCATCGTCACGAATCTGAGCCTGCCGAGCCGGGCGGTAGTGCGTTTCTATAATAAACGGGGAACCGCCGAACAATGGATCAAGGAAGGCAAGCAGGCGACGCATTGGACCCGGCTATCGTGTCATCGGTTCCGGGCCAATGAAGCACGCTTACAGTTGAGCCTGCTGGCTTACAACCTGGGCAACCTGTGGCGCCGTTTGGTGCTGCCGAAGAAAATTGACGCCTGGTCGCTGACCAGCTTCCAACAGCGGTTGGTGAAGACGGGAGGACGGCTGGTCAAGCATGCCCGCTATTATTGGCTGCTGCTTGCCGAGGGGCATCTGCACCGGCGTCTGTTTGGGGCCATGCTGCGGCGGATTGCGGCGCTGCCGATGCCATCGGGTTAGCACTCCCGTTGCGGTTACAAAATCTGGGGCCGAGGGAGGAGGGTCGGAGCAGTGTCTGAGAACTCGATTACGCGGCAGCAAGCGGGGCTCCTCAGAGGGGCAAAAACGAGCTGTCGGAGACTCCGCTGATCCCGCTGGGGCCTGCTCTGGTGGGAAATCCGTTGTGTCTAGGGCAGGAGGAGCATACAATGTGCGAGACAGAGGTCAAATCGGAAATTCCAGATTCAGGCCCGACCTGTATCCGTATCAATGAAGCGTGACGCAAATTGGGTCTAAATCCTGCCCGGTTAGCAATTTAAGGAGACTCTCGGTGATGAATTGCTTGACTCGCATCCTCCTTGCCGTGCTGTTCGTATTCGGTGTGATGAACCCTCTCGCCACGGCGCAAGAAACCAGCAATCTCCCCACCGCTCATGTTCAATTCAAGACCATCGTCCCACACCGCAACAGTGTGGCGGCCAAACCGACCATTGAGGTGCAACCGGAAGAAAGCGAATCCGCCTTGCCCTTCCTCGGTTTTGGTGGATTGCCGTACACCGTAGGTGCAACCATTACGCCGACCTCAAGCGTTCCCGAGGCCGAAGAACACATCGCGGTCGATCCCACAAACTTTAACCACCTGATCTCGATGATCAGCGACTTCTCGCTGAACGGCGGCTTCAACACCAGCAAGTTCGCATTCTCAACCAACAACGGCGCTAGCTGGATGCAGGGCTTTGTGCCGCGGGCGGCCAGCGGCTTCCCCCAGACTTCGGACGGACACATCTGGCAAGCCAACAGCGATCCCGTAGTCGCGGTAGACAAGCTGGGCAACGTCTTTCTTGCGAACCTCTACCTGCAGGTTGGCAGGGTGGGCAATGTAACCAATGACGGGTACTACGTCTGCGCGGCGAAGTTGTTTGCGGGCGGGAAGTTCACGCCTTCGACGTGTCATCCCGTGCGCACAACACTGACGTCGAGCCCCAACCTTGAGGACAAAGAATGGCTGGCCGCAGACAACAGCTCGTCGGCGTTCACCGGAAATGTCTACGCCTCATGGACGCACTTCACGGCTACTTCGAGCATGATTTTCTTCTCGCGTTCCACGAACCACGGAGTTACTTGGTCAAAGGCCATACAGATCAATCCCGCGTCACAAAACGGCGCGATTCAGGGCTCCCAAGTCGCGGTTGGTCCCGCCGGCGAAGTATATGTCGCGTATGAAGTTTTCCTGGGTACGGGTGCGCAGGGGAAACACTTCATTGCCAAGTCCACCAACGGCGGCGTGTCTTTTGGAGCGCCCGTCGCCATGACCCCAACGTTCAATAACCTCAGCTTCACCTCGAACTATCGCGACAACAGCTTCCCGGCTCTGGCAGTCGGACCCGTGGCCGGCAAGGCTTTCGTCTACGATGTCTACACCGACCAGCCAAGCGCCAACGCTCGCACCGCGTTTGTGCATTCCACGACTTCGGGAGGGCTCACATTTACCGCTCCCATCTCGGCCAACGATTCCACCAAGGGTCAACGTCTGATGCCGGCGGTGGCTGCGGATACCAACGGCGTCGTCCACATCAGCTGGTTCGACACGCGCAACCATACGACCAACAGCGATCTTTTGGACATCTACGCCACCTTCACCAAAAACAGTGGAGGAACCTTCGCTCCTAACGCTAAGGTGACTTCGGCGACAATCAACAATGGCGGCTCAGGCTTTATCGGAGATTACTCCGGTATAGCCGCCGGGCCGAACGGCACCACTAGCATGGCCCATCCCGCATGGACGAACGGCGGCGTCGGCAGTACGACCAACGGACGGTTGCAGACCGCCACTCTGACGGCCCATTAACATCAGACCATCCCGCTGGATAGGCGCCCCCTTCCAAGGGCCCTTTTTCCTGCTGCAACGGACTTGGTCCTCCCGAGCACTCTCTGGAGACGAACGCCTTAGAAGTAAGATTGAGACTGGCCACGAGACAGACGGCAGGAATACCTACTAAGATGAGACGTTTGTGCGCCGGTGGATTGGAGCGAGAGCGGAAGGCAAGCACAATCAGCGTCGCAAAAATCAGCATTAACTTTGCCACGGGGTAGAAAAACCTGCTGAACATGAAAAGCCTCCTGGCGGGGAGGCTCTGCTTTTGTGCGCCCTTTATCTTCTTACGAGCTGCCTCTGCAGTTCCCAACCGGGCCGAGAGCGACTGGTTCTCCCACTGTTATCGGGTCGTAGCCTATATCAATGCCTTTCGGCGGGGACCCCTAGGATGGCATCCGACGGCGCGCCCGCAGCCCTCCACGCAAACATCAAGAGTGAGGCCGAAGTGAAATCGATGGCTGGTTTCACCGTGGAATAAAATTTGACGTTGTCCTTGTAGATTGCGCCATTGCCGTTGAATTTAGAGAAAACATCTTCTCCGCTGGACGGGCACGCCGTCACTCCTCCCGGCGTGCCGGAATCGCCCTTACCGTTTGGGCCTGCCCATTGCACCGGCCAGAATCGGGGAATGACCTCAATGAGCCAACTGGCTTCCAAATCGAGACCATATTCGGATTGCTTGGAGTCACCGTCGCGATCGGCGACACTCCGTCGTCATTGAAGTAGTAGCGGCCGTAGCCGACATCTGCATCGATGATCTTGTTCACGAATAGGTCCAGCAGTTCTTCGAGCCGCGCCCGTACTTGAGCATCGCCCGTGACGTCGTAGAGCGTCGCCAGTGCTTCTACTAGGCCCAGATGCCAGTCGTACGATTTCCGTCCAAACGACCCGGCAGCGTTCGGGCCGTCTTTGTAGTCTTTGATCCATTGCCAGTCCGCGGTGAAAGCAATGCGATAGCCGCCATATTGGTTGTCGTGGGCGTGCTCGTCGATTACCTGGAACAGGCCCGAGGCTTGAGAGTGCTACTTCATCTTCGGAAATTCTTGGAACCTGTATCCGCTCAACGTCAATGCTTTTTTTCGCCACACGATTGTAAACCCCCGAACAGAGAGCGCCTTAGTGGAAGAGATGGTCAGAAGGCTCGGCACAAATCTAATCTAGTTAGCAGCTTTCGTGGCCGAAGTATCGCGCTGCCGGGTTGCTTCCGCTTTGATCTGTTTCGTGTGGCAGTCGCCGTGTAGGAACTGGCCGCGCTCATCCGTCGCCAGATCGGTTTCCAGCTTTATAGGTTGATTGCAAATGTGTAACTCTCTCCGTAGCCCGGTTAGTCCACCGAGCGCATGGGTGATAGCTTGCCGTTCTTCGGGCGTACCGCCATGATCGAACTGCAATTCGTGAAGTCGGTTGTCAATTGCGGCCTTTGCTGCCTGGAGCCGATATGGGAGTTTCTTATCGTCAGTTTCGAGGATGGCAGCTTCGTACGATTCTTCCCAAACATAGCGGACCTTCATCGTCGTGCCTCTCTCGCATCAAGCCGGATAGAGTGCGTGTGGAGAGTAGCCGTTCCGGCTCCCTGCGCGACGTTAGTCAGTTTTCGCAAGGAACCGTCGCCCAAGAGGGCGCGGCGGAAGGATGTGAAAAGTAACAAGGCTATTGTACTAGCGTTTCAACGAGTGCAATCCTCTTTATTTTCGTTCGGTATCGAACCCCAAAAAACTGGCACACTCGAACACCCCCCTCGCCAAACAATAATCCGTTTTCCGTGGAACGAAACGTGTTGCCCCGGATTGGGCTTAAGCGCATTTCATGTGGGGAGTGGCATTTGGGGACAGGGTCGGAAGCAAAAGGAACTGTGACACTCGCTCCGGTGCGAACCTTACAACTGTTCCGTTCGGACCCTGGAGCATCATGATGGTAGCTTCGCCGACCCCAATCCGCATCTGAAATTCAACGAAGCGTGGGACTCCAATCTTTCCTGGTGGCACCGGCCAGGTGCAATGCAGTCGCCCCTGCGTAAAGTCTATCTCCAGCACAAATTGTGCTGATATCTCGTTGTCCGCGCGAACCTGAATCATCGTAGGCCCACGCTCTACTACCAATTGCTTTCCGTGAGCATTGAGTTCGCGGACATCTCTGTCGATAGCTTCGAAAATCCGCTCCCACGTTGGAACGATTTGATGCTGTAACTTTTCCCGGTTCTCAAGGACGTAGCTCGCGATTGTTGTTGCGCGTTCGGTTTCCTGTCTCTGCCGTTCTGCGCTATCTGTAATCCACGTCATACATTTTCGTCCCCTCCGAACCGGACCCAACCGCTCAGTCAAGACCGACTTTATTCAGTCCTTCACCAGCCAGGTCATAGCTTCTTCGCGGGTTTTGAAAGTAGGAAATTCGCGGCGGGAAAAGCTCTTTACGTTCTCAGAGAACAGCTCAGGAAGGTTCTCTGCTCCCACCCATGCGGATTTCTTGATATAGGGTTTGTCGAAGACTGCGGTTTCCTTCATAGTCCGAATGGCTTCCTCGTCAAACGATGCTCCAGTGAAGTCGGAAAGTATCAAGACTGAACCACCCTGTCTGGTGGTCACAACTTCCGGGAGGGTTCGTACAATCTTCTCAACCTCGCCCGCCGAACAGTTTGATAGATCAACCAGAAGAATCTGTTTCCCTTGATGGGTGATGAACCGAATATGGTCGGTCACTGTTAGCTACTTCTTTCTAGGAAAGGAATAAAGGAGGCGGAAGTTTGTCATTCCCGAGCGCTTATGTCAACGTGTCAAATGCACGTGTCAAATGCAGGCCGTTCCCGTTGACTGCTCACTTAGTCCGGCAGTTCGATTCGAGCCAACTTCCCTGCCTTTCAGCAATCCCTTTATTGCCACGGCCCTCATCTGCTGAATTTCTCCGAGCCGGCTGACCTTTAGGATTGTTGCCGCTCATCACCCTCATGCAGCGGCTAGACCTCCACCCGCCCAAGCAGATTGGGAGATCGAGGTTCTGATCCAGCGGCACAAGTGCAAGGCGTGCAAGGCCCTGCAGCTGGTCAGGTCCAATGTCGCTAAGTCGAAAAATCAGTGCGGGAGAATTTATCCTGGGCGGCGTACTCTCCGGGGTGTTTTTCTTGACGGCAAAATCTGCTACTCCAGAAAACAATCAAAAGCGCCTGTGGAGTCTGTTCATAGCTCTCTGGTAACTTCAGTTGATAATCGACGTTCTTCAATAGCGACGAAGCCTGTGTGGGAATGTCAAAGACATAATCCCCGCCCCCGCATTACACACTGGTTGGCGAAATCAGGCGATTTCACTCATCGACCCGGAAAAGGCATGTAGTTGGTGAACTGGGGATATTACAACAACTCAGGTTTTATAGGCGTTTTGTGGCATACTCGATCGGCAGCGGATGATGGGCTATCTACTTCGAGCCTTTAGCGCGCTCCGCGCGGATAGTGGTGGCTGGCGTCGCAATGTTGTGGGCAGTATGGCCCAGTATGAGATGTGCATGAAACCACTAATATTATTATTCATCGCTAGTTTTGTCCTGCCGGTGGCCGCATGGGCGGCGGAGTTGCCGACGACCGGCGCGCACGATCAGGCCGAGGCCGTTCGGGACAACAATGCGTTCGCCATCGAACTGTTCGGCCAATTGCGTAACCAGAACGGCAATCTGTTTTTCTCGCCCGAAAGCATTTCCACTGCGCTGGCCATGACCTATGCCGGGGCGCGGGCTGACACCGCCACTGAGATGGCGAAGACGCTGCATTTCACATTGTCGCCGCGGCAGTTGCATCCGGCGATGGGTGCGCTGCTGCGCGATCGCAACGCGGCGCATGACGGCTATCAATTAAAGGAAGCTGACGCACTGTGGGTGCAGGCAGGCTATTTGCTCCTGCCGGAGTTTCTCAAACTGAGCAAGGACAATTACTCAGCCGGGCTGAACCAGGTGGATTTCAAGGGTGCAACCGAAGCATCGCGGCAGACGATCAACCAATGGGTTGAGCAGCGGACCGCGAACAAGATCAGGGAATTGCTCCAGCCGAGAAGCGTTAGTTCTGATACGCGGCTGGTGCTGACCAACGCCATTTACTTTAAAGGCAATTGGGAAGAGCAGTTCAAGAAAGAAGATACGAAGAACGAAGATTTTCGGCTCTCCGCCACGCGAGCCATCAAAACACCGCTGATGCACATGACGAAAGGTTTTAATTATTTCGACGGTGGTTTGCTCCAGGCGTTGGAGATTCCTTACAAGAACAAGGAACTCTCGATGATTGTATTGTTGCCAAAAGGGACGGGGGGACTTTCGGCGTTCGAGCAATCGCTTACTCCCGCCAAGATGCAGCAATTGCTGGTTCAGTTGCGGCCTGTTGGGACAGTCATTGTGACCATGCCGAGATTCAAGATGGAAGCGCAGTTCGGGCTTAAGGATACATTGACAGAGATGGGACTGAAGGAGGCGTTTGATAACAGAACGGCCGATTTCAGCGGTGTGGCTTCGCGCGAGACGATACAGCGCGACGGCAATCTCTACATCAGCGCCGTCATCCACAAAGCCTATGTCGATGTTAACGAAGAGGGAACCGAAGCAGCGGCGGCAACAGCAGTTACAGCAGTGCCCGCTTCGGTACTTCGAACGCCTCCAATCATCTTCCGCGTCGATCATCCGTTCATGTTTGTGATCCGCAACAACCGCTCCCGCAGCATATTGTTCATAGGTCGTGTGACCAATCCGTCGAGGTGAGGCTAGCGAGTCGGCTGGTTCTGTTTCTTGCGGTTGAAATTGCGATAGGTGTTCGGGTGAGATATGCCTTCTCGGACAATCTACTGCTCGGCGGGGCGCATCTTCTAAGGTTTTGAAACCGAACCTGTTGTAAACAGGCGATTGCACAAGCTTGCGCCTTCTATTCGCCTGAAAATCCGGGGTGGAGCCGTTTTTCCCGTCGCCACATCCTACCCAACATAAGATTGACCCTGTCGCTCGGCTCGAATACACTCCGCGCGGCAAGTTTGCTCTGGAGGAGTATGCCGATGGTGAAATCTGGGTTCGTGTGCTTTGTATTCATGGTATTTGTGCTCGGAACTCTAGCGGCTCAGGACCAACGGGGCGCGGACAAAAATCATCAAGTCGTCCTGAAATATCTGGGAACGGCAGGCTGGGAAATCACCGATGGAACCACCTCTATTCTGATCGATCCATATCTGTCGCGAATCAACGGACCTGCGCCACCGGGAGGAGGGTCGGGCCACTCCCTGGCTGGAGACACCCGCCGGGCATATGGGTGGGGCGATGTTGCCTCGCCGGACGTCGCGGCAATCGATTCGCACATTCAGCGAGCAGATTGTGTTCTCGTCACTCACACACATTACGACCACATCCTGGATGTTCCGCACATCGCCCTCAAAACTGGCGCTGTAGTGATCGGCACCGAGAGCACTGAAAATGTCATGAGGGCCTACGGCGTACCTGAAGAACAGCTGACTACCGTGCGCGGCGGAGAGGACTACGAGTTTGGTTCCTTTTCCCTCAAAGTGATTCCCAGCATTCACAGCCCCCTGGACCATAAGCACTACTTCAGTTCCGCGATTGCCCCGGCTGGAATGAAAGCACCATTGACCTTGGAACAGATTCACCCAGAGGGAGGCACCCTCGCCTACCTGATTCGTTTTCACGGTCATCAGATTCTCGCGTTTGGGGGGATGAACTACATCGAACGCGAGATCGTAGGACTAGAGCCCGACGTCGCGTTGATCGGAGCCGGTGCTTCCCGAAAGGAAATCTACGATTACAGCGGCCGCCTTATGCGCGACCTACGCTATCCAGCCCTAGTCCTCCCAACCCATTGGGACAACTTTCTGGCGCCGTATGGCGCCTCGCAGCAGCCTGCTCTCGACGCCCTGCAATCCTTCTTACAGGAGATCGCGGCCGCTTCACCGAAAACAAAGGTGATCGTGCCAAAATACTTCGAAGCGATCCCTCTCGAAACTCCTGCGAAGTGAGTACCTGACGTTCTCGCGGTTGCAATCGTCAGAGTGGTCTACCTGAAATGTTACCGAGGGCGATTGTGCCTGGATCACGGGCACCTGGAAGTTGACCGAAGCCAAGCCGACTTGTCGGTACCGGTCCGCACATACCAATCTGGATTGTCGGGTCGGAGGAGGCGCGCATGAAGCGCTGGCCTCCGTCCGACGCCCAAACTGCACGTACGGTTTTCCCGTATGCAGCTTTCACGAAGACTCAGCGACGCCAGGATGCAAGAGAAGGAATTAAATAGATCAGCCGAACAAGCTCGTACTCGCCGTAGAGCTGCGTCGCTGGCAGCCGTTTCCAGCCCGCATTACGCCAGCGCCGGTACCGATGCGACCAAATGCGTCGCCGGATCCAGCCGTCGAGACGTTGGAAGAGCTTGCGGATGAGGGCGCGTTTGTAATACTCGCCCCAACCCCGCAGGAGTGGATTAAGCCCCGCAATCAGTTCCTCGGTTCGCAGAGGTGTCGTCCGTTTGGTGCGTTCCCGTACCTGATCCATGAAACGACGAATCGACTTCTCCTTGGGATACGCATAGAGCGCATCCTGTCGGGCCTGACTACGAATCTTGTTGCCGGGCAGATAAAGCTTCCTCCACCCGCACTTGATTTTGTAGCCGAGGAACTCGAAGCCGAATCGGACATGAACAATCCGCGTCTTCTGCGGATGTAACTCCACGCCCAGCTGTTTCAGGATTCGGCGGGCCGCGTCCATTGCGGCTCGGGCCTTTGCTGCCGATCGACAGGTGACCACCCAGTCATCGGCAAACCTCGTCAGCTGATATCCTCTCAGTCGCATCTCCCGATCGAATGGCGTCAGAAGTATGTTACTGAGCACGGGCGAAACCACACTACCCTGCGGAGTGCCGCGCTCGCTAGGAAAGAGCTGCCCTTTGCCGTAGCTTCCCGCTTTGAGCATCGCCTTGATGAGGCGCAGCACGCGGCCGTCAGCTACTCGCTGAGCTACCAGCGTGAGGAGTTTTTCATGGTCCGCGGACCCGAAGAAGTCTCGGAGATCCGCATCGACGATCCACTCTGATCCGCTTTGTATCTCTTTCCACACTTTGCGCAACGCATCCTTCGTGGATCGCCCTCGCCGATATCCGAAGCTAGCATCATCGAATACGGGCTCGAAGATGGGCTCCAACCGATTGAGCAGCGCTTGTTGGCACACGCGGTCATAGATCGCCGGTATGCCGAGCATTCGATACTCGCCGGGTTTGTCCCGCTTCGGGATCGGGTGTTGTCGTACCGGCAGAGGCTGATAGGTATCCTCTTTCAGCTCCCGCTGCAGCCGAGCTAACTGCGGGCCCAGCTGTGCTTCAAAAGCCTCGAGACTCTGCCCATCTATTCCTCCACTGCCCCGGTTCTCCTTCACCTTCTCCCAGGCCATCTCCAGATTCTTCCGCTTGTACACCTTGTCGATTAATGAATGGACCTTCTTGGCACCCATCAGGTTGATCCAATCCACCAGTCTCCTCAGACGAGAGCGTACGGGTTTTTCGCTAAAGGAACTGTTCCTTCCTCCCTCATCTTTACTCATCTGGTTTCCTTTCTCTTCCTGACCATCTTCGCCGGCTGACTTCCCCGACCCACTCTGGTCGCCGATCGCTCGGTCACGTGACTTTCATCACGCTTCAGGTACTATTCAGCCGTCGGACTACTGACAGAGCATCGCTCGCCATTTCGCTTGCGCTTATAAGTCTGCTTACTCCGGAGCTGCCCGGAGACTCTGCCAGTTCTCCTGAGGTCACGCGCTGTTCTTCTGTACCGTGCCGTCCGCAAACACCTTGGTGCGGTGGGTGAATGAGAAACGCCTTCGTCTTAGAAGTGCAGACTCGACCTTGCCCCACCTTTGGCCGACCGGTTCATCTTGGGTTTCCCCATCGATTACGGCCCGGTACTTCTCCTCATGCCCTTCGGATTCCACCTTACGGTGGACACCCTGCCCTCCGGAGTACAGCAAGCGGTGGCTCTAGGTCGGTCTTGGCCGTATCCAGCTTTCGCCTTCGTGCCCGTTTAGACGTCTCCATACCTTCCACTTTCTCCGGCCAGCGAGGCTGCGAACCCCGC
>WNFT01014788.1_pt1 | contig 11870 bp, 12 predicted proteins | sample 5400191 | NCBI WGS metagenome assembly WNFT01 (sample SAMN13153359, study PRJNA577476) | soil metagenome | isolation source: 80 cm saprolite under Madrone tree | place: USA:California | collected 2016-06-14
TGCGAGGAAGACCGCGAAGGCGCGGCTCAAGGGGCGGGGTAGAAACAAGGGATGCGTGTCTCTGGCGCGTCAACTGTCCGGGCGGTGTGGCCAGATGGTAAGGGGAAACAAACGGGCAGGTTTTCGCGAGACTAGCTCACTTCCGTGAGAGTGCGAATCTGCGTTTCCAGAGCCTGATTGTACTGCCGCTCGATCTGCAGTTCCGTCTGGAGCTTTTTCACGAGCAGGTCCAAATGGGCAATCTCGACGCGAAGCTTCTGGACGTCGGCCGCTGTGGGAGCGGGGCGAACCGGGGCGGCACTCGATTGTTGGGGATCGTGGTGCTGCAAGGGCTGCCGCGGGGTGAAGGCTTCGGCAAGCGCTCGTGGCCAAGCAGATTCAGGTGTAGCCGCGGCTGGCGGTGGAGGCGTAACCGGTCGATGAGCCACGGGAGCTGGCGGCGAAAAAAGATTGCTCAATGCGTTTGAGGGCGCTGAGCGCTCGGCAACTGGTGCTGGAGTTGCACCCTTCGGCTCCAGGAGGCTCTTCACGCGCCCAATCAATTCCTGGGGCTGAAATGGTTTGCGAATCAGTTCATCTGCTTTCACGGAAACCGCTTTGTCGGCGACGGTCTTGTTGACGACGCCGGACATCAGCACAACTGGTGTTTCGCTGAACTGTGGATTCTGCTTGATCTGGCTACAGACGGAGTAGCCGTCCTGATCGGGCATGATTACGTCGGTGATCACTACGTCCGGGCGGTTTTGCTCGAACTGCGCCAGCGCCGAAGCCGCGCTGGCACAAGTAATCACGTTGATGTTCTCACGGCGAAAAGCGATCTTGATGACTTCACGCATGGTGGCGCTGTCATCGATAAAGTAAACCGTAGGGGTCCGCTTGGCCGGAGCTTCTCCAAGCGGCGGAATGGTCATGGCTTCGCTCATAGCGCTTCCTTGTCCGCCATGTCACGCGTGCCTTCGTCGAATTCGCGCATGGCATCCAGCATAAGATCTGTGGCCGAACGCAGCACGGTGCGCTGCGTCGACGTGGTCCCATAGGTAAATTTGTAAACGCCTTCGTTGCTGTTACCGAGACTTTTCAAAATGTGAATGACGGCTTCATCGCCGAACAAATTTCCGCACTCCGCGTGGGAAATCGCTCCGGCATCGTAAAACAGTACGCCGTCGGTTTCGCCGGCATTGATGTGCAACGCGCCTGTTTGGTGCGCGTGCCCCAGCATCTGCATGACGCCCGTGAGGTCGTGGTGCGTCAGGTTGCCGCTAAGACTGGTGTCGGACTGGTCCAGCATCTGCGTGGGCTGAAACCCTTCCGCTTTGCTGACGAGAATCTGCTTGATGTGGGCAGCAATAACCGCGGGCTGCCGGTTGCGGTCGATGTAATCGTCGCAGCCAGCCTGAAATGCTTCCATCAACGCGCGCTGGCTCCCATTGCCAAGCGCGATAACAGGCAGATTGGTGTTTTTTGAGTCCGCACGAATGATTCTAGCAATCTCCAGAGCGCCCATCTCGCGCATGTTTGTCGCGCAAAGAATGGCGGACGGCGCGTCGTATTCGAGCGTGGTGAGCGCGAAAGCTGCTTGCGTGCTGGACACGACCTCGAAGCCCTCGCGTTTCAACGCATCCCCGAGGCGCTTCGCGAAGTATACGTTGCTGTCGATCAGCAGAACTTTTGCGGGACGTCCAGCAGGGATCACGGCAGCGCCTCCGCTGCGTGCGGCGTCGCGGCTTGCGCACGGAGTTGCTCCGGTCCGGGCGTGAGCGTATCCAGATTCAAGACTTCGATTACGTCACCGTCATGCGACAACCAACCGCCGACGTGCGGCGCGTCGGATTCTACCGCCGCCGTCATTTCCGCATTGATCAGCTCACACTCGCCCGTAACGGGAATTGCTATCCACTCTCGCTGTGTTCCGTAGTTGCGCACCGCGATCAAGTAAAAGCGTCGCGAGGTCAGACGCTTTCCGACCAGCATTTCCGAAACGTCGCACACCGGAACAATACGTCCACGCCGCAGAATCACGCCGTCTAGCTTTGGCGTTCGGTGGGGAAATCGAAAAACACGGCTCGGGGCAACCAGTTCAGCGATCTGATTCGCTGAAACGGCAAACCGTCTTTCGCCCAGCCGTAGCAGGACGAACGATTGCAGCTCGAGTTCGGCCGATACCGTCATTGCGCGGAGTCCGTCTCCTCGTGAGCTGCTGCCGCGGTATTGTCCGCTTGCAGAAGAGCGGCATCGAGCAAAGCGAGTTCTTCGGGAGACAAAAATCCTTCCGGTTTCACCACCGGAATGACCGTCTGGTCGAGGGCCGTCAGTCCCCGGTACCACTGCCGCTCTTCGTGACAGAACGAGAGTGGTAGCGCCTGTAGCCGTGTCATGGTGCTCATCTTGTCGATGCCGTCGATCAAGAGGGCCGTGCGCGTTTTGCGCAGCACGAATAGCAGCGCTCCCTCCGTCGCATGCAAACCGAAATGCATGGCGCCGTTAACAATAAATAGGGATCTATCCCCACGGCGAACGACGTGGCGCACTTTTCGAAGACCGGGGGCGCTGATTTCGATCTCAGAACCGGACATGCTGTCGGCGCTGCGCACCTCCTGCACGGAGGCGGAAGAGACAGCGAAAAGCTGTCCGCTGACACGGAACAGAATGATCTGTTCTGTTTTCGCAGGACTTGGCTTCACCGGGACGGCCAGACGCATTTAGCGGACTCCTGCGGGTGTCGTACGGCAGATTCCCAGAACGCGCTTTTCGATGGCGGCGTACACATCGTCGATTCCGAGCACCTGATCGACGGCGCCGGCTTTGATGGCTTCTGCGGGCATACCAAAAATCACGCAGGTAGCTTCATCCTGGGCAAGCACCAGGCCGCCCGCGTCCTTGATGGCCTTGGCACCGTTAGCGCCATCGTTGCCCATTCCAGTAAGTACCCCCGCAATGCTTAGAGGTCCGGCGAAGGCTGCGACGGATTCCATGGTGACGTCAATGTTGGGCAGGTAGCCGTTGATTCGACCGCTGGTTCCGTCAAGCTGGATTCGGCCCGTAGGCGTAACGCGAAGATGTTGACCGCCCGGGCAGATGTAAAAAGTCCCTGGTTGTAAGGACTCGTTGGCCTCTGCCTCTTTCACACGAATCTCAGTGAATTCAGCAAGCTGCGCCGCGTATTGGGTCGTGAACGCCGCCGGCATGTGCTGGACAAGGATTACTGCGGCAGGGAAGTCTGCAGTGAAACCAGGAGCGATACGCATGACGGTGGCAGGCCCGCCCGTGGATGCGGCCAGCACGACTACCGGGAAGCGCTGATCAAGTCCGGAAGTAGGCACCGGGCGGGTGCTAACCGGCGCGCGCGGGGTCTTGGAGCCGCTGGCATTCTGAATTGTCGAGGCCAGGCGTGACGCGGTACGCACCACGCGCACCTTGGCGGCCATGCGCATTTTACGCAGCAACTCTTCCTTCACACTCTGCATATCAAGGTCGATGCCGCTGGATGGCTTGGCTACAAATTCGATTGCACCGAGTTCCAACGCCCGAAGCGTGCTTGCGGCGCCTTCGCGTGATTCAGAGCTGACGATGACGATCGGTCGCGGATTTGTGGTCATGATTTCCGCGGTCGCTTGGAGTCCGTCCACATGGGGCATATTGATGTCCATGGAGATGACATCAGGTTTCAGTGATTCCGCCATCGCGACGGCCTCGCGGCCGTCCTTGGCGTTGCCCACGACGTGCAGTTGCTCGTCAGCGTTGAAAATGCCCTCAAGCACTTTCCGCATGAATGCCGAATCATCCACAACGAGCACGCGAAACTTTTTGTTGGTAGTCGCCATTGTTCGTTTACGCTACCGGCGCGACCGGGCGTGGCGCCTCCGCTCCTATAAGCTGTTCAACCGCCGCGATCAATTGGTCTTCCTGCACCGGCTTGGTCAGAAATGCAGTTGCGCCTTCCTTGATCGCACGGTCTCGATGCTTTGCTCCTGCGCGCGACGTAACGACCATCACGGGAATCCGCCGCGTCGATGGGCTCTGGCGCAACTGCACCATCAATTCGTACCCGGTCATACGCGGCATTTCGAGGTCAGTTATCACTAAATGGCAGCCGTGCTGCGTCACGAGCTCGGCGGCTTCGAGCCCGTCCGCCGCCAGTTTCACGCGGTATCCGTTCTTTTCCAGCATTCTGCCGACGAATTTGCGCACGCTGATGGAGTCGTCCGCTACCACGATTACGCGCTCTTGTTCGACGCGGTCGATGGCTTCGGAAGGTATGCTTCCGCTCGCAACCGCCGCCGAGCCCGGCGCAAAGATTCGCGCTGCACTGGCGCTGGCCTGTAGCGGCCGACGCTCGCTCGGCTCTGTCGCAACCATACGGTTCAAGTCGATCAACAGAATAAGGCTGCCATCGGGAGCGATGGTCGTACCTGGGAAGAGTTTCACTCGACGCAGGTATTCGCCCAGGTTCTTGATGACGATTTCGTCCTTGCCGAGAACTTCTTCCACGACGAGGCCGATTTTCCGGTTTCCAGCATTTGCCACCACCATGCGGAAATAGCCGTTGATCGGCTCGAGCGGTGACAGACCCAAATAAGTATCCAAACGTACGACTTCGGTGACCACGTCACGGACCTTGGTTAGCAGTTTTCCGCCGACATCTTCGATTTCATCCGCGCGCAAACGACGAATTTCTTCGACGACCGCCAATGGCAGAGCGAAATTCGTGGTGCCGCAGCGCACAAACAGAGCCGGAGAGATAATCAGGGTGAGTGGCACTTTAAGCGTAAACTTCGTGCCTTTACCTTTGGTGCTCTCGATTTCGATTTCGCCATTGAGTGCGTTCAGATTTGCGCGCACCACATCCAGCCCGACTCCGCGTCCGGCCAGTTCTGTTTTAACGGGCGCTGTCGAGAACCCCGGATGGAAAAGCATCTCACGCAGATCGCGCTCGGTAAGCCGGTCGGCGGTTTCCGCGGAAACAAGGCCACCTCGATATAAATGTGATTCCCGCGGTGATAGGCGCGCAGCATGATATTGCCGGCGGGCGATTTTCCGGCAGCTACACGGTCCGTGCCCTGCTCGATACCGTGAGCCACCGAGTTGCGTACCAGGTGGACGAGCGGATCGGAAATCTGCTGAATGATATTGTTGTCGAGTTCGGTTTCACTCCCGGAAAGATCCATCTCGACGTGCTTGCCAGTCGAGTTCGCGGCATCGCGAACGGCTCGCGACAATCGCGAATAGAGCGTGCCAATCGGAACCATTCGCGCGGCGGTAATCTCATCTTGCAGGTGGTGCGCCAGCTTTGTGAACTCGTCGATATCGCCTTCGACGCGCCCGATGAACCCTTCCAGTTGCGAAAGCACTTCGTTCACGTCAGCTGAAATTTCCGCCATCGACCGCGACAAAATGTTGAAATCGTCGTAGCGGTCCATCTCCAGCTCGCTGAATTCGGACCAGAAGGATGTGTCTCCCGCAGCCGCGCTCGTTAGCATCTTGGGCGTTTGCTCCGGGTTCCAGGGCCCCTGCGGCGCGCGGCTGTTACTGATGCGGTTAAATTCGTATTTTTCCTGGAATTCGGCAACTTTCCCTTGCAGCCGTTCTTTCGAGAAGCTCAGCGTGTCCACGAGCTTTTCGAGTTCCGCCACACGGCCCACCATCCGCGTGCGGTTGATCACCAGTTCTCCGACCGTATTCATCATGCGGTCAAGCCGCGCCAGCGCGATTCGAACCGATTTAACAGGTGAAGTGCCTCCCGCGGGTTGTTTCGTGGTCGTCTTCGAGGGGGCGGCCGCCTCCGACGCGGCTGGGATTGCCCTCGCCCGTTGAGGTTCGCCGGCGGCTTCCGAGCTGGCCGTAGCTTCTATCTCTTCGGGGTCGACCGGAGCGAACTCCGCGACTCGGCCCAGCAGGGAATCGACACCAGTCCGCATTTCGACTTCGTTGGCCCACTGCCGGTGGAGCGTCTTCTTCAGAATGTCCACGGACTCAAGGCACAAGTCCACAACAGCAGGCGACGGTTCGATTTCTCCATCACGCAAACGGCCGATCAGATCCTCGACACGGTGCGCGATCGCTCCTAGTCTTTTCAGCCCAACCTGCGCCGCGGAACCCTTTACCGTGTGAATAGCGCGAAACAGCTTGTTGATCTCTTCTGGATTGTTGTTACCTTCCAGCGAGATAAGGCAATCGCTGACGACCTGAAGATGTTCTTCCGCTTCCGGTTGGAAAAATTCCAGAATTTCGTCCGGCACCTCGTCGTCTGTCGGCAGCGCATCAAAGTACGAGCCCGTCGCCGCAGCGACGATCGATTCATGCGACTCCTCCTCAGCGAATCGCTCGCGCAAATCAGGCTGGGAGAGGTTTAACGGCGCCGGCTCCGCTGGGAACGCAAAACGATAGCGCTCTTTGAAAACGATGATATCATCGACGCTCTCTTTGCCCGTGTCGCTGATTTCCAGGAGGTCCGTTTCCAGCAGGGAAATTCCATCCGAAAGGAACTCCGTCAACGGCCCATGCATATCGCTGCCAAGAGGCGCATTCAGCGCATATTGAAAAACGTGCGCAAGCTTGCCGGCAATTTCAGAAAATCGCGGGAATCCATAACTCGCCGAAGTGCCGCTCAGCGTGTGCGCCGAAATGTAAAGCCGTTCCAGGTCCTCCGGGCGCGGCTCCGCGTCCTGAAGCACGCTCACGTATTCCCGCAAATATTGCAAGTTCTCCGAGGCTTCTTGGAGGAAAACTTCGACGGCTTCGCGGTCCAGCGTACTCACGCTCGCCCCTCCGCCACCAGTTCTGGCTTCTGCAATTCATCCGCTGTCGGTTTCCGATAGAGAATGCAATCGTTCAAAACGATAGCCTGGAACTTCACCGGCATCTTGGAGATCGACTCCGAGTGTCCAAGGAACAGGTAGCCGCCCGGTTCCAGAGTGTCGAAGAATCGTTGCACCAGAGTACGCCGGCGTTCTTCCGAGAAATAGATCAGCACGTTCATGCAAAAAATCATGTCCATGCGTCCAACGTACACCGCCGAAGCAAGGTTCATCTGCGTGAACGAAATCATCTTGCGCAGCCGCGGCTTCACCAGATATCCACCGCTGACTTCAGTAAAGTGGTTCGTCAGCTGCTTTTCGCTCACGCTTCCGATGCTGCGGCCTTTATAAATCCCGCGCTCGGCATGTTTCAGCGCGTGCCGTCCGACATCCGTGGCAAGGATTTCCACGTTCCAGGAATCCGCGAACGAAAGCGAATCTGCGATGGTGATGCCGATGGAGTAGGGCTCTTCGCCTGTGGAACAACCGGCGCTCCAAATTCGCAGCGTGCGAGGATTCTTCCAGAATTTCTTCGCGTGCAGCTCCGGCAGCACCCGCTTCTCGAATGCTTCATACACGCCCGGGTACCGGAAAAAGCTTGTCTCCTGCGTCAGTAGCCGCTCGAGCAAGCTTTCGTATTCGAGGTTGGATTTGCGCATGAGGCGCAGCAATTCCGTGCCGCGCTCCATTCCTCTTGCGCGCAGGTGTTCGCGCACACGCGTGGAGAAGAAGCGCTCTCGCGATTCATCGAAGCAGATTCCCGTTCGCTCTTCGATCAACATGCGAATCTCGCTCAGCTCGTGTTCGCTCAATACCTGCCCATGTCCCTGGCGTTCGCTCATCGTGCTCCCGTAATCTGGGCCTGGCTCTTACTCCGCCCTTCGGAGGGGAGAGCTTCACTTCCTAACGGAGAGCGCCTGCCGGGACGGGTCGCTCGGAATTTTCATTTGCCGCAGCTCCTTTGGATGACGCGCGGAATTGTGCCAGCGCTTCGTTCAGTTGGTCCGACAACTTGACTAGCTGGCTCACCGTTGCCACCGTGCCGCGTGTTCCCTGCGACGTCTGCCGCGTAATGCTCGAAATGATCTGCATGGCGTGCGCCACGCCTTCTGTTCCGCGCACCTGCTGTTTTGAGGCCAGCGAGATTTCCTGTACTAGCTCGGCCGACTGGCGCACCACGTTGGAAATGGCATCCAGGGCGCGGCCCGCCTGATCGGCAAGAGTTGCACCGCTCTCGACTTCCTTCGTGCCTTCTTCCATAACGACGACTGCTTCGTTCGTCTCCGCCTGGATCGCTTTGATGAGCGCCGCGATGTCCTTTGTTGCACTGCGGCTGTGTTCGGCGAGTTTGCGGACTTCGTCAGCGACGACCGCGAAGCCACGTCCCGCCTCTCCCGCGCGTGCCGCCTCGATGGCGGCGTTCAACGCCAGCAAGTTGGTCTGTTCCGTGATGTCGTTAATCACGTTGATGATTTCGGAAATTTCCAGGGAACGGTCGCCGAGAGATTTGATTTTCTTGGCGGTCGCCTGCACCGATGCGCGGATGCGCTGCATGCCCTCGAGCGTGTCGCGCACCGCGCGGTTGCCCTGTTCGGCGGCATCCAGCGCGCGACGCGCTGCTTCGGCGCTCGCTTCGGCGTTGTTCGAAACCTGTTTCATCGAGACCGTCAGCTCTTCAACGGCGCTGGACGTGTTCGTGATTTCCTGGTCTTGCTGCGTGGCGCCCGCCTGCATTTCATCGGCGGCCACCAAAATGTTGTTCGAGCAGGCGGTCACTTCCATGGCTGCTTTGCGGACGCGCTCGAGAACCTTGGTGAAGTTGTCGAGCATGTAGTTGATCGAGTCCGTCACGTTTCCAAGAGCGTCGTTAGTCACCTTGCCCCGCTGCGCCAAATCACCGCGCGCAACCTGGTTGATGACGCTCAGCAATTCCGTAATGCTGCGCTGTAGTGCGTCGTTGGCGTCCTGGTTGCTCGTGGCCTTGGAGACCTTGGCGACCGCGCGGTTCAGGTTTTCCGCGATGTAGCCCAATTCATTATTCGACTGGACCTCCGCGCGTGCGCGCGGGTCGCCCGCAGCCAGCCGTTCGGAAAATTCCGCCAGAGCCTGCACCGGCCCCAGCAGCGCACCGAACCGCCATGCGAGGATGACCGCCGTCGCCAGCGCAAGTACGATGGCGATCAGTACGGTTCCCCCCGCGGGTGAGCCGAAGTCGAACAAGGACGCCTCTCCTGCCTTCTTACCGGCGCTGAAGGCGAGTCCGAGAACGATAAAACCGACCACTCCGTTCAGAAGGACCAGCGTCCAGATTGTGGAACTCAGTCGCGATTTCATGCCACCCTCCAAATCTCTTGCACGGAGCCCGCGCCATCCAACGGCGTCGTCTCCAAAAATTTCAAATACTGGGCCCCGGAAAAACCTCGAGCAGCCGGCGCAAATCGATCACCAGCGCCAGGCGGTCGTCATGCCGCAACATTCCAATGCAATGCGGCACGTTTTCCGGCGCTTGCTCGAGCAAATCCTCGGTGTTCACCGAATAGGTTCCTATGACTTCATCTGACCCGATGCCGATGCGCAGGTCCTCGTGATGGTTCTCGGCGCGCAGGGAAGCAACCACGACGTGCTTGGGCAGTAATCCTGGCCGGCGACCTTCCGTAATCGCGATGTCGATCAGCGGCACGATAGCGCCTCGCAAATTGAAAATTCCGACCAGGTATGGTGGGCTTAGAGGAACCTTCGTCAGCAACGGCCATTCCAACACTTCCTCGACGTCCAGAACCGGGAGGCAGAATCGCTCGCGCCCGCTGCGGAAGACGCAATACTGCGACTCCGGGGGACGCTCTTCAATCGGCCCAAGGGCTTCGAGCAGATCGCCGGTATCGGCGTCCGCCGGAAGGGGCTCAAGGTGGAAATCTTCGTTCATCGCCTGTTCTCTCGCTCAGAAACCCTCATACGAATCGCCGTACCGCGCGAAGTAGGTCTTCCCGCGTGAAGGGCTTCGTCACATATGCGTCTGCGCCCTGCTGTTGGCCCCAAAACTTGTCGCTGGCCGAGTCCTTCGAAGTCACCATAATCACGGGAATCATATTGAACTCCGCGTTGCCCTTCAGATCGCGGCAGACTTGGAAACCGTTTCGTCCCGGCATCACGATGTCCAGCAGGATTACGCTCGGCCGCTCATTCGTAATGGTTTCTTCCACGCGCTTGGGATCGTGCAACGCAATCGGCCAATAGCCTTCTCTCTCCAGCAAGCCTTGCATCAGCTTGACCTCAGCGGGCGAGTCATCCACAATCAGGACTTTTTTGTTCACAGCCGTGCTCTCTCCATACTTGTCCACAGAGCAGAGGTGCACGTTAGCAGCCAGCTTGTACGTTCCGCATGCCCTTGTGTCGTTTCAGGTTAAATGCCTTTAAATTAGCAGGTTACGGCGATGTTCGGGGGGCTCAGCGGCGTCGCGAGGCCGGCGAATTTGCCTCGACAGTCTCAGCTTGAGATGCATTCTCAGCTTCCTGCATTTCGCTCGCAAGCGATGAGAAACGCTGCATCACCTCGTGGATTCGAAGCGCCATACTGTGCATGGTCTTGATCTGCGCCAGCGACTGCGAGGAGAGTTGTCCGGGTTCCAGAAGCAGCAATTCGGCGTTTCCCAGCATGGAAGTCAGCGCGTTGTTCACGCTATGCTTCATGTCGAGCATATAGCGCCCGAGTGTGGCGTGGTTTTCGTTCTTGGCGGCGTTCCGCTCCGCCTGCCGCGCTATCTGCAAAGCTTTCGCTCGGCGCAGCGATTCTCCGGCGACAAGCAGCAGCGTTTGCGCCCAATCTTCGCGCAGCGGAATATGCAGCAGCCTTGGATACTTGGTCCGCAATTGCCCGAATTCTCTTGAATCTGCCGGAACGCACAGAATGACCGCGTTTGCCGGCTCGAGCGACCGCAGGACACTGGCAATTTTTCCATCACGCACGGGTCCGACAACCACCAAGTCGTGAGCAGGTGCTTCCTGTTCACGCCAAGAATCGCTATTGAGGACCGTGATGTTCGGAGCCTGGCGTTCGGCCTGCCAGCAAGCCGTCAGCAACCGGGCAAATTCGGTTTCATCGGTCAGGATGACTACGTTGGCGTTTCGCAATGAAGAGCAGCTCCCTGAAGTTTCTGTCCTGACTAACCGGGCTAGTTCGCCACCGGCTACAGCTTTTCTGCTTCGTCAAGTGCGGAGAGCAGACGTTTCGTACTGATCCCGAGGTTTACCGCCGCTTCTGTATCCTTCGCCTGCTTGGCCACATCCACGCGCTCTTGTAATCGCGTCACTTCTACGCGGGCTATGTTCACCGCTCGGTCCAGCGAGGTGGCATTCCCGGTTTCCTTGGCGGATTCCGTCGCAGCGGTGACGAGCACCCGCGCCACTACTGCTCGCCGCAAATCTTCCGCGGACGGTCCGTCTTCGCTGACGAATGCCGTTACTTCCCACGACGACAGCAGAATTCGCGCTCCGCCGATCTTGACGGTGGTCATCGACCTTCCGCGCGAAGGCGGCGTGGCGATGAGTTGCTCCCAGATTTGCTCCATGCAGTTTTCGAAATCCAGAACTACCGCGTCATCCGGCTCAACCGCACGGGGGTGCTCCTTCGCTTTTCCCTTTGTATTCAAAGCGAGGGGGTCCGCCGCGAGCTTCTTCGCACCTGTAAGTGGTTTTGTCGCTTGTATTGCCGACTGTCGAGGGATGGTTTCAGCCGATTGTCCAAGTACCTTTTCGAGCGCCAGCTCCATGTCCGTTCGCAACCCCAGTAGCTTGTCAAATGCCTGGCTGACCGTTCGTTCTGTGTATTCTTTCTGGAAAGGCTGTTTCCACTCGTCGGCCATCGCGGCAATTTTCGCGAGCGGTTCACTCGCCGAGAGTCCGACGTGATGGCAATCGATGATCCGTGCGCCAGCAGATTGCAATTGCGCAAGTCCGCCACGTATGGCGATCAAGTCCGCATGCATCAGCTCAATCAATGTCCGGCGCAGCATAAAATTGAACCGGATGAACGCAACCAGAGCCGCAGGATCGTAGAACATCCCCCCGGCAGTCTCCTTT
>WNFT01015858.1_pt1 | contig 11870 bp, 10 predicted proteins | sample 5400191 | NCBI WGS metagenome assembly WNFT01 (sample SAMN13153359, study PRJNA577476) | soil metagenome | isolation source: 80 cm saprolite under Madrone tree | place: USA:California | collected 2016-06-14
GTCCGGATCATCAACGAGCCGACCGCTTCCGCCCTCGCCTACGGACTCGACAAGAAGAAGGAAGAGAAGATCGCGGTCTACGACCTGGGCGGCGGTACCTACGACATCTCGGTCCTCGAGCTCGCGGAAGGCGTCTTCGAGGTCAAGAGCACGAACGGGGACACCCACCTGGGCGGCGACGATTTCGACGCTCGAGTCATGGAATGGTTGGTGGGCGAGTTCAAGCGCGACCAGGGCATCGATCTCTCGAAGGACCCGATGGCGCTGCAGCGGCTGAAGGAAGCCGCCGAAAAGGCCAAGATGGAGCTGTCGACGGTCATGCAGACGGAGATCAATCTCCCGTTCATCACGGCGGACCAGTCCGGCCCCAAGCATCTGAACCTGTCGCTCACGCGCGCCAAGCTCGAGCAGCTGGTGGACGATCTGGTGAAGCGGACCATGCCGCCGATGCAGCAGGCGTTGACGGATGCCGGGCTGAAGCCGGGCGACATCGACGAAGTCATCCTGGTCGGTGGCCAAACGCGCATGCCGAAGGTTCAAGAGATAGTGAAGAGCTTCTTCGGCAAGGAGCCGCACAAGGGCGTGAACCCCGACGAGGTCGTGGCGATTGGGGCCGCGATTCAGGGTGGCGTACTCGCCGGCGAAGTGAAGGACGTGCTGTTGCTCGATGTCACGCCGCTGTCGCTCGGCATCGAGACGCTGGGTGGCGTGACGACGGTGCTGATTCCGCGGAACACGACCATTCCGACGAAGAAGTCGGAAGTGTTCTCGACGGCAGAGGACAATCAGACGACCGTGGAGATCCACGTGCTGCAGGGCGAGCGCCAGATGGCGCAGGACAATCGCACCATCGGTAAGTTCCAGCTCACCGGCATTCCGCCGGCTCCGCGTGGCATCCCGCAGGTCGAGGTGACGTTCGATATCGATGCCAACGGCATCCTGCACGTCTCCGCCAAAGACAAGGCGACGGGCAAGGAGCAGAAGATCCGGATCGAAGCCTCGTCCGGGCTCGCGGACAAGGACATCGACAAGATGGTCAAGGACGCCGAAGCGCACGCGGCGGAGGACAAGAAACGGCGCGATGTGATCGAGCAGCGTAACCGCCTCGATAACATGGTGTACCAAGTCACCAAGGAGTCCAAGGACTGGGTCGACAAGCTCGAGGCGGGGCTCAAGTCCCGGCTGGACGCAGCGATTCAGGCGGCGCAGCAGGCGCTGCGCAGCGGGAATGCTGACGAAATCAGCAAAGCGCTCGAGGAGCTGCAGCAGGCATATTCAGCGGCAGGGGCCTCGCTCTATGCAGCCCGAGGCACAGCGGATGCCGGCGCGCCGGGCGGCGCAGGGGCGGCGGGAGGCACCGACGGTCAACCCGGCGCCGACGCGAAGAAGGATGAGAAGGTCGTTGATGCCGATTACGAAATCATGGACGACGATAAATCCAAGAAGTCTTAAAAGGGGGAACGGATGTCGGTGAAGACGCGGGATTGGTTGAAATTCGGCGCCCTGGTGGCCATGGCGTTTGCGCTCGGTCTGGCATTCGCCTCGGCGTTCCGGCTCCCGTCACGCGGAGAAGCGGCGGTGCGGTCGGTCCTGCAGGATACGAGCCGGCCGTTGCCGCAGGCCAAAGCGGCCGTGGATCTGGGCGACGCATTCGCCTCCGTTGCCGAGCATGTGAAGCCGGCGGTGGTATTCATCAAATCGGAACGTCGCGAGCGGACCACGAACCGCCGTCTGCCCCCCGGGTTTGACAATTTCTTCCAGGTCCCGCGTCGCCCCCAGATCGAGCAGGGCTCAGGGTCGGGCTTCATCGTCTCGCAGGATGGCTACATCCTCACCAACAACCACGTCGTCCAGGGCGCGGACCGCGTGACGGTGCGGCTGCTCGACAACCGGGAGTTCACCGCCAAGACAATTGGCACGGATCCGAACACGGACATCGCAGTCATCAAGATTCAGACAGCCGGGCTGCCCACGGTGCGGCTCGGCGATGCGGACTCTACTAAGATCGGCAACTGGGTACTGGCGATCGGTAATCCACTCGGTGAAGCCTTCACGTTCACGGTGACGGCGGGAATCGTGAGTGCCAAGGGCCGAGGGTTACAGGGGCTGAATTCGGGCGGGCTTGCAATTCAAGACTTCATTCAAACAGACGCGGCCATCAATCCTGGGAATTCTGGAGGGCCGTTGGTCAACGTGCGCGGCGAGGTCATCGGCATCAATGCGGCGATCGCCAGTGAGACCGGATTCTATTCCGGCTACGGGTTTGCGATCCCCATCAACATCGCCAAGACCGTGATGACGCAGCTGATCGCGACCGGCCATGTCGAGCGATCCGTCATAGGCGTTTCAGTACTACCGGTGCGCCAAGAGGACGCGGAGGACGTCAAGCTGTCTGACATCAAAGGGGCGGTCGTGCAGGGATTCACAACCGATAATGCTCCTGCCAAGCTCGCCGGCCTTCAAGAGGGGGATGTCATCATCGCGATCGACGGTCAGCCGGTCGAATCGGTCGCCCAGCTGCAGCAGCGTGTTGGATTCAAGAGGCCCGGCGAGAGCGTTCAGGTTACCGTGGCGAGGAAGGGTGGCGCTCGGAAGACGATTCCGGTCAAGCTCACTGCGGCCCCTGGCAGTGAATCCGAAACCGCCGACGTCGCTGACGACCGTCCGAGCCGGGATTCAGCCCCGTCCGAGCAGGCGCTTGGCATCTCGGTGGAACCGCTGTCGCAAGAGGATGCGCGTGATGCCCAACTCGGCTCGGTGATCCGGAGCGGAGGCGGCCTCGTGGTGACGCAGGTCTCTCCGGATGGTCCTGCTTACGAGCGACTGGCTGATGCGAGTAACGGAGGACCCGATATCATCCTCCGCCTCAATGGCCAGGCCACACGCACCCGGGCAGACCTTCACAGAGCGCTGGCATCCACGGGATCCGGTGACATCTTGATGCTGACGGTGCTGTCACGGTCAGGGGACAGCTGGCAACCGCGGGTCGTGCGCCTGCGCCGTCAGTAATTCACAGCGCTCGTGACACGCCAAGGGCCCTCAATCGAGGGCCCTTTTTATTGTGGCTGACGGCGCTCCGCCAGCATGACCACGGCGGTCGCCGCCAGCCAGATCACAAACAGCGCCTGGCCGTAGTACATGATCGGCGAGAACTCGCTGATCACTACGGCCACGGCGCCGTCCACCAGAGCCACCCCCCATGCCGTCCACGCCAGCCATCTCGGCCAGAGCGCCCCGTTCCGGATCGTCCAGCCGAACGTGTACGCCACGAGTCCCAGCATGAACGTCGCGAGCCGTTCCGCCGCGAGTCCCATGGGATGGAGCATGTCGTAGACGAACACCGCGTGCGTCCCGGTCAGCCCCGTATCGGATGTAGTGTAGGCGTGTGCGAGCTGCCAGCCTGCGCCCACCATGAACAGGATATTGAGCGACCAGACCGCAAACGCGAACGCCCCGATCAATGCGCCGGCACGAGCCGGTGCCGAACCAGCCGTATCGTGATGACGTAGGCCCACGCCGACCAAGCCGGCATACATGAACGCGAGGCCGAATAACAGTGCCCAATGGATCAGCCGCCAGCCGCCCGTCTGCGCGATGGTGGTAAGCTGCGCGGCGCCGTCGCCGGACAGCAGCGGATGCATGAGACCGGCGACTCCAAACAGCAGCGCGCCGACGAGCAGGCACAGACCGTAGAAGAGCGGACGCCGCGTCACGATCATGGAGCCCTAATCTAGCACGCACTCGGCCCGACGATATATTGAGCCGCCATGGACTTGAATCGCATTCTCCGCGAAGGCTTCATCGCCGGATGCATCGGCGCCGCCGTCGTCGCCGCCTGGTTCCTCGTCGTCGATTCAATCAACGGACAGCCGCTGTTCACGCCGGCGATGCTCGGCAGCGCGGTGTTCTGGGGCGCGCACGACCCGAGCGCGGTGGTGATCGAACCGGCCCGCATCTTCGGCTACACCATGATTCACGTGAGCGCCTTCGTCGTGGTCGGCTGTATCGCCGCGGCGCTGGCAGCGGAAGTCGAATTCGCCCCATCCACGCTGTTCCTCGTCATCGTCGGGTTCTGCTTTTTTGAGGTGGGCTTCTATATCCTCGTCGCGCTGTTGGCCAAGCCGCTGCTGGGCTACCTCGCCTGGTGGAGCGTGGCGATCGGCAACGGCCTGGCGGCGCTCGGCATGGGCTACTATCTGTGGCGCGAGCATCCGAGAATCGGCGAGGAATTGAGACGGCATCCGCTGGGAGAAACCGAGGACGGCGAATAATGCGAAATGCGGAAGTCGAAATGCGGAATTGAAAAGCTAGCGTCGACCCCTACCCTGCGATTCCGCATTTCGCGTTTCGAATTCCGCATTTCCGTAGGCCTCCTCCGGCACCTTCGTTTCGGCATCCGCTCGTTGATCCCAGACTGAATATCGGAACCAGATAACGGTCATCACGATCCACAGCATCAACCCGCCGAGCACCCACATCAACAGGCCACCGATCTGCTGATCCTCGAGCGGGGACAACCCGCCCACACGTGGTGCGGCGGCGTAGAACGGATAGAGGACCGAGTCGGAAAGCGTAATGAGCGCCCCGGTGATCGACATCGGGATGCCGAGCAGAAACAGGTAGAGCATCTGCAACAGGTGCGGGATCCGCGGCAGGTCGGGCACCGGCGAAAGCACCGGCCACCACATCAGGACGGCCGTCGTGAGAAAAACCAGGTGCTGGACGATGTGGAGGTTGTGGTGGCGGAGCGCGGCTTCGTAGAGCGCCGGCATGTGCCAGATCACGATCGGGCCCGAGAAGAGCAGCGCCGCCGCAAGAGGCCGAGTGACGACCCGGCCCAACGCCATCACCCATCGCGGGTGCAGCAACGGCCGGATGACATGCGCCGGCGTGCCGTAGAGCAAGAGCGGCGGGAAGACGAGCGTCAGCAGCAGATGCTGCCCCATGTGCGCGCTGAACAGATAGGTGTCGGAGAGGTTGTGGAGCGGGCCGTTCAGAGCCAGGAACAGCACGAGCAACGCGCCAACAAAGCTTGCCACGTGCCGTCGTGCCGACCTGAGACCCCCTAGAACGACATAGAGCCCGCCCAGCAGGACGAGCCCCGCCACGACGCTCAGGTGCAAATTCCATCGATTCCAGCTCGGAACGTCCAATGTCCAATGATCAGACATTCTTTAGCTGCCTGTCCGCAACCGCACCGTTCCGGAGAAGATGAAGAGCAGGCTGACTGCCACGGCCAGCGCCAGCAGCAGCGGCCCGCCAAACAGGAAGGCGAAGAAGCGATTATCGAACTTGAGGTGCATGTAAAACATCACCACCAGAGCAAACTTCACCGCCGACAGCACGAGCAACAGTGGCACGAGTACCATCTGGAACGTCGGTACATAGAAGACGCCCACCTCAATCAGCGTAATCATCACGAGGATGGCCGCTACCCGCACATAAGTGCCGGTTGTCGCGTGAGCGTGCTCGCTCATTCCCGTAGCCTCATTGGATCAGGTACACGACCGTGAAGATCACGATCCAGACGACGTCCACGAAGTGCCAGTAGAGCCCGGTGATCTCGACCGTGAGCGCATTGCCGGGCCCGAGCTTCCCGCGCAGGGCCTGGATCCACAGGGTCAACAGCCAAATCACACCCACGGTCACGTGCGCGCCGTGTGTCCCCGTCAGCACGTAGAACGTCGAGCCGAACAGATTCGTCGTGAGACCGAGGCCCTCGTGCACGAAGTGGCTGAACTCCCAAAACTGCCCGCCCAGGAAGACGAGGCCCAGCAACGCCGTCACGAGTAGCCATAGCTTGCCCTGCTTCATGTCGCCGCGTTGGACCGCCGCCAGGGCCAGCACCATCGCGAGACTCGACATGAGCAGGTCGAACGTGCTGAACGAGGTGAACGGGATATTGAGAATCTCGTGCGGATACGGCCCGACGAGGCTCCTGCCCTTGTAGACCAGATAGGTCGAAATAAGCGACCCGAAGAGCAGGCACTCCGAGCCGATGAAGGCCCAGAACGCCATCTTTCTGTTATCCAGCCCCATACTCGTCTTAATCATCACGTCTCGAAGGGCTCGTAGGCCCAGCGGTAGATCCCAACCATGACGACGGCCGCGCCGGCGAGCACGATGGGGATCAGGTGTGACAGCGCGCCGATCGCCATGACCGGCAACCCGAATGCCGTGATCATCGGCCACCACGAGCCCCCGGGCACATGGATCGGTGCCGGCGGCCGCTCGGGCAGCGGGGCCATGGGTGCATGCCGTTCGGTTTGCCACAGCGGCATACGGCTCTCAACGGTCGGGACCACGGTGAAGTTGTAAACCGGCGGCGGCGAGGGAATCGCCCACTCGAGGGTGGCGCCTCCCCAGGGATTGTTCGGCGCGTCCACGGGCCGCCAGCGTGTGCGGAGCAGATTCCAGAAGAAGATGAGCGTGGCGATTCCCATGAGAAAAGCGCCGATGGTCGAGACTTGGTTGAATCCGGCGACGCCCAACTCCGAAGAGTAGGTGTAAATGCGGCGCGGCATGCCGAGCAAGCCGGAAAAATGCATCGGGAAGAACGCGAGGTTCATCCCGATCAGCGTGAGCCAGAAATGCACCTGGCCCAGCCGCTCCGACAGGAATCGGCCCGTCATCTTCGGCCACCAGTAGTACATCCCGGCGAACAGCCCGAGGACCGTCCCGCCGAACAAGACGTAATGGATGTGGGCGACCACGTAATAGGTGTCGGTCTGTTGCAGATCCGACGGCGCCGAAGCGTGGGTCACGCCGGAGAGACCGCCGATGATGAACATGGCGATGAAGCCGACTGCAAACAGCAGCGACGTGGTGAAACGAATCTGCCCGCCCCAGAGCGTGCCGATCCAGTTGAAGATCTTCACGCCGGTAGGGATGGCGATGAGCATGGTCGTGCCGGCGAACACCGAATCGGCGATCGGGCCCAGGCCGGACGAGAACATGTGGTGGCTCCACACGCTCCATCCCAAGAACGCGATCACCACGCCCGAATACACGACCACGGTGTAGCCGAAGAGCGGCTTCTTGGAGAACGTCGGTAAGACCTCCGACACGATCCCCATGGCCGGCAGAATGAGGATGTAGACCTCGGGATGGCCGAACATCCAGAAGAGGTGCTGCCACAGAATCGGGTCGCCGCCCCCCGCCGGCAGGAAGAAATGTGTGCCGAAGAAACGGTCGAACATCAGCAGCACCAGGGCGACCGTAATGACCGGGAACGCGGTGATGACGAGGAACTGCGTGATGAGGGTCATCCACGTAAAGGGTGGCAGGCGCAGCATCCGCATTCCCGGCGCGCGCATGTTGAGGATCGTCACGACGAAGTTGAAGCCGGCGGCCAGTGACGCGATGCCGAGGATCTGCAATCCCAGCAGCCAGAAGTCGACGTTCGGTCCGGGCGAGTACTGCCGCGACGTCAGATTGGCATACCCAAACCAGCCGGCGTCGGGCGCCACCGACAGCCGGTCGGCGCCAAAGAGCGGGCCCGCGATGAAGCTGGCATTCAGGAACAGCCCGCCCAGCAGGAACACCCAGTAGCTGAACGCATTCAGCCGGGGAAACGCGACGTCGCGCGCGCCGATCTGGAGCGGGATGATGTAGTTGAAGAACGCGGCCGAGAGCGGCATCAGCGCCAGAAACACCATCGTGGTGCCGTGCATCGTGAACAGCTGGTTGAACGTCTCGGCGCTCACGCCTAGGCCACCATCCGGGCGCACCAGCTGGGCGCGGATGATGAGCGCCTCCAACCCGCCGATCAGAAAAAAGCCGAACGCCGTCCAGAAATACAGCAGCCCGATGCGTTTGTGATCGGTGGTGGTGAGCCAGCTCTTCATTTCAGGCTCTGAAGATAGGCGATCACAGCATCGAGATCCTGGGGCGACAGATTCTGTGGCGGCATCAGCGCCCCCGGCTTGAGCGACGGCGCATTCATGATCCAGCGGTGCAGCGTTTCCGTGGTATTGGGGAACAACGCGCCCGCGATCGTCGCGCGGCTTCCCACGTGGCTCAGATCGGGACCGACCTTCCCCTGCGCCACGCCGGCAATCGTATGGCAGCCGATGCAGGCGCTGCGCCGGAAGACCTGCTGGCCGGCTTCGGCGGGCGAGCCCTTCGCGGGCGTCGCCGGTGCCGCGCGCTGCTGGTCCACCCACCCCTGGAACGCGGGGTCCGCCTGCACCACCACTCTCAGTCGCATGTTGGCGTGCGAGGCGCCACAGAACTCCGCGCACTGGCCCCAGTACTCGCCGATCGAGTCGGCGCGGAAGGCAATGCGATTGGTGCGCCCCTGGATGAGATCGCGCTTGCCGCCCAGCCGCGGCACCCAAAAGCTGTGGATCACGTCCGCCGAGGTCAGGTCGACCTGAATCGGCGTCCCCACGGGAAGGTGCAGCTCATTGTAGGCACTGATGTTCAGCGTGGGATAGCGGTATTCCCACCACCACTGGTGCCCGATAACCTCGACGCGCAGCGCCCCCTCGGGGGCGTGTCCGGCGGTCGCGAAAATCTCGCGCATCGTGGGGACGGCGATGAATACGAGAATCAGCGCCGGTGCAAGCGTCCAGCCGATCTCGAGCGCGGTGTGGCCGTGCACGGGCTTGGGCGCGGGAGCCCCGCGGCGCGCGCGGAAGCGCGCGATCGCGATCAGTAACAGCGTCTCGACGATGACGAAGACGCCGACCGCCCACCAGAAGATGTTCTTGTACAGGCCGTCGAGATCGCTGCTGAAATCGGATCGCGGCGCGAACACCGATTGCGGAAACGGCCCGCTGCACGCGGTCAGCAGGAGCAGGAAGAGGGCGAGTACTAACGGCACGGCGTCAAAGTAGATGGAGCCCCGAAGCCCGTCAACGCGGCCGCCCGAGGCATTATAGATTTCTCTGGGATACGCGACCGTGGCGGAATTGGCAGACGCGCCAGCCTTAGGAGCTGGTGGGGCAACCCGTGGGGGTTCGAGTCCCTCCGGTCGCATCGAAACCGGGAATGAGGACTGGTGACACCATTCCCCCTTCCCCATTCCCCGCCGGGTTAGATTTTACCCCACATGCCAGAGATCCTCGTAAGGAAAACACGCGCCGAGCCGGGCGAGGCTTCGCTTGAAGTGACGATCCCGCCCGACAACGTGAAAGCGGCCGAGGCGCGTGCCACGAAGGTCTACCAGCAGCGCGCCCGCCTTCCCGGCTTCCGGCAAGGCAAGGCGCCGGCCGCCGTGGTACGAAAGAAGTTCGCCGACGACATCCGGCAGGAGACACTGCGCGAGCTGGTGCAAGAGAGCTGGCGCGTCGCACAGAAACAGGAAGAGCTGAAGCCGATCGCCGACCCGCACATCCACAACTTGAAGTGGGAAGAAGGGGCGCCGGTCACCTTCGAGTTTCACGTCGAGCTGAAGCCCGAGCTCAAGCTCCAGCGCCTCGGCGGGTTCCGGCTGACGCGGACGGTCCCCACCGTCTCGGCCGCGCAGGTGGACGCCCAGTTGAATACGATGCGCGAGCAACGCGCGCCGTGGACGCCGGTGGCGGGCGAAAAGCCGAAGCCCAAGGATCTCGTCGACGTCATCATCGCGACCCGCGAGAACGGCGAAGCGAAGGATCCCCAGCCCTACCAGTTCGTGCTCGGAGAAGGCCGCGCGATTCCCGAGGTGGAAGAGCGCATCATGAACCTGACGCCGGGCGAATCGGTCGATGCGACGGTGCGCTTCCCCGACGACTTCGCCGAGGAAGCCAAGCGTGGGCAAACGCGCGACATCCACCTGACGCTGCGAGAAGTCAAGCGACAGGAGCTGGCCGCGCTGGACGACGCCTTCGCCCGCGAGATGGGCGATTTCGAGTCGCTCGACGCGTTGCGCGCGGCGGTCACCGCCGACCTCGGCAAGGAAGCCGAGCGGGAGGCGGACGCCAAAGTGCGCGCCGAGCTGCTGGAGCAGATCGTGCAGGCGAACAACGTCGTCGCCCCCCGCCCGCTGGTGGAGCGCGTGCTGGGGATGTACGCCCAGGCGTACGAGATTCCCGAGGAGCGCTGGGAGCAGTTCACCAAGGAGTTCCGGACCGTCGCCGAGTCGCAGGTCCGGCGCGACCTGGTGCTCGACTACGTCGTCGAGTCGCAGAATCTGCGGGCCACCGAAGCCGAGCTGGATGCGCGGATTCAGCAGCTCGCCGAGCGGCGCAAGATGCCCGCGGCGCAGCTGTATGCGTCGCTGGAAAAGGCCAAGCGGCTCCGTGATGTCGCGCGGAGCATCACCGAGGAGAAGGTGTTCACCTATCTCCTGTCGCAATCCACCGTGGAGCCAGCGTGACGAAGAGCGAAAGCCACATCTATCCCCCGTACATCATCGAGCGCTCGAGCCGTGGCGAGCGCACCTACGACATCTTCAGCCGGTTGCTGATGGACCGCATCGTGTTCCTGGGCACTTCCATCACTGACGATGTCGCCAACATCATCATCGCCCAGCTCCTGTTTCTCGATGCGGACAACCCCGAACGGGATATTTACCTGTATGTGAACTCCCCGGGTGGCCTCGTCTCGTCGGGGATGGCGATCTACGACACGATGCAGTTCCTGCGCGCGCCGGTGAACACGATCTGTATGGGAATGGCCGCCTCGATGGGCTCATTCCTGCTCACCGCCGGCCGCAAGGGGAAGCGCTCCGCATTGCCGCACGCCCGGATCATGATGCACCAGCCCTCCGGCGGTACGCAGGGTACCGCGTCGGACATCGAGATTCAGGCGCGGGAAATCCTGTTCCTCAGGCGCAAGCTGAACGAGCTGTACGCCAAGCACACCGGCAAAACGGTCGAATCAATCGAAAAGGACATGGACCGCGACCGTTTCATGTCGGCGGAGGAGGCCAAAGAGTACGGCTTGATCGATCACGTCATCTCGAACTTCGAGGAAATCAAGGAAGACGGGAAGGCAAAGAAGTGATCCCTTGCGCCGCTGGAAGCCCTTTCCCATACTAGGGGACGATGTCTCACGACAAGCACCTCCGCTGCTCGTTCTGCGGCAAATCCAAGGACTCGGTCCGGAAATTCATTTCCGGGCCGTCGGTCTACATTTGCAATGAGTGCATCGCACTCTGCAACGAGATTCTGGCGGAGGACGAAGAGCGCGAAGTCGCCGAAGCGATCACCCAGGTCCCTACTCCCGCGGAAATCAAGGACGTGCTGGACCAATACGTGATCGGGCAGGACCGGGCCAAGAAGACTCTCGCCGTCGCCGTCTACAACCATTACAAGCGCATCAACTCCCATTCGGGCCGCGATAACGAGGTCGAGCTCGACAAGAGCAACATCCTCCTGATCGGCCCGACGGGTGTCGGGAAGACGCTGCTCGCCCAGACGCTGGCCCGCATCCTCGACGTCCCGTTCACGATTGCCGACGCCACGACCTTGACCGAAGCCGGCTATGTCGGCGAAGACGTCGAGAACATCCTGGTGCGGCTGCTCCAATCGGCCGATTTCAACGTGTCCGAGGCCGAGCGGGGCATCGTCTACATCGACGAGATCGACAAGATCGCGCGCAAGTCCGAGAACCCGAGCATCACGCGCGACGTTTCGGGCGAAGGCGTGCAGCAGGCGCTGCTCAAGATCCTGGAAGGCACGGTCGCGAGCGTTCCGCCGCAGGGCGGCCGCAAGCATCCGCAGCAGGAGTACATCCAGGTCAACACCAAGGACATCCTGTTCATCTGCGGCGGTGCGTTCGACGGCCTCGAGAAGATCATCGAATCCCGCACAGGCCGGCGCCAGATCGGCTTCACCAAGGAAGAGGTGGCTGAAGGTGTCGCCGAGAAGCTGAAGAAGAATCCGTTCCAAGACGTCGAGCCGGACGACTTGCTGCGCTACGGCCTCATCCCCGAGCTGGTC
>WNFT01010515.1_pt1 | contig 11869 bp, 10 predicted proteins | sample 5400191 | NCBI WGS metagenome assembly WNFT01 (sample SAMN13153359, study PRJNA577476) | soil metagenome | isolation source: 80 cm saprolite under Madrone tree | place: USA:California | collected 2016-06-14
GGCCGCTGGCTCTTCGCCACCAACCTGGCCTCGGGCCGTCTCTCCGCCATCAACACGCGCGCGATGGAGACGGTCGCCTCGATCGCCACCGGGGATCGGGCCCACGTGGTCACGCTCACCAACGACAATCGGCAGGCGTGGGTGGCCAACATCGGCGACAACACGATCTCGATCGTGGACACCACCACCTTCCGCATCCTCGGCACCATCGCGGTGGGCAAGGGGCCGACCGGGCTCACGTTCTCGCGCGACGGGCGCTTCGCCTACGTGAGCAACCAGGGCGACAAGACGGTGGAGGTGATCGACACCGCCTCGCACCGCGTGCTGAAGGCGATCCCGGTCGGGACGAACCCGCACTTCCTGGTGCTGGGTCCCGACGGCCGGATCTGGGGCACCAATACCGGCGGCACCGACATCTACGTGATCGATCCGGCCACGCAGGACAAGATCGCCTCCATCAACGTGGGGCCGTCGCCCCAGCAGATCGCCTTCGGCTTCAAGGGCCTGCAGGGGCCGAACGCCTACGTCACGGTGGCGGGCCTGAACCGGGTGGTGGTGCTGAGCGCGGACCCCGCCAACTTGCGCATCCTGGAGCAGATCGACGTCGGCCAGCGACCCAACGGCATCTCGGGCAACCGCGAGGGCACGCGGCTCTTCGTCGTGCACGAGATCTCGAACGATCTCAAGGTCATCGACACCGGCAGCAGCACGGTGCTGGCCACGGTCCCGGTCGGGCGCAAGCCGATCCGCGTCGTGTTCCACGGCAACTGAGGCGCGTGGTGAGCTCTCGACTCGGCGGTCTGGTGCTGGCCGGGGCCCTCGGCGCGGCGCTCGTCGCGGTGATGGGTGGTCCGCGGCTCGCGGCGGCGCAGGGCCAGCCGGTGGGCACGGCGCAGAACGCGGTCGGCACCCTGGTCATCGTGCGGACGGACGGAATCGAGCATCGGCTGCAGGGGAAGGGGTCGCTCCCGCTCTACGAGGGTGACGTGCTCCGCACCGAGCCCGCGAGCCAGGCCCTGATCCAGCTGCGCCCCGGCACCCCGGTGGCGCTCAACGAGAAGACCACGATCAAGATCCTCTCTCGGTGGGACAAGAGCGTGGCGGGCTCCGGGACGGTCCGCATCCTGAGAGTGAGCCGCGGCGAGCTCTGGGCCAAGGCGGGCTCGGGCGAGCGACAGCTCGAGGTGGAGACGCCCGCGTCGGTGGTGTCCGGGCGCGACGCCGAGTTCGACGTGAAGGTCGGCGAGGACGGTCAGAGTGCCCTCACGGTGGTGCAGGGGACGGCCGACTTCGGCACCCCGTTCGGCCAGTGCGCGGTGCGGAGCGGGACCGCCAGCGTCGGAGCGCGAGGGGCGGCGTGCACCGCGCCTCAGGCCGCCAACGCCGCGGCCGCGATCGGCTGGAAGCAGGCGGTGTCGCAGTGACGCGGGCGGCGCGTCAGCCGAACATCAGCTAGAGCGCGAAGCCGAGCAGGCCGAGCCAGACCAGGATCCCGACCGCGGGTGCCCGCCGGCCCTCGGCGGACTTGCCGCCGCAGCGGCGGCGCCCGAAGCCGGTGCTCGTGGCGATGATCAGCACGGGCGCGCACATCAGGAAGAGCAGATCGACGAAGCTGGAGTCGTCGCCCATCTAGCTGGTCGGAAGCCGGTCGACGCTCATCGCGCGGGGGTGGCGAGCGGAGGGCGCGCGATCTCCCGGATGGCATCGATGCGCGCGCTGCGCTCGAGGGCGTCGGCGTCGAAGACGGCCTCGCGCTGGTCCTGCGAGCGGACCACGTAGGCGGGGCCGACGCCGTCCGGGAAGGGATGGGTGCGCTCGAGCCGCACGACGACGCCCAGCGCGGTGCCGTCCGACATGCGGGTCAGCGTATCACCGACCCGGAAGAAGAAGGTCCAGTCGCTCTGACCCTTGGAGCGCGACGGACGCTCGGGAGAAGAAGCCGGCGGGGTCTCCGCCCGGGGCGCAGCGGGCTCGGGCGCGGCGGCTCGCGGCTCGGGCGGGGGTGCCGCGATGCGGTGGGAGCGGCCCAGCAGCATGGTGAGCGCGACGACCACCACGAGGAGCCCGATCAGGATGCCGCCGAGCAGCTTGAACCTGAGCGAAGGCATGTCGCTCGACAGAGCAAGAAAAGGGCCAGTGCGCTCGGTAACAAGGACAGACATTTAAAGCGCACGCGCGGACCGGGTCTGACAAAGTCTTGGCACCCGCCTGACAAGCTCTGGAGCGGGGGGCGCTCCGGCCCGCCCAACTGGCTGATTTTGGGCGGGCGGTCCGCTGGCTCAGCTCTTGCTTTGTCACAAGGGCATGCTACTGACCGCGGTTCTCACGGTGTTGTTCGTCGGGGTGAGCTCGGCGATGCTCTGGCTCGCCATCGGCGCGGACTAGGGGGAGAATCGTTCATGGACACGCGGGTCGAGGAGAAGGTCTCGCTGGAGACGGTGATGAGGCGCGGCGCGCTCGTGTGCGTCGTGGCGATGGGCGGCGTCGCGGTGGGGCTCGCGATCTGGGCGCTCCGCCGCTGGCACGATGAGCGTGCGTACCAGGCGTGGCGGGCATCCGTGAGCGCGGATCCGTACCGTCGCGACCGCAACGGCTACCCGGTCGGCGCCCAGCTCGGCTTCTCCCGCTCGCGGTAGCGCCCCGACGTCGCGCCGCTGCCGTCCCGGGGCGGCATCGCACCTGCCCGGATCTCCACCTCCCCACTGCTATACTGGCGGAAGCATGAGCCCGGCGGCATCCGGCCGCTTCTCCATGTCGAGCGAGGCCGAGGATCTGGCCCGCCTGCGCGCGTGGCTCCGCGCGACCCTCGAGGGACTGGGAGTGGACCGGGCGACCCGGGCGGAGCTCGTTCTCGCGGTCGGTGAGCTGTGCGCCAACTCCATCGAGCACGCCTACGACGGGCGGGGCGGGCAGCCCATCAACGTGTCGGTCCTCGGTCACCCCGATCGACTGGTCATCGAGGTGGAGGACTTCGGGCGGGCGTTCGAGGCGGGCCGGTACGTCGCGCCGGATCTCGACGCGCTGCCGGATCACGGGCTCGGCATCCACCTGGTGCATCGGATCGCGGATTCGGTCGCGATCGACGTGAAGCGCGACCGGGGAACTCGATGGACCCTCGTCAAGTACCGACCGGGCCTCCGCTCGGCCGATGGCTCGATGGACGGCGGCGCACCGCCGTCCCGCTCAGGAGAGACCATGGACATCGAAGTGACCGACTCGGCCGGGATCACGCTCGTCGCTCCGCGGGGCGACCTGGACATGGCGGCGGCCGATCAAATGAAGCGGGCGCTGATCAAGCTGGTGGACGACGGGAAGCGGAAGGTGCTGGTCGACCTGGCGCAGGTGGGCTACGTCGACAGCTCCGGGATGGGGGCGCTGGTGGCGTCGCTGAAGCACGCCCGCACCGTGGGCGGGGAGCTGCGCCTCTGCGCACTGCAGGACGACGTGCGCGCGATCTTCGAGATGACCCGGCTGAACAAGGCGGTCATCATCCATCCCTCCCGGTCGGAGGCGCTCGGGGCGTGGGCCTGACGCGGCGCCTGCTCGCCCTCGCCCTGGCCTTGGGGCTCGGCGGGACCTCGGTGCCCGCGCGCTCGGTCGCGGCCGCGTCCGCGGTGCCGCCCCTCGCGGGGGTGCGCACCTGGGTCGTCTACTACGGCGACGCGCCCGAGGCGGCGCGGGATCTGGCCCGCTTCGACGTGGTCGTGCTCGATCCGCACGGGCATCCCCCACTGCCGCTCGTCAAGGTCCACGGCTCGCTCGTGCTCACCTACGTGAGCCTGGGCGAGGTGAACACGCGGCATCCCGAGTTCGCCGCGATCGCGGGGGAGCCGTGGGTGCTGGCCGCCAACCCGAGCTGGCCCGACGCGCGCGGCCTGGACGTGGGGGCGCCCGCCTACGAGCGCTGGCTCCTCGACCGGGTGGTGCCGGCCGCGCTCGCGGGACCGGTCAACGGGCTCTTCCTCGATACCGCGGACTCGGCCCTGGAGCGCGAGCGCGCCGAGCCCCGTCGCCACGCGGGTGCGGGCCAGGCGCTCGAGCGCGTACTCCGCGAGCTGAAGCGCCGGAACCCGCGGATCCTCCTGCTGATCAACGGCGGCCTCCCGCTCGCGGAGCGGCTCGCGGGTGTCATCGACGGGGTGGCGCTCGAGTCGGTGTGGACCGACTACGACTTCAAGGCCAAGGCCTACCGGGTGCGGCCCGCCGAGGAGGCGGAGTCGCGCGCCGCGCTCCTGGGCCGTGTCGCCGCGCTGGGCCTGCCCGTGTTCACGCTCGAGTACGCGGCGGCCGACGGCGGCCCCGGGCCCGCGGAGCTCGTCCGCCGCTCGCGCGCGCGGGGCTTCGTGCCCTACGTCTCGACCATCGGGCTCGACCGGGTTTCCACCCACACGCTCCGGCCGTGACCAGGCGAATCTCGCGCCGCGCGCTGCTGGGCGGCTCGGCCGCGGCGGCGGGGACCCGGCTGCTGGGAGGCCGCGGTCGGGCCGCGGCCTCCGGGCCGGATTCTTCCGGCGAGCTGCCGCGCCACGTGCTGGCACTCTACAAGTCGTCGGAGCTCGACAACGACGTGCATGGGCGGCGTCCCAAGACCGCGACCACGAACGAGGTCCACGGGTGGGCCCAGATGCCGCTCAACTGGCTCGGGCTCATGGTCGAGTACCACGACATCGATCAGGGGCTGCCGGACGAGGGGGTGATGACGCGCTACCGCGGCATCGTCACCTGGTACCAGACCGAGGAGATCGCGGAGCCGCTCGCCTACCTGCGCTGGCTGGGCGCGCAGATGCGGGCCGGCCGCCGGGTGGTGATCCTCGGCTACCTGGGCGCCCTGCGCGACCGCCGCACCCTGCGCAGCCTCGACCTGACCGCGGTCAACGAGGCGCTCGCGCCCAGCGGGCTCCAGTTCCTCGGCAACTGGACCGGCAACCAGCACGTCATCGAGCTCCGCCGCAAGGACAAGCGAATGATGGAGTTCGAGCGGCCGCTGCCTCCGGGCCTGCCGTACTACCAGCAGGTGGTCTGTCGCCGCCCGGACAGCCGGGCCCACCTGGTGCTGGCCCGGCGGGACCTGCCGGACTCCGAGAGCCACATGGTCGTCACCGGCCCGTGGGGCGGGTTCGCGGCCGCCGGGTACGCGCAGTTCCAGTTCCCCGGCGAGGGGGGCGCGCAGTGGTGGATCGATCCGTTCGCCTTCTTCCGGGACGCGCTGGGCATCGCGGACTGGCCGCGACCCGACACCACGACCCAGTGCGGCCGGCGCATCTTCTACACCCACGTCGACGGCGACGGGCTGCGCAACCGGTCCGAGGTTCGCGGCGGCGCCTCCAGCGGCCAGGTGATCCTCGACGAGATCCTCTCGCGCTACCGGCTGCCCACCAGCGTCTCGGTGGTGGTCGCGGAGGTCGAGCCGACGCTGCTCGGCACGCCCGAGTTCCACGAGCTGGCCCGCGCGATCTACACGCTGCCCAACGTCGAGGCGGGCAGCCACTCCTACACTCACCCGCTCGACTGGGAGAAGCGCACGCGCAGCTTCGCGCCGGCGGGAGTGCCGTACTCGGTGGAGACCGAGACCGCGGGGGCGATCCGCTACATGCAGGAGCGGCTGCTGCCGCCGGGCAAGCGCGTGCGTCTCTTCCAGTGGTCTGGGTCCACGCGGGTCACCGAGGACGCGATCGCGGTCCTCGACCGCCTCGGGGTGCCGAACGTCAACGGCGGGGACACCATGCGGGACCGCGAGTGGCCGAGCTACACCCGCGTCGCGCCCCTGATGCGCCAGGTGGGCCGGCACTGGCAGACCTACACGTCGGCCTCGAACGAGAACCTGTACACCCACATGTGGACCGGCCCGTTCTACGGCCTTCGCCACGTCATCGAGACGTACGAGAACACCGAGCGCCCGCGCCGGGTCGCGCCGGTGAACGTCTACTACCACTACTACTCGGGCGAGCGCGTCGCGTCGCTGGCCGCGCTCCAGTACGTCCACGAGTGGGTCCTGCGCCAGTCGCTGGCCCGCATCTTCACGAGCGAGTACCTCGCCATCGTCGAGGGCTTCCGTACCGCCCGGATCGCGCGCGTCCCGGAGGGCTGGCGGATCTCCGGACACGGCGCGCTCTCCACCGTGCGCTTCGACGATACCCGCGCCCACCTCGACCTCGATCGCTCGTCGGGCGTGCTCGGCTATCTCCACCACCAGGGCGCGCTCTACGTGCACCTGGCCGGCCCCGGCCCCGCGCTCATCGCGCTGCGCGACCGGCCGCCCGCGACCGCCTACCTGGTGCAGGCCAGCCACCGGGTCACCGCCTGGAAGCGGGAGGCGGGCCGCGTGGCGCTGGCGCTCTCGGGGTTCGGCGAGAAGGTCGTCGAGCTGGGCGGGATCGGGGACGATCGCGAGATCGCGGTGGAGATCCGCGACGGGGCCGGATCGCGGCGGCTGCGCGTCCGGAGCGGCGCGGACGGCCATCTCACGGTGCGTCCCGGCGACGCGAACGAGGTGGAGGTGCGGGTCGGGTGAGCATCGAGCGCTGGAAGCTCGGGCTCGCGGTGGTCGTCACCCTCGGGCTGCTCGCGCTGTCGGTGCCGTGGGGCGCGGACCTCGGCTGGGCCTACCTGGCCGACCGGCGGTACGCGCTGGCCGAGCGGATGTTCGCCCGGGCGCTCGACGGCGACCGGGGGGACGCGGACCTCTGGCTCGGGCTGGCCGCGGCCTACGCGGCGCTCGGCGATCCGGACCGGCAGATCGCGACGCTGGAGGCCGCGGCGCGGCGGGTGCCCGGACGCCGGGATCTCCGCCGGCAGCTGGCCGACGTCTACCGCGACAACAAGGACCTGGTCGCCGCGGCGCGCGTCCTGGAGGAGCTCACCGCCGAGCCGCATCCGGACGACGGCCCGCTCCTCGACCGCCTCCTCACCCGCTACCTCTGGGTGGGCGACTACGACCGACAGCTCGCCGTGCTGCGCAAGCTCGTCGCGCTCGAGCCCACCGATCTCGGGGTCGTGACCGATCTGGCGTCGGTGGCCCGCAGCCTGAACCGGCAGGAGGAGGCGCTGACGGTGCTCGAGGCGTATGTGAGGCGGCGGCCCTCCGACGCCGAGGGCCGGCGCTGGCTCGCCCAGGTCTACGACTCGCTCGGGCAGGGGACTCGCGCGCTCGAGCACTGGAAGGTGCTGGCGCGCCTCGCCCCCCGCGACATCGAGGCCCGCGACCGCCTGCTCCCGGCGCCGGGCGGCGCCCCGCGCGAGGAGGAGATCGCCCTGCTGGAGCGCCGACGCGAGGCGGAGCCGCGCGACGAGGCGGTGCGGCAGCGCCTGGGGGCGCTCTACCGGGCCGCGGGCGACGGCCCGCGCGCCGTCTCCGTCCAGCGCGAGCTGGCCGCGCTCCGGCCGCGCGATCCCGAGGTGCTGGTCGGGCTGGGTCGGCTGCTGGTCGAGCAGGATCGGGGCCCGGACGCGATCCCGGTCTACGAGCGCGCCCTCGAGATCGCCCCCGATCGCCTGGACGACGCGCTCGCCCTGGCCCAGCTCTACGAGTGGGCCAACGACCCTCGCCGCGCCCTGGCCCAGCTCGAGCGGGTCGCCCGCGCGCGCCCCGCCGATCGGGCGCTCCAGGAGCACGTGGCCGCGCTCGCGCGGGGCGCCGACGATAGCCTGGCGGCCCTGGCCGCCCTCGACCGGCTCGCCGCCGCGCGGCCGGAGGGGCCCTATGCGCAGCAGGCCATCGACGCCCTGGTGGGCGCCAACCGCCTGCCGGAGGCGATCGCGCGCCAGCGGCGCATCGCGGAGCAGGCGCCGGCCGCGCCGGGCCCCGCGCTCCGCCTCGCCGAGCTCTACGGCTGGAACGGCCAGGAGCGCGAGGCGATCGCGGTGTACGAGACGCTCGATCGGGTGGGAACCCTGCCCGAGCCGTCCCTCGCGCGTCTCGCCGAGCTCTACCGGTTCCAGGGGCGCTCGGCCGATCTGCTGCGGGTGGCCGATCGGCTGCTCGCGCGGCGACCCGACGACGCCGGCCTGCGCGACGCCGCGAGCGAGGCGGCCGAGGCGCTCGGCCGGCCGGCCGACGCGCTCCGGTTGCTGCAGCCGCTCGCGGAGCGCCGGCCCCTCGAGGAGGGCTTCGTCCTGCGCTATCTCGCGCTGGCGGTCCAGGCGGGCCGGCCGGACGAAGGCCTGCGCGTGCATCGCCGCTTCACCGCGTCGGCCGGCGCGTCCTATCGCGTCAAGGCGGGCCGCCTCCTCGCCGATCTCGGCCGGAACCAGGACGCCATCGCCGAGTACGAGACGTGGCCCTGCGCGCCTACCGCGCGCTGCTCGACGTCCAGCCGGACGACGCGGAAGCGCTCAAGCGCGCCGGCCAGCTCATGGCCTGGAGCAACGACGGTCGCGGGGCGCGCGCCGCGCTCGAGCGCTTCAACCGGGTGAAGGGCGGCGACTATGAGGTGCACTACCTCCTCGGGGAGCTCTACACCGCCGAGCACGACGAGGAGCGTGCGCGCGCCGAGTACGAGCGGGCGCTCCGCCTGCTGCCCGCCCGCGCCCGCTGACCGAAGGCCGGCGCCGCGGTCCGCCTTGAACCAGGCGGACGGCCCCGCCATACTCGCCGGATGGCCCGGCTCCGCTCGCTCCGCCTCGCGTCCATGCTGATCGCGGGCCTGCTCGCTCTCGCGCCCGCCCCGGCGCCGGCCCAGGCGCCGGCGCCCGGCACGCCGGAGGCGCCGGCTCGGCCTGCGCCGGAGCCGCCCACGACCGACGCGCCCGAGGCCGAGACGCTGCGGGCGCGCATCCAGGCGCGGCTCGGGCTCGTGGAGGAGGCGCTCGCCGCCTATCGCGCGCTGCTCGCGCGCTATCCCGACGATCGCCGGCTCCGCGAGGACTACGTGGAGGTCATGGTGGACGCGGGCCTGCTCGACCAGGCGGCCCCGCTCGTCGACCGCTACCTGGCCGACGACCGACCTCCGCGCGCCTGCGCCGCCTGCGCGCGCGGATCGACCTGGCCATCGGCGCCCCCGCGGCCGCGGGCCGGCGCCTCGACGCGCTCGCGCGCGAGCAGCCCCAGGACGCGGGGCTCACCGCCGACCTCGCCGCCGCGGAGCTGGCCGCGGGGCGGTGGAACCGCGCGCTCGACCTGTACGGGCGCCTGCTCGACGGCGATCCCGAGAACCGCGACGCGCTCGCCGCCTATCGCGACATCCTCCGCGGGCACGCGCCGCGCATCGAGCTGACCCACTACTCGTTGCTGCAGCAGGCGGCCACCCACCATGTGGAGGAGGCCGCGTGGCGCGGGTGGCTGTCCGACCGGTGGTGGCTCCGCGCGGGCACCCGCTACGGCAGCTATCACCAGGAGCGCGTGATCGGCCAGCCCGCCTTCACCGAGGAGGTGTGGACCGCGCTCGCGACGGTCGGCTTCCAGCCGACGCGCACCGTCTCGCTCTGGGCCGGGCTCGAGGAGGCGCGGCGGCGCGAGGACATCTTCCGCACCACCGGGCGCCTCGGCGCGGGCTACGACGACCAGCGGGCCACCCTCGCCACCCTCGAGGTCGCGGTCCACGAGCTGCTCACGAATCCGGTGGCCGCGGTGCCGCGCAACGGCACGACCGACCGGGTGACCGCGGACGTGGCCCGCCGAGTCCTCGTGCCGGTGGTGCTGGCCGCCCACTACGACTTCCGGCACTACCGGATCTCCGGCGAGGATCTGGGCGATCGCTGGGAGGCGGCGGCGCGGGCCGAGATCGAGCTGGTGCGGAGCCGGGTGCAGGTGACCCTGATCCCCCAGGTGTTTTTTTCCGAGTACACGCCCACCGCGGGCAGTCCGTTGCGGGACGCGGTCACGTTCCTCCGGCGCGAGGACATCGTGGCGATCGGGGCGCTGGTCGGCTGGGACATCACGCCCGCGCTCCGCTTGCAGGTAGGCTCGGTCGGGCGGCGCGATCTGCACCGATCGCTCACGTCGTGGGAGGTGACCGGCGAGGGCCGGTGGCGAATTCGCCCCTGGCTGGAAGGACGCGTGCTCTATACTCGCAACACCGAGTCCACCACCGTCGGGGGCCAGGAAGAATCCTTCCTCGGGCGCCTCGACATCCTGTACTGAGAGACCCTATGTGGCGGCGTTCGCGGGCGGCTCTGCTGGCGATCGGCGTGCTCACCCTGAGCGGGTGCGCGAGCACCGTGCAGGACTGGGCCAAGCCCGGCGCGGCCCGCGTCACGCGCGTCGCGGTGGTCCCGCTCGAGAACCAGACGTCCTCGCTGCGCGCGGGGCAGGTGGCCTCGGACCTCCTGGTCTCCGAGATCCTGGCCACCGGGGCGATGGCGGTGATGGATCCGAGCGAGGTCGCCGATCTCCTCCGGCGCGAGAACCTCGATCCGGCCGACGCGGGCCGGCTGCCGTCCGCGCAGCGGATCGGGCGCCTCCTCCAGGTGAGCCACGTCCTGCAGGGCTCGGTGACCGAGTATCGCTACAAGCCGGGTCTCTCCGAGACGCCCGCCGTCGGCGTGACCGCGCGGCTGGTCGACGTGGCGTCCGGCGAGGTGGTGTGGACGTCGAGTCACGCGCGCCTCGGCTCGTCGTGGCTGCGCGAGGACGGTCTCGCGCGCGTCGCCCAGCGGGTGGCCCACGACATGGCGGCCCACCTGACCGCCGCCCTGGGCGACGCCCGAGCGCGGTAAGCGCCGGGTGCTCGCCGCCCTCCGCCGCGCCCAACCCTACCTGCTCGAGCTGGGCGGAGGCCTGCTGCTGCTCGTCGTCGTCAACGTGGTCTTGCGGCCGCGGGATCCGGGCTTCCTCGACGTGCAGCCGAACCCGGCGCTGGTGCTGGTCCTGGTACTCGCGGGCCGGCACGGGCTGCGCGCGGGGCTGGTGAGCGGCCTCGTGACCGCGGCTGCGACAGCCGCGTGCGTGGCGGTCCGCATGGACCACGCGAGCTGGAGCGAGCTCCGGAGCCTGCCGCGCTACGTGACTCCACTGCTGCTGATCGGGACCGGCTTCGGGCTGGGCGCGCTCCGCGAGGCGCAGCTCCGGAGGACGCGGGCCCTCGAGGCGCAGGTGGAGGGGCTCGAGCAGGAGCTCGCCGACCAGGCGGTGCGATTCATGGCCGCGACCGAGGCCAAGCACGAGCTGGAGCGCCGGGTGGCGGACGAGCGCGCGTCGCTGACGAGCCTCTACGCGGCGGCGCGCGCGCTCGAGACGCTCGACGCGGAGCGGCTCTACCCCGCGATCGCGGCCACCGCCCGGCGCTTCCTCCAGGCCGACGCCTGCCAGTGCTACGTGCTGGACGGAGACCGGCTGCGCCTGCGCGCCGCCGAGGGGCCCGCGCCGGAGCGCCCCGAGATCGCCCCCGACGACGGGCTCGTGGGCCTCGCGGTCCGCCTGGGCCGTCCGGTGAGCGTGCGGGACTACACGACGATCGGCTCGCTCGAGGACCTGCAGGGCGCGGAGCTGCTGATGGCGGCGCCCATGACGTCGGCGGCGGGCGCGCTGCTCGGCTGCATCACGGTGACGAAGCTCCCCTTCCTCCGGCTCACTCCGGTGTCGCTCGATCGCCTCGGCCTCGTCGCGGACTGGGGGGCGCGGACGCTGGAGAACGCGCGCACCCACGAGCAGACCCTCGCGCGGACCATCGAGGACGAGCTGGTGCGCGCCTACACCTACGCCTACTACCAGCGGCGCATCCACGAGGAGGAGGTGCGGGCCGACCGCTACGGCCGCCCCCTCGCGGTGGTGATCTTTCGCATCCACCGCTTCGGGGCGGTCGCGGCGGATCGCCGCGCCGACCTGGGGCGCGTCCTGTCGCTCGTGTTCTCGCGCACCCTGCGCGACGTCGACATCGTGTGCCGCTACGCCACCGAGGACGCCTTCGCGATCATCCTGCCCGAGACCGCGCCC
>WNFT01022433.1_pt1 | contig 11868 bp, 7 predicted proteins | sample 5400191 | NCBI WGS metagenome assembly WNFT01 (sample SAMN13153359, study PRJNA577476) | soil metagenome | isolation source: 80 cm saprolite under Madrone tree | place: USA:California | collected 2016-06-14
CGTCGCCAAAACATCTCCGTCCCCTTCGCCTTCAAGGCGATATCGCCGTGCTACCGAGATGCCGTTGAGACGCGCGATGTTCGAAGCTGCAATGGTTCCCGGGGTGCCGAGCAACGTCCAGCGCCACAGAACGCCACGCGAGGCCAGTCCACGATTGGCCTGTCCGACCAGAGCAGGATCCGCCGGGGGCTGCACGATGGCATGAGAACCGGGTGGCCCCTCACCATCACCGATCACGACGTCTCGGCCGTCGACGACGCGCCGCCCTTCCCGAAGGACCGCAAGCGCGGCCGCGACGAAGGGTCCCGCGCTCGTCGTCGCCGCGACGCGCGCCGGTGGCGCTACCCGCCAGGCGAACGGACGGCGATCATCGGCACGCAGCTCGTCCGGTTCCAGCGCGGCCTCTCCAACCCACCATCCTGGCGCGAGCGATTGCCCGGGGAGCGAGACCGTGACGGCAGACCGCGCAGTGCCAGGTTGATCGCTGCCGGGTGTCGCCAGGCCCCGGGCTGTGATTTCGCCGCGGTCGCGACGCTCCCCCCCGAGTCGAATCATGACCGGGACTGGCTGCGGTGTTCCGCCACTCCCAACCGTCGAGCCACTCAACTCGATCACCGCCGCGCCTTCCGACACCGTCACCACGGCGATCCCCCGATTAGGCACCGCGCGCCCCGGGGCAAGCGACAGGACACGCACGCCACCCGGCACGTCGGCGTGACCCGACGCTAACGCCGTGCTCTGCAGGTCGCTGAACACGTGCACTTCCCGACCCGTCAGCGGTTGCGCATTGACCATGCGTGCGGCGCGCTCCACGGCTTGGACAAGATCCAGCCGTTGCCAGCCAGCGTGGGTGCTGTCGACTGTGGCGAGCAGCGCCTCACGACTGCCACCGCGCAGCACGCCGTCGCACAACATCAACCAGACGTGATCGGCGGAGGTCGTGCGTCCCAGAGACGAGCGCGCCGCGACGCGCAGGCGGTCGAGCACGAGGCCGCCGTCAACCACGGCTCCCGCCGATGGAGAATTATCGAGAATGATGACCGCGGCCGTGGGCTGGTGTGCCCCGCCCCCGCGCAGCGGCACGAGCGGTCGCGCGGCCGCGAGCACGATCGCAACGAGCAAGGCCGTACGAAGAATCAGGAGCAGCAGATGCCGGAGTTTCAGCCGTCGTGCGCTCTCCCGCTCGGCAGCGCTGAGATACCGCACCGGCGGAAAATCGACCTCTGGAGGAATGCGTCGCTGCAAGAGATGGAGCAGTGCCGGGATGGCGGCGGCCGCGAGTCCCAACAGCGCCAGCGGATGAATGAAGCTCACATCAACAAGCGGAGCGCGAGGCCGAACGGCATGTCGGTTTGCACGTGATGGTATCCGATCCCGTGCCGGCGGCATGCCGTGCGCCAGGCGGCGATCTCGCGACGCACTGTGTCGGCGTAAGCCCGCGCTAGCTCTCGGGGCCGCACGACGACGCTCACCGCCGATTCGGGATCGCGAAACCGCACTTCAGGCGGGCCACTGAGCTCGACCTCAGCGGGATCCATGAGGTGAAAGACCACTACCTGGTGGCCCCGATGCCGAAGATAGCGCAGTGCCGCGAGCGCGAGCTCGCGATCGAATAGCAAGTCCGAGAGCAGCACCACCAGTCCGCGACGTGTGAGTAGTGCAGTCAGGCGCTGCAGCGCCGTGTGTGCCGCTGTCCCCCGGCCATCGGGCGTGTCGAGCAGGCCCCGTACGATGCGCGTCCATTGACCCGCTTTCACGCGAGCGGGGATTACTTGACGGACCTGCTCGTCGAACGTCACCAGGCCGGTGGCATCGCGCTGCCGCAACAGAATCAGCCCGAGCGCGGCGGCCAGGCGATCAGCATACGCGCGTTTGGTGAGCCGATCGGGCGTCCCCTGCCACGCCATCGACCGGCTCGCATCGACGAGAAGCATGGCGCGGAGGTTCGTTTCTTCCTCGAACTGCTTGACGAACAGCCGATCCGAGCGGCCGAGGATCCGCCAATCCAAATAGCGTAGTTCATCGCCCGCCTGGTAGGCGCGATGTTCGGTAAACTCCACCGAGAACCCGCGAAACGGCGACCGATGAACGCCAGCGAGAAACCCCTCAACGACCCCCTCGGCCACGATCTCGATGCCGCCCAAACGGGCGACCTCGGCCGGATCGAGCAGGTCTAGACGCTGGGCCAAGATGTGTCCTTGCCATGGGACAACCGGACCGGGGTGCGACGCTGCCAAGTCATTATATCAATATAATTTAGCTGTATTATGCCGCTGGCACAGTCTCTGCCTTACCGGGGGGCGGGAGGCATCATGTTGGCCAACATCGCGCTGCTCAGCTTGGCATTCGTGTCCACATCCACGGTGCGGGACCCCAATCTGTACCGGCCCCGCATCGAGCTGTGGACGAACCGCGGCGACGCGGCCGTTTATACACGCGGCGAACGCGTCCGGCTGTACTTTAAGATCGATCAAGACGCCTACGTCACGATTTTCCGTGTCGATACGGATGGTCGTGTGCGCGTACTGTTCCCCCGCGATCCGTGGGAAGACAACTTCGCGCGCGGCGGCCGGGAGCTCGAGGTCGACGGCCGTGCTCTGGGCAGCGATGCCTTCACAATCGACGACTACCCCGGTGTCGGCTACCTCTTCGCCGTGGCGTCGGCTGATGCGTTCGTCTATGACCAAATCGAGAGCGGTGACCACTGGGACTATCGCGTGATTGCCGATGGCCGGGTGAAGGGCGACCCGTACGTCGCGATGACCGATCTCGCGCAGCGCATCGTGCCCGACGGGTACGCTGACTGGGACTACGACGTCATCTCCTACAACGTCGGGCAGCATTACGACTATCCACGCTTTCTGTGCTACGACTGCCACACCTATGTGAGTTACTCGTACTGGGATCCGTACTACTACTCCTGCGTGCGTTTCCGCATGTTCGTGTACGACGACCCCTGGTACTATCCGTACCGGTATTATGGCGGCAGCCGCGTCGTGTTCACGCGGCCCTATCGTCCGCAGCCCCGCTTCATCTTCAAGGATTGGGGAACCGATCGGCCCAGCCGCGAGGGTTTCGTTTCTCGCGAGCGCGAACGCCCGGTCAATGACAACGGACGGCGCGGTGTGACGAGCCGGGACCTTGGCGGGCTTGGTATCGTGCCGCCGCCCAACGTACGCGACCGTCGTGACCGGCCGGGCGATGACCGTGGCAACGGCAACGATCGTGGGAACAATGGCAACGGTCGTGGCAACAACGGGAACGACGACCGCGGCCAGGGCCGTCGTGACCGGCCTGAGCGTCCGGGCGATAACCGTGGCAACGGCAACGACCGTGGCAACAACGGCAACGACCACGACAACAAAGGAAACGATGATCGGGGGCAGGGACGGCGCGATCGGCCGGACGACAAGCGGCCGTCGGATCGACCGATGATCCTGCCGCCGACCGACCAGCCTCGGATCGAGCCCCGGCGCGACGAGCCGAGGAATGTCGAGCCGCGCGTGGAGCCACGTCGTGACGAGCCACGCCGGGTCGAGCCGCGCAATGAGCCCAGGAGCGAGCCGCGGCGCGCCGAGCCACGTAACGAACCGCGCAGCCAGCCCCCACCGCCGCCGCCACGAGCTGAGCCGCGCCGCGACCCACCGCGTGAGTCGCCCAAGCCGCGCAATGAACCTGAGGTGCGGCGTCGCAAGCCCTGAACGTTCAGACTGAAACCTGACGCGCCCGATCGTAGTCGCATACGGTCGGGCGCGTTAGTTTTCTGTCCACTTTTCTTTTTTGCCGAGGCTCCTTGCTCGCTCTTTTGCTTCTCCTGCAAGCGCAGGCTCCTGTCCAGCGGGCCGCGCAAACGATTTCTCCCGAAGACATCCGCCGCCGGATCGGCATCATCGCCGACGATTCGATGCACGGCCGTGATACGCCGAGTCCTGAGCTCGATAAAGTGGCACAGTACATCGGCCGCGACTACCGGCGCCTCGGGCTGAAGCCGGGCGGCGATCGCGGCACGTTCATTCAACGCTACTCGATCGATCGGGTGAAGATCGTCGCGGAAAGCTCCGTGGCGTTCGTGCACGGCGGGGGTGCCGACATCACCTTCTCCTACGGCACCGATTTCGCGTTCGTGGACAACACCTTCGACAGTGGTGACTACGCTGGGGATCTGGTGCTGCTCTCGGGCCCGTTGGGGGTGGCTCTCGCGGGCGACAGCGCGTCCCTGGCCGGCAAGATGCTCATCATCAACCGTCCACGAAATCGCGGCGAGCTGCAGCGCGTGTTGGCCTGGAAGCCCCAGGGCATCGTGTTCGTGGGCACCGCCCCGGATTCCATTTGGAGGCGGAACGTGGAGCGCAGTACTCGGCCGCAGCTCCGCGATCCGAGTCGGCTCGTAGGTCCCCCGGTGCTGCTCGCCGTCCGGGCGGCTTCGTTGCAACCCGTGTTGGCTCGCCTGGGCCAGGATCTCATCGCGGCTCAGAACGCGACGTCTCTGGAGGCAAAACCCCTGGCCGGTGCGCAGCTGCACGTGCACGCTCGGATGCAGTCGCAGGACCACAGCTCCGCGCCAAACGTGGTGGGAATCCTCGAGGGCAGTGATCCCACGCTCAAGAACGAATACGTCGTCTTCAGCGCACACATGGACCACATCGGCGTCGCGGGTCCGCGCGGCAGCGGTGGCTGCCGGGCACAGGGCGCGGACTCGATCTGCAATGGCGCCGATGACGACGGTTCGGGAACCGTGGCCGTCGTGGAGATCGCGGAGGCATTCGCCGGCCTGACGCCGCGGCCCAAACGCTCGATCATCTTCCTGAATGTGAGCGGCGAGGAGAAAGGGCTGTGGGGAAGCGAATTCTTCTCGAATCACCCCGCGGTGCCGATCTCGAATATTGTCGCCGATCTCAACATCGACATGATCGGACGTAACTGGAAAGACACGATCGTCGCGATCGGCAAGGAGCACTCGGACCTCGGCGCGACGCTGAACCGCGTCGGCGCGGCGCACCCCGAGCTCAACATGCGGCCGATCGACGACATCTGGCCGAACGAGAACTTCTACTTCCGGTCCGATCACTACAACTTCGCCAAGAAGGGCGTGCCGATTCTGTTCTTCTTCAGCGGCACACACCCCGACTACCACCAGGTGGGCGATTCGCCCGACAAGATCGACGCGGAGAAGGAGTCCCGGGTGGCGCGACTCATTTTCTACCTCGGGGTCGACGTGGCCAACAGCGCCGAGCGCCCAAGGTGGAACCCCGACAGCTATAAACGCATCGTCACCGGTAACTAACTCTCCCCGCAGCATGACGCCCCCGACCCCGGGATGACCGCGGGCGGGGGCGGACCTATCTTTGCCTCGTGCGGGTCCTGATCGTAGAGGACGACCCTGAGCTCGCCGGCTTGCTCCGTGACGGTTTGCGCGAGCATCGCATCGACCCTACCCTGGCGGCGGGGTTCGCCGAGGGACGCGAGCAGGCGCTGGTAGGCGATTATGACGTCGTCATCCTCGACGTCCGGCTCCCCGGTGGCAGCGGATACGATCTCTGCGCCGATCTGCGCCGCCAGAACGTCGGCGTCCCGGTGTTGATGCTGACCGCGCTCGATGCGATCGATGATCGCGTCCGCGGTTTAGCGGTGGGTGCCGACGACTATCTCACAAAACCATTCGCATTTCGTGAGCTGGTCGCCAGACTGCAGGCGCTCGCGCGCCGGCGGGCGCTGGCCCTGACTCCCACTACCGTACGCGTCGCGGATCTCGAGGTTGATCTCGGCTCGCGGCAAGTGCGTCGCGCCGGCCGGCCGATCAGTCTGACCGCGAAGGAATTCGCGCTCCTCGAGTTGTCCGCCTCACCTTGTGGTATGCGGCGACGTTCGCATTCATCCTGCTGCTTCTCGGGGCGGGCTTATTCTTCGCCATCGGGACGCAGGTCTCGCGACGCATAGATGTCTCCCTGACCGCCGCGACAGCAGCCATCGAGCGCGCGACCCATGACCTGGAAGCCGAGCGCGCGTCTGGCGTCGCTGCCGATGCGGTTGAAGAGCTGCACATTCCCGACCGCGACCTCTACCTCTTCGATGCGAATGGCCGTGGAATCACGCCGCCCCAGGCCGATACGTGGATAGTCGACGCGGCGCGAGCCGCCGTAGCCACGGGCAGCACCGACGTGCAGCGGATGACCGCCGACGGCCAACAGTCGCGCTTGCATGCGGTGCGCTTCACCAGTCGCTCCGGGACCACGTATGTCGCGGTCGCAGTCGCCGAGCGTCCGAATATTCGCGAGCAATATGCCGGGCTGATCGGGATTTTTGGCGCTGCCGCACTCGCGGCGCTGGTCCTCGTCGTCCTGGGCGGCTTCCTGCTGGCCCGGCAGTCGACGGTCCCAGTCGAGCGCTCCATGGAGCAGATGCGGCGGTTCATGGCCGATGCTGCGCACGAGCTCCGCACGCCCGTGACGATTCTGCGCGCACGCACGGAGATCGCGCTGTCGCAAGCGCGGGACGCCACGGGCGACACCGCCGCGTTTCAGGCGATCGAACGGGAAGCCGAGCGGCTAGGAGGAATCGTGGGCGACCTGCTCACGCTGGCGCGGGCGGACGCGGGAGAGCGGCAGGTCGCTCGTGGATCGCTGTATCTCGACGACGCCGTCTCCCAAGCCGTGGAATCCGCTCGGGCATTGGCTGAGCGCAAAGGGGTGGCGTTGGTCGTGGGATCGTTCGAAGAAGCGCAAATCATGGGAGACTCAGGGCTCGTCGAGCGGCTGGTGCTGATCGTACTCGACAACGCTATCAAGTACACGCCTGCGGGCGGCCGCGTCCGCCTCGACGTCACTTCTCGCGACGGCAGTCGATCCGTCATCATCACCGACAGCGGCATCGGCATCCCTCCCGATCAGCTCCCGCGGATCTTCGAGCGATTCTATCGCGGCGAGAGCGCCCGCACCCACGCGGAAGGGGCGGGCCTCGGGCTCCCCATCGCTCGGTGGATTGCCGACGTCCATGGCGCCCGGCTGTCCGTGGCATCCGATCCGACCGGAACGCGCGTGGAGATCGACTTCCCCATCCCTGTGTAAGGCCGCTGTAAGGTTCGGTCCTTAGCTTCTTGCCACATGCGTTGGGCAATGATGGTGATCTGGGTCGCGTGGCCCGTGGCGCTGACCGCTCAGCAACGAGTGACACGCGCGGATGCAGTCGCCGCTGCGCTCGCCCGCGGCGCGCGCGCGGCCCTCGGCCGGGCCGACACTACCGCCGCCCTCGGGGCCGTGCGCACCGCGCGCGCGTTCCCCAATCCGACGCTGTCTGGCAGCTATTCGAAGGATCCGCCCAATTATCATGCGCTCGGCGACTTGCCGCTCGATGTGCCGTGGCTGCGGGCGCCGCGTATCGGCGCGGCCGAAGCGGCCCGGGACGCGGCACGCGATCAATTCGCCTTCGATCGCGCTGCGATTGTGTTCGACGTCGACACGAGCTACACCAGGAGCCTGGCCGCCGCGCGGCACGCGCAGCTTTCCCGCCGCACCGCGGACGACGCAGACAGTCTCCTGAAGATTGCGCGGCTGCGCCGGGACGTCGGCGACGTCAGCGAGCTCGATGTACGGCTCGCCGCGGTCAATGCGGGGCAGCTCGAGAACGCCGCCATCGACGATTCACTCGCGGCGCTCGGCAGTCTGCTGTCGCTGCAGCTGCAGATCGGACTCAGCGCCGACACTCCAAGCATCACGCTCGTCGATTCTCTGGCCGCCCCGGACGACAGCGCCGGCACAAATGTCCGAGCGGGCGAGTACCTGCCCGTCACCGCGGCGGCGGCGCGACTCCGCTCCGCAGAGCGCAACGTCACGTTCACGCGCGCCAGCCGGTTTGCGCCGAGCCTCGAGTTTGGTGTCGACAAGGGCGATCCCGGGAGCACGAACCCGAATCAGCTCCTGCCGGTGATCGGTTTCTCGCTCCCTTTCCCGCTCTTCAATCGCAGCGGTGGAGCGGTGACGCAGGCGATCGCGGAGCGCGATCGCGCTCGCGCAGCGCTTGACCTGACACGGCGCGAGACCGAGGCCGCCGTGGCGCGGGCCCGCAGGGAGCTGATCGCGGCGCAGGCCCGCGTCCGCCGCTCGGCCGCTCTGGTGGCGAGTGCGGACCGGATTGCGGGCATGTCGCTGCAGGCCTATGGAGAAGGAGCCGTCGCGCTCGCGAATGTGTTGGAAGCGCAGCGGAACGCTCGCGAAATCCTGGCGCGATACATCGACGACCTGGCTGCGGCGGATGCCGCCGCGCGCACGCTGCGGTGGCTCACCGCGGGGAGGGACCAGCCGTGATCCGTCCCGGATCGGCACTGCTTATGCTTGCCGTCTCCGCTCTGCCGTCGCCGTTCTCGAGCCGTTCCCACAGACCGTCAACGCCATCGGCACGGTCAGCGCGCGCCCCGGTCGGTATGCGGCGCTCGCCGCGCCGGGACCGACGCGCGTCGCCCGGATTTTTGTGGTGGCGGGCCAGCGCGTCTCGAAAGGGGATTCGCTCATCGAGTTCGAGCGTGCCCCGTTTGACGCGGCCGCCCTGAGTGCGGGCGCCGCGCTCTCGAGCGCCGAGCGCAGCTCCGCGCGCGCGACGCGACTGGCACAGGCCGGAATCCTGCCGCAAAAAGACGCCGACCAGGCGGCCGCCGATCTCGCGGCGGCACAGTCGGCCGCGGTCACCGCCCGGCGCGCGCAGGAGCTCGCGACGCTGCGCGCTCCGATCGCCGGCGTCGTGACGCGCATGACGGGGGTCCTGGGCGCTTCGGTTGATGCCACTCAAACACTGGTGGAGGTCGCTGACCCCAATGCGCTCGATGTGCTGTTCAACGTCTCGCCTGCGGAAGCGGGGCGGATCCAGAGTGGAAACCCCATCACGCTGGCGGGCGGTGAAGGCGCCGGCGGGGAGTCACTCGGCACAGCTTTCGTGACGAGTGTCGGCGTTGCCGTCGATTCGGTGTCGCGTGCGGTGGCGATACGCGCTCGGCTCGGTGCGGGCCGGACCACAACGCGGCCAGTCCGGATCGGCGAATCGGTTTTTGGGCGGATCATCACCGCCGTTCACGGCGATGCCGTCACGGTGCCCGTCGAAGCGCTCGTCCCGGACGGCGAGGGATTCCGTGTCTACGTGGTGGACACAGCGGGGATCGCGCACGGGCGGCCGGTCGTAGTGGGCGGGCGCTCCGAAAGCCGCGCCGAAATCCTGCGTGGCCTCGCGGCCGGCGAGCGCGTCGTGACGACCGGCGCATACGGCGTCACAGACAGCGTGAAGATCGGCACCGAACACCCGTGACGCTGTTCGATGTGTTGAGCCGCCAGCGGCGGTTCGTGTATCTCATCGTCGGCATCTTGAGCGTCGCCGGCGTGTGGTCGGCGCTGCGTCTCCCGTCCGCGATCTACCCGGAGCTGCGCTTCTCCCGAATTACGATCGTGGCACAGGGCTCGACGCTCGGCGCCCGGCAGATCGTGTTCAGCGTGACACGGCCGTTGGAAGAAGCGGTGAGCATCGTCCCCGGCGTCATGCGAGTGCGTTCCCACACGATTCGCGGCGCGACCGAGATCTCCATCACCTTCGCGTCCGGCACCGACATGGATCGCGCGCTCCAGCTCGTGCGGGCGCGCGTCAACCAGATTCAAGCCGCGCTGCCGGCCGACCTCGAGCTCGAGATCGAGCAGCTCACGCCGTCATTGTTCCCCGTGCTGTCGTACAACGTGGAAGGCGGCGAGCCGGCGACCCTCTATGATCTCGCGCGCTACGACATCAAACCGCTCATTTCGCGGGTACCGGGGGTCGGACGGGTCGACGTGCAGGGATCGGAAGTGCGAGAGCTCGAGGTCATCGCCGATCCTGCGCGACTCGCCGCCCGCGGCCTCAGCTACACAGACCTCGCGGACGGCATCCGCCGGGCGATTACCGTGCAGGCCGTGGGGCGTGTCGCGCAGGATTATCGCCAATACCTCATCGTGACCGATCAGGAAGCCCACGCGGCCGAGGATATCGGCAATGTGGTCGTCCACGGCGGTTTGCATGTGCGGGATCTCGCGACGGTGCAGGCCGGCACGGAAGATCATGTGCGCATCATCGCGGGCGACGGCAAACCTGCGGCGCTCATCAACGTCACGCGGCAGCTCGGCGGCAATGCACTCGCCGTCGCCGACAGCATTGCCCGCATCATGGCGGCCATCGCGCCGACGCTACCGCCGGGCGTGCACGTCAAGCCGGTCTACGATCAGGCGCAGCTCGTCCGCGAAGCGGTGCGCTCCGTCCGGGACGCCATGCTCATCGGCGCGGCGCTCGCGGTCCTGGTGCTGCTCCTCTTCCTGCGCCATGGCCGGATCACGGCCATCAGCGCGACCTCGATTCCCCTCACGCTCGCGATCACCGTGTTCGTGATGCGGCTGCTGGGCCAGACATTCAACCTGATGACGCTCGGAGCGATGGCGATCGCGATCGGGCTCGTCATCGACGATGCGGTCGTGATCACGGAGAACATCGCGCGGCACCTGCGATTGACCGGTGATCGTACGCGCGCGATTCGGGATGCGGTGCAGGAGCTCATCTGGCCCGTGACCACGTCCACGCTGACCACCGTCGTGGTGTTCCTGCCGCTCGGTCTCCTGCAGGGAGTGGTGGGGCAGTTCTTTGCGGCGCTCGCCACCACGCTGACGGTCGCCGTCCTGGTGTCCCTCCTGCTCGCCCTGACCATCATCCCGCTGCTCGCCGAACAGTTCGTCACGGCGCATGAAGTGGAACCGACGTCGCGTGGTCCCTTAGCGCGGGCTCAGGCAACCCTCGATTCGCTGGGACCGCGTTATGAACGTGCGCTGACCGCGGTGCTGCGGCACACGCGACGCATCGTCGTGGCCGCGCTGGCGCTGGTCATCGTCGGATGGGGACTGTGGCGTATCGTGGAGACGGGCTTCCTCCCGGAAATGGACGAAGGCGCCTTCGTGATCGATTACTGGACGCCCGGAGGCACGGCGCTAACGGAGACGAACCGCCAGGTGGGGACGGTCGAGCGAATCCTCGCCACCACGCCCGAGATCGCGGGAACGTCGCGCCGCACGGGTGCCGAGCTCGGCCTGTTCGCCACGGCCCAGAATACCGGGGACATCGTCGCCCGGCTGACACCGCGCAGCCGCCGAGCGCGGGACATCTTCGCGGTGATGGACGGCGTGCGGGACGAGGTGAACGCGGCGGTCCCCCGGCTCCGGATCGAGTTCGTGCAGATTCTTTCCGACGTGGTCAACGACCTCGCGGGCAACCCGAAACCGGTCGAGATCAAGTTGTTCGGTGACCGGCTGGACTCCCTGGAAGCTTATGCGCGGCGATTGGAGCCGGGACTCGATAACGTCGCCGGCCTGGAGGATCTGTACAACGGCGTCAGCGAGCCATCGCCTGAGCTGCTCATGCACGTCAATCAGTCCGAGGCGGGGCGCCTCGGACTCACGCCACAGGACGTCGGGGACGCGGTCAGCGCCGCGCTGCTCGGGACGAGCGCCGGAGAGGTTCGGAGTGAAGATCGGCCGGTGGCGGTGCGCGTGCGGGCGCCCGATTCCGTGCGCTTCGATCCGCTGCGGCTGCGTGCCCTGCCGATCGCCGGCGGCACGCCGCTGGGCAGTCTCGCGTCGTTCACGACGGCGGAATCGCGCATGAGTCTCGAGCGCGAGAATCAGCAGCAGATGATCACGCTCACCGCCGACGTGAGCGGGCGTTCGCTGGGCGGCGTGATGCGTGACGTGCGACGGCTCTTGGCGGCGCAGCCTCCGCCGCCCGGCATTCGCCTGGCGATCGGCGGGCAGTACGAGAGCCAGCAGGACGCGTTCCGCGCGCTCTTGCTCGTCCTGTTCCTCGCCGCGGTGAGCGTGTGCG
>WNFT01004746.1_pt1 | contig 11864 bp, 14 predicted proteins | sample 5400191 | NCBI WGS metagenome assembly WNFT01 (sample SAMN13153359, study PRJNA577476) | soil metagenome | isolation source: 80 cm saprolite under Madrone tree | place: USA:California | collected 2016-06-14
CTCATCCGATCCGGATTGTACATGTCCTTTGTCTCCACGGTCGACCTATCGCGCCGGTGATAATACTTAAGGCAAATTCACTCTTTTTTTATCATCGCAGCGTCACAGTTCGGTCGAATTTTCACCACGCCCATCGACTACCGATGACCCGGTGTTCGGCGGGGGGCAGTTGCAATGCGGGATTGGATGTCCGACTGGAAGAGATGGAGCCGCGGGGAGCGCTGCTTTGCGATAGTGCTCGCCATCCTGGCGCTGGCGCTTCCGCTCGGTTTGTTGATCAGTGCCGGCAGGATCGGCATCTAACCTTCGCAGACCGGCGTCGGAAAGGCCTTGCCGCGCGCGGCCATTCCCAATAAAGCCTCGGACCCGACAATTGATGGTTCGAGGAAAGCCGCCGTGCCTACCTTTCCAGATCCTGCTGATCTCGAGGCGTTGCGGGAGTTCGACAGCCCGACGATCTGCAACGCTCTCGAGCTCGTCGTCCCGGCCCGCCGCGCGATGGGCTTTACGCGCAGGCCGCTGATCGCCGCCTTCCCCAATTTGAAGCCGGTCGTTGCTTTCGCCCGTACCGCGATCATCCGTTCGCGCGAACCCCATCCGCGCAGCCGGGAGGAAGCGACGCGGGTGCGTCTGGCCTATTACGAGCAGATTGCCGCCCAGCCGCAGCCCAGCATCGCCGTCATCCAGGATATCGACGGACCGGATCAAGGATTTGGCGCGTTCTGGGGCGAGGTGCAGAGCAATGTCCACAAGGGGCTCGGCTGCCTCGGCGTCGTCACCGACGGCTCGGTGCGCGATCTCGATGCGATGGCATCCGGTTTCTTCGTGCTGGCCGGCTCGATCATGCCCTCGCACGCCCATGTCCATCTCGTCGATTTCGGCGGTACCGTCAGCGTCGCCGGGATGATCGTCTCGCCGAACGACGTGATCCATGCCGACCGGCACGGCGCGGTCGTCATCCCTCCCGAGGCGATCAAAGAGCTGCCGGCCGCCGTGGATCTGCTCGCGCGCCGTGAGAAGGTCATCATCGATGCCGCGAAAGCGCCCGGCTTCTCGGTGGCCCGGCTGCGCCAAGCCTTTGCCGAGCAGGAAGAAATTCACTGAGGGCGGCGTCGTCATCGGTGGTAGGTGCCGATTAGTTCGGCTTGCTGGATCGCATAAGGTTCCGCCGCCTTCAGGACATCGAGCGCGGTCGCGGGGGTTCGAAGATCCAAGGTCGGGCGGCTGATCGCGAAGAGGCGGAAGTGGTAATGATGAGTGCCATGGCCCCTGGGCGGACAAGGCCCGCCATAGCCCATTTTGCCGAAATCGTTGCGCGCTTCGTGGAACCCGGTCGCCGGCCGCGTTGTGGAATAGCCGGCTGCGAGACCGCTCGATCCGGCGGGGATGTCGAAGATCGCCCAATGACGGAATACCCCGGAAGGCGCGTCCGGATCTTCGACGACGAGAACCAGGCTCTTGGATCCGTCCGGCACGCCAGACCACGTCAGCGGCGGTGAGATGTCGGCTCCGTCGCATGTGTATTGCGCGGCGATTTCGCTGCCGGGCGGAATTGCCGAGCTGACAAGCATCAAGGGCATGGCCGTCTCCTCCAACTTGCCGATTGGCGATCCTACAGATAAGTAAAGATGTCTTGCATGAGGGAGACGGGGATGAGCGCTGCGCGCTTCAGGAGTGGAACACTGGTCTTCCCCAATCTGACGCAGCTGGACCTGACCGGTCCCTACGAGGTCCTCGCCCGGCTGCCGGGGGCCGAGACGTTGCTGTTGTGGAAGAGCCTCGATCCGGTGCGCTCGGAGCACGGGCTGACGATCCTGCCGATGGCGACGCTGTCGTCGAGCCCGCCCCTCGATCTCGTCCTCGTCCCGGGCGGGGCGGGGATCAACCCGCTGCTCGAGGACCCCGAGGTGCTCGCCTTCCTGCGGCGCGCCGCGGAGACGGCACGTTACGTCGTCGGGATCTGCACCGGCTCGCTGGTGCTCGGCGCCGCCGGTCTGCTGCGTGGGCGCCGTGCTGGCACTCACTGGATGTCGCGCGATCTGCTGCGCGCCTTTGGCGCCGAGCCGGTGGCGGAGCGGGTCGTCGTCGACGGCAACATCTTCACCGGCGGGGGTGTGACCGCCGGCATCGATGTGGCGCTGACGGTGGCCGCCGAGATCGCCGGGAGGGCGGCGGCGGAGGCGATCCAGCTCGGTATCGAATACGCTCCCGCACCACCCTTCGGGTCGGGGTCACCCGAGACGGCCGATCCGACGGTGCTGAGCGGCGTGCTGGCCCGCGCCGAGCCGCGCCAGCGCGACCGCGCCGAGCGGGTCGCCCGCGCCGCCGCGGCGCTGCGGTGACTTTCGACCCCGAGGCGGTCCGCGCCTTCGAGCACGCCGGCTGGCAACGGGCGGCAGAGCACTACAGCGCCACCTTCGCTCAAGCGACCGCCGCTTTTGTCGGCGACCTGCTCGACGCCGGCCGGGTCGGCGCGGGCACACGCGTGCTCGATCTTGCTTGCGGACCGGGGCTCGTCGCGGCAGCGGCGGCCGAGCGCGGCGCCCTGCCGGTGGGCCTCGATTTTTCCTCAGCGATGATCGCTCTGGCGCGCGCCGATCATCCCGGCATTCGGTTCGAAGAGGGCGATGCGGAGGCGCTGCCTTTTGCCGACGGCTCGTTCGACGCGGTCGTGGCGAATTTTGGAATTCACCACTTCGCCGAGCCGGTGAAGGCTGCGCGGGAGGCGTACCGCGTCTTGGGTCCCGGCGGACGACTGGCGTTCACGACCTGGGCGGCGCCGGCGGAGAACATCGCCTGGCAGCTTCTCTTCGACGCGATCGCTGCCCATGGCGACAGGTCGGCGGCGAATACCCCGCCTCCCGGCGGCAGTCTGCGCGACCCGGCAGATGTACTGAGGCTCCTCGACGCGGCCGGTTTCATCGGGACCGAAGCGCGAGCGATGCACAGCACATGGCTTGTCAGCGACGCCTCCGATCTCGTCGAAGGGTTTCGCCGCGGGACTGTGCGCACCGCCGCGCTGATCGCGGCCCAACCCGTGGCGGCGTTACCGGCGATCGAAGCGGCGATGGCCCGCGGCGCCGCCGCCTATCGGCGCGGCGACCGATATGCCGTCCCGATCGTTGCGATCCTCGGCTCCGGGGTACGACCTTAGGTGAGGTTCGACTCCCCCGGGGTTACGGCTTGGCCGGTGAACGCCCGAGCGATGTCGTCCCGCGCCTTGGGCGACCGCCGATAATATTGGTGCGAGCTGTCCGGCGGGTGGATCGAGTCGTAATCGTCGAGATCGGTGCAGTTGATCGAGCGAAACCGATTTGGCGGATATTGAGTGGGGCTGGACTTGTTCGCCGGGCCGTCGAAACCGAGGCGCTCCGTCAGGTTGATCGCCTGGCTCAGATACATCGCCACGTCACGCAGGCTGTAATAGACCGAGATCCCCGCGGCGAGATCAGGCAACCGGCTGAGCCGCGCGCCAGCCGGCAGTTCGAAGGATTTGTCGATCTCATCGGCTGCCGCGAGTGCGGCGTAGTCGAAAACCGCGGTGGCGCCGCGGCTCAGAAACCAGGCTTGAACGCCGGCGGCGAGCGCGAAATTGCCCATGCTGTGCGCGAGCAATACGACGCGGCGTCTCGGGTTCTGGAGCTTTGCTTCGTCGCCGAGCGATTTGATCTCATCGAGGAACCAGGCGAGATGAGCCCCCGAGCTGCCGGCGCGCGCCTGGTCGGCCCGGTAGGCGCCGGAGAGGAAGTGCGGCGGGACCGCGATCAATGCACCCTCCGAGGGCCAGCTGAAGGCGAGAACCGTCATGTCCGCCCCGGCTACGGTCGAGGACGCGAACCATTCCCGATTGAAGGCGGCACGAGAGATCGCGGCCTCGAACGCATTGGCGAACCCATGGATGAACACCAGTAGGTCCTTGCCGCTGGCACGAATGGCCTGCCGCGTGATGGGGGCGAAACCGGTAGCCGTCTCGTGGGTGATCGCGGTGATCCTGCCGCTGTCGGCATTCGCCAGCGTTAGCCCGTCGACGGTGGCCTCGGCGCAGATCAGGCCGGTGCGGTCGAGTGGTCCCATCGCCGCGCCAAAAGTCAGCGGGCCCGTTTGTCTGCGATTGGTTCCGAAGTAGACCGTCGCCATGGCGTCCCCCCTTGCCCCCGTTCGCGGACCAGTGTGGTCGTTTCGATTCGGACCCGCAATCCGCTCCTCGCAATGACATCTCTTCAGAAGTCGGGCTTGGGCAGCGGCCGGGTGGGTTTGCGGATCGGCAGCGGCGGTGGCATCTCGTCATCGGCCGCCGCCCAGCCCCATTCGAGAAGCGGCATTACCAGGTTGGCAAAATCGGCGATGCGATCGACTACCGCGGGGGACTGCATTTCAGCGTCGCTCAACGGGTGATGCGCGGTGAACGACTTCCAGCCGACATAGTCGGCCACCGGCGTGCCCTTGGCCGCTTCGAAGCCGCGCGGCGGGCGGCTCAGCCGCTCGTCGCTGGAGAGCGGGCAGTCGGCCGCGGCGAGGCGGCTGGCGATCGCCAGGAACCCGTCGGGATCATCGAGGACGGCTCGGCGCAAGCGCGCCAGCAGAGCCGGCTCGGGATGCCAGAAGCCTGCCGCCACCATCGATTCGCCGGGTGCGACGTGGATGTAGAGGACCCCGGGATCGCGCCGGCCGCCCGAGCGCGTCAGCACCGCCCCGGCATGCGTCTTGTAGAGCCGCTTGTCGGGTGAAAAGCGCACGTCGCGATAGATCCGGAAGATGCCCCGCCTGGGGTCGCCGACGAGCGGCGCCCCGGCTTTGCGTAGCGCAGCCCCGACCGCGGTGATCAGGTCGCCGAACGGACCCAGCACCTCGGCCTCGTAGAGCGCCTTGCGCGGCTTGAACCAGGCGGGGTCGTTGTTGTCGCGCAGCTCGTTCAAGAACGCGAAAGCCGCGGGCCGGAACCCGGCAAACCTGGTGATACTCGCCGTCATCGGCTTTCCTCTCCGCTGCGGCGCGCATAGAGCAGGAATTCGCGATTGCCCTCGGGGCCGAGGATCGGGCTTTCGACAATCCCGACCACCGCCCAGCCCGGCTGTGCAGCGACCCACGCCGCGGCGCGCTCGCAGACTTCGCGCTGAATCTCGGGGTCGCGCACCACCCCACCCTTGCCGACCTGCGCGCGACCCGCCTCGAACTGCGGCTTGACGAGCACCACGAGCTCGGCGCGCTCGTCGGCGAGTGCCAGCGGGGCCGGCAACACGAGGCTCAGGCCGATGAAGCTCGCATCGCAGGTGACGAGGTCAACCGGCTCGGGGATGTCGTCTCGGGTCAGATGACGCGCATTCAGTCTCTCGCGGGCGACGACCCGCGGGTCCTGCCGCAGCTTCCAGGCGAGCTGTCCATGACCGACATCGACGGCATAGACCCGCCGGGCGCCCCGGGCCAGCAGCACCTCGGTAAAGCCGCCCGTCGAGGCGCCGATATCGAGCGCCACCTTTTCCTCGACAGCGATTCGGAAGTGGTCGAGCGCGTGGGCGAGCTTGACGCCGCCGCGCGACACCCACGGATGATCGCGTCCTTTCAGCGCAAGCGTCGCGTCTGCTGCGAGCTGCTCGCCGGGCTTGTTGACGCGCCGCTCACCGTCGCTGACGAGGCCGGCGAGGATCAGCGCCTGCGCCTTTGTCCGGCTTTCGGCGAGGCCCTGCTCGACGAGGAGCTGATCGGCCCGCCGTTTTACCGTCACCTTGGCAAAAGTCAGGCCCTGGCGGGCTGTGCGACGATTTCGCGGCCAAGTGCGGAGAGCGCCATCGCCGCGATGTGGCGGGCGTTGAGCCCGGCCTGATCGTATTGCGCCTGTGGCGAATCGTGATCGAGGAAGACGTCGGGAAGCACCATCGTGCGGATCTTGAGCCCGTGATCGAGCAGCCCGTTCATCGCCAGATGATGCAGCACCTGACTGCCGAAGCCGCCGATCGATCCCTCTTCGATCGTGATCACCACCTCGTGCTCGCGCACCAGGCGATTGACCAGATCGGTGTCGAGCGGCTTGGCAAAACGCGCATCGGCGACCGTCGTGGAGAGCCCGTAGGCGGCGAGCTCCTGCGCCGCCTTCATGCACTCGGCGAGGCGGCCGCCAAAGCTCAACAGCGCGATCGTGGTGCCCTCGCGGATGATGCGGCCGCGGCCGATCTGGAGCGGCACGCCCTTCTCGGGCAACGGCACGCCGACCCCGTCGCCACGCGGATAGCGTACTGCCGAAGGCGCATCGTCGATTGCCGCGCAAGTCGCGACCATGTGGAAGAGCTCGGCCTCATCGGCCGCCGCCATGATCACGAACCCCGGCAGGCAGCCGAGATAAGTGATGTCGAACGAGCCGGCATGGGTCTGGCCGTCTTGGCCGACGAGACCGGCGCGGTCGATCGCAAAGCGCACCGGCAGCTTCTGGATCGCAATGTCGTGCACGACCTGGTCATAAGCGCGCTGCAGGAACGTCGAATATATCGCAGCAAAGGGTTTCATGCCTTCGGTGGCGAGACCGCCGGCGAAGGTCACCGCATGCTGCTCGGCGATGCCGACATCAAAGCAGCGGTTCGGGAACTTCTCGCCAAACAGATTGAGCCCGGTCCCCGACGGCATCGCGGCGGTGATGGCGACAATGCGGTCGTCGGCCTCGGCCTCCTTGATCAGCGATTTGGCGAACACGCTGGTATAGGAGGGTGCGGTCGATTTCGATTTCACCTGCGCGCCGGTGACAACGTCGAATTTGGCGACGCTATGCCATTTGTCCTCGGCCTGCTCGGCCGACAGATATCCGTGGCCCTTCTCGGTCACGGCGTGGATCAGCACCGGCCCCGGCTCCTTGCTGTCGCGGACGTTTTTCAACACCGGCAGCAGATGGTCGACATTGTGACCGTCGATCGGGCCGACATAGTAAAAGCCGAGCTCTTCGAACAACGTCCCGCCGGTGAGAAAACTGCGGGCCAATTCCTCGGCGCGCCGCGTTGCATCCTCGAGTCGCCGTGGGAAATGGCGCGCCACCTCCTTGGCGATGTGGCGCAGCGACATAAACGATTTCGAGGATAAGAGGCGTGACAGGTAGGCGCTCATCGCGCCGACGGCCGGGGCGATCGACATGTCGTTGTCGTTGAGGACGACGATCAGCCGCGAATCCATGGCACCGGCGTTGTTCATCGCCTCGTAGGCCATTCCCCCGCTCATCGCGCTGTCGCCGATCACGGCGATGACGTTGCGGCGCTCGCCGCGGAGATCGCGCGCCACCGCCATGCCGAGCGCGGAGGAGATCGAGGTCGAGGCGTGGGCGGCGCCAAACGGGTCGTATTCGCTTTCCGAGCGTTTGGTAAAACCGGACAGCCCGCCGCCCTGGCGAATGGTGCGAATGCGGTCGCGGCGGCCGGTCAGGATCTTGTGCGGGTAGGCCTGGTGGCCGACATCCCAAATCAGCCGGTCGCGCGGCGTGTCGAAGACGTAATGTAGCGCCACGGTTAGCTCGACGACGCCGAGGCTGGCGCCGAAATGACCGCCGGTGATCGACACCGCGTCGATCAGCTCGGTGCGCAGCTCGTCGGCGAGCTGCCGCAGATCCTGCTCGGGCAGCCGGCGCAGATCGGCGGGAATATCGATCTGGTCGAGCAGCGGCGTCCGATTGGAAATGGGACGAACTTGTGTTGGGTCCAACGCTGCGCTCCTCACGTGCGGCGGGTGATCACAAATCGCGCCGCTTCCCGTAAAAGTTCCGCCCTTTGCTCGAATAAATCAAGATGCGCTACCGCCTGACGCACCAGCAGCTCGGCCTGGGCCCGCGCCCGCGCTGCCCCAAGGATCGAGACGAAAGTGGCTTTTCCGGCGGCGGCGTCGGCGCCGACCGGCTTTCCGGTCTCCGCCGCCGAGCCCTCGACATCGAGCAGATCGTCGGCGATTTGAAAGGCGAGCCCGAGATCGTGAGCATAGCCGCGCAGCGCCAATCGCGGCTCGCTCGGCGCCTTGGCGAGAATCGCACCCGCTTCGCACGAAAAAGCGATCAAGGCACCGGTCTTCATGCGCTGCAGCCGAGTGATCGCTCCGATGTCCAGGCTCTGATGCTCGGCGATCAAATCGATCATCTGACCGCCGACCATGCCGGCCGCACCAGCGGCCGCGGCGAGTTCGGTGACGAGCTCGCAGCGCACCGCCGGGTCGCCGTGGGTATCGGGATCGGCCAGCACCCCAAAGGCGGCCGTCAGGAGACCATCGCCGGCGAGCACCGCCGTCGCTTCGTCGAACTCCTTGTGGCAGGTCGGTCGGCCGCGGCGCAGATCGCTGTTGTCCATCGCCGGCAGATCGTCGTGCACGAGCGAATAGGCATGGACCATCTCGACCGCCGCGGCGACCTGCAAGGCGCAACGTCGCGCAACCCCGAATAGACGCGCTCCGGCCAGCACGAGAAAGGGGCGCATCCGTTTGCCCGGCGCCACCGCCGCATAGCGCATCGCATCATAGACCCGCGCTTCGAGACCGGGCGGTACGGCGAGCAGCTGATCAAGCGCGATATCGGTCAGCCGCGCCGCCTCTGCCAGCGCCTCGGGGAAGGGAGTTGCCTTCTCAGTCAAGCTTCGCCGGCTCCGCGGTGACGGCGCCATCGGCGCCGATGACAATCCGATCGACCCGCTGCTGCGCCTCGTTGAGCTTTCTCTCGCAGTGCCGCTTGAGCAGCGCTCCCCGCTCATAGGAGAGGATCGCTTCGTCAAGCTTGACCTGTCCGCCCTCGAGCCGACGCACGATCTGCTCCAGCTCGGCAAGCGCCTCCTCGAAACTCATTGCGGCGATATCGGCGGGAACGTCCAGATCGACCATTTGGAATCTTATTAGCAAATCACGCGAGGGGAATCCGCCAAGCGGTCGACGAACTCGGGTATGAAACTCGCCGGACGTTGCATCAGCGCAACACTCGAGGCGCAGCCCCGTTCCCTACACCGACATCAGAACGCGGAGATGCGCCGCCGCGCTTGCCCCGAGGGCCGCAAGATCATAGCCGCCCTCGAGCGTCGAGACGAGGCGCCCACCGGCATGGCGATAGGCTATCTCGAGGAGCTGCTCGGTAATCCAGGTGTAGTCTTCCTCGTCGAGCAACAGCTGCGCCAACGGATCTCTCTTGTGCGCGTCGAAGCCGGCGGAAATCAGCATCAGCTCAGGCCGGAACGCATCGAGCGCCGGGAGGATGCGCTGTGTCACGCCGAGGCGGAATTGGCTCGATCCCGACATCGGCCGGAGCGGCACGTTGACGATGTTGCCGACCCCGGTCTCGCTCGCCGACCCGGTCCCGGGGTAGAGCGGGGACTGATGGGTCGAGGCATAGAATAGGCCGCTGTCGGTCTCGAAGGCGGCCTGGGTGCCGTTGCCGTGATGGACGTCGAAATCGACGACGGCCACTCGGCCCAAGCCGTGGGCGATACGCGCCCGCAACGCGCCGACGGCGATGTTGTTGAACAGGCAGAACCCCATAGCACGCGTGGGCTCGGCATGATGCCCCGGCGGGCGTACCGCACAGAAGGCGTTGTCGGCAGCACCGGCCATGACCGCATCGACCGCGGCGACAACTGCTCCGGCGGCGCGCAAGGCCGCCTCGCCCGAGGCCGGCGACAGGATCGTGTCCGCATCGATCCCGACATGGCCTGATCTCGGAACGGTGCGCAGCATGCGCTCGACATGCTGGCGCGGGTGAACACGGATGAGATCATCCAGTGCTGCTTCCGGCGCCTCGCGGCGCTCCAGCCGGGCAAATTCCGGGTCGGCGAGCGCATTGAGCACGGCATGCAGCCGCGCCGCCGACTCGGGATGGTGCCTGCCGGGATCGTGTTCGAGACAGGCCGGATGCGTATAGAGTAGCGTCGTCATCAGCAGACCTCTCCGCCCGAGCGAATCGAGTGTCGCACACTCGCGGGCCAATCGGCTAACAGGACAATGGCGTCTGGCGTCCGGCAACCCCCATCAGGGTATTCAGCCGCTGCGGCGCCTCACGCAACTCCCGGCTTGCTCCGGTGAACACGATCACCCCTCGATCGAGAACGATCGCGTTTTGGGCGAGTTCGAGTGCGAGCTGCGCATGCTGCTCGACCAGCAGGAGCGCCAGCTCGTCCTCGCGTTTCAGGCGATCGAGACCGGCGAGCAAGGCATCGACGATCACCGGGGCCAAGCCTTCGAGCGGCTCGTCCATCAACAGCAGCGTCGGGTTGCCCATCAGTGCGCGGCCGATCGCGAGCATCTGCTGCTCGCCGCCCGACAGCTGATTGCCGTGATTGCGGCGGCGCTCGGCAAGCGAGGGGAAGAAATCATAGACTCTGGCAAGCGTCCATTGCCCCGGGCGCTGGGCGACCGTCAAATTCTCCTCGACCGTCAGAGAAGGAAATATCTCGCGCTCTTGCGGCACAAAACCGATGCCGAGGCGCGCCCGCCGGTAAGGCGGCAGCGCCGCGATTTCCTCGCCGGCAAAGCGGATCCCGCCGCCCAGCAACCGGGTATGACCCATGATGGTGGCGAGCAACGTCGTCTTGCCGACCCCATTTCGTCCCAGCACCGCCAACGTCTGCCCTGGCGTCAAACGAAGGGAGATACGATCGAGCACTACGGTGTCGCCGTAGCCCGCGGAGACGCCGTCGAGGATCAGCTCGGTTGTCCCGTTCATGCCGGTGCCCGCTCGCCGAGATAGACCCTGCGGACCTCCGGATCGGCGGCAATCGCCTCGGGAGGCCCTTCGACCAGGATGCTGCCCTGCACCATGACCGTGATGCGTTGCGCCAGACGAAAGACCAGATCCATGTCGTGCTCGATGATCAATAGCGCGATATCCGCCGGCAGGCGTTCGATAACCTCGATGATCCTGCCGCTTTCGCTCGACGGCACTCCCGCCGCCGGCTCGTCGAGCAACAGGACTTTGGGCGACAGGGCCAGCGACACGGCGATCTCGACCAGCCTCTGGCGGCCATAGGCAAGCGTGTTGACCGGGCGCAGCGCCTCATCTTCGAGCCCGAGCCGTTCGAGCAAGGCATGGGCTTCCTCGATCGCCGCGCGATGATGACCGGACGGACGGACGAGGCCGCCGGCGATCCCTTGCCGTTCGCAGATCGCCAGGGTCACGTTTTCGAGGATGCTCAGACGGCGGAACAGCGCGGTGATTTGAAAGGTGCGCACGAGGCCGCGCTTGACCCGCTCGGCTTGCACCAACTGGGTAACATCGACGCCGCCGAGCCTGATCTGCCCGGCGTTTGGCCGCAATGCTCCGGTCACCAACTCAACAAAGGTGGTCTTGCCGGCGCCGTTCGGACCGATTAGCGCGTGCCGTGCGCCGCGTTCGAGACGAAAGTCGACGGCATTGGCGACGGTCAGCGCGCCAAAGCTCTTCTGCAGTCCAAGGGTCTCGAGCGCCGGGGAATTCATCGCCGGAACCGGTCGAAGAGCCCGAGCACGCCACCGCGAGCGAACACCACGACCACAACCATCAGCAGCCCGATCCAGAAATACCAATAGACCGGGTCGATCTCGGAGAAGCGATTCTGCGCGACCATGTAGAGCGGCACGCCGACGAACGCACCGTAGAGCTGTCCCACACCGCCGATGATCAGCATGATCAGAACGGCACCCGAGCGTTCGAGAGAAAGAAAGCTGAGGCTGACGAATTGCGTCGTCTGCGCGATCAGTGCCCCGGAAATGCCGGCCAGCCCCGCCGAGATCGTGTAGATGACGAGCCGGCGGCGGGCAACCGGCGCGCCAATCGCGTGCATGCGACGGACATTCTCGCGGATCCCGGTCAGCGACCGCCCGAACGGCGAGTGGACGATGTGCCGCGCCGCCAGCCAGCACAAAAAGAGCACGGTCAGGCAATAGAAATAGGC
>WNFT01004747.1_pt1 | contig 11863 bp, 8 predicted proteins | sample 5400191 | NCBI WGS metagenome assembly WNFT01 (sample SAMN13153359, study PRJNA577476) | soil metagenome | isolation source: 80 cm saprolite under Madrone tree | place: USA:California | collected 2016-06-14
TCGCGAATCGCCTTGCCGCCCACGGGTACGGGATTCGCCGGACGCAGAATCACTTCGAGCTCGCGAGCGTGGAACGCTCGTCGATCGAGAAATTTTCACGTCGCACTCAAGAGATCGAACGCCAGGAGCTGGCGTATTGGGCTGCCTTCCTTGAGAAGGCGCGCGTTCTGGCTGAAGCCAAGGACATCAGCCGTTTTGAGGCGGAATGCTTGCTGGTCGGGAAACCGGGGGCCAAGCCGGAGGAGATTAAAGCGATGGTCTTGGCGGAAATTGGCGCGAAAAGCCGCGAGTCGAAAAATAAGGGTGAGCTGGATGCTGGCCGACGCCTGGAGCATTGGAAGACTCAGATGACTGCGGAAGAGCTTAAAAGCCTCTCTCTAGCCATCGTGAAACAGACGCGCAGTGCAGACCTTCTGACACGCCAGGAAGCCCAAGATCTGGCGATAAACGAGCTTTTTGAGCGTTCCTCAGTTGCCGGCCGCCGTAAAATTGCTGCTCTCGCACTGCGCAAAGGTCTCGGTTCGCTGTCGGTCCGCGAGGCGGATCGTTTCGCTGAGCACGACAGTCGGTTAGTGGGCGATAACAAAAAGGTTACGACCCACGCTGTTCTCAAGGAAGAGCGCCTGAGTGTGAAGAATATTAAAGCCGGTAAAGGCAGCGTTCCGGCGTTGGATGCGCGGCGTGAGTGGTCACGCCAGATCCCCTCTCCCACTGATCACCAGAAAGTCGTTGCTCACTTGCTGGAGACAACAGACCAATTTTCACTCATTCGCGGCAGGGCGGGCACTGGTAAAACGACGATGATGAAGAGCGCGGTCCAGCTGCTCGAACAATACAGCGGTCAGACTGTCGCTGTGTTCGCTCCATCTTCATCGAGCACAGAAGAGCTCCGGAACGTTGGCTTCGAGAATGCCGAGACGTTTCAAATGCTTGAAAAAAACTCGAAGCTTCAGGAACAGACCAAAGGAAAAATCATTTGGATTGACGAAGCTGGCTTCCTTGGCGCGAAACAAATGGCTTGGCTCACAGAGTTCGCTCGTGAGAACAAACTTCGGGTGATTCTATCCGGCGATAGCGCGCAGCATCATGCGGTTGAGCGCGGGGATTCGCTTCGCGTCCTGGAGGCCTCCGACGCGCTGGAACCAGTATCGTTGACTGAGATTTTCCGCCAGACGGATCCGCAGCTCAAATCAATCGTCAAGAATCTGAGTGAGGGATATGTGGACAAGGCCATCGATGCGTTGATTGCGCAAAGCCGCATGATCGAAATCGAAGAAGAATCGGAGCGTTTAACGGCGTTGGTGGACAAACATCTCGAAGGAATTGAGGCCGGAAAACAGTGTTTGATCGTGGCTCCGACGCACGCCGAAGGTCGCGCAATCGCAACTCGTGTTCGGGCCGCTTTGCGCTCCAGGGCGTTAATCACCGAGCCCGATGTCGAAATGGTTCGATTACAAAACACCGGCTGGACAGAGGCACAACGCAGCGATCGAGCCAGTTATCAACCTGGCCAAGTGGTCGAATTCCATCGCAGATGCGCTGGTTTTGGAAAAAACGACCAGTGGGAAGTCAAAGAGCTAGAACCAGAGGGCGTGATCGTCAGCCATGCCCGCCGCGGAGAGCGGATTTTAACACTTGATCAAGCGCACAGTTTTGGAGTCTACACTAAAGAACGGTTGGCTTTAGCTGTTGGCGACACAGTGCGGCTCACCAAAAATCATCACCATGATGATCATCGGTTTATCAATAACGACGTTCTGAAGGTGGCAAGAATCGATGGCCATGAGCTCACTTTGTCCAACGGCAAGGTGATGGATACGAGAAAGCTGCTGCATCTGGACCAGGGTCATGTTGTGACCAGTCACTCGTCGCAGGGGCGTACCGTGGACCAAGTGCTTGTCAGCGTGCCGATTTCGACGTTTAACCTCGTTAACACGGCCCAATTTTATGTCTCGCTTTCGCGCGCTCGGGAAACAGCGCTGGCGTTTACCGAATCCGGGGCCGCATTGCGCGAGGCGGTCGCCGAAAATTTGAGCGAACGCCTTTCAGCCCTGGAACTGATTGGCGAAGTGAAACGTCCGAACAAAAGACCGCGCCCTGCAAAAGCCGAAAAGAAAGCGAAGCAGCTCGAACAAGCAAACCAAGCTCAGCAGGACAGGGCCTTACTGGCGAAGCTGTACAAGGCCGGGCGCTTGCGGCCAGCAAAAGATTTACCGATCAAGATTGAAACACTTCAGCGGTTGTTGGTCGTGCTGGACGAAAACGACCGCGTAATCTACGAACCAACCATTCTACGCCGGCTTGCGGCCTTAGCTCGAGAGGCCCAGACCGCGGAAAACCGATACAATGCGGCCCTGACTGACCAAGTGCGTAAGAAAGGCGCACAAATCACACGGCTTGAAGGCCTGATTGAGGCGCAACGAGCAAAGCTCGCGGCTACTCAGGCCTCGTCGGGCGACTCTGAGGAGATACATCAACGAATGGATCGGTTGTCGGCCCGGCTCGGCACAGTTCACCGCCTTCGCGATGGCCATGGTCTGTACGCCACAAAGGTGGAAGAGTTAGCGGAAGAGAAATTGCGTCGTAAGGAGACACAATTGGCAAAAGAGCGCGATGCGGCTCTAGCAACCAAGCGTCGTTCTCAAGCCGCCGCGCGGGCACCCACCATCAGCGCAGAACAAGTCGTGACCAGAGCTCAGGAGTAAAATTTCGACCGCTTCGCGGTCAGTGACTTTCGCACTTACGCGCGACGTGTTTTACAAACTCGGCTCTGGTTGCTGGTTTCATGCCGCACTACCGGCGGCGGCCCCTTTTTTTCCAATCAGGAGCAAGAACCTTTTGTGCAAACAGCATTCACCATCTCATCCAGCGAGTTACGTTCCGCTTGGGTGATAAGACGGATCTCAGGCAGGTCAATTTTTTCGGCAGGTTCCTTTGTCGCTATCGACTCCCCTACCCTTTTGGCCTGGCTCTTCCTTGAAGAATGCATGAGCAAATTTAGATCTAGTTGTTATTGGGGTCCACATGGAAAACGAGCGTGTTCATCGTTCTTGTTCCCAAGATTGCTGTGCTTCATTTTCAAGCGAAAGAGATCGCGTTAAGTCGCGGATCTTCGCTGATGCCTCCACCAGGAGTTGGAATTTGTCGAGCGTCTTAATTTCCTCCAGGTATCGGACTTCTCGATTCGTAAAATTCCGAGAGTCAAACCCGAGATTATCAGCAAGTTGTTTCACTTCTGTAGGGAAGCGGCTGAAAAGCCGTTCCATAATTTCATCTGGTGGAGCCAGTTTCGTTGCCCCGAATGAGGCCGCAAGGGTCGTGGACCCAACAACAATAACTCCCTGGTGCTGGAGCCACCCCGCGCAGGTTTGCGATGGTGGATCCATAAGTCACAACGTCATCCACGACAAGCACCCGGATTCCTGCTTCCGCTTTTCCATCAAACATGGGTTGGCCGAGGATGCGAGAAGCGGCGTCAGCTCCGGTATGGGAAACTTGGTTGCTTTGTTTGACCTCCCCAAGCACGGGGACTTGTAATTCTTGCGAGAGCAAAGCGGCATAGGAAATCGGGATCGAGTTACGTTTATTGGCTTCAAACTGCAATAGGGGCACAATCGCGTCGATTTTGAACTTCACCTTGCCCGGCTTCAGGAGATCAGAAACAACGCGAATACCCGATTCGGGATCTCCTGCTTTCGCATTTGCGTAATCCCGATGTGCCTTGAGCTTAGCAATCGTGGTTTGGACAACAACATCGGGAAAATCCTTCCAGGGGGCTCGATAAACGCGACTCATTAACCGGCGCTAATCTTGCCGCTTTGCGTTCTTGTTTACAACCCAGGCACAGCACTTTTGTACAAACAGCGTTTACCATTTCTGGGGTCACTCCTCCGTTTGTAAAAAATTGTACGCTTAGGCCAGAAATTACGAGGGGAATTGGTGTTATATCCGGGTCGACTGGACTGACGCTGGACAAGTCCTCGATCCGATCAAGGCTGTCCCGGAGGCCGCGCCACAGAATCTCAGGCGCTGTGGTTACTTCAGGCTCGGGGCTTAACGTACAATTTTTTACAAACGGAGGAGTGGCCCCAAATCAAATAAAGGTAACGAATGAAACAAACGCCACTAAAAGCGAATAGGAGCGAGGGGCTTCCCCGGCCGCGTCCGGGCCTCCTGGCCTACGGCATGCTTGTTTGGCTAGCTTGTCACCTGTTTGTTTTGGCGTACGAAGAGCCAACTCTGCGAAAGACCTTTGGAGCGGAGTACGTGGACTTTTGTGCAAATGTGGCACGGTGGATACCTCACCTGAGTCCATGGCGCGGAACCGCGGATGGACACTAATGGACGCGAATAAGTGGGCGCTTTTGGCCACAGCGGCGGACCCACATAGCAGATCAACATCTGCTCAGGTCAATTCGCATCCTACAAAGAACACACACATAACGACCCACTTTTATGGACACATTACGAAAAGAAGTTTTAGTCTCAAACCGGCACTGGCAGGCCGTGAATATCATCACGGTTCAGTCGGCCTTCTCGATGATGGCCTCGGACGCCGCTACCGGCATGGATTTTACCATGGAAGGTCACTTCCTTCCGGTACGGTGGCGCGATTGGATGAACTACCAGTCCGAGAAGAAGACGAGATCGTCGACACGCCCTCTCGCACCGTTCGAGTGCCCAAGGTCATCATAGCTATGAAGTTCGATGAGGTCGCACTCAGGCGGCCCAAGCTCAGTTTAAGAGCGCTCAGGGAGCGCTATGGAAATCGCTGTGCTACACCTTTGCGAGAACTGAAACCACGTGAGCGCTCGATGGAACACGTAGTTCCTCGGTCCCAGGGCGGCGCTACCGAGTCGGACAACGTTGTTCTGGGCGATAAGGCCATCAACAACCAGCGAGGCAATCAAAGCCTTAGAGAAGCGGGTTTGGTCCTCAAAATCAAACCTCACCGACCCAGGCCACAAACTGTCGAACACCAAGTAGTTCGCCGGCCGAAGATTCCCACAGTGGACCTTCTTTCTCCACAGAGGGAAACAAGGGATATAGAAAAAGGCGGATCAACCTCGATCCGCCTTTTTTCATAACCGTTGGATCCAGAACCGGCTCTGCTTTCTCCGATCCCCAGTAGGGTGGAATCGCGAGAAGCATGTTGGTTCTATGCTTATGATCCGCTAATGCTATTGACGCACTGACGTCTCACCGATCCACCAAAATCCTTTTCTCAGCATTCCACCCAGATGTCACCGGAGAAGGGCCTCCTATCCTCTAGGATCGAAGCGTCTTCTTCGTTTTCTTAAGCGGTGATGATACTTTCGTAGCCACCGGCGCGGATCGAGCGGATCCGCGCCTTCGGTCACAAAATCGGAGGCCACGCTAATACCAAAGACAAAAAGTGCTTTGATGAATTGCCTCTGGGTTTGTACTCGACACCAAAGGCGATTCCATTAGCGTTTCCGGATTAGGCTCTAATGAAGGGTGACTTTTTTTCTAGCTATAAACCACCCCAGATAATTTCTTTTTCCCCTTTTCCTTCTTATAATAGTGTCTAGCGCGACGGTCACAAAGGCGGAGCCAAAAGCCACAATCACGGAGCCAAAAGCCCCCTTTTTGTCACACAAACGGAGTGACAGTCACACACACGGAGTTTCGGAGCATTTTCGAACCCGAAGTAGGGCGATCAAGTACGATCAGCGCGTCGGTCACACAAACGGAGCCGAAACTCCCTAATACTACTCCAACAGTCCGCAACTACGCGTCCCGCTCCGATCAAAAACCCCTCGCGGACTCCAACCTTGTGACCGATGGCCGGTGGAAAATAAACTCTCCCTACGCTACTCTCGCTCGCACTTACGGATCGAAGTCGCACCTCAAAGCAGGCTCCTATAGGGCGAGCCACTCCGTTCTTGTGACCGTAAACCCAATGGGCCGGAGATTCTTCCCGAGGAAGTCACTCCGTTCTTGTGACCGTCGTACAAAAGGATCACGAGACCAGGCAGGCGCACCCAAGGCCATAGCCCGCTGTGCGACATTGCATCATTCCCCCATTGACTTAATTCGGGATCCCCAAGCTCCGTTTTTGTGACCGATCCCCAATTTGCCTTGAATCTACTCCTCCGAAACCCCACTCCGTATTCGTGACCGTTCCGGCAAAGGAAAACGAATGCCGGCACGCCACCGAATAGCTCCCTGGAGAGCACGTGCAACAGATTTGAAAATGTACTGGCGCCTTCAAATACGCTCCGTTCTTGTGACCACCGACGGCACCTTATTTAAACACAGACACCCCTAAGCGCATGGCGCGGTCCTCCATAAAAACGGTCCTTTCCCTGGGGGAACAGACTCCGTTGTTGTGACCGATCTTCAAAACGAACCTGTGGCCACAACTTCGGGGCGAGAAAATCTCTCCCCCTGAAAAAACCAATTCTTCATCCAAACGCTCCGTTCTTGTGACCTAACGCGCCAGAGATACTTGGCTTCGCCCTCGGATTCTCACTCCGTTCTTGTGACCATTCTCCCGCGATAAGGACTAAAAGCCACGACCTTTACGCTTCGAGCCGCCAACCAACTCCGTTTCTGTAACTCCAATAAAAACGGATCTCCCCAACCTTACGGTCACACCCTCGGAGCACAAAAGTTCTTCCCCAGCGAAGAATGAGTTCAGAGCTGACTCCGTTCTTGTGGCCGAAGGGCAAAAATTAGTCCCACTTGCCTCGGCTATCGGCTCCGTTGTTGTGACCGTTCCCCGCCAAAAACTAAAAACCCGATCCGGAACCTGGCGACGAACAACTGTCCAAGCCGAGCCTAGCATTCAAATCGAGAGCCTTAGACTCCGGATGTATCGACCCTCAGTAGCAATAATGATCGTTTCTCCGAGGGGAAGAAGCTCCGTCCGTGTGACCGTTCGAACCGAAACCAATCGCAAAAAGCGGGCCGATAAGTCGATTTGATCTCCCTGATCGGCTCCTATTGTGTGACCGATGGCTCTGTCGAATTGATGGTCACCGTACCAGGTATGGAACGGTCACACGATGGGAGTGTGAATTAGTCTGGAGAACCGGACGGGGATTCATATATGTGCTCATTCCCAATGGCCAAAAAGCGGTGCTCACAACTTATCCACAGCAGAAAACCCTCGCAAAAAGGGAATGAATTACATTTTATTAAAAGGTAATCGTGGAATTATGACTGCGATGTGGTTGCCATCGGTCACACAAACGGAGTCCATTTCGCAGAGAGACCTGTTACAGATCTTGAAACCACGGTCACACAAACGGAGCGTAAAATAAACACTTGCGATTATTTTCGGAAAAATTTCCTATAATAACGCATGCGGGGCAGGCCCAAAAAAGAGATTGCTGTAATCCATAACGCTCTCGCAAGAGCAAAGAACGATCTCCCACCTCTCGGAATGCGAATCATGGTGTTACTTGCAACACGCGTACAACACGATCAGGACCTATTGAAGCACAAACTACGCGTTAAGGAATACAAAGAGCATTTAGGTATTACCGGCGGTTCCGCGTACCACACCTTGGAACGCACTGCCGATCAAATGCTGCGCTCACTAGTTGAGGTCCAAGACTACATTGAAGGTTCACGAACTAAATTTCAGATTCTCTCTAGGGCCAAGTACTACGATCAAGAAGGCGCAATCGAACTTCAATTCCACGAAGATATGCGCCCGTTTCTCGTCGGTCTAAAGGAGCACTTCACCAAAGTACCAGCTGACGTCTTTTGCAGACTACGCAGTGGGTACGCCATGCAAATGTACCTGCGTGTGCGGTCTTGGAATCCTAATGATCGCCGCAATCAATATCCAAACTGGCGCTGGGATATTGAAGACGTTCGATGGGCCTTCGGCCTCAGCGATAACGAATACAAAGAACCCAAGCACATAACTTCGGCTGTCCTCAAACGTGCTATGCGCGAGCTGAACGAAAGGGCCGACGTAACCTTTCGTTACGATCCAATCAAAGCCGGGCGCAAGATCCAAGGATGGTTCTTCCGCGCCATCCCAAATACTCCGACCATAACGCTTCCAGCCGGTGCGGCCGCCTCCAAACGCCGACAAGAACTCCGCGAAGAAGAAGAACTAACCAAGGCATCTCGGACTGGACACATCGAATGGGCCAGAGAGCGATGGAAAAACGCTACGGAAGAAGACCGCGAGCGTTGGATGCAGTCGATCCCCGAACTGTTTCAAAGGGTAGATCCAGAGGCGCCTGGAGTAGCATTCCTTGCTACCCTAGCGGACATAATCCTCAAAGAAGAAGCGCCCCAGCTCCCCGGAATCAGCTAGGCCCCCAACTCCACTCTAGGTACTTACACTCCGTTGGTACCTACCGATCTGTACTCTCTCGATTTCGTCGATCGTTAGCCGATCTCTCGATCGATCATAACGCTTAGTTGTGACGATATTCTTATGCCCTGCAATCCGCTGCGCCATCTCCAAAGTAGCGCCAGGCTGATTCATATATTCGGTTATCGACGTCGCTCGAAAACTGTGACAACCAACATCTTTCAAAATTTCGCACTGCTTAGCTCGTTTACGTACCAGCTTAAACACGCTGCGCCGATCGAGCGGCGATTGAAGAATCGTCTTATGATCCTTCCCCAAGGATAAAAATATTGGCGACTCAGGCTTGTCCGCAATGCCGGCTACAGCAAGCCAATTGTCCAACAGCTCCACCAACTGGCTATGCGCCGGCACCTCAATCACCTTACCTCGTTTCTCTTTTAAACGGAGCCAGCGATGCTTTACACGTATTTCACGGCCGTCAACGTGACGGACCAACTCTCGAAAATACCAGTCCTCGACCCGCAAGGACAGCAGTGCTGAAACCCGGCACCACGAATAAAGCAGAACCGAGAAAAGAGCCTTATCCCGGATTCCTTGTAACGAGTCGGTCCTGATCGAACCGAGAAACTTCGCAATCTCACCACTATCGAAAATCGGCGTCGGCGACGAGTCCTCCTCAAACCGTTCAAGTCTAACTTCCTTGGCCGGATTTTCCTTAACGAGTCCCTTGACCAAGAGTTTAGCAAAAAGCTTCCGGAGAGCAGAGAGATGCTGCCGCTTTGTGGATTTCGAGCCGGGATGGACCTTGATCCACGCCGAAACATGCAAGGTTCTGACGTTAACCAAACGCAGCCGGTGAGTATAACAATAATCTAAAAACAGCTTCCAGACGTGTTTATAAGCCTGCCGCGTGTGCGGGCTGCGGGTATCTGCCTCCAAGGTTTCCTCGAGAACTTCCACTGCCCTTGCCCCGCGGTCACCCTGACACTCCAGAACCACCAAATCACGCTCGCTGATCCACGCAAGAACTCGGGACCCTCGATCAAGTAGAACCTCTAGTTCAACCGAATCAGAAACGACACTATCCATCACCGCGGGTTTTTAGAATCAGCGCTTTCTTTCAAGCCGGGTTCTACCGAACACCCAGCCTAGCGCGCAGGCGGGCTCGTACCCTGCGCTTTGGCCGCACCAAACCCTTTGCCGCCGGCAAGAACCGCGTCACAATAGCCTCAACAACATCAACTCGATAAAGCCCAAATCGGTGCTCCAAATGCCGAAACGCATTCTCCAACTCTTCGTCCTGCCGGTACGGAAGAGCGAAATCTTTTACCGTCGTCTCATCGCCTTCGGGCAACATCCACTTTGGCACTGCGTCATACGGGGCTTTCGGCAAGTGCTTATGCAGCAAAAAAGTGAGGATCTCGACTTTATCCAATCGCTCTGCAAACGCGAACTCTGAGACCGCAGAGAAAACATCACTGGTTACGCCCACGTGCAAACGAATCCGTTGACCTCGCGGCGTTTCTTCGACTCCCGCAGCTGCCGTGCCAGCTCTTTATAAGTCCTTTCGCGTTCGTCAGAAGCCTGAGCGCCAAAAATGCCCTCCTCGGAACGAGGTATCTCTAATCCAGGTTCACCGCTAGTGAGTGACTCTAACACGGGAGGGTACGTCTGCCGTGTTTGAACCGGAGCCGGCTCAGAAAGCCCGACTTTCACACTTGGCTCCTCGCCTGTGACCTTCCTATCCTTCTCTCCCCCAGGCGTCACGGCCGCCGACGCTGGGGCCATCTCATCCTCAGTTAAGGCAGGCTGCAATTTCTCCAAATTCTGTTCTATTATCCTCTTCTCTCCCGGGGGTACTGTCTCCTGGAAGAGAGCTCTCATTTTTTCGAACTCCTGCCGCTTCTGCTCCTCGCGTTGCTTCTTTGCTTCTTGCGGACTCAATTTTCGATCAGTCATTCTGGCAACACTTTTACCTTTCCAAATTACTCACCCCTGCCGGACCAAGCCCGCCGTCGCTTCTGCCGACATCCGAGTTTCCCACTCGGCCTTCAACGCCTTAACTGTTACCGCTCGATCATACGGACTCACCGATATCGGATCCAAAGACGGTGCCGGTAAAGAACCCCAATGGTGAGACAAAACGTGAACCAACCACGTCAGAGAAAGATCGACCCTTAAAAGAAAATCGTTGCTCAAATGACGCGGTTTGCCTCGGTACTCCACCACCGAATAAATCCATCGCGTATACATACTTTGGACAACTTTGTCCTCCGGGATCCGCAAATCCGAGCTGCGCATCGGTGGCACAAGAATCCCCTCCTCTGCCAAGGTTCGCCACTGTTCAAGTAGATCATCCAACTGCTGATCAGCGACTTGGTTACGCATTTTGTTTAGCTTGCAAGGCAAAATAGCAACGATCGGTCGAGGCCTAGGCAGACTGCGCAGAAATTCTATCCCTGCGATGTAATTGCCAAACTGCTGGGCATTAGGCGTCACAGGCATGATCATCATATGACAATTACGCCAAGCCCAATCAGTCGTCTTAAACTGAATGTACTGCGCCGTGTCCAAGATAATGAAGTCGCGATCAGAAAGCGGCTCTAAGTTCAGACCCGATCGGAGCACTCCATTAGCTATTGGCGGAAAGGTGACCACATCGAATCGAGGCCAGTAACCAGACCGTTTAATGCGCTCCCAGTCACTATAAAGGTCACTCGTTTGGTTCAAATCAACCGCCGTCACTCGGTAACCCATACACCCAAGACGGCTAGCAAGATTTAAAGCCGTCCACGTCTTACAATCGCCCCCCTTCATCACTCCCGCAGTGATAACACAAGGGCGCGGAAACCCACCGTCAGGACTTGCTTCGCTCACCATCGCACCTGCTTACGCAGAACCAATGACTGTGTCAACCTTAAAACCAAGCTATGCCGCAGGTCCACAACAGTTAACGTTGCCAAACAGAGGACCATATTCAGAAACTCAGAAGCGTGGGTCCTGTGCCAGAAGTACTGGTTGCCACATACGGCCTTGCATGCGCCAGTCAGTGGTACTACCTTATAATGCTTCGGTACGCTCGCCGTGCCACTCTCCGGGCGAAATCGTGGCGCGCGCGCCTTCGCTTGGGTGCATGGAACAGACTGCCCTAAAGAAGGAGGGACGGAACGACGGAACAAAGGAACACGCCTCATTGACGACTTGGAGCCTAGGCGCTTAGGCGAGCACGCAAAGAGAGCAACGGGCGTCGAAAATGCTTGCAAGTTATTGCCTTCCAAGCCTTCAATAGCGAAGCTAATGGACCCACTTGCCAAGTTCGAGCGAGCGTTAGAAGGTCTCAAGCTGGAGACCCGTAAGAAGTATTTGCGAGCGGCTATAAAGGCTATCGGAGCGATAGGGAACGGGAGTGGCACGAACGAGAGTGTATCGGAACTAGCCCAAAAACTCCAACACCAATCGCTGATCCTAGAACCCTCTAAACGTGGTAGGATCTCTCCATTTCTCCGCTTTCTACGGGATCTACAATCACCAACCGCCGCATCAAACCGGCCGACGGAGATT
>WNFT01004752.1_pt1 | contig 11860 bp, 13 predicted proteins | sample 5400191 | NCBI WGS metagenome assembly WNFT01 (sample SAMN13153359, study PRJNA577476) | soil metagenome | isolation source: 80 cm saprolite under Madrone tree | place: USA:California | collected 2016-06-14
AGAGAAGAGTGACCCTCGTCAACGCCATACCCGACCCCCGTCTCGACCTTTTCCTCGAACGTGTTGTCGATGTTCCGCCCGAGCTTGTCTGGGCCGCATGGACCGTTCCGGAGCACGTCATGCAATGGTTCACGCCGGCGCCGTGGACGACGGTAGATTGCGAGATCGATCTTCGTCCCGGCGGCATCTTCCGCTTTGTGATGCGTTCACCCGAAGGACAGGAATTCCCGAACGTCGGCTGCTATCTCGAAATCATCGAGCATCAAAAGCTCGTTTGGACGGTTGTGCTCGCCCCTGGCTACCGCCCTGCGATCGAATCACCCCAGTCGCTGCCCTTCACAGCGATCATCGCCTTCGAGCCGCAAGGAAGCGGGACGAAGTATACCGCTCTTGCCATGCACCGAGACGAAGAAGGCCGTAAAAGACACGAGGAGATGGGCTTCCACGACGGATGGGGAAAAGCGCTCGATCAGCTCGTCGCCTATGTCCGGAAAATCTAAGCAAGAAAAGCCGACGCGCGATTCCGCTAGGGGGACGGAACGGCGCTGGCTCGGGTTGGAACGCCTGGCGCCGCCCACGATATGCTCTTCCGAATCCATGTCGTAGGCGCGGGAGGGCGGAGAAGCCGATGCGCACACACAGCTATTCCTCATATCTGGAAATCGACAAGCTGTTATCGGCGCAGCGATCGATGACCGATTCCGATGACGAGCTGTTGTTCATCGTCATCCACCAGGCGCACGAGCTGTGGTTTAAGCTCGCCATTCACGAGCTCGGCTGCGCGATCGACGCGCTGCACCGCGAGCGCCCGAGCAACAGCGAGTGCATCATCGCGTTCAAACGCCTGTCGCGGGTCAGCGAGATCCAGCGCGTCCTGATCGCCTCCTGGGATGTGCTGACGACCCTGACGCCGGACGAATTTCATGTGTTTCGCCTGACGGTCGGGCAGCACGGCGCCTCAGGGTTCCAGTCGATTCAGTATCGCGTCCTCGAATTCAAGTTAGGGCTCAAATACCGCACCGTCATCTTCGAAAAACCGGTGGAGGGCGGCTATCAGACCGTCGAATTCGATGTCTTCAGCAACGCGCATACCGACGAGGATCGCCAGGTATTGGAAAACGCGCTGAACCGACCGAGCATTTACGACGCGGTAATTCATTACATCTCGAAGCACCTGCCGATGTTCGGCATCCGCGAGGCTCTCGCCCCAGGATACGCGGAGCCGTATCGCAAGAAGCTGCCGGTCTTCAACGCCTGGCGGTACGTCTACCAGAACCGCGAGAACGAGCCCGAGCTCTACCAGCTCGGCGAAAAACTGGTCGATCTCGAGGACGCGTTCCGGCGGTGGCGCTTTGCTCATGTGGCGACGGTCTCACGGGTGATCGGCAACAGCACCGGAACCGGCGGCTCGACCGGCCTCAGATATCTGCGCCAAGCCGCCAACAAGCTGCTCGACGACCCGATGTATCCCGAGCTGTGGGATGTCCGGAACGCAATGTTCAGCCCCACCGAATTCGACCTGAAGGGTGCCGGATATTAATCCTTTGGCCGAACCCGGGCACTTACAGTGGGAGCCATGAGCCCCAATCCTATCTCGCTTGCCATTGTCGCGGTCCTCGCCGTCTTCGGCATTCTGTTGATCGTCCTCGCCCGCCTCGTCGTCCCTGGGGCGGTGCTGATCGTCTTGGCGGTCACGGTGCTCGCGGCGCTCAGGATGGCGCAACAATGGGAACAGGCTGTCGTCCTGCGGGCCGGCAAATTCCTCGCGGTCAAGGGGCCCGGACTGTTCTGGATTGTCCCGATCCTCGATAGTGTCACGGCACTGATCGACACCCGCCTGCGCACGACCCAGTTTGTCGCCGAGCAGACCCTGACCAAGGACACCGTACCGGTCGATGTCGATGCGATCATCTTCTGGATGGTCACCGATGTGCGGCGCGCCGCCCTCGAAGTCGCCAGCTACGGGGAGGCGATCTCCTGGGCGGCGCAGACCTCGCTGCGCGAGATGATCGGTGCCGCGGATCTTGCGATGCTGCTGTCAAACCGTAAAGCGATCGACGAGGAGCTGCGCCAGACGATCGACGGCAAGACGGCGGAGTGGGGGATCGTCGTCAAGTCGGTCGAGATTCGCGATGTGACGATTCCGTCGGCATTGCAGGATGCGATGAGCCGCGAGGCGCAGGCCGAGCGCGAGCGCCAGGCTCGGGTCATCCTGGGTGCGGCCGAGGCCGAGATCGCCCACAGCTTCGCCGAGGCGGCGCTGAGCTATGCCGACAACCCGGTGGCGTTGCACTTGCGCGGCATGAACATGCTCTACGAGAGCGTCAAAGAGCGCGGCAGCACGATCATCGTGCCGAGCAGTGCTGTCGACAGCATGAACCTCGGCGGCCTCGCCGGCATCACCGCGCTGGCGCGGGCCAGGGAGACCAGTCCTCCGGATGAACCGGGTCCGCAGACGGTTGAACAGCGCCAAGACCGTTCTCCCTCGCCCCGCCTTGCGGGAGAGGGCCGGGGTGAGGGGCTCTCTTCCGATTGAGCGCCGCCGCGCCTGCCAGCCGCGAGGTGCTGCCCCTCACCCGGGACCCGCGGTTAACCGCGGCTCCCGACCTCTCCCCCAAGCGGGGCGAGGCGATTGGCGGATGCCAACGCTCATAACTACGGCGATTGGGGCCCCATCAGCCGCGCGGCGAGCGCGGTCATCACCAAAGAGAGCCCGAAAAAGATCATATTGATCCCGACCAGAAGGCCGATCGCCCAGCTCGCCGAGCTCGGCCAGCCCTGCCAGATCAGATAGGCGAGCAACAGGTCGATGATGCCGCTGAACAGCACCCAGCCCCAGCTCGTGAGGTGATCGCGGTGTTGCACGGCGACCACGATCGCCGCGATGCCTTCGAGAATGAAAAATGCGACCAGCACCATCGTCAGGGTCAGCACCCCGGCAAGCGGGCGGGCGACCAATATCAAGCCGAGCAGAACCGCCAAGAGCGCGCTGAGCATCGACCAGCCGAAACCAGGCATCTGCCGCGCATGCCACACCGAGACGGCGCGAAAAATCCCGGCGATGAGAAACAGCCAGCCGATGAAGATCTCGACCGCCAAAGTGGCGATGTTGGGCATGGCAACCGCCAGCAACCCCAACACCATCAGCAGGATGCCCTGCGCCAGGACGAGCTTCCAATGCGCATGGATCGTCGCGGCGATCTGGCGCCGGATACCTTCGATATCGGGTTGGGTGGTCATGTCATGTCGCCGAAAATCCGGGACCGCCAGTGTCACCCCCGCGAGCGCGGGGGTCAATTGCCTCGCGGCGCCCGCGGCAAGCGTGGCGCGGTGGCGCCGTCGCCGGAAGTCGGAGGCTTTGGTCAACCATCAAATTGCCGGTTTCCCGTTGCATATTCTGTGTCCAGTCGGTGTTTGGAGTCGCCGCCCGATCACGCGTTCGCTCGTTATAGCAATGGCGGCGGCGCTTGCGCCCGCCCGCCGCGCCTATTACATGTAATATATGGCAAAGACTAATTCACAGACGGTCCGCAATCACCGCGCGCGATTGCGCGCCCGAGGACTGCGGCCGGTGCAGCTATGGCTGCCGGACAGCCGAACGCCGGCTTTTGCCGAGCAGGCCGCGCATGATATGCGTGTGTTGGCCGGGCTGCCGCCCGAGGACCAGGCATTGCTCGAAGCCTTCGAGCGTAGCACCGTCGAGGACCTCGCCAGCGAATGGAGATAAAACTCGGTGCCGTGGTCACCATCGCGCTACCCGGTGATTTCGGCAAACCGCGCCCGGCAGTGGTGCTGCGCTCTGATCGTTTCGCTGCGCATCAATTGGTCAGCCTGGCGCCGCTCACCACCGCTCGGCGGAATGCCCCCTTGCTGCGCGTCGACATCGCGCCATCGCGTGACAACGGCCTAGTCCACGCGTCGCAAGCCATGATCGACACTCTGCAATCGGTGCGCATCCGGCGGATCGGCGAGGTCATCGGACAACTCGCCGCGGCGGACGTCCTGCGCATCACCCGCGCGGTTGCGGTGTATCTCGGCTTTGGCGACTGACGCGCCGTCGGCAGGGCGGCAATTGCCATTCTACCGGAGGACGAGGATTCTCTGTTGATTCGCGGTATTTGCAAAGCCGCAATTCGTAAATGAAACCCGCGGCTGGGGCTCCGGTAGGATAGTGGGTCGGAGCGGGTCAGACCATGCGGCCGAGGAAGTCGAGGCAGCCTTGCAGGATGTAGGCGGCGGCGACGCGGTCGACGATTTGGGCGCGGCGCTTGCGGGTCATGTCATGGGCGATCATCTCGCGGGTGACGGCGGCGGTCGACAGCCGCTCGTCCCAGAAGGCGATCGGCAGGTCGCGAACCGCCAGCAGGTTGCGCGCGAACTGGCGGACCGATTGAGTGCGCGGCCCGTCGGCCCCGGCGAGGGTCAATGGCAGGCCGATCACCAGCCCACCGACGCCGTGGGTGTCGACCAAGGCGAAGAGGAGTGCGGTGTCGTCGCGAAAATGGCGGCGGCGGATGGTTTCGAATGGCGTGGCGATGACCCGTCGGGTGTCCGACAGCGCGAGCCCGATCGTCTTGGTGCCGACATCGAGACCGATCAGCCGCTTCCCCGCCGGCACCGCCTCGCGCAATTCCATAGGGTCGTCTAGGATCATGACCAATGATAACCCGGAGACAGTGAGATCATGGCGCTCGACAAGGCCGCCGTGGCGCATATCGCCACCCTGGCGCGGATTAGGCTGGCCGAGGCCGAGCTCGAACCGTTGGCGGGCGAGCTGTCGCAAATCCTCGATTGGGTCGAGCAGCTGAACGAGGTCGACACGACCGGTGTGCCGCCAATGGCGAGTGCGGCGGCGGCAAGGCTGCCGATGCGCGAGGATGAGGTGAGCGATGGCGGCCGGCGCGACGACATCCTCGGCAACGCCCCGAGGGCGCCACGCGGCTTTTTCGCCGTCCCGAAGGTTGTCGAGTGAGCGACGGCGCGCTGCTGTCGCTCAACCTCGCCGAGGCACGCGCCGGGCTCGCTCGCAAGGCGTTCTCGGCGCGTGAGCTCGCAGCCGCCTACAATGATGCAGTCGCCGAGGCCGAGCCGCTCAACGCCTATATCACGCCGACTCCTGAGCGCGCTCTGGCGATGGCCGATGACGCGGATCAGCGCCTGGCGCACGGCGAGGCCCTACCCCTCGACGGCATCCCGGTCGCGGTCAAGGACCTCTTTTGCACCAAGGACATCCTGACGACCGCAGGGTCGCACATCCTCGACGGATTTCATCCGCCCTATGAATCGACGGTGACCCAAAGACTGTGGCAGGCCGGTGCGGTGATGCTCGGCAAGACCAATCTCGACGAGTTCGCGATGGGCTCGTCGAGCACGACGAGCTGGTACGGCCCGGTCGAGAACCCGTGGCGCAGGCCGGGAGATAACCGGCCGCTGGTGCCCGGGGGCTCGTCGGGCGGCTCCGCCGCCGCCGTCGCGGCCCGCGCCGCACTCGCCGCCATCGGCACCGACACCGGCGGCTCGATCCGCCAGCCGGCGAGCTTTTGCGGCATCGTCGGGCTGAAGCCGACCTATGGCCGCTGCTCGCGTTGGGGGGTCGTCGCCTACGCTTCCTCACTCGACCATCCCGGACCGATGGGCCGCACGGTTCGCGACGTTGCGATCATGCTCGGCGCAATGGCCGGCCACGATCCGGGGGACTCGACTTCGGCGCCGGTGCCGATGCCGGATTTCGAAGCAGCTCTCACCGGCGACATCCGCGGTCTGCGCATCGGCATCCCAAAGGAATACCGAGTCGATGGGATGCCGGAGGAGATCGAGGCGTTGTGGCAGCAAGGCGTCGACTGGCTGCGGGCCGCGGGAGCAGAGGCCGTCGCGATCAGCCTGCCGGCCACGAAATATGCGTTGCCGACCTACTACATCATCGCACCGGCCGAGGCCTCCTCAAACCTCGCGCGCTATGACGGCGTACGCTTCGGCCTCCGGGTTGACGGCGACAGCCTCGACGAGATGTACGAACTGACCCGCGCGGCGGGCTTTGGCGCCGAGGTCCGCCGCCGGGTGCTGACCGGGACCTATGTGCTGTCGGCCGGCTATTACGACGCCTATTACTTGAAGGCGCAGCGGGTGCGCACCTTGATTGCGCGCGACTTCGCGACGGCGTTCGAGCGGGTCGACTGCATCCTGACCCCCACCACACCCTCGGCCGCCTTCGCGATCGGCGAGAAGACGGACGACCCGATTGCGATGTACTTGAACGACGTCTTCACCGTGCCGGCCAACCTCGCGGGTGTGCCGGCGATCTCGGTCCCGGCCGGGCTTTCGGGCGACGGGCTGCCGCTCGGCCTGCAGATCACCGGCCGCGCCTTCGACGAGGAAACCGTGCTGCGCGTTGCCGAGGTCTTGGAAAGCGCCGCGCAATTTCGACATCTGCCGAGCTTTGTGGCGGGAGGCCGACCATGATCGAGGGCCGCACCGGTCCGTGGGAGACGGTGATCGGGCTCGAGGTCCACGCCCAGGTGATCTCGAAGGCCAAGCTGTTTTCCGGCGCCGCGACCGAGTTCGGCGCCGAGCCCAACACCCAGGTCTCGCCGGTCGACGCCGCCTTCCCGGGGATGCTGCCGGTGATCAATCGGCACTGCGTCGAGCAAGCGGTCAAGACCGGGCTCGGCCTCGACGCCGAGATCAACCTGACGAGCGTCTTCGACCGCAAGAACTACTTCTACCCCGATTTGCCGGCCGGCTATCAGATCTCGCAATACCAGCAGCCCGTCGTCGGCCGTGGCCGGGTCACCCTGGACATGCCCGACGGCACGGTGCGCGAGATCGGCATCACCCGGCTGCATCTCGAGCAGGACGCCGGCAAGAGCCTGCACGACCAGCACCCGAGCCTGACCTATGTCGACCTCAACCGGGCCGGGGTCGGGCTGATGGAGATCGTCTCCGAACCCGATCTCAGAAGTGCGGAGGAGGCCGGGATCTATCTGCGCAAATTGCGCTCGATCCTGCGCTATCTCGGCACCTGCGACGGCAACATGGAGGAGGGCTCGCTGCGCTGCGACTGCAACGTCTCGGTGCGCCGCCCGGGCGCACCCTACGGCACGCGCTGCGAGATCAAGAACCTCAACTCGGTGCGCTATGTGATGCAGGCGATCGATTACGAGGCGCGCCGCCAGGTGGACACCCTCGAGGAGGGCGGCAGGGTCGAGCAGCAGACGCGTCTGTTCGACGCCGCGCGCGGCATCACCCGGCCGATGCGCTCGAAGGAGGAGGCGCACGACTACCGCTATTTCCCCGATCCCGACTTGCTGCCATTGGTCCTCGACGCGGAATGGGTGAAGCAACTGCGCGCCGGGCTGCCGGAGCTGCCGGACGCGAAGAAAGTGCGCTTCATGTCGGCCTATGGTCTCTCGGCAGATGATGCCGGCGTGCTGGTCGCGGAGCAGGAGACCGCTCTGTTCTTCGAGCGAGTTGCCGCAGGGCGCGACCCCAGGGCGGCCGCTAATTGGGTGATGGGAGATCTCTTCGGCGCGTTGAACCGGCTTGGGTTCGGCATCGAAGACTCGCCGGTTTCGGCCGACCAGCTCGGGGCATTGACCGACCTGATCGCCGACGGCACGATCTCCGGCCGGCTCGCCAAGGGGGTCTTTGCCGAAATGGTCGCCACCGGGGCCGATGCCGCGACGATCGTCGAGGCAAAAGGTCTGCGCCAGGTCACCGATTCGGGCGCGATCGAGGCCGTAATCGGGGCGGTCCTCGCGGCCCACGCCGACAAGGTCGCCGAATACCGCGCCGGCCGCGACAAGCTCTACGGCTTCTTTGTCGGCCAAGTGATGCGCGCGACCCAAGGCAAGGCCAACCCCGCCCTCGTCAACGAGTTGCTCCAAAAGAAGTTGGCGGGGTAGACGGCCGACGCTGTCGAATTCATTTTGCGGCAAATTGCAAAAGGGTCTTTGTATGATAACCTCGGTGGCATCGCTCTAGCGAGACGAGCAGCAGTAGGCCGGAGGCGCGTCATGGGCCGATGGACGCTCGACGATATTCCGTGGGACCGCTTCGACCGCAGCAAGCTCGATTCGGATGTCGTGCGGATCGTGAAGGCGGCGAGCCTCGTCGAATATAACGGCGGCGCCTACGCTCATCATCTGTGCCGGATCTTCCATGACGACCCGGACTTCCAGCAGAGCGCGCGGCGTTGGGGAGAGGAGGAGATCCAGCACGGGCGCGCTTTGGCGCGGTGGGCCAAGCTCGCCGACCCCGATTACGATTTCCCCGCCGCCTTCGACCGGTTTCAGGAGGGCTTTCGCATCGATTTCGATCGCGAAGTGTCGTGCCGCGGCTCGCGTTCGGGAGAGATGATTGCGCGCTGTATGGTCGAGGTCGGGACCAGCTCGTACTACTCGGCGCTGCGCGACGGGGTGCGGGAACCGGTGCTCATGGAGATCTGCCGCAACATCGCGGCCGACGAGATCCGTCACTACGGGCTCTTCTACAGGAACCTGACGCGCTGCCTCGAGCGCGAGCAAATCGGGATTTGGCGGCGGCTGCGGGTGGGTTTCGGGCGGATTGCCGAAGCCCAGGACGACGAACTCGCCTACGCTTATTTCGCGGCGAATGGGGATGCGGGCCCTTTCGATCGCCGTCATTACAGCCGCGCCTACGAGTGCCGGGCATTCGCCCTCTACCGCGAGGAGCATGTCAGACACATTGTCGCGATGGCCTTCAAAGCCGTCGGTTTGACGCCGCACGGCCGCCTCGCGCGAACCGCGACCCGCCTCGCGTGGTGGCTCATCCGATATCGGGCGACGCAGCCTGCGAGAGTGAGTGAGTAAATGTCTATTGATAAATTCACTATAATGTGATATTGTTAAAAAAATTGATTGTGCACAAGACTAATTGGTTAATGAGCCAAAAACACGGAAACAGCGGAAAACAGCGAATGGAAACAGCGCATAACAGCGGGACTGTGAGATCGGGAATCGAGGATTTCTGCGGCAAAGCCGAGATGGGCCGCTGATAATTTGGGAAAAAACAGCAAAAACAGCGGGCCCGCCGGGCCGAGCCGCCCAAGGCTACCCGAGAAGCTTGCGCTGCTCGGCTGCCTGCTCGCTCAACGAGCGCAACAAACGGGCTTCCGGGGTCGGCGCACAGTTGGTGTAGCCGGCACCGAGTTCCTTGAGCTGTGCGGCGTTGCGTGGAAAGGCGGCATGGTTCAATGGCAGCGCCAGCCGGGCCCCCGCACCCTTCTTGACCGCCTCGCGCACCCGGTCGATCGCGGCGACGAGCCGCGGGTGATCAGGCTGGCCGCTGACGCCGAGCGATCTCGACAGATCGGACGGCCCGACCGCCAAGAGGTCGACGCCCTCCACCGCGGCGATTTCGTCGATCCGCTCGACCGCTTCCATATCCTCGATCATGCAGGCCAAGAGGATCTCGCGGTTCGACTGCGCCATATGGTCGACGAGCGGGATCCTGCCGTAGTCGGCGGCGCGGCTGCCGGCCGCCATGCCGCGATCACCCAGCGGTGGATAGCGGACGGCCTTGACCGCGGCGCGCGCCGCTGCGGCGTCGCCGATATGGGGCACTTGGATGCCCTGCACGCCCATGTCCAAGAGCCTCAGAATAAAGGCGGGATCAAACCCGGGCGTGCGGACGATCGGGGTGATCCCGACACGCTCCGCGGCCATCACCGCGAGCTGCACGTCGTGCAAGTCGAAGCTCGTATGCTCCATGTCGATGAAGGCCGCATCAAAGCCCGCGAGGCCGATCAATTCGACAATCTGCGGATCGGCGATGCCACCGACATGAGTTCCCAAGGCGAGGCCGCCCCCGCTTAGGATGCGTTTGACCCGGTTCTCCTTCATGCTCCCTCCTGGCTCTTCGCGCCGTCGACGCTAGGCCGCCCGCGCCGAGGGCGAACGCCGCAGGCTGGCAATGATCATGTCGGTATCCATGACGTCGCCAAATGTATTGTAGAAGGCGGCAAGCGATGCGTCGTGCTCCTCCTGGCTCAGCGCAGCGTTGCCGTCACTGACCATGATCGTGCGGAAGTTCGTCATATTGGCGTCGCGCGCCGAGCTTTCGCAGCACACATTGGTGACGGTTCCGGTGATCAACACCGTATCGAAGCCGCGTGCCCGCAGCCGGTCGGGCAGCTCCGAGGTCCCCGGCATAAAGGCGCTGTAACGGTATTTCCTGACGATCTCGTCCTCCGGCCAGACATCGAGATCGGGCCACAGCTCGTGGCCGAGGGTGCCTTCGGAAAGTGCGGCGATGCGCTTGGCGCGATACTCGGGTGTCGGCAGCTCGTAGGCTACCGACCACTCGTTGAAGCACCGCTCGTCATGGGTCATCTTGATCCAGAACACGCCGCCGCCGGTCTCGCGCACCGCTGCCGCGAGCCGGTTGACCGCGGGCACGATGTCGCGCGCCGCCGGCACTGCCGCAAATCCGACCGCGTCGTTCATAAAGGCGTGCTGCAGGTCGATGACGACAAGCGCCGTCCGCGCCGGATCGAAATCGGCAAAGGAGTGTTCCGCGCCGCGGCGTTCGATCACGCGCTCTACGATCGTGTCAGGGATGGTTGCACCGTTCAGTCTCATCAGAATTCCCCCAATCGGATCAGGTCGGTGTCGGCGCCTGCCCATGGAGCAGCTCGGCGTCCCGCAAATCCGCCCACAGCGCCGTTGGAATAGGATAGCGTAGAAGGCGCAAATTGGCCTCGAATTCCGCAACGCTGCGCGGCCCCGGGATGATCGCCGCGACGGCCGGGTGGGCGAGCGGAAACTGCAATGCCGCCGCCGCCAGTGGCACTTGGTGACGGTCGCAAACTCCCCTGATCGCATCAACCCGAGCGACCACCTCCGGAGGAGCGGCCTTGTAGTTCCAGGTATCGCGTCCGGCGAGGATCCCGGAATTCAGCGGGCCGCCGACGACGATCGACACACCCGCGGAAAGGCATTTCGGCAAGAGATCATCGAGCGGGGCCTGCTCGAGCAAAGTATAGCGCCCGGCGAGCAGGAAAGCGTCCCAGTCACCCCATTCCAGCGCTTCCAGCAGCACCTCTCGCTCGTTGACGCCGATCCCGATCGCCCGCACGACACCGCTCCGGCGCAGCTCTTCGAGCGCGCGGTAGCCACTTTCGCGGAATGTGCGCATGATCTCGGAATGCGCCTTCGCGCCATGCTGCTTTGCGCCGATATCGTGCACGTAGAGAATATCGACCCGGGCCAAGCCGAGCCGCTGCAGACTGTCCTCGAACGACCGCATGATCGCGTCGTAGGAGTAGTCGAACACGGCATCGAACGGCATTGGAGGCTGGGGTGTTTCGCCCGCGGGCTCCTTGACTTGAGGGCGCAGCAGCCGCCCGACTTTTGTCGACAACACCCACTCGTCGCGCGGCATCGCGCGCAGCCCGTCGCCGACGCACCGCTCGGCCTGCCCGAAGCCATAATAGGGCGCGGTATCGACATAGCGCACACCGGCCGCCCAAGCCGTGCGCGCAATCGCTTCGGCCTCCTCGCGGGTCACCGGTATCCGGTGACCGCCCAGGGTCGCGCAGCCGAGGCCGAATACGCTTACTTCGAGCGAGGTTCGCCCGAGAGCGCGCTTCTCCAAATTCATCATCCCGCGATCTCCAGCCAGCCGGGGATTGATTATCCCGGACATTCGCGGTGTGAGTGTGATTAGTTATAGTTAACGAATCGATACTTGCTCGAGGAGCTACGATGATCTTGGTGTTTGGCTCGATCAACGCCGATCTGATCGTACCGGTTCCGCGGCTGCCGCGCCCGAGCGAGACCGTTCTGGGCGGCGACTACGCGATATCCCCAGGCGGAAAGGGTGCCAATCAGGCCTTGGCTGC
>WNFT01004753.1_pt1 | contig 11859 bp, 10 predicted proteins | sample 5400191 | NCBI WGS metagenome assembly WNFT01 (sample SAMN13153359, study PRJNA577476) | soil metagenome | isolation source: 80 cm saprolite under Madrone tree | place: USA:California | collected 2016-06-14
TCTTGCCGGCCTCGCGGTAACTCTCACGCAGCAGGATGGCCGGTGGCGAGCCTCGGTTGGGGATGACAGCCACATACATGCGCCGAGAGAATCACGATGGTCATAACGTGTCAATGGCAATCAACCTTATTACATGACTTCTCTTCCAACAAATATCGGGTCCTTCCAGCAGCTTGACTCAGAAAGTGGTCAAAGTTCGGCCTAAACCACCCCCTGGAACGGAAGCGAAGGGAGGGCTTTCGGGAAACCGCCGGCGCGGCCGCTGCTTCGCGACGAGGCGGCGAAGGCTATTCTACCAGAGGAGGAGATTTGGCTGCTGATTCGCTGTATTTGAGACAGCCGGCATTTGCGTATTAAACCATGAGTTGGATAAGATGGAAAATTGGACCCCGAGCGGGATCGCCGATCGCCGGGGTCGAATCAGCTCGCGAGCGGGTGCGGCCGCGGGTTCGAGCCGTCGGTGAAGCGCGAGAGGCGGAAGGGGGCCGGGTCGACCAAGGTCGGGTCACCGGCGACCATGTCCGCCGCGAGCTTGCCGGCCCCGGGACCGATGCCGAAGCCGTGGCCGGAAAACCCGGTCGCGATGAAGAATCCCGGCAGGGTCTCGACCGATGAGATTACCGGTATCGCATCGGGCATGACGTCGATCATGCCGCCCCAGCTTTCCGCGACGACCGCGTTGCGGAATACCGGGAAGGCCTCGGCGGTGGCGGCCCTTGCCCGATCGACAACGAACCGGTCGGGTTCGGGATCGAGCACCCGCACCGCCTCGAATGGCGAAGCCTCGTCCAGACCCCAGCGCCGGGGCTGCCGCCATTCCTCGATCCAGCGGTTGCCGACCCGGAACCGCAGCTTCTTCCAGTGCAACCGCACCGCCGGCAGGTAATCGAAAAACAGGCGGAAATGATCGGGGACGACGTCGATCGTGCGAACCCCGAGTGTGGCGACCGTGTAGCCGCCGTCCATCCGCTTGCGAAAGCCGAACAGGCCTCCCGAGGCGGAAATTTCCGGGCCACCTTCGAGCGGCTCGGTTCGCATCACGGTTGCCAGCACCTTGAGCTGCGGCAGCTCGATGCCGAGATTGCCGCAAAACAGCCGGCACCAGGCACCACCGGCAAGCACGACAGTATCGCAGGCGATACGGCCTTTCTCGGTCACCGCTGCCGACACCCGCCCGGCCTGGGTCTCGATCCCACGCACGGCGCATTGAGTAAGGATCGCGGCGCCGTGCCGACGCGCCGCTTTGGCGATCGCCGGGGCTGCCCGTTGCGGCTCGGCCTTGCCGTCGCTGGCGGTGTAGAGTGCGCCAGTCCAGGTGCCGGTCAGGCCGGGCATCAGCTCCGCCGCTTCACTCCGGCTGATGATGCGGGTATCGAGCTGATACCGGCGGGAATGCTCGAGCCAAGCTTCGAGCTGGCCGAGCTCGGCCTGGGTCTCGGCCAGATACATGATCCCGGCCTGGCGAAAGCCGGTCTCGGCTTCGACCAGCTCGTTCATACCCTGCCACAGCCGCAGGCTCTCGATGATCAGCGGGAGCTCGCGGGGATCGCGTCCCATCTTGCGACACCAGCCCCAGTTGCGGCTCGACTGCTCGCCGGCGATGTGCCCCTTTTCGCAGAGGGCGACACGGATGCCCTTCTGCGCGAGGAACAGAGCGGTGCTGGTGCCGATGATCCCGCCGCCGATTATCACAACATCGGCGCGCCCCGGCAGCACATCATCGGAGCGAACAGGATCGACGCGCGGCGCCATGGGCTCGTGCGGGGCTCAGTCGATGGTCGCGTGCACGAGGTTGGCCACCCGGTCGAGGCGTGCGGTATGCCACGGATCGGGCGACATGGAGTTGGTGATGTAAGTGAACGACACCCCGCTGGTCGGATCCGCCCAAGAATACGAGGTCCCGGCGCCGCCATGCCCGAAGGTTTCGGGCGCGCCGATCGTGCCGAGGCCGCGGATCTTCTCGCTCTCGCCGCGCACATGGGGCCCCAGCCCACGGTGCATCGGGATGCCGCCCATCGCGTCGTCGCCGCGCTCGCCGGTATGGCTGCGCGTGACATAGGCGATCAACCGAGGCGACAGCAGCCGCACATCACCGAGCCGGCCGCGGCCGAGCAGCATCTGATAGAACGCCGCCATCCCGCGGGCGGTGGCGTAGCCGCCGCCGCTCGGCATCCCGGCGGTCTTGAATTCCGCCGAATTGTCGCGCGGCTCCGCCGCGTAGGTATCGGCGCTGCGTTCCTGCTCGCTCGCCGGCACGCCGACATAGATATCATTGGCAAGGCCGAGCGGCGCCAGCACCTTGTCGCGAATAACGGCGCGATAGTCCTGGCCGGTAACCGCCTCGATCACCATTGCCTGCGTCAGGTGTGCGGCGCGCGGGTGGTACTGCAGCCGCGTCCCAGGGGTCCAGTCGAGCGAGAAGTCGCAGACCTCGGCGCGCATCCGCGCGTGGTCGGTCCAAGTCGCCTTCGTCACGTCGCCGCTCGGAAAGCCGCCCTGATGAGTCATGACCTGATGCAGGGTGATCTCGCTCTTGCCCCGCTGCGCGAACTCCGGCAGGTGGTCGGCGATGCGGTCCATGAAAGACAGCTTGCCCTCCTCGACCAACGTCCAGACCGCGGAGCTGGTCAACACCTTGGTCTGGCTGAACAAGAGGAACAGCGTCTCGTCCGTCGTCGGCGCGTTCCGGGGCTCGGTCTTGGCGTCGCCGTAGCTGCGGAAGAGAGCCAACTTGCCATTACGCGCCAGTGCGATTTGGGCGCCGGGGTAGCGTCCCTCCTCGATATGCTGGCGGATCAGCCGGTCGAGATGCTGCAGCGGCGCCGGGGCAAAGCCGAGGCTGATGGGATCGGCGGACGGCAAGGGGTAGTTGTCGGGCATGGCGCGCTCCTCCTCGGGTTCCGTTAGGGTTCCGAGAAGCGATGCTACATGACCTCTGCGGCTCATGGGAGAGGTGTGTGATCGGCACGAGCCATGTACTATCTTGTCCTATGCTGCAAAGAGCGCCGCCCAGGGAGGACTAGATGCCTGAAGCCGTCATCGTATCGACCGCCCGTACCCCAATCGGCCGCGCCTATCGCGGCGCCTTCAATGACACGCAGGGGCAGACGCTTGCCGGCCACGTTGTCGCCGAAGCCGTGCGCCGCGCCGGCATTGATCCGGCCGAGATCGAGGACGTCGTGCTCGGCGCGGCGCTCCAGCAGGGGTCCACCGGTTACAATGTGGCCCGTCAGGCGGCGATCCGCGCCGGATTGCCGGTCTCGGTCCCAGGGATGACGATCGATCGCCAATGCTCCTCCGGGTTGATGGCGATCGCCACCGCGGCGAAGGAGATCGTGCATGACGGCATGACGATCGCGGTGGGCGGCGGCCTCGAGTCGATCTCGCTGGTCCAGAACGAGAAGCGCAACCAATTCCGGGCGGAGGACCCTTGGCTGGTCGAGCAGCGGCCTGACCTCTACATGACGATGATCGAGACCGCCGAGATCGTCGCCGAGCGTTACCAGGTCACCCGCGAGGCGCAGGACGAATACGCGCTGCTCTCGCAGCAGCGCACCGCGGCAGCCCAGGCGGAGGGGCGTCTCGATCAGGAGATTGCTCCCATGCCCTCGGTGATGCGGGTCGATAGCCGTGAGACCGGTGAGACCTCGTATGTCTCCGTCACGCTCGACAGGGACGAGGGCAACCGACCCACGACGACGCTCGCGGGCCTGGCTGCTCTGAAGCCGGTATTCCGCGACGGGCAAACCGTCAAGGAAGGCCGGTTCATCACCGCGGGCAATGCCTCGCAGCTCTCCGACGGCGCATCTGCGTCAGTGCTGATGGACGCCAAGGAGGCCGAGCGCCGTGGGCTGCAGCCGCTCGGCGCCTATCGCGGGATCGCGGTTGCCGGCTGCGCCCCGGACGAGATGGGGATCGGCCCGGTCTTTGCGGTGCCGAAGCTGCTGCAGCAGCACGGGCTCAAGGTCGACGACATTGGCTTGTGGGAGCTCAACGAGGCGTTCGCTGTCCAGGCCCTCTATTGCCGCAAGCGGCTCGGCATCGATCCCGATCGTTACAATGTCGATGGCGGCGCGATCTCGATCGGTCACCCCTATGGGATGTCGGGCGCGCGCATGGTCGGCCATGCGTTGATCGAGGGCAAACGGCGCGGCGTGCGCTGGGTCGTCGTGACCATGTGCATCGGCGGCGGCATGGGCGCCGCCGGGCTCTTCGAGGTGCTTTGAGTCGGTAATAAGCGATCGGGCAACCCGGGAGTGAAGACGATCTCCCAAGGACAAATCAATATCGCGGCGAGTCTGTCACGGCACTGCCACGAAATATTGATTAATTTTTATTAACCACTTCCCGGAACATTCGCGGAAAATTCTTCCTTTGCCGGCATGCTTCTTGGCGCTATTCTTGCCGTTAAAGTCAGCAAGGGGGATCAATGAGGGGTTGCGTACGATTCATATTGATCGCGTCGGCGGTTGTCGAACCGGTCGCCGTGGCGCAGGCTGGGGACCGCGCGGCGCCGAGGGACCCGGTGGCCTTAACCAGCACTGCAAGAAATCCAGCTCAGCGAGCGGTCAAAGACGAGCGATCTAGCGCCAGGACGGCGCTTGATCGGGTGGCCTACGCCGTTGATGGCGCGGAATCCAGCCATGGCGAGGATCGCGGGATGTGGGGTCCCGAGCCGTCGGGGCCGCAAGGACCAATGCAGGTCACCGAAGCAGCGGCGGCAGACGTCGGCGGGGGGGATCGATTCGATCTGATCCAAAATCGCGCCATCGGACGAGACTACCTGGCGCTGTTGTTCCGCCGATACAAGAACTGGCCCGATGCAATTGCCGCGTACAATTGGGGCATGGGCAACGTGGATGCCTGGGTCAAAGCCGGGCGACCGCCGGACAAGTTCCTGACCGGTGTGGCGGCCTATCTGCGGCGTGTGCTTCATGACAGCGGAATGTGCGACGGTCAGGCGCCGGTGGCGGTCCGGCGGCCCGCGTACCCCTCGGCCGAAGAAGCAGGGCACGACTTAGTCGCCTTCGCCGGCAACGCGTGCCCAGATCTTGATGCCCGGGGAGGATCGCCGTTTGAGACGGGCCGCCATTCTCTTGCGTACGGGCGCTTCCGTAGCAAGCTCGATAAGGCTTCCCAGTTGGCCGCGCAGCACCTGCCGTCGTCGCAACATCGCGATCCCAGCACGCGATTGCCATCGGGAACGCGGCGTGCAGTGGCGATGATATCGCCGGCTTCCGCTCCTTGATGCCTCCCCGTCCCGCTTACGATGAAGCGAGTTTATTAGAAAATCGTGCCTATCTCCCACGTCAATAAATTTGCAACGTAAAAGACATAAAACCCACCTATGTCACGTTCGAACATAGCTTCAGCTCGCCGGCCGTCGATTGCCGGGACTTACTTCGTCGCCAAGCCGGACCGATGCCGATGGCGTCGATCCGCGAGGAGATCCTGACCATGATGGAAATCCTGACAGTACAGGTGGTTGCTGCTATCGTGGGAATGAGCAGTACCGCCACAGCAGATTGGCTATATCATCGAGGAAAAATTGGAAAATTCTTACATTCCCTGTGGGTTTCTATTTTCAGCACGGCGATTTGTCTTCCCATCATCGCCTGGACTTTTATCGTGTTTCTCGGGAATGGGGTCGTCAGTTGGGTGTTGGTCGCAGCAGTTCTTGCTCTGATGTTTTTTTGGCAATACCATAACCTGTTGAAGATCCCGCCGGCGCAGCGCATCCGGCAGGAGTCAATTCCGATGACCTCATCAGGGAGATCCATCCCGCCACCGTCCAACATCAGGCGCTAAAGCTTCTTTTCCACCAGCCTGATCTCCAAAGCCGGAGAACCTCCGGGCGATCTTTCAGCCGGTCACTTCCGTGCGGCGGCGTGCTCTGCCTTTGAGAGCGTTAGCTTTTCGGGGTGAACAATGGTCTTGTTCGCCGCCATCCGGGCGGTGCCGAGACTGGGAAACTCTGTATCGACCCCGTCGCGCTTCAGGACATAGGCAGTCGTCATCGGTTTTCCGCTCTGCTGGTCGGCCACCGTTCGCTTCGTGATCGTCCAGTGAACGCGCCGGATCGCCCCGTCGGTCTCGTCGGGCACATCCTCGAAACCGCGGTCGACCACCGCCTCGAGCGCGTAGAGCCGCGGCTCCGGTCTCCGCTGCGGCACGTCTCGGCCGCCCCGCTCCCTCGGGCCTCGGCCTCCCTTCCGGCGCTCCTGCCGACCCGATGAGGCCCGCTCTCGATTGCCTGGTCTCGGGCTTGCCGATTCGTGCGGGCGACGCTCACCTTGTCCCGCTTGTCCAGGCATTCGCCTCTCGTCCCGATCGCGGGGGTCGCGCGAACCCCGACCGGGAAACTCGCGGTACCGGCCGATGCGGTTGCGCGGCGCGCCTCCGGGGCTGTTTTCGTCGGCAGATCGGCCGGCAGGCTGGTGTTCGCTGATCGGCGCTCCTGCTGCAGGACGTGGAAAGCGACGCCGCCGCCGGGCGCCAGGCTGGCCGGTGTGCGGCTCGATACTGGTCCCCGCATTCCGAGCGAACCCGCCGGTTGGCTCCGAACTCCGTTCGACCGAAGGCCCGTCATCGGCTTTCTCTCCCGAGGAGGCCGATGCCGGCGGGATCTTCGGGCGCCGCCGCCGGTGGCCGAGATGCGTGCGAACCTTGCCATTGCGCGAAGCGCTGACATCCGGTCCCCCCTCCCCGGCTGCTCGTGAGGCTTCGCGTGGAGCGGGATCCGGCCCGTCGGCCGGTGGGCCCTCCACCGCCTGGATTTCCCCGCCTGGCGCCGGCTCCGCCGTTCCCGTATCAGGCCTTGCTCCGCGGTGCCGGCGTCGACGGCGCCGGGAGGGGTCACCCTCGCTCCGGGGCCCAGCCGAAAGCTCCCCAGGCTGTGGTGCAACACCCGCCTCGCGAGGCGGCCGCCGGCGCCGGCGCCGGTGGGGCCGTCGGGGCGGATCGCCGCCCACCGCCGTCTCGGCCTGCGGATCGGCGTTCTCTTTCGCCTCCTCGTCCGCGTGTTCCGGGTGGGCTAAGGTCGCGGGCTCGCTCTCTCCGTCCGTGGCGGGCAGGACGGGCGACATAGGGCTGATCCTATCGCGCGGCGGATCGTTGGAAGAATGCGACATCGGGGCGTTTCCTCGCGGGGTTATGGGACCGGCGCCAGATCGCGGCAAGACGCTCGGCTCTTGGTCGCCCGCTCGGCCGATTTCACGGAATTAGGCCCATGCGTTCGAGCGCTGCGGGCAGGTCGGCGAAGTGATCGAGCAGCGCATCCGCAGCGAGTGTTTCCGGCGCAACCCGGGCGTAGCCGTAGCGCATCAGCACGAGCGGCACTCCAGCGGCGTGAGCTGCGGCGGCGTCGTTTTCGTTGTCGCCGATCATCGCAGTTGCGGTCACGCTGGCACCGAGGTCGCCGATCAGGCCGAGCAAGTGGCCGGGATCGGGCTTCTTGACCGAAAAGCGGTCGCCGCCGGCGATCCCGTCGAACAGCGGAAGAAAACCAAGCCCCTCGATCACGGCCATTGTCGCCCGCTGCGGCTTGTTGGTGCAGACTGCAGTGCGATAGCCACGCTGGCGAAGTGCGGCCAGGGTTTCTCGCACGTCAGGGTACGGGCGGCTGAGCCGTACGGCGTTGGCTTCGTAGATCTCCAGGAAGCGCGCAAGCGCCTCGCCTGCGCCGGCCGGATCGGCTCCGCTCGCCGCCAGCGCACATGCGACCAACGCCGGGGCGCCGTCGCCGACCATGCGTTTGACCTCGGACGGCGACAGCGGCGGGCGCCCGCGCTCGCGCAGCATCTCGTTCAACGCCGCTCGCAAATCTGGCACGCTGTCGACGAGCGTGCCGTCGAGGTCAAAGACAAGCAGTACGCGTTCCATCCCTGCAAACTCTTCGTTGTCGTGCTATACTTTGCAACAATCTTTGTGGTGTAGGTACGGCGGTGCCGCCGTACCTCTCTCGATTCTGTTCGAGCCAGCAATGAGCCAGTGCCGTTTTGCCGCCATCATCCTTGCCGCCGGCAGCGGCACGCGAATGAAATCGGCCATGCCGAAGGTGATGCATCCGATCGCCGGGCAGCCGATGATAGCGCATTTATTGGACGCCCTGCAGCCTTTGACACCCTCGGCAACCGTGGTCGTGATCGGACCGCGGATGGATGCTGTTGCCCGGGCTGTCGCCCCGGCGGAGTGCGTTGTCCAGGACCCGCCACTCGGCACCGGCGACGCTGTGCGGGCCGCACTCCGAGCACTTCGAGGCCGGCTCGCCCCCCAAGGCGAGATCCACGAGGCGCTCGTGCTGTTCGCGGATACGCCGCTGCTCCGCACCGAGACACTGTCGCGATTGTTGGCGGAGCGCCGAAGGGCGTCCGCCGCCATCCTCGTCTCGGGCATGCGGCCTGCCGATCCCGGCGCCTACGGCCGGTTCGTGCTCGGCCCCGATGGCGGCCTCGAGCGCATCGTCGAGGCCGCCGACGCCACCCCGGAAGAACGGGCGATCAGGCTCGTCAACGGCGGCATAATGGCGATCGACGCGCGTCATGCCATTGATCTTGTCGACGCGCTCGACAGCGACAACGCCAAAGGCGAATTCTACCTCTCCGACATCGTCCGCATCGGCCGGCGAAAGCGGCTCGACTGTCGCGCGATAGAGCTCCCGGCGGAGGAGCTGATCGGGATCAACACCAGGGCCGAACTCGCCGTGGCGGAGGCGCTGATGCAATCGCGGCTGCGCGGCGCGGCCATGGATTCGGGTGTCACCTTGGTAGCGCCGGAGACGGTCTTCTTCAGCGCCGATACACGGCTCGCCTCTGACGTCGTGGTCGAGCCGAACGTCATCTTTGGCCCGGGCGTCACGGTCGGGTGGGGAACGCGGATCCGGTCGTTCTCGCATCTCGAAGGTGCGGTGGTAGGGGCAAACGCGATCGTCGGGCCGTTTGCCCGGCTGCGGCCGGGTGCGATGCTCGAGGACGAGGTGCGCATCGGTAATTTCGTCGAGGTCAAGGCGGCACGGCTGCGCGCCGGCGTGAAGGCCAATCACCTCAGCTATATCGGCGACGCCGAGATCGGCGCGCGCAGCAACATCGGGGCCGGCACGATCACCTGCAATTATGACGGCTTTAACAAGTTCCGTACGACGATCGGCGAAGACGCGTTCATCGGCTCGAACACGGCGCTGGTCGCGCCGGTCTCTGTCGGGGCCGGCGCGATCGTCGCGGCCGGGAGCGTCATCACCGATGATGTCCCGGCGAACGCGTTGTCGATCGCCCGCGGGCAGCAGGTCGACAAGCACGGACGCGCCACCGAGATCCGGGAGCGGCTGCGAGGAAAAAAAGACTAATGTGCGGCATCATCGGCATCATCGCCAAGGATGCAGTGGCTGCCGGGCTTCTCGAAGGGCTTCGGCGCCTCGAATATCGCGGCTATGATTCGGCCGGGATCGCGACCCTCGTCAACGGCCGCATCGAATGCCGGCGCGCCGAGGGCAAGCTCGTCAATCTCGCCAGCCGTCTCGACCGCGAGCCGGTGCAGGGCCTGATCGGCATCGGCCATACCCGCTGGGCGACCCATGGCCTGCCGACCGAGACCAACGCCCACCCGATCGCCACCGACCGGGTCGCCGTCGTCCACAACGGCATCATCGAGAATTTCCAGGCATTGCGGCACGAGCTTACGGCATTCGGCTACACTTTCCGGACCGAGACGGACACCGAGGCGGTGGCGATCCTGGCGTCGCATTTCCTGGCGCAGGGTTACTCGCCGCAGGACGCGGTGGCCAAGACCTTGGCCCGGCTCGACGGCGCCTTCGCGCTGGCCTTTCTGTTCGCCGGCGAGCACGACCTTCTGATCGGAGCGCGTCGCGGCAGCCCACTCGCCATCGGCTATGGCGACGGCGAGATGTTCCTCGGCTCCGACGCCCTGGCGCTGGCGCCATTGACCCGGCGCATCACCTATCTCGAAGAAGGCGACTGGGCGGTCGTGACCTCGCGCAAAGTCCAGATCTTCGATGCCGCCAACACCGAGGTCTCCCGCCCGATCCGCAAGGCCGCCGCCTCGGGGGCCCTGATCGGCAAGGGCAACTACCGGCATTTCATGCTGAAGGAGATATTCGAGCAGCCGGCGGTCATCGGCGACACCTTGAACGCCCTGATCAATCCCGCGACCCGCACCGTCCATCTGCCCGAGCTGCCCTTTGCGCTGAGCGAGCTCGAGCGGGTGACGATGATCGCCTGCGGCACCGCATACCATGCGTGCATGGTCGCCAAATACTGGTTCGAGCGGATCGCCCGCATCTCGGTCGAGGTCGACATCGCCTCCGAATTCCGCTACCGCGCGCCGGCGATGCCGCAGGGCGGTGCCGCGATCTTTGTGTCGCAATCGGGCGAGACCGCCGACACGCTGGCGGCGTTGCGCTATGCCAAGGCGCAGGGCCAGAAGATCATTGCCGTCGTCAACCAGCCGGAAAGCTCGATCGCCCGCGAGGCCGAAATCATCCTGCCGACCCTGGCCGGTCCCGAGATCGGCGTCGCCTCGACCAAGGCGTTTACCACCCAGCTCGCCGTGCTCGCGTGCTTCACTGTGGCATTGGCGCGGGCGCGCGGCACGATCCCCCACACCCGGGAAGCCGAGCTCGTGGGTTTTCTGACCGAGATCCCGTCGCGCGCCAGCGAGGTGCTGAACCACGACGAGCGCATCCGCCAGATCGCGGCCGAGGTCGCCGAGGCGCGCGACGTGCTCTATCTCGGCCGCGGCAGCGCCTTCCCGCTGGCGCTCGAGGGTGCCTTGAAGCTGAAGGAGATCTCCTACATCCACGCCGAGGGCTATGCCGCGGGCGAGATGAAGCACGGGCCGATCGCGCTGATCGACGAGAGTGTGCCGGTCATCGTGCTGGCTCCCCATGACGATCTCTTCGAGAAGACCCTCGGCAATGTCGAGGAGGTCATGGCCCGCGGCGGCCGCGTCGTGATGATCTCGGACGCCGCCGGAGTGGCCCGTCTCGCCGGCCGGCTCGCCTTCGGGATCGCGGTGCCGAGCTGCGATCCGTTTGTCGCACCCTTGCTTTATGCGATCCCGATCCAGCTCCTCGCCTACCACGTCGCGGTCTTCAAAGGGACCGACGTCGACCAGCCGCGCAACTTGGCCAAGAGTGTGACGGTCGAGTGAGGCGTGCGCCAAGTTCCCTGCTGTCAGGGACATCTCAGGGAGAAAATCGAGGCCGCGGCAGGGCTCGTCGGCAACAAGCATTATCGATCAGATAGTTACGCCAGGGTTCCGCGTCGCCGTCAGGGACGCGGCAGGGGAAAACGCCGGCATGGCGCCGGCCGGCCGCAGGTACCGATCCTGAGCCCCAGGATGCGCTTCGATCTTGACGCAAAGATGGCGCTGTCGAGCTGCCCGCGAGGCGACGCTATCGAGCCTGCAAGCCTCCGAGGAAGCGGTCGAGGGCGGCGAGCACCACAGGTTCGACCAAGGTCGGCGCGTGCCCGATTCCGAGGACCGTCACCAGCTCGCCGCGCGGCAGCACGTCGACCATATGCCGCGCCTGGGCTTCGGAGAGCACGTCGCTCTCCTTCCCCCACACCACCCCAGGGTCGGGCAAGGCAGGGCCTGCAATGCCGGCCATAAGGGGGGCCGCGCCGGGGCACCGCGCTTGACCCGCTGCTCGATATAGGCCGGGTCCATCTTCCACCCCCACCTGCCGTCGGGTCGGCGCCGCAGCACGCCGAGCGCCAGCTCGCGCTGGTCCTCGGCGTTGCGGCTGGCAACGATCGGCGAAACCTCGCGCCGGTAGGCGAACTCGTCCGGCCGGCTGCCGACCATCTGAGTGATGCGCTGGGTGCCGGCCTCCGGCTCGGGCCC
>WNFT01004754.1_pt1 | contig 11859 bp, 13 predicted proteins | sample 5400191 | NCBI WGS metagenome assembly WNFT01 (sample SAMN13153359, study PRJNA577476) | soil metagenome | isolation source: 80 cm saprolite under Madrone tree | place: USA:California | collected 2016-06-14
GACCGTGTGGTATCGCCTGAAGACCCGGACAAATTCAAGAAAGCGGTCCACCTAAACGACATCCACCTTGAAAAAGGAATGCATTGCGTCGATTGTCATTTTCGCCAGGATTCGCATGGCAACGGCAACCTCTACAACGAGCCACGCGCGGCCATTGAGATCGGTTGCATCGATTGCCATGGCTCGATTCGTGAGCGCGCAACGTTGTTGACTTCTGGTCCCGCCGCTCCCGTCATGACTTCACAAGGTAAAGCGACCCTCGGGCGAAGTCTGCTTCGTGGCTTTACCGTGCGGGATCAAACCGGAGCAAAAGTGCCCGTCTTTCAACGCATCGCGCGCGACCGCACAAAGAAAGATGATCACGGCAAAGACATTCAATTGACAAATGGCGACCTCATCCAGAATTCGCTGGTCGTGCCGGGCCGCTGGTGGCGCATCGTGCAAACCGCCGACACGATTACGCCGGGCACGCGCGACTACAGCGAGAAATCGCGCTATGCAAAGACGATGCGGAAGGACAATCAAACCTGGGGCAGTCTTCCGAGTGACGACAAGCAGTTGGCTCATCGCGATAGTAATATGACTTGTTTCTCGTGTCATTCATCGTGGATGACGAGTTGTTTTGGCTGTCATCTGTCGATGCAGGCAAATCGGAAAATGCCCAATCGTCATAACGAAGGCGGCGACTCGCGAAACTTCACTCAATATAACTTCCAGGTTTTGCGCGACGATGTTTTTATGCTGGGCCGCGACGGCACCGTGACCGGCAATCGCATTGCTCCGGTGCGCTCATCTTCCGCAGTTCTCGTCAGTTCGCAGAATCAGAACCGCGAATGGATCTATTCGCAACAGCAAACAGTGTCGGCTGAAGGCTTCGCGGGACAAACATTCAACACGCACGTTCCGCACACGGTGCGCGCCCGGGAGACAAAGCAGTGCAGCGATTGTCATGTCTCAGATAAGAATGACAACAACGCCTGGCTGGCCCAGGTGTTGTTGCAAGGGACCAACTTCGTCAACTTCATGGGCCGGTACGTTTACCTTGCTGCGAGTGAAGAGCTCGAAGCGGTGGCCGCCACTGAACATACGGATCCGCAGGCGGTCTACGGCAGCACGCTGCAAAAGATTGCCTATCCGGATGACTACCGCAAATTTGTCGAAGGCGGCCGCGAGCTGAAAGAAAGCTACGAGCACAAAGCGAATCCGCGCGTCCTGCAGGTCCAGTTACGCGGCGAGTACGCCTACGTGGCCGCAGGTGAGGGCGGCCTTCGAGTTTACGATGTGGCCCAGATCGATCAGAAAGGATTTTCAGAGCGAATCACCACCGCTCCCGTCTCGAAATACGGACAGAAGTTCTACCTCAAGACAAAATATGCGACTGCTGTCGCCGCGCCTTCGACGCTGGCCGTTGACCCGGCACGCTGGCGACTGAAAGCGGATGGCACAATGATCGATCCCGGCAGGGCCGCGAAGCTTACCGGAAAGGATCGCGAGCAACTGGTCAATGAAGAGCAGCCAATTCACCCGCTGTATGCTTATCTCTATGTCGTTGATAAGTACGAAGGACTGATTCTGGTCAATGGAGCGACTTTGCTCGACGGCGATCCGCTGAATAACTATTTGCGGCGAGTCCTTGATTCAAACAAGTACGCGAATGCCTCCTTCAATCCAGGCGGCGCGCTCAGCGACGCCAACAACATCGTGATCGCCGGCACGCACGCCTATATCACGACCGATCATGGATTAGTGATCGTGAACCTCGACGATCCTCTCAATCCGAAGATTGTCCAGCAGATTGGCGAGCCGGCGCTAAAGCATCCGCGTTCGATCGCCATTCAGTTTCGCTATGGTTTCGTTGTCGATGACGAAGGTTTGAAGGTGATCGACGTGACGATCCCTGGGCAAGTGCACTTAGTTGAAGGCGCCCAATTGGCGCTGTCCGATGCCCGCGACGTTTATGTCGCTCGCACCTACGCATACGTGGCGAACGGCAAGCAGGGAATCGCGATCGTCGATGTCGAACAGCCCGAAAAGCCGCGTCTCGATCAAATGTTCAATGGCGATGGCAAACTTAATGATGTTCGTCAAGTGAAGATCGCCATGACCAACGCGAGCTTGTTTGCCTATGTCGCCGACGGCAAGAACGGGCTGCGCATCCTGCAACTAACCTCGCCGGAAACCATGCCGGAATACGCCGGCTTCAGTCCCCGCCCACAGCCCGTTTTAATCGCTACTCACAAAACGAAAGGCGAAGCGCTCGCGATTTCAAAACCGCTCGATCGCGATCGCGCCGTCGATGAAAGCGGCAATCAACTTTCTGTTTTCGGACGTCGCGGCGCAAGGCCTTTCAATCTTGAAGAGATGATGAGATTGCTGCGGACCAATGACGGCAACGGCCTTTTTTTCCAAGTTACTGATTTAGCCGGAAACACGCTTCCTCATTGACCCAAGCCTAAGCTGCGAGCTAATTTTCTGCCTGTGAAATATTAATTTTATTGGAGGTTTCACCGCGCCAACGAGCCGGATAGCGGCGGAATGTTTATGGCATGCCCGCACGCCTTTTTGTTTTCTTCCGAATTGAGCCGAAAAGCTCAGCATTTCGCTCAATTCGGAAGTAAGAGAATGAGAGGGTGTCTTTGGTCTATAGACATTTCGTGCCTACGGCACTTTTCTATGTCTTCTGCCAGGTGCGCGTGGGAAAGAACCAGTCAAACACTCTAAGCCCGCCAACTCCGAGCGGATTCCGGAAGATCCTGATTCGGCCCGGCGCCGTAACCATCGATCGAGATCGAGAAGTAGACGCGAAGTTTTGACATGAGATTCCCCTCTGATCCCCGCCGCTCGCTGGTGACCGACGAGACATGCTGCGCCACAAGGCGTGTCAGAACCGCGAGCGGTAGCGACCGGATCGAACACGAACCTTTGATCTTGCTCCGGTCGCTACCGCTCGCGGTTCTGACACCATCAGCGATTCACTTCGGCCGGCGCTGGCTAAAATTGACACTTGGCTTAAAAACTTGACTCATTCGCATCAAGCTTTATCCGCCAAGTAATCTAGACTTCTTATGAGATCTGGTCTCTTCACCAAGTTGATTAGCGACGCGCGGCCTGCACCTTCGTACCGTAGTCGAGCGATGCGTACCACTTGCCTCTGCCTTGCGGCGTCAAGTCCAACAAATTCCAAATCGGCGTCAACTCGTCGATGCCGCGCTCTTTGGTGTCGTCGGCCAGCCATGGATGACCACTGTAAAAATGACGCAGCGCGCCGTCACTGTCTCGCGTGAAGACCGAGATCGTCGAGTCCTGATTTCCCTCGCGATCTTCGCTGCCAAGATCGTACTTGAAAGTGCTCTCGCCGGCGCTCAGCAGACGCAGTCTGTTCCAGCCTCGTTCGCGAGCATACGTGCGCAACGTGGATGGATCCGCCGCGGCGACAATCGCCAGATCCATGTTTTGCGCGATGTGATGAGCGGCGCCATTGTAGCCATCGATCCAGGCAGTGCACATTGGGCAAGGATTGACCTGCTTCTTTCCAAACATGAAGTGATAAATCACCAGCGAACGATCCGGCGCGGTGAACAACTCGCTCAAACGCGCCTTTGTTACCGGCTCATCGCCATCGTCGAGAGACCTCGGACCTTCAAGAAACTCGTAGTCCTGAATCGTCGCGCCCTTTGGCAGTCCTCGCCGAAGTTCTGCGACTCTTTCACGCGTGTTTCGTAAATCAATTTCCGCCAGCCGCAACTCCTCGCGTTTCGAAAGATACTCCGCCGACTCGTTCGGCAAATTGGTTTGACGATACGTGCCATCGATCATTTCATGAACCATTTGCAAACACCTCCTCTGGAAATGTAGAACAGGCTGCCAGCCTGTTCTACATGATTGATCCCCTGGAAAACACAATCATCTCGCTTCCAAGCGATCGAGAGGGCGAATCGAAGGAAATTGAGATGGAAAAGCTGCCGAGGGGAACGAACCGACTATAACACGAAGGCTACCTGTCACTCCCGTCGGAAAAACAGCCGGGGGATCATCACCCCAAGGGATTCCCAGCCAGCTTTCGGGGGCGACATAACAGACAGTGATATAATGCTTGCCATGCGAAGCGAGTTAACCGAACAGGCGAAGAAGCTCAGCATTTCTGACCGAATCCTTTTGGTAGAAGAAATTTGGGACACCATCGCCGAAGAGAATCAGGCTTTTGAGTTAACGGATGCTCAGAAGCGAGAACTCGATCGACGGCTGCAGTCGGCCAGAAGTAACCCCGGGCAAGGCCGCGCTTGGGACGAGATAAAAGCTGAATTCATGAAGTCGCGCTAACGCACATGATCATTCGGTTCACTCCCGACGCCGACACCGAATTCGCCGAGGCCCGCCAATGGTACGCCCATCAGCGCGAAGATTTAGACATAGAATTCATGGAAAGTGTCGATGACGCACTGTCGCGAGTCGTTCGTAATCCGCACATGTATCCCATCGTCTACAGAACTCTCAGACGCGCGGTCGTTCGGCGGTTTCCGTTCGCTGTCTTTTATGAAGTTAAAGCGGATGAGATTCACGTGATAGCAGTTTTCCATTCGCGTCGCGATCCTGAGATTTGGAAGTCGCGAGTGGGATAGTACGGCTATTTGATTCCGCATCAGGCTGGAATCTGCAACGAGTCTAGTTTGTCATGTGAGATAGCTGCATGTGCGTAAGCCAAACAAGCGCGCAGATCATGCGGTTCCAGATCGGGGTAATCGGCAAGAATAGTTTCCTCCTTCTCGCCCTGAGCAAGCAGGCTCAAAATCATCTCGACTGAGATTCGCATCCCGCGAATGATCGGCTTGCCACCAAAGATTTCCGGGTTCGCTGTAATTCGTCCCAGCAGCTTTTCATCAATCATGCTACCTGATGATACTCCTGCCCACGGTCGGCTGACCACTGCTTTCTTGGCATTCAGTCTCCTCTCCCTCTGGGAGAGGTTGGGTGAGGGTGCGAAGCTTAGCCCGCCAACTCCGAGCGGATTCCGGAAGATCCTGATCCGGCCCCGCACCGTAACCATCGATTGAGATCGAGAAATGGACGCGAAGTTTGGATATAAGATTCCTTCTGAGCAGCTAGCGGTGGTGGAGGCCGCAAAAAGAGAGACGCTTGACGGAGCGTGGTTTGATTTAAGCAGCGGCAAACAGAAGTTGTAACCATTCGACAAAGGTTTGAGCTGTATTCGTCTGTGGTTGCAGCGCTTGTCGAGTAATCGCAAGCCCTAAGGGATTACCGGGCTCATCTTGCCACGCCAGAAAGGTGTGAACTATAGCCTTTGATCGATGATTAGGTATGAAAGTGGTAAGCCCGTCGCCGTTTGCCGTTGTTACAGCAGCTTCCGCAGCTGTTCGACCTCGAGCGTCAATCATTTCGAGACAAAAGTCCTCGAGCATTCCCGCGATCTGGTTATTGGGCATTAACCAAATCCCAAGTTTCGGTAATGTTCGATTCCCTTCGATAATGGTACCGTTAATTTCAGGCTGAGCTGGAAACACATAATCGTAGTGACTTAGCTTAGCGATGATACTTCTCCAACGAGCGTCAAGGTTTGTATCCGCGTCTAACAGCGCACCAATGACCTCGGGCGTATTGGGTTCCGAGATCAGTGCGTTTAGCCGCTTCAGTAACTGGTCAAACCCACCACATTCGAACAAACCGAACACTTCTGGCACGGCATATACATTACAAAGCGACATGACGACATGGCAATCATCCTTCCCCTCAACGAGGAGAATCCGGCTGGTCTCGGATTTACATGGATCGTCCGGCATGGACTATCAACGGACTTCGACATCTGTCTCTAAAGCATCCGAGAGCGTTTCGCTGGAGTATGAGGTAACCGTTATTTCACCATCCTTCTTGGCATTCAATCTAAAGAAGGCTCCCAATTCCCCGTGTTCTTTCCATGCTTGCTGGTAACCATCAACGCAGTCTCGGCTGTGCGTGGTTGCAAAGACCTGAACGTTTAGGTCATTTGCCAATCGAAACACTATATCCCAGACCTTAGGTTGTACTGACCAGTGCAATCCATTCTCGAATTCATCGACGAGGAGAATGCCGTTTTGAGCATTCACCAGCGCAACTATGATTTGAAATATTCGCGTCATTCCATCGCCGAGCGTTCGTAAAGAGAGTGGCTCGGATATCGAGCTTAGTTTTACTATTGGCGTCCTAGCAGAACGAGATCTACGCGGAGATGCTTCAACGAAAGCGATACCAGCAATCGCCGGATCAAGCAATCGCAAACCTTCTATTACTTCCTCATCCAGTCCAGTTAAATTGATTTGGTCCCAGAGACTCGCTATTCGATCTTCTGCGATATTCCTCGTGGGAAGAACTTCCAGCGAAAATTTCGAGGCGCTTCTTCCAAGCACCTCAGTTCTCCGTTGCACGCGCCCCTCGTCGTCAAAATCACGGTCTAATCTAAAAACTCGTCTCAACTTCCTATGCTCTTTTGCGACCAACACGATCTCCAATTCCGATAAGTCGGTTGGAACCTCATCGGTCGGAACAAGAACCCTTCGAATGATATCTTCGTCGCCTCTTTCTATACGATATGCCGCCGAGAAGATTTGTAGTTGATTTGATTTCGAGCCAATCGGGCCCAATACTATGCCGGGATCTCCTAACGATGGAATCTTGTGTCCATAAAACAAATGTCGAATAGGATTACTATCCATGGGAAGGTCTGCAGGTGTTGACTGTCCTTTCCAAGCTTCGTCGCGATTCGTAACCAAGTTAAAAAGTACGTTACCCGTGAACCCATTGCTAGCGTACAACTGCACCGCTTCCAACAACGCACTCTTGCCAGAATTGTTCTTGCCAACTATGAGGTTTATGCGAGCGAGCAACTCAATTTTTATTTCTCGGAAAAGCCTGAAATTTCTGACTTCAAATGATCTGAGCATCTTATCCATTTCGGACGCCTCCGGGGCTACTTGGAGACTTATACCCTATGGACACGCTAGTGTCCAAAGGTACTGACGTTCCAATCACCAGGTAAGAAGAGAATGGATGTCGGGCCTGCGATCTGAGTTCGTGAGTCCGCGAAGCGAATTATTCAGTAAGCAATCTAGGCAGATGAACGACCGACCCCATGAATTCGTATCGGCCCTCCGTTATAATTGGACATGAGCATGACGAAAGGAGCAGAAACCATGGGGAAATCTTCAACTGACACAAGCACCTATTGCCAAAGCTGAGATGCTCATCCGCAAGCCGGTGGCGGAAGTGTTCGAAGCCTTTGTCGACAGGGACATTACCCGCAGGTTTTGGTTCAGCGGGCGTCTGGAAACGGGCAAGCATACCGATAGAATCCGCAGATTACATAGACAAGAGTCAGCCACAAAAAAGCACAAGAGGCTCAAACTGAAGATCGCTTGGCTTACCGGAACTCTCACGCAGAGGCGCAAAGCCGCAAAGTACTCGCAAAGTCGGACACCGACTTTTCAATTGTCTAAGTGCTTTTCGCATACGGGTGAGAAAGCGGTTTTTTTAGCAAGTTTCTTGGACACATAAATCCCGTAGGGATGAAATGTTTATAGATACCCGTCTGCTTACGTTTACAGCTCCGGAGGAGCGCAATTGTATATCGCGCCTTTTACTTTCGCTCCTACGGAGCTTGGATTGGTTTGTGATCGCGATAGCTATATACATTCTGCTCCTCCGGAGCTAATGCTTTGAATCGGTGTAATCTGCGTAATCTGCGGATGGCTCTTTCGTCGCGCGCTACGCCCTCCCTCGTGGTTGGGCTACTGCCTCTTCTTTGCTGATCTTGATTTGACCGCGGCATTCGCCTTGGGCTTCTCGGCGTGATTTGTTTCCTTCTCAGGTCCGCCGGCTTCTTCTAATGACGCGGTGATGAGTTCGTCGCTGGGGCGCTGTCCGTCAAGGAACGCAAACACGTGGTAATTGGCGCCCCGTTCGCGAATTACTTCAATGCGGCCCTCGTCCTTGAGGCGCGCAAGTTCCGTCATCAGGAAGTTCTGTTCGGCGCCGCTCAGGTAGCGATAATCGATGTCGAACGCCAGACCAGTCGAGTGCGGCGGCGTATCAATCAGCACGGCATACCGGTTAACTCTGCGTAGGGCGCGCTGATATTGTTCCGGTCGAATCAGAGAGCTTACCGGTAACGGACGATCAAACTTATCGTGGTAACGCTTCGCTACTTCTTCAAGAATCTTCAATCCTTCGGGTCTTAGTGAGCTAAGCAGATAGATCTTCAGCGCCTGGCGGTCAGCTGAGTCGTCGAGGTTAAAAGAGCGTCCGCGGAAGTTCTTTGCAAGCGCCTGCAGCGACTCGTAATCGCGCCACAGTTTCGGCCGGCCTTCCGCCGAGCTGTAGGATTGCCCAGAAGATCGCCCGTAATATTTGTCGAGTTGCGCTTTGTCTTCATCGTTCGATTTCAACTCCTGCTGTCGCGCGTTGATTTCTTTTTGCAGCTCGTCCTGTTTCGTGACATCGCTCTTTTTGAGCACGCCCAACTGCTCCTGCAAACCTGAAATCTCCTTTTGTAAATTCGCGTGCGCAGTTTCCACCCGGGCGTAGGCATCGCGCAGTCCGGCTTCATCGTTAAGTTCGATGTTCTGATTGGCCACATAGCGGGTGAACACGCCGCCATCCACCCTGGCCCCGACGCCGAAAAGGATGTAGGTATCGGTAACCGCAGGCACCGAAATCATTTCGCCGCGCTCGATCATCGCCGCGAGATCCACAAAGTCCTGAACGGGTTGCACGTTGAATTTCTTGACCTCGGCAACCTGCGTAGCGAGAAACCAATGCCGATCCTCGTAATGGCGTAGCTCTGGTGGAATTTCAAGCGCGACGTTTCCGCTATTGCCTCGATCTTCCTTTACCTTTTCCAGGCTACGCGCCCATAGATCAGGATCGGCACTGCGGATACTGGCAGCATCGGAAAGGTCCGCGGATTGGTACACGTGACGTCTTGGGGCCGTGAAGCGAAGAAGTGCCCACACGCCCACACCGAACATTACGCTCAGTAAGATAAGGATTAAAAATTGCCGTGGTTCTCGAACCATGATCGCAAAAAGATGATGATACCAGTGGGGCCTCGCCAATTTCGGATCGATTATGCAAATTTGAGGCAAAGAGTGCGAGCGGAGAGATCCGCGTGACAAGAAGATTCGAGATCTGTCGGAAAAAAGCTTCTCCGTTTCTCCGTGCCTCCTTGGTGAATTTTTCTTAAATCTCAACACGGAGACACGGAGAACACGGAGTTCACACGGAGAATCATGAAAGCAAGAAGTTCACACTCTTAGCTGCATCGTATAAACTATAGGCGCTTATTCAATCGCATGTCATTCATGAGCAAAACGGCCGCGTTCACTGGTCTCGATGCTTTGCGCAATCTGATCTCAGATTCCATGGCTATAGACATGGGGTCTGAAGCAACCATCATCTTTGTGCGCGGGCGTGGCGTGGTGGTAGACGAGCCATCACTGGTTGCGGTTAGTACCAGCAGCGGTGAGGTGCTGGCGATTGGGCTGGAGGCGCAACAGATGTACGGTAGAGAGGCCCGCGATGTTACGGTGATTGCGCCATTGCTGGACGGAGTGGTCGCGGACTTTGAAAGAACCAAGGTAATGCTGGCGCATTTTGTGCGTAAGGCACGCAGCGGTATTTCCCATTTCAGCCGGCGCGCGATCATGAGTGTCCTGTCGGGTATCACTCAAGTTGAGCAGAGAGCGCTCCTCAATGCTGCCGAACAAGCCGGTATTGGCCGCGTGTGCATGATAGAAAATGGCTTAGCCGCTGCCCTGGGCGCAGGTGTCGAAATGGACGACACTCGCGCCTCCGCAGTCGTGGACATCGGTGGGTCGACCACGAGCGTGGCCATTGTCGCCAACGGCGCCATGGTTCACGCCCGGACCGAGCGAATCGGAAGCCGGTACATTAACGCTGCGATCATTGATCATGTGCGCCGGCACCGCGGACTCGTTATTGGCGAGCAAACCGCGGAGCGTCTTAAGCTGGAACTAGCTTCAGGAACTTTGCCGGACGACATCGCGCAACAGATCACGATTAAGGGCCGCGATATTTTGACTAGCGGCCCCGGCGCTCTCGAGATCACAGCCGGGGAAATCTATCCCGTCGCTCACGAAGTGGTTCGCAAGATAGTTGAAATCATCTCTATGACGCTCGCTGAGCTTCCTGCTGAAGTAGCCGGAGATATATTTGATCGCGGGATCATTCTTACGGGTGGCGGGGCTCAACTCAGCGGGTTAGACAATTATGTGCGAGACCAAACCCGGCTGCCGGTCCGGATCGCGGATGAACCCAGGCATGCAATTGTGCGCGGTCTTGAGCAGATGTTCGCAGAGCCGCTTTGGCTTCGCCGTGTGATGCGGTGCGGGCCTGACCAGTTCCTGAATTTCGAGCGAGATGCCTCTGCGCTTGAAACTTAAAGAAACGGTCCGAGATGCCCGGACATGGAGAGCGAATTGGAGGCGGCGATCGGAATCGAACCGATGAATAAAGGTTTTGCAGTCTTGGCGAAGCTTGTCGCGCAAGTTCAGCCTCGTTTCCTTGTGTCCATTTTTGTTAGGGCTGTCGACATTTCGAGTTTCCTTGTGATCGCCTAAATTCGGGTCTATGTCCACTGGTAGTGATACAAGAGTGATACAAGAAAAAGAGCCGCACGATTATCTAGTCTGATGATCATTATCCATCTTTAACTACTCTCGAATTCCACGTCGCTGCGTTCGAGTAAATATGACCGACGCCAATGTCACGGTCAAGGGATTTTAAGTCCGTTCGAATCGGCACTACGTCACTCTACTACGCGGGACCAAGTAGTATTTACCGACGTTGCGTCAAGCTATGAGCAGCGAACGATCCGAATCCGCCAAAGTTGGGGCCGCTGCCGTCGATTTTTGTGATGAAAATCCCCGAGTGGACAACCTTGAATAACGGGATAGTCGATCCCGCTTTCGCGGTGAGCCGGTTCTCATTCCAGCTGCGCGGCATTACGCGGATACCTCAAGAATCAACTCCAGCTCGACCGGCACGCCGAGCGGAAGGCTGGCTACGCCGTACACCAGCCGGGCCGGGTTTTTGTCTTTTCCGAAAACGTCCTGCAGCAACTCTGAAGCGCCGTCGGCGATTTTCGGCTGCTCCCGGACATCTCCCGAAGTAGCCACCAACACGCCGAGCCGGACGATCCGCGTAACTTCGTCGAGCGATCCCAAATGCTGTCGCGTGACAGCGAGGGCGTTGAGCGCTGCCAGGTAAGCGGCCTTGCGTCCCGTTTGCACGTCGAGCTCCGCGCCGATGCGCCCGATGAATTTCGCTTCGCGGCCTGTAGTGGGAAGCATTCCGGTGAGAAAGAGCAGGTTGCCCGTCTGCACCGCTTCCACGTAGATACCGAACGGCTCAGGCGGCGCTGGAAGCTTGATGCCTAGTTGTCTTAACCGCCGCTCGGCAGTGGCAAGACGAGAGGCATCCTGGCCTAAGATTCTGTCTTTCGTACTCGTATTCATTGACCTGGCTCCATGGGTCCGGCTTACATCACGTTGAGCGTAACGTCGATGTTGCCCCGTGTAGCATTGGAATATGCACATGTCTCGCCCTGCGTGGCGTCGACAATGGCCTGGGCAACTTCGCGCTCCAAGCCCGGCAGGCTGACGTTAAGCCGTGCCCGGAGGAAGTAAACGTCGCCAGAATTGCACAGGTCTATTTCGGCATCGATGGCTACGTCAGCCGGAAGTTTGACCTTCATCTTGTTGGCAACAATCCCCATCGCACTAATGAAACAGGCCGACCAACCAGCGGCAAACAACTGCTCCGGATTGGTACCAGTTCCTGGAACTCCGGGAG
>WNFT01004755.1_pt1 | contig 11858 bp, 12 predicted proteins | sample 5400191 | NCBI WGS metagenome assembly WNFT01 (sample SAMN13153359, study PRJNA577476) | soil metagenome | isolation source: 80 cm saprolite under Madrone tree | place: USA:California | collected 2016-06-14
ACACCTGGAAGCTAGAACATTGAATCTAGAATCTGGAATTTAGAAGCTAGATTCCGGATCGGTCCGATCGGCTATCTTCATCCCGCCCGTCTTACCTCGAGACTGCGGCGTGCCCTTGCCTTTGTTTCAATGCAAGAAAGGTTATTTGAAATTCGGCGAATTCTTTCGGATAATGGAGTTGGCGGTTCTTGACGCCACTTTGTTGTACCCTCCTACCCCCCGAAAGGTGAATGCCATGACTATCCCCCGTGATGGCCTAGCCGTCCTAGGCCCTGCATTAGCTTTCGCTCTTCTTATGAGCGATTACGTCTCCAATTCTCAGGCGCAAATTAAACCCGAAGCGTTCCACCGAACCATTGACGGTTCTCAAGTCGATGTTTACATGCTAAAAAACGCAAATGGACTTGAAGCCACGATCACCAACTACGGCGGAATCGTCGTTTCATTGATGGTGCCGGATAAGAATGGGAAACCCGGTGACGTGGTACTTGGGTACGACACGCTAAACGACTACATCGGCAGCACGCCTTACTTCGGCTGTTTGGTTGGCCGTTACGGCAACCGAATTGCCAAGGGCAGGTTCACGATCGACGGGGTCGTGTATCAGCTAGCGCAGAATAACCTCGGAAACGCTCTGCACGGCGGTCTCAAGGGGTTCGATAAGGTGGTCTGGCAAGCTGAAAAAGTCGACGGCAGCGACGGACCAGCCCTTAAGTTGACCTACACGAGCAAAGATGGGGAAGAAGATTATCCAGGCACGCTCCGCTGTACGGTTACCTACACTCTGACGAACAAAAACGAGTTGAAGATCGAGTACGCCGCGGAGACGGATAAGCCGACCTTTGTCAATCTTACCCACCACTCCTACTTCAACCTGAAAGATGGCGGAGCCAGCGACATCTTAGGGCACGAACTGGTGATCAAGGCCAGTAGGTTCACCCCCGTTGACAAGGGTCTGATTCCTACCGGGGAGCTGAGATCCGTTGCCGGCACTCCGTTCGATTTCAACAAACCGACTGCGATCGGAGTTCGGCTCGCGAGTGAGGATGAACAGATGCAGTTTGGAACAGGTTACGATCATAACTGGGTGCTCGATCGGCAGGGAAAAGACTTGGAGCTGGTCGCCTCTGTTTACGAGCCAACCTCGGGAAGATTCATGGAAGTCCTGACGACCGAACCGGGCCTGCAATTTTACTGCGGTAATTTTCTCAACGGGACGAACAAGGGTAAGGGTGGCACCGTTTACCAGCATCGGACCGGTCTCTGTCTGGAGACCCAGCACTTTCCAGATTCGCCTAACCACCCGGACTTTCCGTCAACGGAGCTAAAGCCGGGTGAAAAGTATACGCAGACAACTGTTTACCGTTTTTCGGCAAAGTAACTTCGCCCCAGTGCCTCTACCCAGCCGATTATTGCGCGTATCCGGTAGCAACGATGAAAACGTGCAGAGCTGATCGCCCGCTGATCTTCCAGGTTTGCCGTAATGGCCGGTATATCAGCGAGAAGGCCCACTACGCTCTGTGAGTGACTTCGCCCGCGCTTTCGGTATATAAGGCAGTTGGATTTTTATTGAATCCAAAAAAAATAACCCCCCTGAACCTGTATGAAAAGAATCGACCTCCCCCCAAGCGTCAGCAATGGCGGAGTCTCGCGCCGCGAAGCCCTTCGTCGGGCCGCTAGCGCCGGCGCCCTGATTTCGCTCTCCCCCTTAGCGGGGTTCGGCGTATCCACCGCGGAGGCAGCTGAGGAAGCCGTCGGTAAGTTTCCCAAGCATCCGCAGTGGAAGTTTGTGTTCGTCAATCACGTCACCACCAACCCCTTCTGGGTCCCGCTCCGATACGGCGCCGAGGACGCGTGTGCGCTTCTGGGCACCACCTTTCAATGGACCGGCTCAGAAAAGTCTATCGCCACTGAGATGGTCAACGCCTTTAACACGGCCGTGTCGGCTAAGGCCGACGGCATCGCCATCTCCCTGGTTGACCCGAGTGCGTTCAACGATCCGGTCGAAAAGGCGTTGGCGGAAGGTATCCCGGTCGTGTCGTATAATGCCGACGCCAAAGGGAATAAACGGCTGTGTTACATTGGCCAGGACCTGTTTCTGTCTGGCAAGGGCTTAGGTCAGAGGATCGTTGAGGCGGTCGGGGAAGGTGAAGTCGCCGGGTTTATTGCTACCCCCGGCCAACTCAATATCCAACCGCGCATGGATGGCGCCAGGGAAGCGATCAAGGAGTCGAGGAAGAATATCAAGCTCGACGAGATCGCCACCGGGCCAACCGTTAACGAAGAGCTGTCGCGGATTCAGGCGTATTATACGGGGCATCCAGACATCAAGGGCATGTTCGCCGTGGATGCAGGCAGCACGGAAGGAGTAGGGAAAACGATGGCCGCGAATAAACTGCATGAAAAGGGAATTCACGCCGGGGGCTTCGATCTGCTGCCAACGACACTCGACGCCATCTCGAAGGGCGACCTCGATTTCACGATCGACCAACAACCTTATCTCCAGGGCTTTTATACCATCATGGTCCTGTTCGTTTACAAGATCTCCGGCGGTCTGTCGGGGCTCTCGGACATCAACACAGGCCTGAAGTTCGTCACGAAAGCGAGTGTTGACCCTTACCTGAGCACCCAAAGCCGTTTCGAGGGAAGTTCCAGCGAACAAAAGGTGCTTACCCGCTCTGGGCCTATATCATAAAGATCATGCCTGGAGACAAAGTCGAGTCTTTGCCGCCACGGCAGGAACCAGCTCGACGCGTCGAGCGCCATAGCTTTGCGCGTCGCGTCGGGCTTTTCCTCCTCCACTCGCGAGAGGCGAGCATCGCGATTGCCGCCATCGTGCTGATCATTTACTTCCAGAGTACCGCGGCGGTATTCCTTTCACCAAGCAATATAGCCAACCTGGCAGAATACGCGGCTACGACCGCGATCATCGCGGCTGGCGAGGTGATGGTGATAATTTGCGCCGAAGTGGACTTGTCCGCCGGTATGGTCTATGCATTAGCGCCGTTCGTGATGTACTTTGCGCACCAGGCGGGCGTCCCCTTTGTCCCCTCGATTCTGTTAGCGCTGATCGCGGCGGCTATCGTTGGTCTAATCAATGGGTTTATCACCGTGGTCCTGCAGATTCCATCGTTCATCACCACTCTCGGCACGCTGTTTGTGATCAACGGGTTTACGCTAACTATTTCAAATGGGTATCCCGTTCAGCCTAGAGGCACGCCGCTCGTCACCAACATATTCGGTGGCAACCCGATCTCCCAGATCTCATGGGCGATCGGCATTACGCTTGCCCTTCAGTTTGTGCTCGTCAAGACGCGCTGGGGGCTGAACACGATCGCCACCGGCGGCAATCTGCTTGGTGCTGCGGAGGTGGGCATCAAGATCGGGCGGATCAAGATGGGAAATTTCATACTCTGTAGCGTCTTGGGCGGTCTGGCTGGCGTCCTGGACGCTTTCCGCATCAGCTCAATCGATCCGTTGGCGGGAGGTACCGACATCATGTTCATGGCTATCGCGTCTTCGGTCATCGGCGGCACGCTTCTTACCGGGGGCTCAGGCACAATCATCGGCGCATTCCTTGGCGCCGCAGTGCTGGGCATCTTAAAAAACGGCTTCACCCTCTCCGGCGTCAGCGCCTTTACTTTTGATATGATTCTGGGAGCGGCTATTCTCATTACCATGGTTATCAACGTGCGCTTGAGCCAACTGCGCGCAGCGGGACGCGAAGGATGAACGAAGAAGTATTGCGTACAGAGCACGTCTCGAAATCCTTCGGTCGGGTGACGGCACTGCAGGATGCCTCAATCCGACTCGTCAAGGGTGAAGTCTTGGGGCTTCTGGGCGACAACGGCGCCGGTAAGTCCACGCTGATGAAGATTCTCACTGGATTTCACAAACCGGATAGTGGCAAGCTCTACTTCCAAGGCCAAGAGATCGAGCTCAGGTCCGTCAGCCACGCCCGGTCACTCGGCATCGAGCCGGTATATCAGGATCTGGCTCTCATCAACGAGCTCAGTGTTTACCGCAACATGTTCCTGCAACGAGAAATCATGTATGGCGGAATCTTGCGGATCCTGAATGATGGCGCGATGCGGGAGCATGCGCGAGACCATTTGAACCAGATGGGAGTCAACATTCCTTCGGTGGATGTTGCGATCTCCAAACTGTCCGGCGGTCAACGGCAAGCGATCGCGGTGGCGCGCTCTGTATACGCCAATTCCAAGGTGCTGCTGCTGGATGAACCGCTGGCGGCGATGGGCGTGAAAGAGAGCGCGCTGATCCTGGACGTTATCCGACGCCTCAAGGAGAAGGAAGTCTCGATTATTATCGTGGCTCACAATTACGCCCAGATTTTCGATTTTTGCGATCGGATCAACCTCTTGCAGAACGGCGAGATCACGTTTGACCGGCGGACGCATGATACCTCTGTCGAAGAGCTGACCAGCCTCGTCGTGCACGAGTATCGGGCGGCCCGGGAAAGCATTCACCGTCCTTGATCTGAAAGCCGTACCTATGCCACGAAAGGTGGGAGGCAAGCCAGGAAGCAATGCGGCATGCTGTTTTTGAACGCCAAACCCGAGGCGTAATATGGAACTCATCACGGTCAAGATCGAGAAACCCGAACCAATTAACTTCATCTTCGGCCAAACGCATTTCATCAAAACGGTTGAGGACATCCATGAAACGCTGGTTGCGGCGGTACCGGGAATAAAGTTTGGGCTGGCGTTTTGTGAGGCGTCCAGCAAATGCCTCGTTCGCTGGAGTGGCACCGACCTGGCGATGATCGACTTGGCCAAGAAGAACGCGCAGACCATCGGCGCAGGCCACAGTTTTATCATTTTTCTTGCCGAAGGTTTCTACCCGATCAACGTGCTGAATGCTCTCAAAATGGTGCCGGAGGTGTGCAGGATCTTCTGCGCGACGGCGAACCCAGCGGAAGTGGTCATTGCCGTGACCGAGCAGGGACGCGGCGTTCTCGGGGTGGTCGATGGCGCCTCATCGAAGGGTGTCGAAGGTGACGAGGACATTGCGTGGCGGAAAGGGCTGCTCCGGCAAATCGGCTATAAGCTTTAGTGGCGGACCGAGCCTAAACCATCGGTATTTCATTCGCGTGAATTCGCAGCCTGTCCGCCATAGCTTTGTTAATCAGGGCTTGTTTGCTACCGGCCCAGCAAAGGCGGACCCATTTCGTGGTTTAGAAAAATCTTCGTGGTCGTCCGTGTCCTCGAAAACGCGGTGTCGTACGTCCATTGTCACGGGTTTCAGTAAACCATGTCGCGGCAGGCAGTCGGCAGCATGCCGGCAACCTTTCTGGCGGCGCCTCGGACGACTTCTGCCAACGCAGGATGGATAAAAATGAGGTCGACCAACGATTGGATATCGTTGCGCCACTTCATCACGGGCAGCACGGTATGGAGTAGAACAGAAGCTTGGTGACCAACAATATGGCAGCCCAGGATTCGGCGATCGGGCGCGATCAAGAGCTTGCAGAGTCCATATTCTTCCTTAATCGCTCTACCCTTCGTGGTATTGGAATATGGGACGGCAGCGGCCAAATAGCTGCTCCCTTCCGCCTTGAGTTCATCCTCCGTTTTTCCCACTCCGGCGGTTTCCGGTGAGGTAAATACCGCGTGCGGCATCGGCCCGTAGTCGATCGGGTCTTGGCAGCGACCGCTAATCTGTCTAGCCAAATATTCGCTCTCGAAGTTGGCTGCGTGCGTATACATAAAACGGCCGCCGATATCCCCCATTACCCACACGTTGGGAACCGAGGTGCGCAGCCAATTATCGGTCTCGATGAAACCCTTAGCGTTCCGCTGCAAATCAGTCTTTTCTAAACCGATCTGATCGGTATTCGGAATTCGGCCGATGCAGAATAGCAAAGCTTCGCTGATCCGCTCAGATGAATTGCCGTCTTTGCCCGCTAACTCGATGTGGAACTTTGAACCGTCGTGCTTAGCTGCGCTCAGCTCCGTTTCGAATCGAACCGGAACTTGAGCGGTATACCCTTGCTGAAAGAGCGCCTGGATTTCCTCGTCTTCGCGTTCCAACAACTTAGTCCCGCGAACCACTTGCAATGTTTCCACACCGATTCCCGAAAAGAAATGGCCCAACTCACAAGCGATATAGCCGCCGCCGACAATCGTGATTGATCGTGGCATCCTTTTCAGAGTGAAGATGTCGTCGCTCGTCCAATACGATCCTTCAAGGTTGGGGCGCTTTGGACGGCTACCGGTCGCGAGCACAAGCTTATCGGCCGAAATTTCGTTGCCGTTAACGGACAAAGAGTAGTTACTGGTCAAAACTCCGGTACCGCGAAACAGAGTCACGTTTACGCCGAGCGCGTCCTGCAGGATGGAATCGTACTTTCGGGTAAACTCGAATGTTTCGGTCAGAATTTTGTCCGGATCTCGTATGTTTATCGTGGTCTCGAATCCGAATTTGCGCGCTTCACGGACAGACTCAGCCGCATCGGCGTAACCAATCAATAACTTCGAGGGAATACATCCACGGTGCGGGCAGGTTCCCCCGAGAGGTCCTCGCTCGACGAGCGCGACTTTCATTCCTGCCTGGCCACACTCGATGGCCGTTGAGATCGCGTTTCCGCCGCCGAAAACAATCAAATCAAAGTGTGTTTTGCTCATCTCGGTTGAAGCATAATACCGGGTGAGGAATAGCCAATAACCAATAGCCAATAGCCAATAGCCAATAGCCAATAGCCGATAGCCAATCGCCGATAGCCAATCGCCGGTGCCGATAGCCGATTAACCGGTGCCCGCGCATGCGAAATGGCCGCAGAAGCCTCGTAGGAAGGAAGCAAAGCGGAGCGCTTTTGGATGGAAATTCCTGCGCCAGTCTGGCACAACGACCCCTATGGAGGCCGCAAAAGAGGAGGAAGCACCCACCTCAACCCGGAACCGGTGAATAGGAAATAGCAAATAGCAGATGACAAATGGCTGGAAGCCTCGGCTCTCCTGAATAGCCACAAGTACGCAGAGAACGCAGGGCGGCATAGCCGTAACCAAAATGACAGAGTCTGCTAACAACGATTATAGGCTTAAGCTCGCAAACAAGTTTTTAGCGTTCGGCTATTTCATTTACGCGGCAGCGATCATTCTCTTCATTATTGCCTGGCTGGCCTCGATCGCGACCCGGCTGTCTCAGATATATGCTGGCTCGCCTTCTATCTCCCTCGTTCCTTTGGTATCGCTTCTGGTCACTGCGATTTTGTTCACGACTTTGAATATTGCAATAGGTAGACGATTGCTGGCGAACAACCGAACGAGATTCACGTGGATTTTAGTGCTTGTTTCGTTGCTGGAAATTCCGATCGGAACCGGTCTCGCGTTCCTAACGCTGCTCTGGCTTTTCGCTAGGCGAAATCGGTAGGGCGGGGCTCCCGCCAAGCCGCAACTGATGATGTAACCAACTCGCCCCGGCTCGGGGGAGCCTCGCCCTCCCTACTCTGCGATCCGGCGAACAATTTCTTTTTCGGCGGTTCGCGCAAGAACGTCAAAGCCAATCCGAATATTACTGTTTTTGTTTTCCATCAGACGGGTTAGTCCTTCCTTTCTACCTTCAGCGGCAATCTCGACATCCCATGTTTCAAATATGAACAGATCAGGACGCACCATGGCCAGCGCTGCTAACGGATCGTGAGGATGATTCCAGGTGACCTGCCATAGTTCCCACCACCTCAAGATTTGGTCCTCCAATAAAGGACCGAGTCCGCCTCCGATCTGTGCGATTTTTTCGACGTCTTTTCTGTCCAGCCGTACTCTTAACGTTAAGTCGAGGCCAATCGCCGTGATCGGAATGCCCGATGCAAAGACTATCCTCGCGGCTTCCGGATCGCATCTAATGTTGTGTTCGTATCGGTCCATCCAAAATGCTCCGCCCATCAAGTAGAGATGCTTGATCCGAGAGAGCGCTTTTGGGCCTTTTGCAATCGCAGCGGCTATGTTTGTCAGCGGTCCGGTTGCGAGGACCTCAAGGTCGTTTCCGTAACGCTCGCTACTATCGATCAGGTACTGAACAGCGCTGATTGATTCCGAGATTCTTACCTTATCCAGACCAGGGATGCCGTACCCCTCTTGACCGGCCCAGAAGATCTGCCGACCCGTCAATGTCTGCCGTTCACCTGGAACCACCGCTATTTCTTTACGCTGTAAAAGATCGCAAGTGATCTGCGCAATTCTAGCGCGAAGCACTGTGTCACCGTATACGGTAGTCACGCCGATCAACTGCAGCTCAGGAGCCTTCGCCAGTAGAACAAGCGCGAGGATATCGTCTACGTCGGTGCCAATATCTGTATCGAAGATGACGGGACGCATGAGGGGAATAAGAAATGACAGATGGAAGAAAGGAATGCGGATTGCGGATCGCGGATTGCGGAATAATCAAATGCCCCGGCACATTCCGCAATCCGCATTCCCTTCTTCCCGGCTGCTAGTTCTTGTCCCTCGGCGCGATTTCGGTGATCCTTAGTCGTTCCCCGTTGATGTCCTCCCATGCAATTGCTCAATCCATTGTTTGCCACGCGGCCGAGATTCACCTTGCTCCTTTTACGGCTCGTGCTCGGGTTCCTATCTTTCGTGCACGGTTCGCAACTCGTGTTCGGCTGGTTTGGTGGGTACGGTCTTGGCGGTAGCATTAACGCATTCACCGAGAAGATGGCCATACCAGCTTTTCTGGCCTATCTGGCCGTTTTCTCTCAATTCTTTGGCGGGCTCGCGCTCATTTTCGGTTTTGTGACTCGCATCGCTGCTCTCGGGATCGCAGTGGACATGGTCGTCGCCATCTTTCTGGTTCATCTGCCGAACGGCCTGTTTATGAACTGGTACGGCAATCAAAAGGGCGAAGGGTACGAATATCACCTTCTGGCGATTGCAATAGCGGTGACGCTCGTCATCGGCGGCGGCGGCCTTCTTTCCGTTGACCGGCGAATCGCAAGGGGAAATGGCCGCGAGCTGTAGCCGAACTATTATCGTTTGGCTAGCCGGCGGGATGAAATTGGATTCCGAATCCGGCCGCGATTTCCGCAATCGACTGCAAGTTCGGCTCCGGCTTGCTCCACTCTTCGGCACAGGCGGCAAAGAAATGATCAAAACCACCGGGTACACAAATCACTAATACGCGAAGACGCTCGCTGCCAAGATGGCGGGGTGCGTGAGCGATCTTTTTCGGGAGATAGATCACGTCGCCAGTTCTCCCGCGGATTAGTTCTCCACCACGATTAATCTCTACTTCGCCAGATTCGACAATAAACGTCTCGTCCTCATTGGAATGGGTATGAGGCGGAGGATCGCTGCCGGGTGAAGCGAAAAAACGCATCATACAAAACGCGCCACCGGTCTGCTCCGAACTTATCAGCACGAGCGCTTCTTGCCCGAATGCTCGAAGCACCGGGTAATCTTTAGGACTCGCAGGATCGTCGCTCATCTCAGTAGGATTCAAGTGGCGTTTTGGCGGACCGCAATGTGGAAGAGCACTGTCTTGGCGGGCGGTACTTTCCGCTCCCATGGCCGTCGATATTCGAGTCTCAGCGTTTCGTTTCCGATCTTATTCGCTCGAAACGTCCATGTCTCGACACCACCCGCCCCGGGCGCTGCGCGATCTGCCTGGTAGGTCGGTTTCCCGAGACTGCGCAGGACTGGGTCCTTGCTCTCTTCTAGAAGCCAACTATAGCCAGTCGATCGATTGCTTTCGAGTTTCAGCAAAACTTCCTGGCCGATTTGAACGGTAATCGGACGATCGGTATCCGCACCCGTGATCGTCTTGGGAGGTGACGCCGCGATGCCGACGTGACCCAGGCCGACAATTAAAGCAGTGATGAAAAGAACTGAAAATTTCACGGTTTCTGTCAGCAATAGCGCGTGCGCCCTTCGTTTACGAGTTCTCTCTCTTTCCACACGGTTCTCCGAACTGATTATCACAGTCGATGCTTAGGAGCGAGGAACGCCGCCAACCGAGAAAAATCGAGTGGAAATTTATTGCTTAGCTGGGATCCATCGTAACTGAAAGAAGCAATAGATATGACCGAGACCGGGAAGCCGTCCGTCAGTGTCGTTATGCCCGTTTACAATGCTGAACGTTTCGTTGCTACGGCAATGCAGTCTGTGCTGGCGCAGAGTCTTTCCGACTTCGAGTTGCTGGTCGTTAATGATGGCTGCCAGGATAATAGTGTCAAAATATGCCAAAGCCTGGCAGATCGACGCACCCGTATCCTTCATCAGCGAAATTTTGGCGTATCCAGTACACGCAATACCGGCATAGCGAACGCCCGCGGCGGAATCATTGCTTTGCTCGATTCGGACGATATCTGGGCGCCCGAAAAACTGGATCGTCATGTTGCGCACTTGCGCAGGCGCGGCGACGTAGGCATCAGCTACGCCGGTTCAAAGCTGATCGACGAAGCCGGCCGGTCTTTGGGTATTTATCAACGCCCGATTTTGCACGGAGTTACGCCGCGTGATGTGTTCTGTGGACAAGTGATTCGTAACGGCTGGGTACCGGTTCTTCGGCGCGAGGTTCTGGACGAGATTGCCTGGAGAGCACCGGCGAATGGAGAACGCCTTTGCTATTTCGACGAAAGCTTTCGACAGTCCGAGGACGTCGAGTGCTGGACCCGCATTGCTCTCACGTCACGCTGGACATTTGAAGGCGTACCCGGCGAGCTGACGAGTTATCGCGTGAACAGCCGTGGCATATCTGCTGACGTTATAGGCCAACTTGAAAGCTGGGAGCGCGCCTGTGCAAAAGTCGCGACTTACCGGCCGGACTTCGTCGCCGCGCATGGGAAAGAGGCGCGAGCGCGCGAGCTACGCTATCTGGCGCGCCGTGCTTTCAGCAAACACGACCGCGAGCTGGCACTCAAACTCGCGTTGGAAGCATTGCGTACCTGGCCCCAACTGATACGCGACGAGCCAGTAAAGACGTCCGTTACGCTCACCGCCTGCGCTTTGTTGCGGATAATGTCAGAACATTCCTTCGACCAGCTTCCTCGCGCCTTACGGCGCCTGCATTGGGAGCGATGACGCCGCGATCAGAGGCGCGCATCCGCGTAAAGTCTCAGCCTCTGGTCTAGTGCGAAAGACCCTGAATAGGCGTGCTGTTCCCCCATCCTTTACCAATTGGCGTCCTGCCCGTTACACGCCATTTCCAGAACTCGGGCGAACACGCTGTCCTTGATTGCGGTGACTCGGCTACCAATGAACGTCAAGTCATCGATTTTTTTAATCGGAAGTGCAGCAGATATGGAGATTAAGAGTCTCGTTGTCGGACGCCTAAACTCCTCCTGAGATCGACCGTTGGCGGGATTTAACCCCCACTAAATATCAAGGAGGTATCACATGGACATTGCCATTGCTGCTCTCGCCGAAACCAGGAGCGCACCCGTATCGAGCCTTGTCCCATCGCCGCTGCCCACGATCGATCTGTGTGGCATTCGGCTTGCCAACGCATCTGAGACGGAAGCCCTGGATTGGATTTTTGCTAGACAGGCACGCGGTATCAGAACCTGCGTACATTATCTAAATGCTCATTGCAGCAACGTCGCGGCCATTGACTCCGATTATAGCGAAGCGCTGTCGAAGGCTGACTTAATACTACCGGATGGTTGCGGAGTGAGGATTCCCGTACGACTGCGTGGAAAACGTCCCGCTTCCACCCTTAGCTTCACCGATTTTATCCCGCTAGCTTGCCAGCGGCTGGCCGATATTGGCGGCTCGGTATTTCTGCTTGGCGGGGAAATCGGCGTCGCGGAAGCTGCGGCGAAGAGCCTAGAGAAGATGTGCCCGGAGCTGCGGATTGCCGGCACTCACCCTGGGTTCCTCCGGGAAGACCAAGATGAAGAGGTG
>WNFT01005397.1_pt1 | contig 11856 bp, 12 predicted proteins | sample 5400191 | NCBI WGS metagenome assembly WNFT01 (sample SAMN13153359, study PRJNA577476) | soil metagenome | isolation source: 80 cm saprolite under Madrone tree | place: USA:California | collected 2016-06-14
GGAGGGGCTTATGAGCGGCTTCCTCGTAGATAGGCCCATACCACTGGCCTTCAATCCATACCCCCTCGTCCCACAGGCAGACCACATCGCCGCCGATTGCTGCCACTGGTTTGAGCAAAGGGACCCATGTGGTATGCCATGGGCGCACACCCGCCGGCACCGGCAGGACGACCAACGTGCCGCGGGCGAGCGGCGTAGAGACGGCCGCCAGGCGGTACACCCCCCGGGGCACACTGGGACTGAGATTCAGGCGGTACCACCGAGTGCTCACCACGGCGGCGAGGACGAGCCCGCCGAGCACCAGGCTGCTCCGCGGGCGCCGCGCCCTCGTGACGTGCGTGTGCGTGTCGTCGGAGGCCCCTGGCTGCATCAGCACGCCTCCTGCGTCTGCCGCCAGTCCGCGAAGGACGGCAGGCCCGCCTGTGCCTCCAGCACCGCGTCCACCGCCACCCGCACGGCTAACCCCAGCGCACAGGCGGGCGTGCCGTCCGCCACCAGGCGGGCTTGGTGCGCGGCTTCCAGCGCCGCCAGCTCCCCCGGGGGCTGCGCAGCCCGCAGCTGGGCCAGCGCCTGCTGCCGCCACTGCGCGTACTGCTCGCGCCGGGTGCGCTCGGCGGCCGCGGCGGCCTCGGCGTGCTCGGCGACGGCCTGCGTGGCCCGCGCCTCGTAGGCGGCGAGGGCGCGGGGGAGGTAGTGGACGATGCCGCCAAAGGTCTGCGGCTGGTAGTGGGTCTCTGCGGCGGCCTGGTGGGCAAAGGCGAGAAGAAAGTGGGCTTTGGCCTCCCCATGCTGGGCCAGCAGCTCCGTGGCGTGGGCCAGTTCTTTCGGGTGGGGTGTCACGGCCGTCACCCCATAGAAGCGCTGGTAGAAAGTTCCCACCAGGGCGTGCGCCTGAGCCAGCAGCGGGTCTGGCTGTGCCGCAGATGCGACCGCGTCCACTGCAGGCATCGCCTCGGGCCTGGGAGCCGAGCGTGCCGCCGGGTCCTGTGCCGCCGGGGCCGCAACAGGGGGTGTGCACACCGCCGCGAGCGGGGGCGCCGCCGGGGGTTCGCGGGTGATGGTCGCGACCAGGTCCTCGTGGTCGGCGTCCGCCGGGAGGGTGAGGGCCGCTGCCTCGGCGCCGGGCTGGCGCATAAAAGCGGCGTACTCCGCGCGGGCTTTCGGGCCGGGAGTGTAATGCATCAGCCAGTCGGGCTGGCCGTCGGCGTCGGTGGTCCCTTCGTAGTGGACCTTCGTGATATAGCCCGCGTCCAGGTGGGGCCGGTGGACCTTGTACATCTGTTTCTGGACCGGCTCCAAGACGGTATAGCGCTGTTGGGTCGAGAGCAGGCAATAGTCGGCATACCGCAGGGTCGCGTGTGGACGATAGTGCGTAAGCGCCGCGAAGATTTTGTAGCTCAGGATCTCGTAGAAGCGCTGGGCGCTGGGGGTGAGCGCCTTGAGGTACGCGTAGTCGAGGGGCCGTACCGGCGCATGATTGAGCACCTCGCGATAGGGCTCGCTCAGCACCAGGTAGATGGCGTCGGCGGTTGTCCCATCAGGCAGCTGCTCGCCGGTAAAGATCACGCTGTAACGGGTAAAGCCGGCTTCGAGGCGGTGCTCGGTCCCGTCACGGCCACGGTAGCGTAGCTTGGCGACAATATAGGTGCTGGCATTTTGGTGGAAGGCACTTTTGAGATGCGCCTGTTGTCTCCCGCTGTCATTCACATCTAGGAGGATCCCCACGTGGCGCAGACTCCCCACTTTGAGCACACGGGGCAGCGGGCGTGGCAGCGCATCGAGGAGCTGGTTGATGACGATGGTGTCCAGTTTGTAGGCCAGATGGCGAGGGGGACCATAGAAATCGTTATAGGACACGGCCCAGCGCAGGTCCAGGTCGCCTTGGGCGTTGGTGTGGGTGATCCGAATGGTGACGTCCCCGCCGGTGGTCAGGTTGTGAATCGGGAACCGTGACAGCACGGTCTCGGTGCGGAGGATGCTGAGCGGTGCACGTGCAGGGGGATGCGGTCCTCGCTGCGTGATTGGCGTAGGAGACTGGCCCATAACGTCTGCCCTCCAAAAGTGTCCAACGTCATGCCTCACACACACGGGTTTGTGTGTGTCGTCTTCTGTACAGTCATGTTTAAAGTCTCTGGGGCGGCAATCCTTTCAAGAACAATTGGTTAAATCATGTTTCTTCTCCCGTAGGTACGAGGTGTCTCTCCCGTAGGTACGAGGTGTCTCTCCCGTAGGTACGAGGGTGTCTCTCCCGTAGGTACGAGGGTGTCTCTCCCGTAGGTACGAGGGTGTCTCTCCCGTAGGTACGAGGGTGTCTCTCCCGCAAACTTCGCCAAAATCCCCGTTACACATATGGATAGTTAAGCGGGCGACTCGCAGGAGGCCCAGCTTTGATAGTTAAGGCATTGCACCAATTGGATGGGCGGCTTAAGTATCCACTGATGTAAACAAGATTCTGGCGCGGTTTGTCTCTCCCGTAGGTACGAGGGTGTCTCTCCCGTAGGTACGAGGGTGTCTCTCCCGTAGGTACACGCCACACCGATCGCACTACACCTGTGGGCTCCGGGATGATCACTGTGAAGCCGTCTGTGGCACCGAGATACACGGCAGCCTTGGCGAGCACGTGCGGCGGATGGCGTCGTGTACAGGGATGGATATCCAGCAGGCTGACAGATCGTGGGGTCCACCACGTGTGTGCAGTGGAGCGCTGCGTTGGGGGATACGTGCGAGTCACGTGTAGCAGGGGACGTCGGACGGACGGGCGTCGAGGCGTGCGGCATGCCGTCTGGAGCCATCGCCGGAGGCGGGCCAGACTCGTGGGGCTCAGCGGGCGCCAGGCGGCCCATGACCTCTGCCACGCAGGGGGAGAAGACGCAGGGAAAATCTTGCAGAATTGTTGGTAGTACGGTAGCATATAGAGACCATCCTGTGGTAGGCACACGTGTGCCCTACGGGTGCGAGGGGCGGCACGTGCGTAACTCCTCCCAAAGAGATGACACGTGCTCGCCCTCAGGACACACGAGCTGAGGGCCAGTGTGCCCGATGATGCCGTCTTATGCTGACACTGAGCGGACACAAAGTCCGCCCTCTCGACCATACCTCCTCTGGCCACCTTGTGGCCCTGGTACCTTCAAGAGGCTAGGGATGCAGCGGTGACCCACCGCGATACGTCATCAAACCCGTCACCCCAGCAAGATACACCACTGCAGCTTTTTGGGGCGACCCTCCGGCAGTACCGGAAGCAGCGACGCCTGTCCCAGCCGGCACTCGCCGCCAGAACGGGCATACGTTCCTCGTATATCAGCCAGATTGAACTGGGGAAGCGCAATATTGCGGTGCTTGCACTGCTCCGCATGGCACATGCCTTGGACATTCCTCCCGCCTGGCTGCTCGCACAGATGGACCCTCACGCCACCCTCGCCCCGCCCATCACCTCTGACCCGCTCCCCTCCAGGGGTACTCAGGAGCCGGGGGTGACCCATGCCGACACGTTCTCCCTTCAGTCAGGCGACCTGGCTACACTGCTTCCCTTGCTTGGAGCGACCATTCGCCAGTATCGGAAGCACCAGGGGCTCACCCACAAAACCCTCGCCGCCAGGACAGGTCTCAGTCCCACGTACATCGGCGAGATTGAACTGGGTCACCGCAACCTCTCCGTGTTGAGCCTCATCCGCATCGCAGATGCCTTGGGGCTGGCAGTGTCCCATCTCCTTACGCCACTAGAAACATACCAAAGTCCCTCTTCCTCTCTAGAATGATCCCTTTGCAGGATTTACCAACTATATTAACAGAATCTCCTCTTGTCAAGCATCAAATTGGGCGTATCCCTCCCTTGTGTGGATCATCCTTGCGTGCCTCCTCTTACCCCGGCTGGGCGTGGTCCCTGGAGGGAGCTTACGCTGGCGGTGTCGTAGCGGCCCAGCGCTTCCCGCCGGGCCAGCTCCGCGAGAATCACGGCGTCGGTGCCTGGGATACTCAGGAACTGCGGCGCACCCCAGGACCGCCGGCGCTCGTCGTGCCACAGCACCAGCAGGACACGCCGCCACTGGGCCTGCGCCTCCAACACACAGGGCAACGCTCCCCCTAGAACGCTGATCAATTGCGTGAACCTTGGCTTTCGAAGGGCCGACAAACCTAGGGAACATGACTTTGAGAGCACGAAGCGTCCCGCTCACATGGCGCAGGCGATCATGCGGACCCCACGGCTTCTCTCCAGAGGAGCGTCAACCCGCTTCCTCAGGTCCTCACGCATTGATCAGCGTTCTAGGGGGCAGGGTCCCCAGACGAGCCCGTCCTGTCTCAGCCTGATACCGGGCAGGTCTCCTGTCCACAGGCGCCGCCGGATGGTCCTGGGGGAATAGCCGAGGACCTCTGTGGCCTCATCTCTGGAGCGCGTCTGGCGTGACATGGATGCTTCCCCTGCGCTTCCTGTCTGCCTCCGTGTGTCTGCATCCGGCTCTTTCCCCTCTGCACGTCCCCGTGTCCGCCCCTCTGGCGGCGCACGGCCAGACGGTGTCCTGTCTGCTCCCAGACCGTGCTCTGTCTGCCAGGACAGGCGTGTCCCTCGCGCCGACGGATGGCGCACCGGGTCGTAGAGCGTCCACGCCCGCTGTCCGCTGCGCTTCCCTCACCTCGCATCCTCTGACACCTCCGCCGGTCACCGCCTGGCACGGGACGACAGGGGAGCGCTGCCGTGATGCGGTAGGCCACCACACCGCCCAGGGACTCCCCATGCGTCGTGTGCCGCCTCGAGAAGACGTGGGGGTGCGGACGTCGAGGAAAGTGTACACGTTTTGGCCACGCCAAATATCCAGATTTGATGAAGATCTTGTCACCATTTTGTCACGAGGTTCTCAGGACGTGTCTCTCCCAGGCATGGTGCACGGGAGGCGTCGCCTCGGCGTCCGTGTTTCACCTCCGCCCTGCATTCCGCGCTCCGCGCTCGCATGGTGTCTGTCGCGAGGAGGCGCGTCCCCAGGCGCCCACGTCCCGGCAGCCGCGGTCCTGGTCGCCTCGGACGCCCGTGCGATACGCCCGTGCGACCCCGGTGGGCGCCGGTCCCACCGGGGGCTCACGCCTCCGGGCAGGGGTCTGACGCGCCAGGTCCCCCGAGGCGGTAGGCCCTGATCGGCTCGGACTGCCCGGGCAGGCACACGAGCCCGTAGTCGACCCACGGGACCGCCTCGGGGAGGAACTGCAGCGTGGCCTGACTGGCGAGCAGCATCCCAGGCGGCGCAACATAGTGAAGCCAGACGGCCACGGTTGTGGTCTCCTCAGTCGTCAACGAGGAGTCCCAGGGGACGTCCGTGAGGCGGGGCACGGCCAGAGGACCCGTATGCACCCCACACCGCACCGTGACATCGATGGGGAGCTGGGCGTCGAGGGTGATCGCATACGCCTGCACCCGCTGATGGAGGGCGAGGGCTGCCTGCACCGCCCGCGGCGCATGCGCCTCTTGCGTGAACTGCAGCACGATCCCCTCCGCGCCAAAAAAGGTGAAGGTCCCGCCAGACTGCTGGGCCTCTTCCTGCGCCAGGGCAAAAAACGTCAGCCGCAGCCGCAGCGCCTCCTCATACCCCACGCCCGCCGTGCGCAGGTCCCCCTGGTCCAACGTTCCACAGACGACCGTCCCCACCGTCTGGTCCCCCGCCAGGACATCTTGGAAGGCGTCCCACGGGACGCCTGTCGCCGGCGCGACGCGCGCCACACCCGCCTGGGAAGGCGGCGCAGCGATCCTCGGGACCGCCGAGCGCCCAGGGGCGGCACGGTGGGGGTGCTCCGCAGGCTGCTCGGTCGTGGGGGCAATAAAGCGATACCCCCGGCCGTAGATGGTTTTGATCACCTGTTGCCCCTGCCCGCTATCCCCCACGGCTTTGCGGGCTTCCATGATGCAGTTGTTCAGCAGCGTGTCGCTGATACGCAGGCCCGGCCACACATCGTCCAGGAGTGCCTCGCGGGTGACGACGTGCGCGCGATGCTGGACGAGATAGGCCAAGACGTCGAACACCCGCGGTTCGAGCTGGCAGGGCGCCCCGGCAACGCGGAGTTCGTACAGCGTGGTGTCGAGTTCGTACTCCCCAAAGGTGTACATCATGCCGCAGTCCCCCCTCCCTTGTGCTCGATGTCTGTTTCGTAAGTCAGGCACCAGTGCATGGCGAGGAAAACGTCAGGCCCGCGAAGGCGGGCATCCAGCAACCCTGGCGCTCACCCCCTGGATGCCCGCCTTCGCGGGCCTGACCCAACGCACCAGGGACCCCGTGGACTGGCAGTGTATTGACGCAATGGACATCGAGAGACCACGCGGTGCCATGCAACGGCGTGCGTGCCGCCGCACCCCTCGTGGGGTGGGGTCCGCGCGACGGCGTGCCTATCGTAGCGCACGTGGCGACGGGATGTCCAGGGCCACCGCCACAGGCGGCACGGCGTGCGAGCCAGGAGAGGAAACCGCAGTGGGGAGCACGCCAGGTCGTGGGTGCGAGGCAGGAGCGCTGTGGGTCTCCTGAGCCACGCGACATGACCGACATGGTCATCTGAGGCACATGCGGCACGCCTCGGTGACGAAATCTTCACAAAATCCTGATGAAATCTTCATGTTTGATGTCCGGGAAGGTGCTATGCTTTCCCCTATGGTGCGTACGGCATTGCCTGGGAGGACCCAGAGAAGCGCCGACACGAGGACGGCGGTCGTTTCCGCTTGACATGTCGTACACCACTTGGATGATACCGCCATGCCATGAGGATGGAAGAGCATGCGACGATGGGAGTCGAGGAGGTGGGAGCGTTGGTCGTCATCACACGCTGATGTGCCACGCACGCACGCCGAGGGAGCTATGGAGACACGCCTGTGGTCCTTGCGGACGCTGATGTCGTTGACCGTGCTCCTGGTCAGCATGCTGCTCGCGCGTGGATCGCTTGCCGTGGAAGTTGGGGAGCAGGCGCCGGACTTCACGCTGCCGAGCACCACAGGGGACAAGATCAGTTTGAGCCAATTCAGGGGCCTCAAACATGTACTGATCCAATTCTACAGCATGGATTTCAATCCGACGTGCACGGCGAACCTCACGACCAGGATGGTCGATCACGGCACGTTCGAAGCCTTACAGGTCCAGCTGCTGGCGATCAGCGCCAACAACCCTTTTTCGCAACAGATGTTTGCGGTGTCCCTGCACCTGCCCTTCCCCCTCGTCAGCGATCACCCTGATCTCAAGGTGATTCAGCAGTACGGTGTCCTGCAGCATCTCGGCGAGGCCCACGTGCCTGTCGCACGGGGGGCGGTCTTCCTGGTGGATAAGCACGGGATTCTCCGAGGCAAGTGGATACGACCACCTGGGGATGTCTTTCCCAACGATGAGCTGCTGGAGGCGGCGCACGCGATCCTCGAGTGATCCTGGGGGGCGCGGTGACGCGTGGGGCCAGGACGGTGGCAGAAGGCGGAGGGAGAGGATGTGGACGATAGGGGCACGTCGGTCGTCTCCACGCAGGCGCGTGCCCTTCGTCCGCTCTCCAGGGAACACGGGAAGCGCTGGCGGCTGTGGATGGGTGTCCTCGCCCTGTGCTTCGTCAGTACAGGGCTCTGTACGAGCGACGTGCGCCGTGCCGCACGTGCTCGTCCCGTGCGCATTGGCGCGCTGACAGAATCGTGGGGGCCCACGCCCCCCATTGCAGGGCTACGGGACGGCTTGGTGGAACTCGGCTACCGCGACGACGCGGATTTTTTTCTCGGGGTCCGCTTCACGCAAGGTGAGAGGACAGCGCTCGCGGTCGCCGCCCAGGAGCTGGTCGCCGCCGGAGCGGCGCTCCTGTTCGCCGACTCCAATAGCACGGCCACGGCCCTGCAGCACGCCACGACCCGGATTCCCATCGTCTTTGCGGCGGTGGAAGATCCAGTGGGCTCTGGACTCGTCCAGAGCTTTGCGCAGCCTGGCGGTAATATCACCGGGGTGGCCTCCCTGGATATCGAACTCGGTCCGAAACGTCTGCAACTCTTTCAGGAGCTCGTCCCGAAACTCAAACGGGTGTTGTTCCTCTACGATGCCACGGATGTCTACGCGCAGGAGGCGGCGAAAGCATATCGGGAGGCCGCGCGTCGATTGGACCTGGAGTTGGTGGAACAGGTGGTGCGCACCCAGGAGGACGTCCAGACCATGCTGTCGCAGGTCCGACAGCGCCAGGTGGATGGCATCCTGGCGCCGCGATGCTGCGCCTTAAATATTTCTGGCTTCATCCTCACGGCGGCCACCCAGCAGCGGATCCCGGCCATGTTTGCGACCAACGTGTACTGGATTGAGCGCGGGGCCCTCGCCAGCTTTGGGTCGAACACCTATCTCTCGGGCCGGCAGGCGGCCCGTCTCGTCGACAAGATTCTCCGAGGAGTACATCCGGCACAGATTCCGGTGGAAGTGAACGCGAAGATCCAGTTCACGATCAATCTGAAGACGGCGGAAGCGCTCGGGCTGGCGATTGCTCCGGACGTGCTCTATCAGGCCGACCATCTCTTTCGATAGCACCCAGCGCATCGTGGGAGAGGGTGCGGGCGACAGTCCACACCAGCACCGTACCATGTTGTCACAACCCAACGAGGGCATGCCACCCCCCTCACACGTCTCAGAAGGAATGCCGATGAATCAGCAGGAGCAATGGCAGCTCGCAGGCAGTGGTCCAGAAAGTTATGAGCGCTACCAGGTCCCCAGCCTGTTTGGGCCTTTAGCGGAACTTTTCCTGACGACGATCCCCCTCCAGATGGGGGAACGGGTGCTCGATGTGGCCTGTGGCACCGGGATTGTGGCGCGTCTCGCCGCGCAGCAGGTCGGCACGACCGGCCTGGTGACCGGCGTCGACCTGAATCCCGGCATGCTGGCGGTCGCCCGAGCGCATCCCCCCACGTCAGGGGCCGCGGTCGACTGGCGCGAGGGGGATGCCGGGGCGCTCCCGTGCGACGATGGGAGCTACCATGTGGTGCTGTGCCAGCAGGGCTTCCAGTTCTTCCCTGATCAACCGCAAGCGCTGCGGGAAATGCACCGCGTCTTGATGCCTGGAGGTCGTGTGGCCCTCAGTGTCTGGCGGAGCATCGAGCGCAACCCGTTTAATCAGGCGGTCGCCGCCGGACTCGCCCGCTATGTCAGTGCCGAGGCCGCGGCAAGCATCCGTGCGCCGTTTGCGCACGGCGATGCGCGGGTCTTACGGACCCTCATCGCCGACGCAGGCTTTCATGACGTGGAGATCCAGGTCAAGGTCTTGCACCGCCGCATGTTGCCACCGGACGAATCCATTCCAGGGTATTTGGCCAGCACCCCCATGGCCCAGGCCGTAGTGGCCTTAGGCGAGGAGGTGCGCACGGCGCTGCTCAGGGAGATTCGTGAGGCACTCCAGCGGTATCGGACGCACGATGGCCTGGTGATTCCGCAGGAAACCCATCTTGCGCTCGCGTCGAAGTAGCACGCCACCTCCACGGCCTGGATCACCGTCGCGGCTGGAGCATGGCCTCTACGGACGGTCAGGTGGTGTGCAGCCATGACACGAAGCGAGGGCTGGGGCGTGTGTCGCCTGCCGCGACCGTGCTCCCAGTCGATGAGGCGGTGTCATGCTCCCTGACGCTGGACCGTGCATGATCCGGCTGCGGGAAGCACAAGGGGAAGCGTCTGTGGCGGTCGGCACGTCGCGTCAGAGCGGGGCGGAGGCGATCCTGGCGCCGTGGCGTTGCTCCGTGACCATGCCCGGCCTCATGCGCGTGACCACCACCCAGCAAGGATTCCTGCGCATGGTCAACGCTGCGTGCTGGGGTGCGCACGGCGCCTTCGCCACGGTATGGTCCTCCCGTGTACGCCTCCGGTGGGCAGGCGACGCGTCGTCCTCCCATGCCACCGTGCGCAGACCTCTCCCGCGCCTGCACGGCGCAGAGAAGCATCACGCCGGGGTGCGACCTCTGGCAGCACGCCGCAACGCGCCGCCGTCTGTGCAGACACGACGGGCGGCATCAAGGGGACGCAGGGCAGCATGAGACGCGACGCCTCTCTGTCTCGCAGCGCGCATCGAGGCCCGTGCGAGAGCGCCAGACGCCGTAGGAGGGGCGATGGCCGACTCTTGCGGCGCACGTTCCTGATCGCCTTCCTGTTGGTGAGTGGCGGACTGCTCAGTAGCAGTGCGGTCGAGCTGGTCTTCCGCTATCACGAGAGTGTCGCGAGCATGCGCGCCGTGCAACAAGAGATGGCACACACTGTGGCCTTGAAGGTGCAGCAGTTTGTGGAAGAGATGACCCAGACACTCCGGGCTGCCACGCAAACACCGGACCTCGTCGCGTCCGGGCTGACGGAGGCCTACCGATTCGAGCTGCGCAAGCTGCTCCACATGGCTCCCGCCATCACGCACGCCGTGGTCCTGGACGCCACAGGGCGCGAGCGACTCAAAGTGTCGCGGGTCGCGATGGTCCTGCCGGCGGATCGGGCGGATCGGGCGGGAGACCAGGCGTTCGTCCAGGCCCTGGCCGGGCAGACGTTTTTCGGTGCCGTGTACTTCGTCCGCCAGTCCGAGCCGTACATGCGCATTGCGGTCCCCATCGAGCGGTTGATGGGCGAGGTGATCGGTGTCCTCATGGCCGAGGTGAACCTCACCGCGATCTGGGAGGTGATTACCCGCATCAAGGTGGGCCAGACGGGGTATGCGTATGTCGTCTCGCGGGACGGCGATCTGATCGCCCATCCCGACCTGAGCCTGGTGCTCCAACAGCAGCACCTCACCCATCTCGGTCAGGTGCAAGCCGCGCTGGCGGGCGTGCCGGGGCCCTTGACGCAGACCAACCTGCAGGGGGAATCCGTGTTTCCCACCTCTGCGGCGATTCCTACCTTGGGCTGGGTGGTGATCGTCGAGCGGTTGGCGCGTGAGGCCTATGCCCCCTTGTATCGCTCCCTCTTCCGGACGGCGGGGCTCTTCCTGCTGGGGCTCGGCATGGCGGGGCTGGTGCGTGTCCTGATCCACCGCCGCGTCGTCCGACCGGTGGAAGTGCTGCGCCAAGGCGCGGCGTGGATCGGCGCCGGGGCGCTGCATTACCGGCTTGACGTCCGGACCGGGGATGAACTCCAAGCCCTCGCCGACGCCTTCAACCAGATGGCGACGCAACTGCAGGCGTCCTATGCCGACCTGGAAGACAAGGTGGCGGCGCGCACGCGGGAGCTCGCCCGCTCCGTGGACGAGCTCCAGGCCCGCCGTACAGCTCGCGGGGGCCCAGGGCGGTGCGATCTACGAGTATGATCCGGCCAGCGCGGCGTTGGCGTTGCGGGTCACTTCCGGGGCGGACACGCGGCCCTTCGCCGCGCTGCACGCGGCGCCCATGGCCTTTGGCGCGGAGACGGTCGGCCAGGCCCTGGCGGCGCGGGCCCCGGTCCAGGTGCCGGATCTCCTGGGGGCGCCGGCCGCGGCGCTGCCCCAGGCGTGCGCCCTGCTGGCGCCGGCGGGGTATCGTGCGCTGCTGACCGTGCCCCTCCTCCTGGACCAGCGCCTCATGGGGGGTCTGGTGGTCTGGCGTCAGGAGGTCGGGGCCTTTCCCGACGCCCTCGTCCATCTCCTGCAGACGTGTGCGGCGCAATCGAGCCTGGCCATCCAGCACGCCCAGCTCTTTCGGGAGCTCGAGGCGCGCCGATGGGAACTGGAGACGGCCAACCAGCAACTGGAGACGGCCAATCAGCAACTGGAGACGGCCAACCAGCACAAGTCGCAGTTCCTGGCCACGATGAGTCATGAACTTCGCACGCCGCTCCATGCCATCCTGGGCTATACCCACCTCATCCTCGACCGCATTTATGGGGAGATCCCGCCCCTCATTGACGAGAAGCTGCACCGGGTGCATCAGAGTGGCCAGCATCTCCT
>WNFT01004759.1_pt1 | contig 11854 bp, 14 predicted proteins | sample 5400191 | NCBI WGS metagenome assembly WNFT01 (sample SAMN13153359, study PRJNA577476) | soil metagenome | isolation source: 80 cm saprolite under Madrone tree | place: USA:California | collected 2016-06-14
GGCGCGACGCTCTCGTTCCTGACGCCGTTCGTGACGTTGTCTTTCCTGATCACGACGCCAGACGCGTGGGTCTCTGCGCTTGGCGATGCGCAGCACGGCTTCCCTTATCTGTCAGGCGGCGGGCGGCTCGTGCTGAAGGATATCATGCTGCTGGCCGGCGGCCTGCTGATCATGGCTGACAGCGCCCGCGCCTTCCTTGAGGCGCGCCCTTACGCCAAACTTCAGACGCGGCGGCCCGCCTAAACCAAAGGAGAGAAGCGGACATCGTGGCAGTCATAGTCTTGGTCCGCTAATGGCCCAAAAGCTGGCGGGCCCGCCGAGATACCTTCCGCCGACGCGAGTCAGCAGCGCAGCTCAAATCGCCGCTCTCAGCGCATCGATCGTCGGCTGCCCTTCGCGTCAAGGCGCTGTGTCAGCCGGCGGAGATCAATCACCATCCGCTCATGGGTGCCTCTCCCGATCTCCTCGACTTCATCACGCGCCGTCACGGCAAAGACGATCCGTCGCCCGTCGACCTCGGTGACTTCCGCCTCCGCCGTCACGTGCTGCCCGACCGGCGTCGCAGCGAGATGACGAATGTCCACCACCGTACCGAGCGCGCTCTCACCGGGCGCCAGATAGGCGCGCACGGCGTTGAGCGCGGCATTTTCCATCACCAGGATCATGATGGGCGTCGCCAGCACCGGCGGCAGCATCGCATCCTTGAACCGGTTCGCAAGATGTTCGGGTGCGACGACCAGCGTGAAGCTTCCCTTCGCTCCCAATGGGATTGCATGCATGTCTCACCTCTCCCCGTCCTGGTTGATTGCCCGGGGCAGTCCGAGGATTGTTCGCGCCGAACCTGACGACAGCCATTTCGGCTGTTTGCGCGGTCCACACCTGGTCAGCTCCCCAGGAATGCGGGCGCCAGGTCTTCCTGGACGATGATGTGCGCTGCTTCCGCCGTCAGTTCGCTACCGACCAGATCCAGGCCTTTGGCGGCATCGAGCAGAAGCGATCGTACGTCGTCCGGCGAGAGCACACCCTTTGCGACAAGCTTGCGCACCAAAGCCTGCAGAATGAGAACGTCGATTTCGCCGTGTCCGAGCGACATTGCCTTTTCGATCATCGTGATCTCCCGGATCATGCGGGCCGTCATGTTGATAGCGGGGTGAAGCCCTAGCGCGACGTTCCCTGAAGATCCCTGTTCAATTGCGCGAGCGCGCGACGCAAACCGTGAAGCTGATCCACCAGATGAAGAATGACGTCGACGCCCTCATCGTTGACTCCGAAATCGGCCTTCAGGTCCCGGATGAGATGGGCCCGCGCAACGTCCATCTCGGAGAAATTCATTCCGGCCGAGGTCTGATCAGGAATAAGCCAGTGCTGCTCGAGCCAGATATCCAGCGTTTGCACCTCGAGACCCGCACGACTGAGAAACTCCAGCTTGCTCATGGTCATGATGTGCTGTCCTCGCGCGGGTTAAATGCTCTCCCTTTGTCCCAGTTCGAAACGAACGCCTCGAGCTCGGGATCAGGAGGTTTTGGCAAAACCACTTTCAGCTTGACGAACTGATCCCCGTGACCGCCGCCGCGGCGTGGCGCGCCCTTGCCTTTCAAGCGCAGGATCGTGCCGGTGTTCGATCCTTTCGGCACCGTCATGGTCACGTCGCCGGTCGGCGTCGGAACGCGAATCCGCCCGCCTAGCACCGCCTCGGAAAGCGAGACCGGCAATTCCAGAGAGATGTCGTCGCCCTCGCGGGTGAAGCGGCGGTCGGGCAGGACCTCCACCTCAATCAGAGCATCGCCTGGACCTCCTTTGCCGGTGCCGGGTGCTCCCTTGCCTCGCAGACGGAGGATTTGCCCATCAACCAGGCCGGGCGGAATCGTCACGTCGAGGGTACCGCCATCGGGCAATGTCAGGCGCTTGTTCGCGCCCGTGATCGACTCTGCAAAGTCAATCGGCAGGCGGTAACGCAGATCCTGTCCGCGGCGGTTCGCGCGCGCCCTTTCGCTGCGCCTCAGAAGCTCCGCGAGAGCGTCGTCCGAATCCATGAAGTCGGCGAAGCCGGAATTGTCCGTGTAGGGACGACCGTCATTCGACGTGGCAAAATCCCGATAGAAACGATGCTGCGGCCGCTCCGCGCCCGTCGCGTCGATCTCGCCAGCGTCGAAACGTTTGCGCTTCTCGGCATCGCTCAGCAGATCGTAGGCGCCGGCAACTTCCTTGAACTTGTCTTCGGCCGTCTTGTCACCGGGGTTGAGATCCGGGTGCAATTTCTTCGCCAGCTTGCGATATGCCATCTGGATATCGGCGGAAGACGCCGTCGGGGCAACGCCGAGAACCTCATACGGATTTTTCACGACCTACTCCGCAAGGCCTTCAGTTCGTGTGACGACATGAGGGCTTAGTTTCGAGAAATTTGCAACACCATTGGGCATGCACAAAGTGGTTCGCGGCCCACCGGCGATGACGTAACCCGCACGAATTCCGCGCTGGATCAGCGTTCGCATTCGATCCAGGTTCGTCTCAGCGAAGAGGAAACTGCCGCATTTCAGGTAGTGCGGGTGGACCGTCCGCGCACTCTGATGGCCGCGATGGAGGCCGCAAACATTGCGCATCGCTTCTTGCTACGCAGTATGTCCAGGATCCCTATATTTCGGAAAGCTCTTCTCTTGCTGCGGCGTCATTTTCACGGTGTCCCGCTTGCCCGGAACACCGCGTGGCCCGAGCAGAGCTCGCGTTATGTCGTCTTCGCTCAAACGGGGCTTGCCATCTTCGCGTTGCCCATTGCCTCCGTGACTTGATGCCATTTCGGCCTCCCACGAGTGAACGCTTCAACGGTGCTTGGAGGCAGAACCGGATCGCTCCCGTGCGACCTCCCAAGACTTGATTTTCCCGAACCATCACGGCCGGATCGCGGATGCCACGCCTAACTCGGCTCGGGCCTTCTCTCTTCTTCACCGCCGGGACGACCGCTGGGCGGCGCCACGCGGCGGAACGCTCATCTCCATTTTCGGCTCTGGCCTCATCGCCGGCTTCGGCCGCGGTTCAGGCCTCGCGATAGGCTCGGGCCTTGCCACGGGCTCAGGCCGTGGTTCGGGCCTAGCCATCGGCTCGCGCCGCGGCTCCGGTCTGCGGATCTCTTCCCGGCGCATCTCTTCGAACTTCTCCTTCATCGCGGGCCTTTCCTCCCGGACGACCGGCTTCGTCGCTTCGGGCCCCGCCTTATGGAAGTTGTGTCAGCTACGGGACCTGGCATATCATCGATCGAACGGCGGGTAGCACGATCCGGCAGACGGAATACCGTCTGCCGGCATGGAATAGTAAAATCGGAGCCATGATAGCCAACCGCGAAATTATCCCACCGAACGATGGGGCCTCTCCAGTCACAATCCAGTTCAAACTGACAACAAAAATCCGCCTATTCGTTTAGGATCAGCCATCGCACTTAGTCCTCGCGCTCGACAGCCACAGCGATAAACAGGCCCCGAACAGATTGATTTATTAAGGAGCGAAGCGTGCCATCCGCTGTTCCGCAACCGGTCGTCGCGCAGCTCACGCGCGCCGCTATTTTTCTCGTGGTCACGATCAAATCCGAGCCGGCATGCGATAGCGTCGTGCGGGCCCTGTGCAGTGACCTGGCCGCCCTGTTGCGCGCAGTGGGCTTCCGTGACCTCGAGGGTCGGCTGTCATGTGTCACGGCGTTTGGCTCTGACGCGTGGGACCGGCTCTTCGGAGCGCCAAGGCCGAAGGAATTGCATCCGTTCCGCGAGATCCAAGGCCGGCATCACGCCGTCGCAACGCCCGGTGACATCCTCTTTCATATCCGCTCCACGCGTATGGATCTGTGCTTCGAACTGGCGACACAAATTATGTCGCGGCTCAGCGGCTCAGTCTCCACGGTGGACGAAGTGCACGGCTTCACCTACTTCGATGACCGCGACCTGATCGGCTTCGTCGACGGCACGGAAAATCCCGTGGAACAGGCAGCTCTGGACGCCACCATCATCGGCGAGGAAGATGCGGCGTTTGCTGGCGGCAGCTACGTGATCGTACAAAAGTACATTCATGACCTGAAGAGATGGAACGAGCTGCCCATCGAGGAACAAGAGAGAATTATAGGTCGAACCAAATTGTCCGACATCGAACTCGACGATGCAGTGAAACCAACCTCAGCACACAACGCCTTGACGACAATTATAGAAGACGGAAAGCAGCTCGCCATCGTGCGCGACAACATGCCGTTCGGCGATATCGGAAAGGGAGAATTCGGCACCTATTTCATCGGCTATGCGCGGTCCCCACGCAGGATCGAGCAGATGCTCGCGAACATGTTCGTTGGCCGGCCACCGGGCAACTATGACCGGCTGCTCGACTACAGCCGCGCCATGACCGGCACACTGTTTTTTGTGCCGTCGGCGACGTTCCTGGAGGATGTCGCATCTGGGGAAGCGGCTGAATCGCCTGCTGATCCGTCCGGGGACGGACGCAAGACCGACAACTCGTCCCAAACGAAAATGCCGCCGCCTGATGGCTCACTCGGGATCGGCTCACTGAAAGGAGAGACTGGACATGAATAATCTTCATCGGGAACTCGCCCCCATCTCTGCCGCGGCATGGGCACAGATAGAAGAAGAGGCGTCCCGCACTATCAAGCGCCATCTGGCAGCGCGACTTGTCGTGGACGTGGAGGGCCCGAAAGGCTTCGACTTCCCGGCGGTAGGCACGGGCCATCGCCGGCAGATCCAGACGCCGGGTGATGGAATCGAAGCTGCGCAACGCGAGACAAGGCCGCTCGTCGAATTGCACGTTCCGTTCGAACTCTCGCGCGAGGCGATCGACGATGTGGAACGCGGCTCAAACGATTCAGATTGGTCGCCGCTGAAGGACGCAGCGCGCAAAATCGCCTTCGCCGAAGATCGCGCTGTGTTCGATGGCTTCGCCGCCGCTGGAATTCAGGGCGTTCGTCAAGGCACCAGCAACCCGTTATTAACGCTTCCTCCCGACGTGAAGGACTATCCGGGTGCGGTAGTGCAGGCGCTGAGCCTGTTGCGCCTGGCCGGTGTCAATGGCCCCTATGCGCTGTTGCTGGGTGCAGAGCCGTATGCCGCCATTGGCGGAGCTACCGACGATGGCTATCCAATCCTGCAGCATATCCAGCATCTCGTGGACGGAAAGATCATTTGGACGCCAGCCATCGAGGGCGGCGTTGTGCTCACCACCCGCGGTGGCGATTTTGAGCTAACCATCGGCCAGGACATCTCCATCGGCTATCTGAGCCATTCCGAGACGGCCGTCCGACTCTACCTTCAGGAAACCATCACCTTTCTGCTGTTGACAACCGAGGCCGCCGTGTCGCTCGCGCCGCAAACGTGAAGGAGACATCTCGATGCAGGAATACGATCTCTACATCAATCCACAAAAGCCGAGGGTGGGCCTCTACGTGCGGAAAGGAGCAGGTCTCCCCGATCTGGCCGATGCCAAGGAATGGATATTTGATGGTACTGCGGCGCAAGGCGAATTGCCAGCGGACCTCGTGAAGAGGATCGAAACCAACGGCCACGCCTTTCGCGACATGGATTGAGTGCGTTCGGCCACCGGGAACGGCAAAGTGGGAGTGCGGAGACCAGAGGCAAATGCACGAAACTCGCTGTTGGCGGGCTTTCGCGCATCTGGAAAGACTGCTCGAACGCTAGAATGCCTGGCCAGGGCGGGAGGGGATCGAACTCCGAATGGCGGAGTCAAAATCCGCCGCTGCGAAATTGGCGACCTCCGGGTCCAGAGCGAATGCAATTTGCGGCGAGACGCGCCCGTACGAACCGCACCCGTTTCGCACCAGAAACGACCTCATCAAATCGCAACGAACACGATCGTACCCGAACGAAAATGCAGCAAGATCAACGAAACCGATCTCTATCCTCCCGCTCATAACGGTCTGGTTGCAGGTTCGAGTCCTGCCGGGCCCACCAGCCTTCGCTCGCGAAGCGAGGAAGGCTGCCGCGCCGAAGCCCGCAGGGCGAAGGCGGGCTGTCCGCGCGAGCTATGGCTCGGCAAGCCACCCAGCCTTCGCTCGCGAAGCAAGCTACAGCCGGCAAAGCATCCTGCTTCGCGCTCTGCGCTTCGCAGGATTTGCGGCGCCTTCAGTCCCGGGCCGCAATGGCAATTTCAATCGTTGTTCCGACAGGGCTGCTCTGACTTCGAATTGTCCCGGCCATCTGCTCGACCAGACCTCGAACGATCCGACTGCCGAGCCCGGAAACCGTCGTGATGTTCTGGCCTTCAGGAAGCCCCTTGCCGTCGTCAGTAAAGATCAGGTGATACTCGCTTCCCTTCGCTTCCAGGCGGATCACAACCGAACCAGGGCGTCCATGGTCGAACGCGTGCTTGGTCGCGTTCATCATCAGCTCGGCCACGATCAAGGACAGTAGCATCGCCTTTTCTCGCCGCAGCCTGATGGAAGACGGACTGACGACAACCAAAACGTTGTTGTTGCCCATCGATGCCAGGATATCCTCGCAAAGCGCCTCCAGTAGCGGCGCCGCTTCGACATCCTTCATCTCAGGATTATAAAGGCGCCGATTGATGCGGCTCATGATCTCAAAACGCCGCTCGGCCGAATCGAGCACATCAAGCGCTTTGCTCGGGTCGCGCCTGATCGCCTCGCGATTCTGCCGCAGCAGCGCAGAAACATTTTGCAGGTTGTTGGCGGTGCGGTGCTGTAATTCGCGAAACAATTCCGCGGATAAGTCACGCTCCTTTTCGAGCTCTCTCAATGTTTCATTGAGCCCGCGTGTCAACAGCAGGAGAATCGTGGAGGTGACGACGTAAAGAACGATCGTGAGGTGACTGGTCGGCCACTCAAGTGAAAACGTCCCGCGCGGCGGCAACCAAAAATACCAGGCAATGATGCCGCCAACCACCGCAGCCAGGATGCCGGCAAGCCGACCGCCGACCAGCGAGCAGATGACCATCGCCGGGAAAAGCGTGACATAGGGGATTCTGATGTAGGGGTCCAGCAGCGCGCGAACGCCCAATGCCAAAGCCAAGACGATCAGCGCGATCGTGTATCCGGACGGCTTGTCCTGATAGCTCCGCAGCACACCGATAGAATCAACAAGACGCATCAAATTAGCCCAATCACCGTTATCTTGGGCGATTATGCTGGAAGAATACAGTCAAATTTTCTTGGAGCTATCTGTGAGAGGAAGCAGGATTTCAATCAGCTGCATCGTCAGCCCGCCATCGAGCGGAACGTGATCGAATAGCGCGGCTCTTCCACCGGGGGAATGCTGTGCTCCCAAACATGCCGGGATTCCCCGGTCATGATGTAGAGCGAGCGCGGCTCGGCGTCCAAGGTGAAGCGCTCCCATTTCCCGCCGCTCTTGCGCCGGAAGCGGAATTTGCAGGGTGAACCAAGCGACAACCCGAAGACTTCGTCAAAATGCGGCTTGTCACGATGCCATCCAATTCCGACACCGGCATCGTATTCGGTGCAAAGAACCTGTTTTATCTTTGCGGCCGGGCCGCCATAGGCTTCGACTTTCTCGATCATCGGCGCCAGCCATTCCGGCATCTCCTCGGCTTCCTGAAGCCGCCTCTCCGCGTAGTCGTATTTGAAGCCGAACGACGCGACGCGACGCTTGCCCTCAAACGCGCCGAACTGAAACGGCAGCAGGGGAAGTCCGCGAATCCGCTCGATGAGATCGAGCTCCATCGACGGTGTGATGATCTCCGGATAATATCGAAGACCTGGCGGACCGATGGCCTCCGGCGGAAATAGCGAGAACTGCTGGTTCACTGTCCGGCCCGTTCCGCCCCGCGGCCTCGTACGGTTCGGCCGCGGCGCTGTTCTTCCGGTCCATGAACCTTCCTGTCGCTTGGCTTCGGTTTGTTGACGGCCATCATCATTCTCTCCCGAAGCCGCTCGATTGGAGGAACGGAACCGCGCTAAAAATGTTCCTCTTTCGGCGCTTGCCGCCGCCTAGGAGTCAGCCATGAGCAGGGCCTTCGTCAAGGACCAGGACGCCGACTATCTCGAGCTGCCGGAACGGCCGGTCTCCGAGCATCCGAACGATGTTACCGAAGCGGGCCTGGCGCAGATCGAAGATGCCCTGGCGAAGGCAAGCGAAGCTTACGCGGTCGCGCAGGCCTCGGCGGATCGCGCCGCCATTGCCGCGGCGGGACGCGAATTGCGCTACTGGACCGCCCGGCGCGCGAGCGCGCGAATAGTGCCTGCCCCGGCAGACACGTCGGAAGTGTGGTTCGGAGCCCGCGTGACCATCCGGCGCGACGACGGCCGGGAGCAGACGTTCCGGATCGTTGGCGAGGACGAAGCCGACCCGGCCAAAGGTTCGATCTCTCACGTCTCGCCGCTTGCGAAATCGATGTTCGGAAAGCGCGTCGGCGACGTGGTGACGGCCGGCAACGGGCAAGCCGAAATCGAAGCGATCAGCTATGGCGCTGGCGCTGCCGAGAGCAAGCAACCGACCAAATCCGACGGAGAAGGTCATGGTGCCACATCCCGTTACGACGACGGAAGATAACTTGCAACGACCGGGCCTCGGAAGCCGCGGCTCTACGTCCAGATCGATGGCGGATTGCCGGCGGCCGTGGCTCGCAGCACATCCAACGTCCGAGCGTCGATCGCTGCCTGCGGCGCATTTTGCAGCAGCAATCCCGCGAACTCCGGCAATCCCATCAACATGACCGAGACCCGCGCTACATTGCCGCACTGCGTCTCCAGACGGAACCATTTCATGAGCGGAGCATAGCGCACTGCGCGCAGGTCGGACCAGCGAATATATTTTCTGACGCCCGCAAAGTTTCTGCCAGAAAGGGCTTCTTCCGACACCTCGTATTCTTCCAGGAAAAATCCGGATGCCATTGGCAGCGACATCAGGGCAAACCCGATAAAGACAGTCGTCGTCCACCATGTGGTCGTCTGGTTTCGAAAGACGTTCGAGACGACGGCAAGGCCTGCGAAGAAAGCAAAGCAAATAAGACCGACGATAAGCGTGCTGGTCGGGTGAACCAGATGGCGCGCCTCCGACGCAGGCCGCGCGCGAAAGCGGCTCTTTGCGAGCCAGCCCCCTACGATTATCATAAGGACGCCCCACAGCATCCACTGAAGCAGCGTGACCCACCAAGCTCTATTTTCCATGATATTGGCCCCATGCGCGCCTGGATCATGTGCTGAATGACCGCTCTTTGCGACGAAGCGGGCCTTTTCGCGTATCATGGAAATTACTAAAATCCAGTGCCCGGATTTGTGCTGGTCGGCCCGCCATCCTTCGCTCGCTGCGCAAGCCACGGCGCGGCAAGCCATCCTGCTTCGCGCAAAGGCGGCAAGGTGACAGCTAATCCGAAGCCGAGCTACTCACTGGCCCAAATCCCGCGAGGCGTCTGGGTGCTCGGCTTCGTGTCGATGCTGATGGACGTCTCCTCGGAGATGATCCACGCCCTGTTGCCGGTCTACCTGGTGACGGTGCTGGGCACCTCAATGGTGACGGTCGGCTTCATCGAAGGCATCGCCGAAGCCACCGCCTCGATCACCAAGATATTTTCCGGTGCGCTCTCCGATTGGCTCGGCAAGCGCAAGCTTCTCGCGGCCATGGGCTATGGCCTGGCCGCTTTCACCAAGCCGGTATTCCCGCTGGCCCCCACCGTGGGCTGGCTGGTGGCTGCGCGCTTTGTCGATCGCGTCGGCAAGGGTATTCGCGGCGCGCCGCGCGATGCGCTGATCTCCGATATCTCGACGGTTCATGTGCGGGGCGCGAGCTTCGGCCTGCGCCAGTCGCTGGACACCGTGGGCGCCTTTCTCGGGCCGCTATTCGCTATCGGCCTGATGTGGTGGACGGCGGATAATTTCAAGGCGGTGTTCTGGATCGCGGTCGTTCCGGCATTCCTGTCGCTGGCGCTGATCATGTTCGCGGTCGAGGAACCGAGGCGGCCGCCCGAAATCGAGACGGTCGAAAATCCATTGAGTCTGGAGGCGATCAAACGCCTCGGGCAGGTCTACTGGCGCGTGGTGACCGTCGGTGTCGTGTTTACGCTGGCTCGTTTCAGCGAAGCCTTCCTGATCCTGCGCGCGCAGAATGTCGGGCTGAGCCTGACGTGGGTGCCCATCGTTCTCGTCGGGATGAATGTCGTTTACGCACTGTCGGCCTATCCCGCCGGCGTGCTATCCGACCGCCTCAATCGCAAGGCATTGCTTGCGGCAGGACTGGTGATGTTGGCCGGTGCCGATCTGGCGCTGGCCCTGATGCCGAACCTCGGTGGCGTCGCGATCGGCGTCGCGCTGTGGGGCCTGCACATGGGATTTACGCAAGGCCTGTTTTCCGCCCTGGTTGCCGACGCCGCGCCCCCCGAATTGCGCGGAACGGCGTTCGGGTATTTCAACCTGCTGACGGGTCTTGCGATGCTCGCAGCGAGCGTCATCGCAGGCGCGCTCTGGGACGCCTACGGCCCGGCAGGCACGTTCTTCGCCGGTCTCGTCTTCGCGCTGGTCGCGCTCTTGGGTCTGCTCACCATGAGCGGTGAAATCAGCAGCGCCGCCGCTGAATGAGCCGGCGGAGGCGGCAATGCATTCCGAATCACGGGGAAGTCACGGGAAAGTGCCTGAACGAGGATCGCGGAAGCGACGACCTAAAAAGCGCGGCGACAGTGGGGCGGATGGGGACGAGCCGAAATCCAAGCGGAATATCACGAATTCATCGACGGCGCGTCTGTTTCCGGCGCGCCGCTTGCCCGACATCGACAATCTCGGCGGATCGAACCGGTGAGCGGGCCGTGAGCGTGCAGGTCCGAGCCCTGCCTGCTCACCATTTCTCTGTTAGGCTGGCGGCAGTGTAAGGAGAACAACCGGCCGGGGAGCCCTTCATGCGCACCCTCTTCTTGCTCGCAATACTTTTGCTCACCCTCGCTGCCCCTGCCCGCGCCGCCGACGATGTGGCCGCCGCGCAGGGCGTCATCCGTTCCCAGGTCGAGGCTTTCAGCCGTGACGATGCCGCTGCCGCCTATTCCTATGCGGCGCCGGCCATTCAGGAGATCTTCCCACAAGCCGACATCTTCATGTCGATGGTCCGCAACAGCTATGCCCCGGTCTATCGCCACAAGAGTTTTGACTTTGGCGAGGCGCGCGTCGCGGACGGCACGATCGTCCAGCGCATTCATATTGTCGACGCCGACGGCATTCCCTGGGAGGCGCTGTATACGCTGGAGCTGCAGCCCGACGGCAGCATCAAGATCACCGGCTGCGTTCTCTTGAAGAGAGGCCAGGCGGTGTGAGGATTTTCACGCCAGCGCCAGCCGCTGCCGCGCCCGGATCAACAGCGACACTACGATGGTGATGTTGAGCGCATTCCACACGAGCCCGTTCAGGAACGCCGCGGCGTAGGAGCCGGTGGCGTCGAAGATCACGCCGGACACCCAGCCGCCGAACGACATGCCGACCACGGAGGCCAGAATGACGATGCCGACGCGGGTCGCGGCTTCGCTCGCCGGCATCGATTCGCGGACGATGATGGCGTAGCTCGGCACGATGCCGCCCTGAAACAGGCCGAACATCGCGGAGATGACGTAGAGCGAAGTCAGACTGTCGAAAAACAGATAGAACAACAGCGCAAAGCCCTGCGCCACCGATCCGATCAATAGCGTCCGGATGCCGCCGATCTTGTCGGCGAGAAATCCCGAGCCGATGCGGCTGATGACCCCGAACGCCATCATCAGCGACAGCATCTCGGCCCCGCGCGCCACGCCGTAGCCGAGATCGCCGCAATAGGCGACGATGTGAACCTGCGGCATCGCCATCGCCACGCAACAGGCGATGCTGGCGATGCACAGCATCACCGTCAGCGTATTGGTCGAGAGCCTG
>WNFT01007752.1_pt1 | contig 11848 bp, 8 predicted proteins | sample 5400191 | NCBI WGS metagenome assembly WNFT01 (sample SAMN13153359, study PRJNA577476) | soil metagenome | isolation source: 80 cm saprolite under Madrone tree | place: USA:California | collected 2016-06-14
GCCATCGACGCTTCAGGCGACATCTACTTTGTCGATGCCAAGTGGCAGATGATTTATCGCTGGTCTCCCCAGACGCGCCAGCTCTCCATCGTCCGCAACAATCCTATCGATCCTGTTCAGCTGGCCTTCGATAAATCGGGCAACTTGCTGGTTATTTCCTACCAGGGTAACGGAACCGTTTATACCTTCAAGCCTTACACCGATTTTGACCAGATCACTCTTCTCAAGCCGGAACCAAGCGCTCCTCGCCCCGGGATGATTCCTGTCCTTCCCGTCGACTACTGGCGCAACGAAAACGACTTCACCGGAATGATCGAAAAGAAGAAGCCCTATCAGTATCTCTCTCCGGACCGCAGTACATTCATTCCCGCCGGCGAAGACTTTGTGACCGGCGAACTCTACTACGGTTCGAAAATCCATGACGTACTGCGGGCGTTCGGCTTGGCTCCCATGTCTGTCGGCCAGACGGTCTACGTTTCCGACGAATCGGAGCAGAAAACCTACAGCGCAAAGGTTGGCAACGATGGTGCCCTCACCAATGCCAAGCTCTTCGTCGATCGCGGCGGGGAAAGCGTCGCCCAAGACAGCGAAGGGAACGTCTATATCGTCGCGGGCCAGATCTATGTCTACAATCCTTCCGGCAAGCTCATCGACACAATCAACGTCCCCGAGCGGCCTTCCCAAATTCTCTTCGGCGGACTCGACCGCAAAACCCTCTTCATCGCGGCGCGCAGCTCACTCTACGCTGTGCAAATGCGCAATAGCGGCCATTAGAGGTGCGATTGGTATTCCTCGCCGCGCACTTTACAATTGATTCGCGGATATTCCGATGCGCGTGACCCAGACCAGCTGTGGCGCAGGTGCAGTGTGCGTTCTCGCAGTCTGCTTATTTTATTCCCAATCTCCTGCCAAGCCGAAACCACAGAAGCCGACTGCAACTTCAGCGCAATCCTCCGCTCGCACGGCCGACTCTTCGACCGCCAGCTCCTTCCCGCAGCTCGTGGACATTACTGCCTCCACCGGCATCCACTTCGAACATCTTTCCAGTCCCGAACAAAGATACATCGTCGAATCCATGAGTGCTGGAGTCGCTCTCATCGACTATGACCGCGATGGCTGGCCGGACATCTATTTCACCAACGCTCAAAGCGTGGCAATGGCTCTCGCTGGCAAGAAGGCCCGCAGCGCGCTCTTCCACAACAATCACGATGGCACTTTCACCGATGTGACCGACAAAGCGGGCGTCGGCTATCCCTGCTGGGGTATGGGTGCAGCCGTGGGCGACTATAACAACGATGGCTGGCCTGATCTGCTTGTCACCTGTTTTGGCGGCGTGGTGCTTTATCGTAACAATGGTGACGGCACCTTCACGGACGTTACCAGACAAGCCGGTTTGTCGCAGGATTCGGGCTGGGCCACTGGTGGCGCGTTCGGCGATTATGACGGTGATGGCTTCGCGGACATCTTCGTTTCGCACTACGTCGCCCTCAGCCTCGACGATCTACCCGCCTTCGGCTCCAGCAAGACCTGCCAGTACCACGGCATCAACGTTCAATGCGGGCCGCGCGGTCTCAAAGGCTCGCCCGACAACCTTTACCACAACAACGGTAACGGCACGTTCACGGACGTCTCTCGTTCCGCAGGCGTCTCTGATCCCGAAAATCGTTTTGGCCTCACCGCTGTATGGACCGACTTCGACCTGGACGGCCACCTCGACCTTTTCGTCACCAATGACGGCCAGCCTAACTATCTCTATCGCAACGACGGCTCGGGACATTTTAAGGACATTGCGTTTCTCGCCGACGTCGCCGTTAGTCAGGATGGCGTGGAACAAGCCAACATGGGAGTTGCCTTGGGCGATTACCTTCACACCGGCCGCTTCAGCATCTTCATCACCCACTTCAGCGACGAATATGCCGTTCTCTACCGCAACGATGGCGACATGAATTTTGTTGACGAATCTTACGCCTCAGGCATCGCCCCCCGCACCACAGCCTACGTTGGTTGGGGTGACGGTTTCATCGATTGGCGCAACACCGGCTGGTCCGATCTATTCATGGTCAATGGCCATGTCTATCCGCAGGTGGACACCGCCGATGTCGGCACGAAATACCGGCAACCCATGCTGCTCTTCGAAAACCTTCACAACGGCAAATTCAAAGACATCAGCAAGCTCGTGGGCCCCGCCATCCAGGTCCCGCGGGTCGGCAGAGGAGTGGCGTACGGCGATCTATTCAACGACGGCCGCATCGAAATCGTCGTTGAAAATCTTACGGGCGAGCCGGTCATCCTACAGCCTCAGGGTCTCGCGCCGAATCACTGGATCAGCTTCGAATTGGAGGGAACGCAAAGCAATCGTCTTGCGTTGAACGCCCGTGTTAGAACGACTGCCGGCGATCTTGTCCAGACCGGCGAAGTCGTCAGCAACGGCAGCTATCTTTCCCAACCCGATCTTCGTCTGCACTTTGGGCTCGGCGGCCACGACCGCGTGCAGAAAACAGACGTTACCTGGCCCTCTGGAAAAGTGGAGACTCTCACCAATCTAGCTGCCGACCGCTTCTACAAAGTGAAGGAAGGGAAGGGTATTATCGCCTCCGAGCCCCCGCGTTCCACCGAAGCATCATTCGCCGTGAGTTGGGAGTCTAAAGTTTGGGTTCGACTCCCACACGCTTCCGCCATGCCGCTACAAATAAGATCTTCCTTTTTCATCGGCTTCCAACGCCGTCGGTTCTGCGGTGAAAAATCTCGGCTAGTGAAACGATATTCCCCACTGAATACGTCTAATCGTTGACCTGGACCCTTCCCGCGAATTGCGTGGGAAGGAGTGCACCCGGCCCGCCCGGAATACTCAGCCAGTAGGGAGTGGAATCAAGATGGCGCTTTGGAACAAGCTGGTACGCAAACCGGCTCTTTTGGCCATAGCGACTTCGTTCAGCTTCCTTGCGGGGAACACGGCCATTTCTCGCGCTGGAGAGGCACTGGCGGCGCAGCAGCCAGCCGCGCAAACTCCAGCAGCAACGCGGCCCGTCGGAACTATTAAGTCGATTTCGGGAAATACCATCACATTGACCACCGATGCGGGAAGCGACGTAACCATTCAGATCCAGGACGAAACAAAACTCATTCGCATCGCTCCCGGGCAAAAAGACTTGAAGGACGCTACTCCCATTCAATTGGCGGACGTCCAGCCCGGCGACCGCGTTCTTGTGCGTGGCAAACTTGCTGACGACGGAAAATCCGTCCTGGCCGCTTCGCTCATCGCCATGAAGAAAGCGGACATCGCGGAAAAGCAAACCCGCGAGCGCGAAGAGTGGCAGAAACATGGTTTGGGTGGCTTGGTAAGCGGCGTCGATGCTGCCACAGGCACCATCAGCGTTTCGCTGCCTGCCGCTGGCGAAAAAAAGACCGTCGCTGTTCACCTTTCCAAAGACACTATCCTGCGCAGATATGCTTCCGATTCCGTGAAATTTGATGACGCGAAGCCCGCTCCGCTCGATCAGATCAAGCCGGGCGACCAGCTTCGCGCTCGCGGCACTCGCAGCGCCGATGGCGCGGAACTCGCCGCCGATGAAATCGTTTCCGGTACGTTTCGAAATATCGCAGGCACCGTTTCCGCGATCGACGCGTCCGCGGGCAGCATCACCCTGCAGGACTTGGCTTCCAAGAAGTCCGTTACTGTGAAAATCACTTCGGAATCGCAATTGCGCAAACTGCCTCAGCCGATGGCGCAGCGGATCGCCATGCGCCTGAAAGGAATTTCTCCCGATGCTCAGACGTCCGCGGCGGCTCCCGGAGCCTCTGCTCCCGCTGCTAATCTCAATGCGGCCCAGCCGGCGAAACCCAACGGTCCACCATCTGGCAGCCTGGGACCGGGCGGGCCAGGCGGAATGGGGCGGCCCGGAGGCGGAGGCGGGGGAGCTGCCGATCTCCAACAGGCCATCAACCGCATGCCCGCGGCCACGTTGGCCGACCTACAAAAGGGCGATGCCGTCATGATCGTTGCAACCGAGGGGGGCTCGAACGGAGTCTCCACCGTGATTACCTTGCTCGGCGGAGTCGAACCAATTCTGGAAGCCTCTCCCAAGAGCAGTGCCTCATCCATCCTTTCGCCATGGAGTCTCGGCAGTGCGGCCGGCGGGGAAGCGGCCACGCCTTGATGCTCCACCGTCGTGAACTGGCATTCTCAATCCAAACGCTTTTCATTTCAGGAGAACTGATGAGTTTTCGGCTCGTTCAAATTGTCGTATTGAGTTTGGTGTTTCTTCTGCTGATTCCTGCCTTCGGCGGAAACGCGAGTGCGCAGTCCCCCACGGGTGGACTGAGCGGCGTGGTCACTGACCCCTCCGGCAGTGTGATCGCCAAGGTTGCAGTCCGCCTTACCGCGGCGGGTGGCGCGTCACTCGACACGACTACCAACCGCGACGGCTTCTACGAATTCAAAGGACTTGCTCCTGGCGTTTACATACTGAAAGCCGTTGCCAAGGGTTTTGGTCTCTACACAAAAGACGATGTCCGCATTCTCGCAGGGCAGACACAACAGTTGAATATTGGCTTGCTCATTCAGATAGAAGAGCAAAGGGTTGAAGTTACCGATTCCTCCACCAAAGTGGATGTGGATCCGTCGAATAACGCCGGAACGGTGGTCATGAAGGGCAAGGATCTGGAAGCACTCTCCGACGATCCCGATGAGTTGCAATCCGAGCTGCAAGCTCTCGCCGGCCCCTCTGCAGGCCCGAATGGCGGTCAGATCTATATCGACGGCTTCACCGCCGGACAGCTTCCGCCGAAGGCATCCATTCGCGAGATTCGCATCAATCAGAATCCGTTTTCTTCCGAGTACGACCATTTGGGTTATGGCCGAATCGAAATCCTGACCAAACCGGGAACGGACCAGTTGCATGGCCAGCTTTCCTTGACGGGCAACACGGCTGCATTCAATTCCCGGAATCCTTTTATTGGGACGGCCCAACAACCGGGCTATGATTCCACGCAGGTCAGCGCCAATCTCGGCGGCTCATTGGGCAAAAAGGCTTCCTTTTTCACAAATTTCGAACGGCGCAACCTCAACGAGCTTTCCGTCATCGACACGCCCTTTGTGGATCCCACAACGCTTCAAGTCACCCAGTTCACCGATGCCGTGCCCAACCCGCGCACGCGCACGAACCTGAGCCAGCGCTTCGATTATCAGATAACCCCGGCGAACACGCTCACGGCGCGTTATCAATTCTGGCGCAACAATGAGACTGGCGACGGGGTTGGGACCTTCAGCTTGCCAACCGTAGGTTACAGTTCGCTCGAGACAGAGCACACTTTTCAACTCAGTGACACGCAGACTCTCAGCACCAGGACAATCAACGAAACGCGTTTTCAGTTTGTTCGCCAAGACAACAATCAGAATCCGTTGAATATGGCCCCCACGATCCAGATCCAGGGTGCTTTCGTTGGCGGCGGCAGTAGCTCGGGCCTGTTAAATAACACCCAGGATCGCTACGAGCTTCAGAACATCACCTACATGACCTTGGGCAAACATTCCATCAAATACGGCGGCCGCGCCCGCGTCACAAAACAGGAAAACGATTCGAATGCCAAGTTCAACGGCTCTTATTCTTTCGGCTCGCGGGCCAACCCGGGTGCAACGAACCCTCCTCCTTGTGCCGTGCTCAACCCCGCCGCAGGTAGCCAGATCACCGGAATCCAGGCCTATCAGATTACTTTGAACTGCTTGGCCCAGGGCGTGGCGATGTCTACGATTATCGCGAATGGAGGTGGCCCTAGTTTCTATTCTCTGAACTTCAATCCGGCGGGCATGGCCAACGCGAGTGAAACTTGGGTCGACGGCGCACTCTTTTTGCAAGATGATTGGCGCATTAAGCCCAACATTACCTTGAGTTCCGGCCTGCGCTACGAAACGCAAAACAATCTCGGCGATCAAGCCGATTTTGCCCCGCGCATCGGACTTGCCTGGGGTATCGATGCCAACGGAAAAAATAAATCACCCAAGACGGTTCTTCGTTTGGGTTTCGGAATGTTTTACGATCGCTTCAACTCGGACTTGGTTTTGCAGCAACAGTTGCAGAATGGCATCATCCAGCAGCAGTATCTTGTTTCGAATCCTGCTTTCTTCGATCCAACTCAGACTGTTCTTCCCTCACAATTTCCCTCCATCGGCATTTCGCCGCAGACGGTTTATCACGTCAATCCCAACCTGCGTACTCCATACACGATGCAGACCGGAGTAACTCTGGAGCGCCAGCTGACGAAGACCGCCAACCTTTCCGTCACGTATCTCAACTCTCGCGGCGAACGTCAGTTCTACACGCGGTTTTCCGATCCAAACCCAATTCCTCCCGGAGCGACTGTCGCCCCGCCCCCGAGCGAGATTGACTACCAATTCGAATCCGGCGGTATCTTCCGGCAGAATCAGCTCATTGTTAACAGCAGCGTTCGCATGCCGGGGACCGCGAAATTCTCGGTTTCCCTTTTCGGCTACTACACTCTGAACTATGCCAATAGCGATACCTCCGGCGCTTCGTATCTCCCCTCCAACCCCACAGACATTACCCAGGACTATGGCCGGGCCTCCTTCGATGTTCGTCACCGCGTCTTTTTCGGCGGCACCATCGGTTTGCCTTTTGGTTTTCGCGCCAGTCCGTTCATGATTGCCAGTTCCGGGTCTCCCTTCAACATCACCACCGGACAAGATGTATACGGCAACGCCGCTTACAACACACGCGCGACCCTCGGCACCTGTTCGAGCGGCGCCACTGGGGTGATAGACACGCGCTATGGATGCTTCAATTTGGTCACCATGCCCGGGCAGACGGTAATCCCCATCAATGACGCGACGGGTCCTAGCCGTTTCACGTTGAATTTGCGCCTCAGCAAGACATTTGGTTTTGGCACGAAGAAGGAAGCCGTCGCAGGCGGTCCGGGCGGGCCTGGCGGCGGCACGTTTGGCCGTGGCCCCGGCGGAGGTGGGCCCCGAGGGGGCGGCGGTGGTGGCGGCGATCGCGGCGGCGGGATGTTTGGCGCCAATCCTTCCAACAACCGCTACAATTTGACGCTCAGCGTGAACGCGCGAAACGTCTTCAACAACGTCAATGTTTCGAATCCCATCGGCAATCTGAGCTCCCCGCTGTTTGGTCAATCGAACGCGCTCGCCGGCGGACCATTTTCTTCTTCTACCGCGAATCGGCGCATCGATTTGCAGGTATCCTTCAATTTCTAATTCAGCTAAAATCCCGGCTCGAGGCCGGGATGAAAAAACGGAAAAAAGTTTTGGACAAAGGAACGGAAGCGCGGCGAGCAGCGCGCAATTCCGGTATTGCGCCCGCCGTCACGCGCGTCATTCCCGACAAACGGAAACGCCCGGCGAAACATAGGAAAGAATTGCTCGAAACTGAAGCGCAGTGACAGGCCCGACCGGGCCTAGTTTTTTGAGCTTCATCCTGGTTTATTGACAGGGACGACTTCGTCAGGACGAAACAGCGGCGTCAACGACACTTTTTTTCGCTCGGCAAGTGTTGCGGCAATTTGTTCGAAGGCATTCTTATCAAATCCCATGCAACTGACCTTCACCGTGCCGTCGGTATCGATCAGGAAAACTGTCGGGACGCTGCTCAGGCCGTAAGCGTTCGAAACCACGTAGCCTTTTTCTTCGTCGATCAGGATGGGAAACGTTGCGCCGTATTCCTTGGCAAATTTCGCTGTGGAGCGGGCGTCGTCCTGGGAAATCCCGAGAAATGTTGCGCCTTCGCCGCCGTAGCGTTTGTGGAGACGTTCGAGAAAGGGAAACGTGAATTGGCAGACGGGACAGGAGATTTTGAAGAAGGCGGCGACGACCGGGCCGCGCTTCATCAAGGTCGAGAGTGAGTATTCTTTGTTGTCGAGAGCTTTGAGCGAAAAATCGGGTGCTAAGTTTCCGGCAACGATGTGTGTCATGTGGTCCTGTGTTCCCATCCAGCGTGAAAGCCGCCGCAAGATTCCCATCGGTTAAGTGTATCGCGAGAAGAAGTTGACAGTCGACAGTTGAAGGCTGAAAGGGGCTAGAGAATATGGGATGGTCTAGTGAACCGGAGGCGGCGAATTCCAGAATGGAGGGTTTACACGACGCGCTGGCTAGACGACTACACCGCCGTACATGCGTTAAAGTATTCACCGTGCGGAGGGACTCTTGGGCTCACGTCACCAAGGATGGCTGGACCAGATAGCAAGTGTGCTGGAGACGCTGAATCAGGGCGTCATTCTCAACGACAGCTCGAAGCGAATTGTTTTTGCAAACTCGATGTTCCTCGACATGATTCAGATGGATGCCGGGCAGCTTCTGGGGCGTACCGCCATGGACTTGTTTCCGGCAGAAGATGTCCCTCGATTGATGGAGCTCATCGGCCAAAGAGAAGCGCAAGGCCGGGCGCGATACGAATTTTATATTCCGCAAGCCCACGGTGGACACTTACCGGTGGTCGTCACATCCCGCCAGATACAAGACCCGGAAGGGAAAACGTTTGCGGTAGTCACCGCCACTGACATCAGCGAACAAAAACGCGCCGAAGCGGAATTACGCGATGCCAACGCATCCCTCCTGGCGCGCCACCGGCAGATGGAAGCAGAGCTTCAGCTTGCCGAACGAGTCCAGCAGAGTCTTGCGCCACGAGGCTTAATTTGGGGAGGCGCCACTGTCGAGACTCACTATCAACCAGCGTGGTCGGTCGGCGGTGACTATGGGCTGGTCGTTCCAAACGAAGACCATCTGGACATGCTTGTTTGCGATGTTTCGGGACACGGCATAAGTTCCGCGCTTGTGGCGAATCGCATCTACTCCGAAACGATGGCGCAGATTGAGCGCTCCGCGGAACTGGGAGTGATGTTGCGGTCCCTAAATCATTTTGTAGTCGAGAATCTTGCCAGCTCAGCCTTCTTTTTTACCGTTGCCGCTATCCGGCTTGACCGGAGCTGCCGTTCGCTGCAATTCGCAGGGGCGGGTCATCCGCCCGCGATGATCGTTCGCAAGGGGGAGTCGCCGAGGCTGCTCGAATCAAGAAGCGGAATCCTCGGGTTGTTTGAAAATGTCGTGGACGCTGATTCGATCATCGAAGCATCCGTCGAACCTGGAGATCGCGTGTTGATCTATACCGATGGACTTACTGAGAATTTCAATGCCCAGCGGGAAATGTTGGGCGTCGAAGGTCTTTCGGAGATCGTCCGCGATGCTTTTCACCTGCCTTTGGCAGGCATGAAACGACAAATCCTTGACCGCGTTGAGTCGTGGCGCTCGGGCCCTGCGACCGACGACGTGTCGATGGTGCTGGTCGAAATCTCATAGTGTCGTGCCCACGGATATGCCCTTATCCTTTCCAGCGATCCTCGCTCTTATCGAGGGCCGCCCAAGAGCGGCAGAGCGAAGCGCGCGGATACCCCGGAAAAAGCACGGTTTCGACGTGAGGTGAATTATGGCGGGAATTGTTGCACGCGGTAGGGAAGTGCCGGTGATTGAGACGGCGCGGCTGCGGGGGCATCGGCCGGAGGACTTTGCGGATTGCGCTGCAATGTGGGCCGATCCGCTGGTGGCGCGGTACATTGGCGGAAAGCCGCTGTGGGAAGAGGAGGCCTGGGGAAGGACGTTGCGGGGAGTTGGGCATTGGGAGTGGATGGGATTTGGGTATTGGGTGGTAGAAGAGAAAGTTACGGGGAGTTTCGCGGGAGAGATGGGATTCTCGGATTGGAAGCGGGAGATTGAGCCGTCGTTGAAAGGCGTGCCCGAACTGGGGTGGGTGCTCCCCACACGGGTGCACGGAAAGGGTTACGCGACGGAGGCGGTGCGCGCGGCGCTTGCTTGGGGCAATGAAAACATCAAGAGGGCTGACTCTGCACTAGGTAGGACCGTGTGCATCATTCATCCGGAGCACGCGCGGTCGATTCGCGTGGCGGAGAAGTGCGCGTTCAAGGAACTTTTGCGGACGACCTACAAAGGGGAGCCAACGATTCTGTTTGCGCAATAGCTTCCACGCGTTAAATGGCGGGGAAGAGGCAAACCTGGCTGAGGCGGATGGGATTAGCCGCCGGCGTCCTTGATGTCGTTGTGGGCTTTATTGAGAGCCTCGTTTGCTTCGGATCTGGCGTTGGAATCCGGCTTTAGGAGATCGATGGCCCTGTAGAGCCCCATGGCTTTGCCGCCCGAGGGTCCGGCGCAGGAATCGGCTACGGGTTTGGGTTTCACGCCGGTCACATCCCATTTCAAACAAGAGAAGTCGATCTGCAAGCTGTGGCTGACGCGGAGTGACGCGACGCAGTCGGCGAGTTGCTTAAAATCCGAACACGTGTCCTGCAAATTCTTATCTTGCGGCAAGACTCCGAGAACTTGCAATTGATGCGTCAGCTTTACTTCCAGGTCGCCATCGGAGGCAAGCTGCTCGCTGGCCGATTTCGTGTTGCGCTTGATCAATTTCGCCGGATTGTAGCGTTTGTACCAGGGGTCAGATTGCGCCGCGGGTACTGGGCTTGCGTCTTGTGCTGAACTGGAAAAGGAACCGAACAAAAAACACAACGCGGTCGAAGAAACAAAGAACGAATAGCCTCTCATGTTCACCTCTGCTAGGGCAGGGGGACCTATACAATTGATACCTCAAAATTGCCGCATCTGTCGAGAGTTTCTAATCGCCTTAAGGGTGGGCCAAAGGTGTTCTTATCGCGCCGGTCTGGGATGAAAAAGTCGTTAGGGGAGTTGATGGGTGGCGAAATCAAGGGCGGCTCGCGCGCGGGTGTCGTTGGGGAATAGGGCGAGGAGTTGAAGATAGGTTTGCTGGGCGTCGGAGTAGCGGCCAGCGCGGAGCTGCGCTTCGCCAAGGGCGTGTTGCGGTACAGCGTTTTTGGGGTCGAGTGTGACAGCCAGACGGAATTCCGACACGGCGGAGTCGTACTGCTTTTTTCCCATATAAGCGTAACCGAGCCCGAGATGGGCGCGAGAATCCTTAGGATTTTGTGTGACCAGTTTGCGGTAAAGGGCCATGGCTTGATCGAACTGTTCCAGTGAGAAGTAGGCGGCGCTGAGTCTCTCTCGGTAAGTCGTGTTTGTCGGATCGGAGTCGTAGGCCTTTTGCAAGGCAGCGAACGCTTCGGGATAGCGGCTCTTCTTGAAATACACGGATGCGAGCATCGCCTGGGCGGCGGCAAGATTTGGCTCACGCGCGGTTAATCGCTGCAATTTGGCTGGGGCCTCGTCGGAATTTCCATTGACGAGCAGTTGCTGGATGGAGGCGAGTTCGTTGGCCCGGGCGACAAGGCGCTTGGTGGCGACAGCGGAAGCGATGAGCGCGATTGCGGTGAGGGCGACGACTAGGGAGAGGCGCGTGCGGCGAGAAGGCTCGTCGGCGGACGCGGAGGGAAGAAGCGCGCCGACGGCCAGTCCCATGACGACGCCGCCGACGTGAGCGGCGTTGCTGATGCCTGGGATCGCAGCGCCAAAGATCAAATTGTAGGCTATGAAGGTGCCGAGGCTGCCGAGCATTTTGCTGTTGATCTGGAGATTGGCAGGGGTCTTCTTCAGATAGACAAAGGAAACGAGGACGCCGGCGAGGCCGAAAATGGCTCCGGACGCGCCTGCTCCTGCGGACTTCGGATGCCAGTATACGCTGGCGATGCTGCCGAAGATCCCGCTGGCAAAGTAGGCGAGCAGGTAGGAGAGGCGTCCCAGGAGGCGCTCTGCGGCGCGGCCAAGATTCCACAGGCACCACATATTGAGGCCGAGGTGAATGAAGCCGAAGTGCACGAACATGCTGCTGACGAGGCGCCACCATTGGCCGCCAAGGGTGAGCGGGCCGAAATCGGCGCCGAAGGCAATGGCCTGCTGCGG
>WNFT01008056.1_pt1 | contig 11843 bp, 8 predicted proteins | sample 5400191 | NCBI WGS metagenome assembly WNFT01 (sample SAMN13153359, study PRJNA577476) | soil metagenome | isolation source: 80 cm saprolite under Madrone tree | place: USA:California | collected 2016-06-14
CAAGAGAGCCGGAAAGTGATCGCGAATCCGGTACCTGTTTATCCGGAGACGGCAAAGAGATTCCGCCTAACGGGCATCGTGAAGGTGCAAATCGTGATCGCGCCGGACGGGCGCGTCAAGGAAACAAAGATCATCGGCGGTCACCCGCTGCTTGTGAATACGGTCGAGGAGACGCTGAAGAACTGGAAATATGCGCCAGCGAGCGCCGAAACCACGGCACAGCTGGAGTTCAATTTCCATCCGTAATCCTGCTGAGGGCAAAGCCTGCCCCGGTTCACGCAGCAAAAAGAAATCAAGTAACGGAAGTCTGAGTAGCGACGGCCACGTGGCAATTCCCTGCGTGGCTGTTTCATTTTTATGCACAGCTATTGAGCGTGGAAGATCAGGGAAGAGCAGGTGAGGCCGGATTCGGCCTTTTGGAGTTCGGAGATGTCGATTGCCGTGACGTGGATGCCGCGGGATTCGATACGTTCGCGGGTGTGCGGGAACGAAGCAGGGAAAATGATGGTACCGCCAAGAGCGAGAGCATTGGCGGCATGGGGCTCGGCGGGATCGACGTCGATCCAGTCGTAGACGGCAAACGGCACGGCGTCAAACCAGGCGCGATTGGCGAGAAGCGTGTTGCCGCTGATGTGAGTGACGGCGGACTTGAGGTGCAGGCAGCCGGTGACGGGCACCGCGATGACCTCGTAATTGTGGGGAGCGAGAATGGCGGTGAGCTGGCGAAGGCCCTCGGCGTTGCTGCGCCTGGTGAGACCGACAAAAAGTTTGCGTCCGATGCGAAGAACGTCGCCCCCTTCGAGGGTGCCGGGAAGCGTGACGTAGGCGAGCTTTCGAAAGGAAGAAAGGGCTTTGGCGAGCGAGGCCGCTTCGGGACGACGCGACTCCGTGCCTAACGGGAGGATGACAGCCAGTTCGTCGAGGACGATGGCGGGGTCTTCGACAAACATGGAATCCGGAAGCGCCGGCTCGGCGGGGAGAGAGAGGACGCGGGCGCCCAATTTTTGGAGGAGCATTTCGTAGGAGTGGTGCTGGTCCTGCGCGATTGCGAGATCGACGGGCTTGCGATCGATGAAGGAGAGTTCGCAATGCACCATGGCGGGACTGACGGCGCGCGTGATGGCGGTGAGCATGGGAGCCATGGAGTTTACACGAGATTTTCTTGAGAGACAGCGTGGGAGTGTATACACTCGCGGCGGAATTTGGGCGAGGGAGCAAATCGTATGGCGATTTGGAGCAAGTTGACTGGCGGAGTTCTGGCGAGCGTGCTGGCTTTTGGCGGATTGCGCACAGCCAACGGGCGCGTCGCGGACGAGAAAAGGACGGCGGCGGTGGACGAGGTTTTCGCCGATTTGACGAAAGCGGGATCACCGGGATGCGCGCTGGGGGTGTACCGGGACGGGAAGATCCTCTATTCGAAAGGATATGGGCTGGCGAATCTCGAAGAGAGCGTGCCGATATCACCGCAGAGCGTATTCGACATCGGATCGACGTCGAAGCAATTCACGGCGGCGAGCATCCTGCTGCTTGAGAAACAGGGAAAGCTTTCCGTCAACGACGATGTCCGCAAATACATTCCCGAGCTTCCGGATTACGGGCAGAAAATCACGATTCTGCAGCTGCTGAACCACACCAGCGGCTTGCGCGATTACCTGACGTTGATGGAGCTGGCGGGCACCAACGTAGACAGTGTGACGACGGACGAAGATGCACTGAGGATGATCGTAAGGCAGAAGGCTCTGAATTTTGCGCCGGGAAGCGACTGGCTCTACAGCAACACGGGATTTTTCCTGCTGTCGATAATCGTAAAGCGGGTGAGCGGGAAAACCTTGCGGGAATTCGCGGCAGAAAATATTTTCGCGCCGCTGGAGATGTCTCACACGCAGTATCGCGACGATCATACGTCGCTGATTCCGAACCGCGCTCTGGCCTACGACGCGAAAGAAAAAGGCGCGGGTTACAAGCTGGATGTTTCCTACTTCGAGCAAACCGGTGATGGCGCGGTGCATACGTCGGTGGAAGATTTGCTCAAGTGGGATGAGAATTTCTACAGGGGGCAAATTGGCGGGAAAGAGTTGCTCTCGGAGATCCAGGAACCCGGCAAGCTGAACAGCGGCAAGGTTCTGGATTACGCCAAGGGATTGCGCATCGCGGACTACCGCGGACTGCGGACCGTGAGCCATGGCGGGTCGTGGGGCGGGTACCGCGCAGAATTGCTGCGTTTTCCGGAGCAGCACTTTTCGGTGGCCTGCCTATGCAATCTGGGAAGCGCGAGCCCCTCGAATCGCGCGCGCCGGGTTGCGGACATCTATTTAGCCAGCGGGATGAAACCAAAAGAAGAAAAGGAAAAAGAATCCGAGGAGGACGAACGGAGAAAAGGAGAAATGCAAATCGCGGAAGAACAACTCCGCGATTACCTGGGTGACTATTCCAGCGCTGAGCTGCGGGTGTCCTATTGGCTGGAAGCAGCTGAAGGCAAATTGAAACTCACGATAGGGCTGCCATCCGGTGCGTTCGGCGGTCTCGGAAACAATCCGCAGGAATACCTCCGCGCGACAGGGACGGACGAATTCGAATTCGGTAACACAGGGATTGCGATTCATTTCCGGCGAAATGCAGAACATTACGTGACAAGTTTCATACTGGATGCGGGGCGGACGCGCGGACTGGTGTTCGTGCGGACTTTACCTGGCAAGTCTTAACGAATGAGCATGGCCATTGCCAACACTCCGATGACAACCCAGACGTCCGACTTCGAAAACTCAATGGTGTTCGTCGTTCGTGGCGCACTTTTTGCAGTGTCGACGGATGCATCCGTGTGCATGAAGAGAGATGTAGTGGACTTGTCAGAGACTTCCGGCAGGACGAGCAGGCAGTATCCTTTGCGCGGAATGGTCTCGATATAGAGGGGCTTATCGGAAGAGTCGCCAAGAGCCTGGCGCAATTTGTTGACGGTGGTGTTCACGTTGGCGTCGTAGTTGACGTGCGTGTCGGCGGGCCACAGCCGTATGCGCAATTCTTCACGCGTGACAACTTCACCGGGTTTTTCAAGCAGGGTGAGCAGGACTTGATAGACCTTGCCCTGCAGCTTCAACCGCGAGCCATTCCGCGTCACTTCCTGCCGCTGCCGATCAATCTGGAACGGCCCGAAATGGATATAACGCCCGGACGAAAGGACTAGCCGGTCCGAAGCCGCTGGTTCAGCCGGCTCTTGCATGGAGATCACTTCCGGCGACATAGACGCCCACCCTTGCTTTGTATAGACGCAAAAACCGCTCAAGTGTTTTCCAGAGTTACGAAAAATTCATGGCAATAGTTCTCGAAAGGCACGAATAAGTGTCTAAGAACGCGGGGCCTAGCGAAAGTGAAGCACCGATTTGTGTCGCACTGTGGTCAAAGGCACTAAATTTAGACGCAATTTATATGGATTATTGGAAGGTTTCGATGGATCCCGGAAGCATTGACGTCCAACCAAACGTCTAAGTTCGACAGCCGGGGAGTCCAGTTCAAAAAGGGGTGGAAGATGAATCGTTCCAGGACGTGGTGGATTGGAATCGCGCTGCTGTTTTTAGGGGCACGCGCGACAGCAGCAGCCGGGCAACAGCAACCAGCTTCCGCACTTTCTCAAACGGCGAGCGACGCAGCGACGGCTTATGACGGGAAGGACTGGGCGAAGTCGGCAAAGCTTTACGCGCAGATTGTGCAGACGGCACCGAATCCGCGAGCCTGGTACAGGCTGGGTGTTTCGTTGAACAAGATTGGAGAAAACGATAAAGCTATCGAGGCCTTCGAAAAAGGCAGAGCGCTGGGATTGCCCCCGCAATTCGCAGAGTACGGAATTGCGGTCGTCTTCGTGTCGCAGAAAGATAAGGACAAGGCCTTCGAGCACCTGGAAAAGGCGGCACAAAATGGACTGAGCCAGCCCGATCAATTGTCAGCCGACCCCGATCTGGCGGATTTGAGGTCTGATGCGCGCTTCGCAAAGATTCTTGAAGAGGTGACGCGCAACCAAAAACCTTGCGCCAATACGATCGAAAATCGCCAGTTTGATTTTTGGCTGGGCGAATGGCGTGTGGTTACCACGCAGGGAGAAACCCCGGCGGGAGACAGCAAAATCGAGCTGATTCTCGGCGATTGCGTGATTCAGGAAAACTGGACGAGCGGGGGAAACATCGGATACTCCGGCAAGAGCTACAACATCTACAACGCGGCGCTCAAGCGGTGGGAACAATACTGGGTGGACAACGCCGGAGGGAATATTTCCTTCTACGGCGGATTGAAGGACGGCGTGATGGATTATTGGACCGATGAAATCCCGCAACCCGACGGAAAAAAGCTGAAGCGGCACCTCCAGTTCATAAAGTTGAATCCCGACACGGTCCGTCAATTCAGTCGCGGTTCAAATGACGACGGCAAGACGTGGTTCGTGGAATACGACTTCACCTACAACCGGAAAAAGTAGGAAACGAGGGCCGCGGGAAGCGCGGCCGCATTTTTCCCTTGACACTATGGCGTGACGCGATATAGCGTATGACGATAGAATACTGCTGCTTCGGAGATGACACCTGAGTCCTGCGCAACACCATGACGAACTGATCGGGCCGCTGACGCCGGCGATGTTCCACGTGCTGCTGGCGCTGGCCGGCGATGATTTGCACGGCTACGCGATATTGAAAGAAGTGGAGTTGCGCACCAGCGGGAAAGTGAAGCTGAGCACGGGAACGCTCTATGGAATCATCAAACGCCTGTTTGCCGACGGACTGATCGTGGAGCGGCGCTCCCGGCCTGCGGAAGCGGACGATGACGAGCGCCGGCGCTATTACCGGCTGACAGAAAAGGGCCGGGAAGTGGCCGCGGCGGAGGCCGAGCGCATGGACGAAGTGCTCTCCATTGCGCGCGCGAGGAATTTGCTAAAGAAAACGCGTACGGCGTAGCGAGATTCCCGAACGGGCACATCGGTCCCGGATACAACGAGCGATCCGAAACGCGGCGTTGTGGTGGCGCCGCGGGAGGACAGCATGGCAGCAACGGATTCGCGGGCATTGCGCTTTTATCGAGCACTGTTGCGAGTGCTCCCCTTCGATTTTCGCGGCGATTTCGGCCCGGAAATGGAGACGGTTTTCCACGAGCAACATCAGGAAGCCGGACGCCGCGGCGGAGTCGCCGGCGTTTTGCGGCTGTGGTGGGAAACCATTGTAGGAATTTTCAAGACCGCTCCCGGTGAGCATGTTGCGATGTTTGCGCAGGATGCGAGTTTCGCGTTGCGCATGATGCGCAAGAATCCTGGGTTCACGCTGGCGGCGGTCCTCACGCTGGGCCTGGGTATCGGCGCCAACTCAGCGATTTTCAGCGTGGTCAACAGCGTCCTCCTGAAACCTTTACCCTACGATCACGGCGACCGCCTGGTGGTCCTGCAACACAGAATGGCCACGATGAATCAGCGTTTCTCCGCCGCAGATACCAATGACTACCGGGGACAAAGCCGCTCGCTCGACGGACTTGTTGAATACCACAACATGAATTTCATCTTACTGGGACGGAGCGAACCGGAGCGCGTGGAGACAGGCGTAGTTTCCTGGAACTACTTTGATATCTTCGGCGTGAAGCCGCTGTTTGGGCGCACCTTCCGGCCGGAAGACGAACAACACGGCGCGCCGGCAGTGCTGATGCTCAGTTACGAATATTGGATCAAGAGTTTCGGAGGCGATCCGACGGTGGTGAACAAGGCGTTCACCATGAACGATAAAGTTCATACGGTGATCGGCGTGCTGCCGCCGGTGCCGCAATACCCGGATGAAAACGACGTTTACATGCCGACGACCGCGTGCCCGTTCCGTTCGCGACCCGCGAACATCGCAAACCGGCAGGCGCGCATGGTGCAGGTTTTCGGCCGGATGAAACCCGGAATGAGCGTGCGCCAGGCGCAGGCGGATTTGAGCGGAGTCGCGTCGAATCTGCAGAAGACCTACCCGAAAGACTATCCCCAGGGGAATGACTATTCCGTGAAAACGACAGCGCTCGAGGAGGCGCTTACGCACAACGCTCGTCCCACGATGCTGGTGCTGCTGGCGGCAGCGGGCTTCGTTCTCTTGATCGCCTGTGCGAATGTTGCGAACCTGAATCTCTCGAGGATGGTGCGGCGAGAGCGGGAGCTCGCGGTACGCGCTGCGTTGGGCGCGGGACGCGTGCGCATGTTCCGGCAGCTTCTCACGGAGAGTTTTTTGCTGGCGTTGATCGGCGGCGGACTGGGCCTGCTTTTTTCCTGGGGCGCGCTGAGTTTGCTGGTGAGTTTTGCCGCGCGGTTCACGCCGCGGGCACGGGAAATTCACATGGACAGCACGGTGCTGCTCTTTACGTTGGCGGTGGCGGTGCTGACGAGCGTGCTCTCCGGAACGGCACCGGCGCTGGCGGTACGCGATACGGTCGTGGACGGCTTGAAAGAAGGCGGCGTGCAATCGACGACCGGCGTCGGCCGGCGGAGGCTGCGCAGTCTGCTGATCATCACTCAAGTGGCGGTTTCGTTTCTACTTCTGATTGGGGCGGGGCTGATGTTGCGCAGCTTCGTGAAGCTGCAGCATGTGGACCCCGGCTTCCAACCGGAAAATGTCTTGACGATGGACATTGCGCTGGACTTTGTTAAGTACAACACCGACGACAAGCAGCGCGCCTTCTTCGAAACTCTGCTGGACAAAGTCCAGGCGCAAAGCGGCGTGAAATCGGCAGCCGCTTCGATGATGATTCCCTTTACCGCCGACATGACAATGACCAGCGATTTTCAGATTCAGGGGCAAGCGTCCGCGCCGGGGCAAGCGTTGCCGAAAGCCGATTTCAGGATTGTGAGCCCATCCTACTTCGAAGCGCTGCACATTCCCATCCTCAACGGGCGGGCATTCCTGCAAACTGACCGTCCGGAAACTCCGATTGTGGCGGTTGTGAATCGGAGCGCTGCGCGCCATCTCTGGGGATCACAGGATCCCATTGGGACACGATTTTCCACCGATGCAGGGAGAACCTGGACACAAGTGGTTGGAGTGGTCGGCGACATCAAACAGTACGGACTCGATAAAGATGTGGCAGATGAGATTTATCTGCCGATGGCACAATACCCCATGGGACAGGCCAGCCTGGTCATCAAAACAGCAGTGGAGCCGATGAGCATTGCCCGTGGCGTGATCGAGCTGCTGCACGGCGTCGATCCGAATCAACCCGCCGCACGCGTGAGATCGCTCGAGCAGGTGCGCGCGGAATCGGTGGCGGCCCCGCGCCTGACCACCAATTTGCTGGGGATCTTTGCCCTGCTGGCGCTGACGATTGCGGCAACCGGGATCGGCGGCGTGATGGCTCTGGCAGTTGGCCAACGACGGCACGAGATCGGCGTACGCATGGCCATTGGCGCGCGCCCCGGAGAAATCCTGCGCATGATACTGGGTCAGGGCATGGGACTTGCCTTGGTTGGGATTGTGCTGGGTCTGCTTGGGGCCTTCGCACTCACGAGGCTCTTGCAAACACTCCTTTTCGAAGTGGGGCCGACGGATCCGCTCACGTTTGTGGGTGTGGCCGCGGTGCTTGGCGTGGCTACGCTCGTGGCGTGCTACGTGCCGGCGCGGCGCGCGGCACGGGTCGATCCGATCATTGCTCTGCGCGTGGAATAGTGGGTAGGACAGACATTCTTGTCTGTCCTTTTAGATGAAAAGCCAAAAGTAAGAGGACAGGCAGGAATGTCTGTCCTACTTTTCTGGTCGCCTGGGTGCGAGTCTGTTAAACTATATGTTGCTCGACCGCACCTGAGAACTGGGAGACTGATCCGGGCTGCTGGTTGTTTCAGCAGCTATTTTTGTCTTTAGAGGACTTGACCCGGCACTGTCGGAGTCATTAGAAGCAGAAACTATGAGTCAAGAGATTCGCAATATTGCCATCATCGCGCACGTGGACCACGGCAAAACAACGCTGGTGGACGCCATGCTGCGGCAAAGCGGGATTTTCCGCGCCAACGAGGCGCTTGTCGAGCGCGTAATGGATTCGAACGACCTGGAACGCGAGCGCGGCATCACCATTCTCGCGAAGAACACGGCGCTCTTTTTCCACAATACGAAGATCAACATCGTGGATACGCCGGGCCACAGCGACTTTGGCGGCGAGGTGGAACGCGCGCTGCGCATGGTAGACGGCGTCGTGGTGCTGGTGGACGCCAGCGAAGGCCCGCTGCCGCAAACGCGCTACGTGCTGCAGAAGGCGCTGGCGGCGAAGCTCCCTCCGGTGATCGTGCTGAACAAGATAGACCGAACGGACGCGCGGCCGAAGGAAGTTCTCGACGAAATCTACGACCTCTTTATCGACCTGGACGCGACGGAAGACCAACTGGATTTTCCGGTGATTTACACCAACGCGCGCGATGGTTACGCTATGAATTCGCCCGAAGGCACTTCCAAGGATTTGCTGCCGCTATTCGAAGCCATCGTGAAGCACATTCCGTCTCCGCCGGGCGATCCGGAAGGCGTGCTGCAGATTCAGGTGATGAACCTGGATTACAGCGAATTCCTGGGACGCATCGCAATCGGCCGCGTTTTCAACGGTACGCTGAAGCGCGGGGCCGACGTGGGCATCGTCAAGCTCGACGGCAGGTTGACGCCGACGCGCATCACGAAGTTGTACACGTTTCGCGGCCTGGAACGCGATGAAGCGGAAGCCGTGCCCGCGGGCGATCTCGTGGCGATTGCCGGCGTCGAGGGCATCAACATCGGAGAAAGCATCACCGATCTGGCTAACCCGATGCCACTGGAGCCCCTGCTGATTGACGAGCCGACGCTGGCGATGATTTTCACGGTAAACAGCAGTCCTCTTTCCGGCAAGGAAGGAAGTTACCTCACTTCGCGCGACCTGCGCGATCGCCTGCAGAAAGAACTTCTGACCAATGTGTCCATCCGCGTGGAAGACACGGACACGCCCGAATCGTTTCGCGTGCTGGGACGCGGCGAATTGCAGCTGGCGATCCTGATTGAAACCATGCGGCGCGAGGGCTTTGAGCTGATGGTGGGCAAGCCGGAAATCGTTACACGCACGGAAAACGGCAAAAAATTGGAACCGCTGGAGCGACTGGTCATCGACGTCCCGGAAAATTTCATCGGCATCATCATGGAAACGATTGGCAGCCGGCGCGGCGAGATGATCAAGATGAGCAATCATGGCTCGGGCCGCGTGCGATTGGACTTCAAAATTCCCTCGCGCGGCTTGATCGGGCTGCGCAGCCAGTTGCTGACGGACACGCGCGGTACGGCGCTGATTCATTCGATTTTCGAAGGCTGGATGGAATATGGTGGAGAGATGGCGCTGCGTCCGACCGGCGCTTTGGTGGCGGACCGCAGCGGCCCATCAACGGCATTTGCGCTGTGGAACATTCAAGAACGCGGTGAACTGTTCATCGGGCCCGCGATCGATGTCTACGAAGGCATGATCGTGGGCGAAAATTCGCGCGAGCAGGACATGGACGTCAACGTCACCAAGGAAAAGAAGCAGACGAACATGCGCTCGTCCAGTGCGGACGAAGCGATTCGGCTGATTCCGCACCGCGAGCTGAGCTTGGAGCAAGCCATCGAATTCATCGCGGACGACGAGTTTGTGGAGATCACGCCAAAATCGATCCGCCTGCGCAAGAAAGTCTTGCAAGCCAACAAACGTCCCCGCCGTTGGCAAGAAATCCGCGCCAGCCAGGCAACTACCTAGCCCACGCGTCGCCTCAAACTTCTTAGTGCGCTGATTTTTCGAGCAGTTCCGCCAGGTACTGCTTCCACACGACAGCCTTTGTATGCGTGCCATGCCCGCGTGTTTCGTCAGTAATGGGGATGAGCACGAAACGCCCGTTTTTCACTCTTTTGATTTCTCGGTCGGCGATGCCCAACTCTGGCGGGTTGATGTAGTCGTCCGCGGAATTGATGTACATGACTTGCGCGGTGATTTTCTCGAGCTGTGGCAAAGGGTCGTAGTTGCGGGAAGCGTTGACCTGGTACAGGAAGTCGTTGGCGTCCAGCCCGGCCAGTCGCTTCTTGAAATAGTCGTCGAGGTATTTGTCGGCGGCATCTCGTGTGGGCAGCGTTTTCTGCATGTAGAGCGGCGCGCTCCCGGCGATCAAAAGAAAATCAAGGACGGTGCGTAGAGCCTGCTGCGGCTCCACGGAGTATTCTCCTCCCTTCCATTCGGGATCGTTGCGAATCGCGTCCATCACCATCTTGCGCCAGATACGATTGCGCCCGGCGATCTGCACAGGCTGGCAGGCCAGCGGCATCAGCGCATCCATGAAATCGGGATACGTTTCTCCCCACACGAAGGAATGCATGCAACCCATAGACGTGCCGAGAATGAGGCGCAAGTGGTTTACGCCGAGTCCTTCGCTCAGAAGCTTGTAGTGTGCGGCGACCATGTCGTCGTAGTCGTAGCTCGGAAAATGCGCGTGCAGTCCGTCGCTGGGCTTCGAGGATTTCCCGTGGCCAATGCCATCGGGGAGCACGATGAAGTAGCGCGCAGCGTCGAGAAGTTGCCCCGGCCCAAATAGTTCACCGGCGAATTGCGGCTGAAGGAATTGCTGCCCGGAGCCGCCGGTGCCGTGAAGGATCAGTACGGCGTTCGTGGCGCGGCCCTGCGCGTCGCGCGCGGGTTTGCCGAGCGTGGTGTAGTGCAGCCGTAATTCCGGCAATGTCTCTCCCGAGCGAAATTTGAAATCCTTGACAACGAAATCACCCTCCGATGTTTTGAGTGGCGCTGACACTTGAGCAAAACAATTCAGTCCGGAGAAAATCACGCCAAGGACAGCGATCAGGAAGAGACGCAGCTTTTTGGCCATAGGAACCTCGTAAGGCCCCGAATTTACCACAGTCGTTGCATGACGCTCCGCACCTTGCGCCAGGCGACGGCCGGTGTTAGTTTTCGCGCGTAATAGATTGAACTTTGTCGGAGGTGGACGGTGAAACAGCTTCGCTTGCTCGTCTTCGCAATGTTCTGCGCGGTTGGCTTTGTGCAGGCGCAGGAAACCGGCGCACTGGCACCGGAGGTGCGCGCATTCGTGAAGGAAGACGCGCCAGTGCTCGCCTTGACGCACGTGCGTGTGATCGACGGTACAGGCGCAGCAGCGCGCGCTGACCAGACCTTGGTAATTCGCGCGGGAAAAATAAGCGCTATTGGTGACGCCGCAAGCTCAAAAATTCCCGAAGGCGCCAAGGTGCTCGACCTGACAGGCTATTCGGTCATTCCGGGGCTCTTCGGGATGCATGACCACATGTATTATCCCGCGCCTTTGGGTTCGCTACCGATGTATCCGGAGCACGCGTCCAGTTTCCCGGCGCTGTATCTGGCGGGCGGCGTCACCACGATCCGCACAACTGGAAGCGTCGAACCTTACACCGACCTCGAATTGAAACGCCTGATTGATGCCGGAAAGCTGGCCGGACCGAAAATGAATGTTACGGGGCCCTATCTCGAAGGCCTGGGTTCCTTCACGCCGCAGATGCACGAATTGAAGGATGCCGAGGATGCGCGGCGAACGGTCGAGTTCTGGATCACGCAGGGAGTGACTTCTTTCAAAGCGTATATGCACATTACGCCCGACGAGCTGGCCGCCGCGGCAAAGGCGGCTCACGCCCACGGGATCAAAGTGACTGGCCATTTGTGTTCCATCGGATTCCGGGAAGCGGCCGCGATCGGTATCGATGACCTCGAACACGGGCTTGTGGTAGATACCGAATTTTTCCCCGGGAAAAAATCGGCCGAATGTCCCGAGCAAAACGATTCACTGGAAAAACTGGACGTGAATGGGACAACCGCACAGGAAATGATTCGCGATCTGGTGGCTCATC
>WNFT01014634.1_pt1 | contig 11843 bp, 8 predicted proteins | sample 5400191 | NCBI WGS metagenome assembly WNFT01 (sample SAMN13153359, study PRJNA577476) | soil metagenome | isolation source: 80 cm saprolite under Madrone tree | place: USA:California | collected 2016-06-14
TACGAAGGCGATCTGTACGTCGACGAGCGCCTGGTTACCGACCTGATCAATGCGTGCAAGATCGTCGCGACAGCACTCCACAAGCTGCCTCCCGTAGCGTGAGTGGCACACACTGTCTCGACGAGACGGGCGGCGAGGTTCGCGACTCCTCAGACTCTTTCTCCGCATGGGCGACCCGCGCTTCCGGTCCAGGGTCCAGCAGACGTTGCTGTGGAGTTCGCCACTCGAGAAAGGTTCCCGCCGGCTCACGGGACTCCCTGTTCCGCTCCATATAGTCTTGCCTCGCCTCAAAGCGCGGTGCTACGCTCGGCCGGCGCGAACACGAGACGTGAATCCCAGCACAGAGGTGCGCGATGGGCGGCGGGCTCGTCTAGAGGTCCACGGGCGGTGACGCAGGACGATCGGGGTGTCGTCGGCGCCCCCGCGGGGGCGCAGGCCGAAGTGGCCCGGGCGATCGCGCTGTCGCGTGAGCCCGACGCGATCCTCGACCTGATCGTCGACCGGGCCTGCACGGCGCTCGCCGCGCAGCGGTGCTTCGTGATTCAGGTCGGCGCCGACGAGCGTGTCCGCGTCACCGCGTCACGCGGGCTGATCAGCCGGAGCCGTGAGCTGCTGCCCCGGCATGGGCGCGAAGGCGTGTCGATGACCGCGATCGCCGAGCGCCGCCCGGTCTGGTCGAGGGATGTGCTCAACGATCCGGCCATCGAGCTGTCGCCCCTGAGCCGCGCCTTCATCGAGGGTGAAGGCTACCACGCGGCGCTCGGTGTTCCGCTCCTCGCGGACACGCGGGTGCTCGGCGTGCTGATGACGTGTCGCGACGCCGTCGGAGACTTCTCGCCCGCCGACATCGACCTCGCGCAGGCCTTCGCCGATCTCGCGGCGATCGCGCTTGAGCGCGCGCGACTCTCCGCCCTCGAGGCGGATCGGCTCCGGCTCGACGAGGCGCTCGTCGAGCTCGAGCGCGATCTGCTCGCCGAGCTGGACCCCACCCGGCTCCTGCCGCTCATCGGCGAGCGCGCGTGTCGTCTCCTCGGCGGCACAGGGACGCTCTGGCTCACCGATCGCGGCGGGGGCCGGCTGCGGCGCGGCTGGACGAACTGGCCGGCGCATCCGGTCGAGCGCCGGCCATTCGGCGAGGGCGTCGCCGGAATATGCGCCCGAACGCGGCGCGGGACGAGCTGCTCGGCGTGCTCACGCTCAGCCGCGTGGGCGACAAGGCCCCGAGATTCGAGCCGAGGGATCTTAGCGTGCTCGAGCGATTCGCCGCGCAGGCCGCGCTCGCGCTGCGCAACGCCACCCTCTACGGCGAAGCCGAGCAGCGACGGCGCGCCGCCGAGGAGCTGGCTCACCTGGCGCGGACCCTCTCCGAGCACCACGATCCGGCGGCGGTAGGACAGGAGATCGCACGCAGCGTGCTGGCCGTGTTCGACGTGTACTCGTGCAACATCCGACTGCTCCGGCCGGACGGCGGGCTCGAGGCCATCGCCGCCAACCTCTACGAGGTCGGGCACGTGCAGCCTCCGGGCATCGGGCTCTCGGCGCGGGCGCTGGCCGAGGGACGCGCCGTGTGGACGGCGGATCTCCTGAACGATCCCGGCGTGACCTGGGACGTGGACTTCCGCCGGCGAAGCGTCGCCGCCGGGCGCCGGGCCGCGCTCGTGGTCCCGATGCGCACCGAGCGTGGGATCTTGGGCGTCTTCCAGCTCAGCTCGCCCGTCGTGCGCGAGTTCTCCGAGCAGGAGGTCGAGATCGCCCAGAGCTTCGCCATCGACGAGGAGGGCCGCATCACGGGCTGGAACGCCCAGGCCGAGCGGACGTTCGGCTGGTCGCGCGAGGAAGTTCGGGGGCGGGTCCTGGCGGAGACGATCATCCCGCAACGCTATCGGGCCGCGCACGAAGAAGGGCTGCGTCGCTACCGGGCCAGCAGCCACGGGCCCGTGGTCAACCGCCGCCTCGAGTTGAGCGCGCTGCACCGGGACGGGCGCGAGTTCCCGGTCGAGCTCAGCATCTCGCCGGTCTCGCTGGCGGGGGGCACGACGTTCAGCGCATTCGTGCGCGACATCACGGAGCGTAAGCAGGCCGAGGTGGCGATCCAGCAGCACACGGCGATGGTCAAGCTGCTGCAAATGGTCGCGGTCGCGGCCAACGAAGCGCCGACGCCGCGCGACGCGCTGCAGATCGGCGTCGATCAGGTCTGCGCCTACACCGGCTGGCCGGTGGGCGACGCCTTCGTGCTGGCCCAGGACGGCTCGGGTGACCTCGTCCCGGCGCTCGTCTGGCATCTAGAGCAACCCGAGCGCTTCCGCCACTTCCAGACGATCACGGACGGCGCGCGCTTCCAGCGCGGCGTGGGCCTGCCGGGGCGGGTGCTGGCCACCGGCCGCGCGGCGTGGATCGTGGACGCCACCCAGGACACGAATTTTCCTCGGGCGAAGGCCGCCGTCGACGTCGGCGTGAAGGCCGCGTTCGGCTTTCCCGTGCTGGCGGGCTCCGAGGTCGTCGCGGTCCTCGAGTTCTTCAGCAGCGAGCACCACGAGCCCGACCCGGCGCTGCTCGACGCGATGGCCAACATCGGCACCACGCTCGGCCGGGTCTTCGAGCGCCATCGGGCCGGCGAGGAATTGCGGCTAGCCAAGGAAGCCGCCGAGACCGCCAGCGGCGCGAAGAGCTCGTTCCTGGCCACCATGAGCCACGAGTTGCGGACGCCGCTCAACGCCGTGCTCGGCTACGCGCAGGTCCTGGGACGGGACCCAGATCTAAAAGCCGAGCAGCGAAAGGCGCTGGGCATCATCGAGGGCTCCGGCGAGCACCTGCTGTCGCTGATCAACGAGATCCTGGACCTGGCCAAGATCGAGGCGGGAACGATCGAGATCCGCCCCGCTCCCTTCGACCTGCCGCGGCTCCTGCAAGGGCTGGCCGACCTCATGCGGGCGCGCGCGAAAGAAAAGGGCCTCGCCTTCACCGGCGAGTGGCCGCCCGACTTGCCGGTCGCGGTGCACGCCGACGAGAAGCGGTTGCGCCAGGTCCTCATGAACCTGCTCGACAACGCCATCAAGTACACGGCCGAGGGCGGCATCGCGCTGAAGATCGGGCCACGCCAAAATCGCCTGCGGTTCCTGGTCGAGGACACCGGGATCGGGATCCGCCCCGAGCAGCTCCCGAAGATCTTCGAGTCGTTCCACCAGGTCCGCGACCCGAGCACGTTCGCCGAGGGCACGGGGCTCGGCCTCGCGATCAGCAAGACGCTCGTCCGCTTGATGGGCGGCACGCTGGAAGTCGCCAGCACGCCCGGCGAAGGGAGCCGCTTCTGGTTCGATCTGCTTCTGCCGGCGGTTCCGCTCGTCCGCGAGTCGCCGGAACGCCAGCGGCCCAGCATCATCGGCGTGCGGGGCGCGCGGCGCCGGCTACTGGTCGTGGACGACAAGGAGGACAACCGGGGGCTCGTGCGAGATCTGCTGACCCCGCTGGGATTCGAGATCCTCGAGGCGGAGGACGCCGAGGCGTGCTTGCGGCTCGCGGCCTCGGCGCGGCCCGACGCCATCCTCCTCGACCTGCGCATGCCGGGGATGGACGGCCTCGAGGCCACGCGCCGCCTCCGGGCCATGCCCGACGCGCGCGACCTCGTCATCATCGCCGTGTCGGCGAGCGCGTTCGAACAGCATCGGGAGCGGTGCCTGGAGGCCGGCGCCAACGACTTCCTCGCCAAGCCCTTTCGGCTGGATCGCCTGCTGGACCTTTTGCGCGCGCACCTCGGGATCGAGGTGATCTACGCGGACACGCTGGCCGCCGGCCCGTCGGCGACCGCGGGAGATGCCCGTGCTATGGAGCGCGTCGTTCCCACCGGCACCGAGCTGGATGGGCTGCTGGATCTCGCCCGCCGCGGCCACATCAAGCAGATCCTCACGGAAGCCCAGCGTCTGGAGGCGCTCGACGCGCGCTACGCGCCGTTCGTCGCGGAGGTTCGCGTCCTGACCGAGCAGTTCCAGGTGAAGAAGCTTTGCCGGCTCCTGGAGCGGGCGAGGTCCGCGCCGTGACGCCGAAGCCGGTGATCCTGGTCGCCGACGACACACCGGCCAATCTCAGCGTCCTGCTCGAGGTGCTCGGGCAGGCCGGCTTCGACGTGCTCATCGCGGAGGACGGTGAGAGCGCGGTGCAGCGCGCGAGCTACGCGCGGCCGGACCTTATCTTGCTGGACGTCCTCATGCCGGAGCTCGACGGCTTCGCGACGTGCGAGCGGCTCAAGACGCAGCGGGAGACCCGCGAAATCCCGGTCATCTTCATGACGGCGCTCGCCGACACCGTCGACAAGGTGCGCGGGTTCGACGCGGGGGCCGTCGACTACGTGACCAAGCCTTTCCAGCCCGAAGAGCTGATCGCGCGCGTGCGCACGCACCTCACGATCCAGAGACTGCGATCGGAGCTCCAGGAGAGTGAGGAGCGGCTCTCACGGATTTTCGAGTCGGCGATGGACGCGATCGTCATCATCGACGCGGCGGGTCGTATCACGCTCTTCAATGCAGCGGCCGAGCAGGTGTTCCGATGCGGCGCCGCCGACGCCGTCGGCTCGCCCTTCACGCGCTTCGCCTCGGAGACCTTCGCCTCCGTGCTCGCCGACTACACCCGGGACAAGCACGGTGAGGAGCCGAAGCGCCCCCTGTGGGTGCCGGAGGGACTCACCGCGGTGCGCGCCGACGGTGAGGATTTCCCCCTCGAGGCGACTATCTCTAGCGTGCTCGCGGCCGGCACTCTACACGATCATCTTGCGCGACGTGAACGAGCGCCGGCGCGCGGAGGCAGAGTGTCGCCACCTCCAGGGGCTGACCCGATCGCTCCAGGAGGAGGTGCAGGCCGCCCTCGGCGAAGGCGAGCTGGCGGCCCGCTCCGCGGCGTTCGCGGGCGTCATGAAGAGCATCGAGCGGGTGGCGCCCACGGACTCGACCGTGCTCGTGACGGGCGAGACGGGGACGGGCAAGGAGCTGGTGGCCCGGGCCATCCACACGCAGAGCGGCCGCAAGGACAAGGTGCTCGTCAAGGTCAACTGCGCGGCGATCCCCGCCGGGCTGATCGAGAGCGAGCTGTTCGGACACGAGCGGGGTGCGTTCACCGGCGCGGTGGCGCGCAAGATCGGCCGCTACGAGCTGGCCCACGAAGGGACGATCTTTCTCGACGAGATCGGCGAGCTCCCGCTGGATCTCCAGCCGAAGCTGCTGCGGGTGCTCCAGGAGGGCGAGTTCGAGCGCGTGGGAGGCAGCCGCACCTTCAAGGTCGACGCGCGTGTGATCGCCGCCACCAACCGCGACCTCGAGGCCGCGTGCCGACAAGGCCGCTTCCGGCCCGACCTCTTCTACCGGCTCAACGTGTTTCCCGTCGCGCTGCCGCCACTCCGGGAGCGGAAGGAAGACATTCCCGCCCTCGTCGGCTGCTTCGTCGAGAAGTACAGCGCGCGGCTCGGCAAGCGGATCGACCGCGTGCCCGAGCGTCTGATGGCGACGTTGACCGCCTACGCGTGGCCGGGCAACGTGCGCGAGCTCGAGCACGTGATCGAGCGCGCGGTGATCGTCACCGACGGCCCACTGCTCGCGGTCCCCGACTGGCCGCCGCGACGCCGAGGGACGGCGGCGCCCGCGCCGGTGGCGACGCTGGAGCAGGTGGAGCGCGCCCACATCATGGACGTGCTCGAGAGCGTCGGCTGGCGGGTGAGCGGCGACGGCGGGGCCGCTCAGCTGCTCGGGCTGCCCGCGACGACGCTCGAGTCGCGCATGAAGAAGTTCGGTATCACCCGCAAGCGCTGAGTCGCGCGCGTTCCCGACATTGCGGGACCGTCCCGAAATGTCGGGAACGCGGCTCCCGTCCTCACGGCTCCGCGGTCGGTGGGTTCACACGTCGATCATCCGTGTTGACAAGAATTTGCGAGCCATCGGTCAGTCTCGATCGCGTTTGGCACCCTCGTTGCCATCCTCCATAGCCCAAGGTACGAATTCAAACATCGCAACACGGAGGATGACATGGCAACCAACGTTTGGCGCACTCGCTTCGGCCTGGCATCGGTCCTCGCGTTCGGGACGATCGCCTGGCAGCACCTCGTGCATTCATGGACAACGGGGGCCAGCGTGCCGCTCGCCGGCCACCTTCCCCACGCGCTTCGCGACGGGGCACTGGCCTGGCCGCTGGCCGTCCTGGCCGTGGTCGCCGGGCTGCGCCTGTTCCGATGGATGGATCTGGGGGAACGCGGAATCGTCGGCCTCGTCGCGCGCACCACTCTCATCACCGTCGGGTTCGCCGCGCTCATGGTGCCCGCCGTCGTGGGCCACGCGCTCATCGATGCCGGGCTGCGGGGGGGATCGGCCGCGGCCCTTGCCATGGCCGCCTCCATCAGTGCGAACCTCGGCCGCTTGCTCGATTACAGCGTTCGCGAGGCGCTCATCTCTCTGGTAGCGGCCATGCCGCTCACGCTCATGGGGCTGGTCGTCTCGGACGCGTCCCCGTCGTCTCCGCGCCATCGCCGCTGGAGCCGCCGGCTGGCGCCGGCCGCGGTCGTGGTGGTGCTCCTCGTCGGCGGCGGCATCGGCCGCGCCAAGTCGGACGTCGTCGAGTTCGAGGCGACCGACGATCCCGGCTCCTGGTTCAAGTGCGTCGGGGGCGTCGGCTGCGTCCCGGCCGGTAGCAACTCGCTGGCAGTGGTAAAGCCCGGCGATACGGTGCGGATCACGCTCGGAGCCCAGACCGACACCAGTCACACCTTCACGAGCCTGGTCTACCCGACCGGCGCTCCCGGCATGCCCTTCGATCAGCCGGCGGCGCTCAAGAAGGGGGAGAGCACCGAGGTCACTCTCAAACAGCCCGGCCTCTACGTGTTCGTCTGCAAGCTGCACCCATTCATGCTGGCGGCGACGATCGTCGACGATCCCGCCACGCCCGGCCTCGACGTCGGCGAGAAGATCACGCTCCTCAACGGCCTGACCGTGCCGAGCGCCAGCGACCTCGGGGTGCGGCTGCTCCGCGCCTTCTTCCTCATCACAAACCCGGCCAACTATCAGGATCGGAACCCCGACACGAACCCGACGCTCAGCTGGAAGGTCAACCTGCCGGCGGTGGACGTTCGCCTGACCGGCGGCGCGGTCGTCAATCTCTCCGCGCTGTCCATCAACACGACCATCGGCGGCCCGGTGGACCCGGTCCAGCCCGGAGTCGGGGAAGTGTGGGTCGACGCGCAGTACGAGAAGACGGCCACCAAGACCAAGCCGGGCACGGTCACGGCCGTGGACGCCAACACGTGGCAGGTTACCAAGAAGTTCGGCCTGCCCGACGTCAACCTGAACAACCCCCACAACATGTGGACGGACCGTGATCAGCGCCTCATCTACCAGACCCAGTGGTTCAGCGACAAGCTCACGGTCTTCGATCGGCTCACCGGCCACGTTCTGCAGAACATCGCCATCGGCGAGTCGCCGGCCCACGTCATGACCCGCGTGGACACCGACCAGGTCCATGTCACGCTGAACGGCGAAGACGCCGTCATCGAGCTGGCGCCGGGCGGAACGCACGTGCAGCGGCGAATCCCCACCCAGTTCGACTTCGAGCGGCCGGCCCAGCCGCACGCCCACTGGATGAGCTTCGACGGCAAGAAGATGGTGACGCCTAACTCCAACACCAATGACTCGACGCAGCTCAACCTCGTGAACGGCTCGATCGCAGCGAAGGTGCCCGCGGGCCACCTGCCGATCGCCAGCGGCATGATGCCCGACAGCAGCAAGTACTACGTCTCGAACTACGCAGACAGCACGATCACCTGCATCTCCATCGGCGCGCCGGCGTGCCACGACGGCCCGAACAAGGTGGCCACCAAGACCATCCCGCTGCTCGCCGGTTACGATCCCGTCACCGGCTACGCGCCGCTCGATCCGGGCGGCAGCGGCGCCCTCTTCATCGGCGGTCTACCCATCCAGACCCCGGTGGCCCCGCACGGCAAGTACATGATCACCGCCAACACGCTGACGGCGACCATCCTGATCACCGACACCGCGACCGATACTGTGGTGCGCTCGCTGCCGTGCAGCGCCGGCTGCCACGGCGTCAACTTCGGCGCCAAGCAGGGCGGTGGCTACTACGCCTACGTGTCCAGCAAGTTCTCGAACGACCTCATCGTCGTGGATCCCGATCCCAACAACGACGGCAACCCGATCGACGCCAAGATCGTGGGCCGGGTCCTGCTGACGGCCGGCAACTTTACGCGGATCGACGACACTCCGACGCTCCACTTGGGGATGGGCGGTCAGGGCGTGCTCCCGATCCCAGTCGTCTACCACGGCTGGGTGCAGAAGCTCCCGCAGGCCTGGAAGAACAAGCTCACTCTCGACCAGCGGAATCCAGTCCAGTAGTGACCTGCTTCTCAGCGCCGGTCGTGGGGTCCGGGCACATGTGCCGGGCCTCACGACCGACGATGCCGCTACGAGGAAGCGAATACAGAGCCGATGAGCGAGGCATGTCTTGTCTCTCCCCCAGAAGCTCTGCAGCGGAGAAAGACCAGCTCATCTGCCCCCCGAACTTCCACGCGCTAGATCCAACCAGCAGCGTCGCGATGAACCCGAGCGCCAGGAGCTGCACGTACACCGCGTCCACCCCCCGACCCCCGCACGAGCACGTCGGGGATGTTCTCGACTGGGAAGGTCAGCCCCGAGAGCAGGAACGCCAGGAGAAAGCCGCCGAGCTGGATAAACTGTATCCTTCTGAGCACGTTGACACGAAAATCCCTCGCTGCGTAGAGTGGGGCCATGGCGTTGCGACCGCGCAAGCGCAGGCGAGGAGTCCAGCCCCCCTCTCCTCGCCGAGCCCACGGGGTTCAGCTCCCTCTCGAAGGCTGAACAGGTCCGCTATCTAAAGGCTCTCTGGGACAGCATCTCCGAGAGGCCGGGCGAGATTCCGGTGCCGGAGTCGCAGCTGACCCTTGCTGAAGAGCGGCTTGCCGAGTATCGCCGAGATCCCAGCCGCGCGCGGCCCGCGCGCCACGTGTTCGATCGCCTGACGAACCCGAATCGGTGACCGAGTATCGGCTGGTTGCCGAGCCGCGATTCAATCTCGACGTCGCGGCGCCTGACCCCGCGGTCAGCGTCCGCGCTTAGATACGCGCTTACTCTTCAGAGCAGCTGTCGGCTGGGCGGTCGTCTTCAAGTCGTCCGCGGGGACCCATGCTGTGCGGCCATTTCGCCAGATGACGACGGGGGCGTTGTACTTCCGGTGCTTGCGTATCACCTGTCGGACGGCCGATCTTAAAGCTTCGTCGATCTGGTGGCCGTCCGCAAAGATCTGTCCCACTCGGCTTCCCTGCCTAGCCCTCATCTTCTGCCTCCGCCCGGATGCGCTCCCAAAGACCGGGATCATTGATTCCTCGCGTCTCTGTTCCAGCACCCGAAGCGATCAACCGCAACTCGTGTGTCGAATTGTCGTACATCCGCCACGTCGTCGTCAAAGGTCGATAAAGGGCGAAGAAGTTGCGTAAGCCCGAGCGGTAGCGGCGACGAATAGTCTGCTCCGGTACGGCATGCCCCCCGAGACGCACGCGATCAGCAACCCTTGCCACCGCAAGATCGGCGCTTTGTAGCCAAAGGAATACCAGGTGGCACTCGTAACCCGCCCTGGTCAACTTGCGAATTCTCGGAGCAAACGACCGACTTGCGAGCGTCGTTTCGAATCCGAAATCTCGGCGACTCGCTCCGAGTTCGTCGAGCCGACGGAGCATCGCGCGGCCGGCTGTGATCGCAGCCGCCCCGGAGCGCGGCAGAGTACGAGCAAACACGTCGGCATCAACGAACTCGGAGACTCCCAACACATCCACGACCAGCTCAGCTGCCATCGTTGACTTGCCAGCGCCGTTTGGGCCAGCCAGCACGACGACCGAAGACCGTTCACGCTGCATCCAGGCACGTTACTTTTCCCAGCACCGTCGCGTCAATGTCCACCGGCGAATGCAGTACACTCCCGAAGATGACGGCTCTGCTACGCTCATCGCTTCGACCGCCTCGCCTCGCCCTCGCCGCGCTCGCTGCCTGGTACCGGCTGCAGGCAGGCAGGTCGCCGGGCAAGATCGAGCCCCTTCGATAGGAGGTAGGCGCGTGGGACATCCCATCCACAAGGTGAAGGCGTTCGCGATCGAAGGGCCGTACCGACTCCGGATCGAGTTTGACGATGGCCTGGTTCGCACGATTGACTTTCGGCCGGTGCTGGAAGGTGAGCTTTACGGTCCGTTGCGCGACCTCAACCAGTTCAGCGCAGTCTCACTCGACCGCGAAGTCCACACGCTCGTCTGGCCCAACGGTGCCGATTTCGATCCCGCCACCCTGCACGACTGGCCCGAGCACGAAGCGGACATGATCGCGCTCGCGCGGCGCTGGGCCGCCGCTGCAACACGCGGAGAGAAAGCCGGCTGACCGACCGGATCCTGGTTGAGGCGCTCGAAGGCCTGATCGGCAAGCCTCTGGATTTCTGGCGGGAGGTTCCGATACGAGGCCCAGAACTCCGGCGAGGCGTTTTGAGTCAGAGAGGCGTGGTCTTGCCGGCAGCGTGGTCGCGGCGCGCATCCTGTGCAAGTCGATCGAGCTTCCCGGCCTGGATGTCCGCCTCCAGCTGACGGTCCCAGGCTGCCCAGTCGAACTCCAGAAACCAGGCGCGGAACTGAGCGAGCTCCTCGGGCGAGAGCGCCTCGATCTGCCGTTCGATGTTCTCGATCTTGCCCATGTGAGCAACCTGACAGAGTCTAACATTCGCCTGGCGCCGCCGAACACGCCCGATCTTCGATACACTCGGACGCGCCGTACAGGAGTTCCGCCGAGGCCGACAGCCCTATAGAGGGACCGTCTCCTTCCGGGTACAATTCCGGCGATGCAGTTCCCCGGCGACCCGGTTGATGCGATCGCTCAGGAGGAAGCGCGGGTCGCCCGTCTGGAGAAAGAGCTTGAGGAGTCGCGATCCGCCCTTGAGTCCCTGAGGACGGTACTCGCAGCGGGGCGGCTGCCACCTCCGACGGCGCCCGTCGTCATTCCCTCGCCCACCGCTCCCGTGACCTCCTCGGAGAAGGTGGCCCTGTTCCGCTCGCTGTTCCGCGGCCGCGAGGATGTATATCCGAAGCTCTGGACCAACGTGAAGACCGGGCGCAAAGGGTACGCGCCCGCCTGTGCGAACGAGTGGGTCCGCGATGTCTGCGAGAAGCCCCGGATCAAGTGCGGGGAGTGTCCGAACCAGGCATTCCTGGCCGTCGAGGATCGGGTGATTCTCGATCACCTCCAAGGGCGCCACGTCGTTGGCGTCTACCCCCTCCTGACCGATGAGACGTGCTGGTTCTTGGCGGCGGACTTCGACAAGACGTCCTGGACCGATGACGTGGCGGCCTTCATGGAAACCTGTCGTGCGGCGGGTCTGCCAGCTGCCGTCGAGCGATCACGGTCGGGCAACGGCGCGCACGTGTGGTTCTTCTTCTCAGCGCAGGTGGCGGCGACCACCGCCCGCAAGATGGGCTGCTACATCGTCACCGAGACGATGGCGCGACGCCATCAACTGAGCATGGAGTCGTACGACCGGCTCTTTCCCAACCAGGACACCCTCCCCCGCGGCGGGTTCGGCAACCTCATCGCGCTTCCTCTCCAGCACGGCCCGCGGCAGATTGGCAACACGGTCTTCCTCGACGAGCGCCTCGTGCCCCACGCCGACCAATGGAGGTTCCTCGCCGAACACCCGCGCATCAAGGCCTTGACGGTCGACGACATCGCCCGCGAAGCGGCCCGCAAAGGAATGGTGGTCGGCGTGCGGCTGACTGACACGACGGACTCCGACACCACCTCGCCCTGGGATCG
>WNFT01020137.1_pt1 | contig 11842 bp, 11 predicted proteins | sample 5400191 | NCBI WGS metagenome assembly WNFT01 (sample SAMN13153359, study PRJNA577476) | soil metagenome | isolation source: 80 cm saprolite under Madrone tree | place: USA:California | collected 2016-06-14
CGATTCGCAGACCGTCAGGTGGAAACCATCACCAGCCTGAAAGGCCTTCGCCGGGTGGCGGACTGGGAAGGGACTCAGATTGATGTCGCGCCGGATGGCTCCCCGGTTTTTGCCCGCGACATCGGCACCCAAGAGATCCACGCGCTCCATGTCCGGTGGCCGTGATGAGCGGAGGATCGTCCTCGGGCACGTCCGGGCACGACGCGGGCACGTCAGGCACGTCCAGTGATTCCTTAAGGTAGGGACGGCGTTAGCGTCAGCCCGTTTGTTTGTAGGATTTTCCACTCCAGTCTCAGGTCGACGGCATTCTTGCAAATCTTTTTTGGGGCTTGACTTGCTGTAGTTCTGACACTAATATGAGTGTCATATGAGGCCACCCCGCGAACCTGACCTGGAACTGCGCGGCAAACTCATCCGCAGCCTCGGTGCTCTCCGCGAAATGCTGCCCGGCTCATTTGTCGAGCGCAAACGCTCCTGTGGCCAGCCCAACTGTCATTGCGCCGACGGGAAACGCCTGCACTCGCAATTTCAGATCTCCGTATTGATTGACGGCAAGCCGAAAGCTCTCAACATTCCGGCGCAATTGGTGGAGAAGGTACGGGAAAAGATCGAGATGCGCCGACGCTTCCACGCTGCCGCCGCGACCATCTGCGGGGTCAACCTGAAACGATTTCTCAAAGAAAAGCTCAAAGAAAAAGAAGATCGCCAAAGTTGAGCCGGCACCGGCACCGGTTCGAGGCTTATCTCGACAAGGTGTTCGGCTTTTCGGATTTGGTAAGTGCTCTGCCCGAGGGACGGCAGTTTCCGCAGCACGCCTGGAAAAAAGTATTTGACGCCGTCTTCTTGGGTGCCGCCATGCAGATTCCCAGCCTGCTTCAGATCGAGGCCGAGTGTCACCATGGGGCGTTGGCCAAGCGCATCGGACCAGTCAGCGACGACACTCTGGGCTACTCGCTCCAAAGACAATCTCCCCAACCCGTGTTCGCGCTCAGTTGCGAAATTGCCCGCCGCCTGAAACGCAACGGAGTTCTCCACTCGGATTGGTCCCGAGGCTTGGTGGTGGGGGCCGTCGATGGGATTGAAATCTGCAGTTCGTTTGCCCGGTGTTGTGCTGCCTGTATGGAGCGGGAGGTGCAGCACAAGGTGAACGGTGAGATGAAAACCGAGATTCAGTATTATCACCGCATCGTCGTCGTGGTCTTGGTCAGCCCGGATTTCCCCATCCCGGTGGGGGTTCGCTTTCAGAAGAATGGCGAGACCGAGGTCGCCTGCGCCCTGGCTCTGCTCCAGGATCTGGTCGGGCAGTTGGGCCGCCGCTTCCTGGATGTGTTGGTGGGGGATGCTTTGTATCTGCAAGCGCCCTTCGTCCAGGAAGTGGAACGTCTGGGTCTGGTTTGGGCCTTCACCTTGAAAGAGAACCAGCCCGAGCTATTACACGAGGCGGAGCGCTGCACGCAGGCATCTCCCACTGGAGTTCACCAGGAACCGGGCCAGGAGATTCGCTACTGGCACTTGCCAGAAGTCGATTGGCCGGTCGCCGATCGCCGGGTGCGGGTGGTCAAAACCTTTCGCATCGAACAGCAGCGCCGCGTCACGGTCCCAAAAGACGCTCCCCGAAGGAAGGGCAAGACGGCCATCGCTCAGCCCAGCACCAACTTCTATGCCACCAATTTCGAACTCGGCTCGATCTCGCCGTTGTTCATTCATCAGTTCAGTCGCAGCCGTTGGCGAATCGATACCGAAGTCTTTCAGACCATCACCACTGACTGTCACCTCAAACACCCTGCGGTCCACCAAACGACGGCCCTGGTGGTGCTCACCATGATCCGGTTTCTTGCCTATACCCTGTCTCTGGTCTTCTACCACCGCCAAGTCCGCAGCCATGCCCGTCGAAAATGTGACACCTTTCATGAGCTGGCCAAGCGCCTAGCCTACTGGTTTCTCGTTCTTTCGCCGAATACCGGTTGACCCCGCTGCGCGCGCCCTTCGACCTGTCCGGCAATTTTTCCGGCGTCCGCCCTGACGTCCTGTCGCCCATTCCTTCCAACCCGAAAAATCAATCGCGGCACTCCCGTTTTCAAGCGATTCCTACCATCCCAACTTGCCCCAGCTTCCTTGTCTGTCACAAACTGATGTCAAATCAGCCCGCTACCCGACGGACACATGGCGCTTTACGGAATCGCTGGGCTGATGGGCATTGGCCTTGACGCACTTCCGGTACACGGATAACATCGCGCAAGCCCTAGCCTGCTTGTCTGTTTGGGGCCAACGCGAGCGTCTGGCGCCCGCGATGGTTGTGACGTACCAAACGCTCCGGGTAACATGTCGCGAGTTGACCGACTCCGCGGATCGTGCGATGGCAGCCAGAGGTCGAGTTCTGGCTGGCTGGTCAGCATTACCCTTTTTTGCTTGGCTCTCGTCATCCTCCTCCTGACCCTTCTCGCAGCGCGACTGCACAGCATTGACGTTTCCTCGATGTTGCTGGGGGGCGCGCTAGCAACCCTCTGTGTCGTGTTGTCTTTCCTCTTCGGAACCTTGTGGGTGGCCCACCGGCAGCAGCGTGAGACCGCCAGTGCGCTCGACGCAAGCAACGCCTCCCTATTGGAGAGTGAAAAGCGTTTCCGGCAGATGGCCGATCACATCCAGGAGATCTTCTGGATGATCGATGCCCGTACCCAGAAGGTCCTGTACGTGAATCGGGCGTATGAAACCATAACCGGACGCTCCAGAGAGGCGCTCCGGCGCGACCCGCTCTCCTACGCAGACCTCATCCACCCGGAGGATCGCCGGCGGGTGGTTACCAAGCTTGGCGAAGAGACCGGGGCGGGAGGATTCAACGATCAGTTTCGGATTGTATTACCGGACGGAGATTCGCGATGGATCTGGGTCGGCGGATTTGCGGTGCGGGATGGACGAGGAAAGATACGAGAGCTGGTCGGAACGGCTCGGGACGTGACCGCGCAAAAGCGTGCCGAGGAAGAGATCGGCAGAAGTCTGGCGATGGCTCAGGGCGCATGGGCCGAAGCGGACGCGCTGCGCAAGGCGACGCTGGCCTTGACTCAAGACCTGCAGATGGACAGTGTGCTGGACACGCTACTGCAGTCCCTGCTGGAACTGGTTCCGTACGAGTCCGCGCAAATCCTGCTGGTTGAGTCGGACTCCCGGCTGTTTCTGGCGCGCGACGCGCATCCTTGTGAGCTTGCGAAGCTCCGCCCGAGATATCCGGTCGCGCTCGACGCAACCGATTACCCACTCATCGAACGCGTGCTTGAAAATCAAGACGGCATCCTGCTCCCCGACACGGCGCAGGAGCAGGAATGGCGAGGTTCCGGAGGCTCCGATTGCCCTCGCTCCTGGCTGGGCGTTCCATTGCTCGTGTCACACTATGCGCTGGGACTGTTTTCCCTGGGCCACTCTGTCCCCGGCACTTTCACTTCGGAACATCTGCGACTTGCCAAGCTGCTGGCGATTCCGGCGGCGGCAGCAATTCAGAATGCCCGCATGTTCGAGTGTGCCAAGATCTATGGCGCCGAACTCGAGAAGCGAACGTCGGATCTCCGTGCCGTGGAGAATGCGCTCCTGCGTTCCCACAGTGATCGTCCGTCCTGACTTGTCCGGGAGGAATTTGCTCGAAATGAAGAGATTGCTCAAGGACGGGACGCGGATCTTTCACGTTTTCCGACCCTGGTCTTTGCCGGGGCGAAGCCGGGGAAACGGCTGACTGGGTGGATCCGGATCGACCGACACCAAGGACATGGTGACGGCGATCACCCGCCCGACGATGTCACCGTCTGTCGGATAGCGAACCTGCCGGACCTGCACGGGCGATTGCGGGCACGGAATCAGGATCAGCTGGTTTCCATCCAGCTCACACCAAGAGCAGACATAGCCATCCCTGAGCTCTACAAAATAGATGGGTCGATCCGCTGCGTTCCGCCAACTACTCATCTTTACCTTGTTTTGTCGGGCATCAATGGCCACGACGGATCCGGGACGGATGATTGGATCGAGTGTGTAGTCCTCAAGCCCGACGTATCCGCAAAGACAGCGTTCCGGATCGAGCTGCTGCAGAAGCTCGACAGGAATCTGAGCGTAAGTCTCGAACATACGGGACAGCAGGTTCGTGCGCGCCAGGTCCACGTCGTTGCGAAGCTCGACGGGTACGACGATCTTCTGCCCGGGCAGTTCCAGGCTGGATCCGAGCAAATGGGTATGCGGCAGCCGGACCAGTCGTTGCTCTCGGGCGATATCCAGGACATTAATTCCGAAGAAGGCCAAAATGTCAATCCAGCTACATTTGTAAATAAGGCTCAGGGTGCAGACTTTGTAGATGTTCGGCGTAAACTTCCCATTTTCGGCGTCGGTCAGCCAGGCATGAGAAATGTAGTATTCCTGGTTGTTTTTCTCTCGCGCAATGCCCAGGCTCAACTCCTGCACGGCCCGGGTTGACAATCCCACACGGACACGCTCGGCTCGGAGCTTTTTGCCAGCTTCCGGATTCGGAGTCGACCCCAGCCTCGGCGTCCGCATGGCAGGCAGTACGTCCTTCTTTGTCGAATACGTTAAGGTCTAGAAGAACAACAAAAACGGAATGACGCGGAAGATGCGCCATGATACTCCTTGGGAATAGTCACGAAGCCAGCATTTTCGGCTGGTCGCGAATGCGACCGTCCGCGGCTGGCACCTAAGCTACTAAGTGCCTGTCGGAGGAGATAGGTGGCCTGGTCGTACGAGCGATCATTCTTATGAAAATCGTCGTGACGGATCCGATTTCGGGCTATACAGGACAAGTCTCCGCAACACGCCTCGGAACACGCAGATTGTCCGCGGAAGATCGACAAGAATCTGGTGTGGGATCATGGAGTCCAAAGAGAGGCTGGTCGAGCGGGTAAACCTAATTCTGGCAAGCAGAAACCTTACTTTGTACCAAGTCTCGCAGAAAACATCCGACCTTTACGGACGATCATCCCCCAGTTTTGTGCCACACAATTTCTACTACTCTCTCAGGCGGGCAAGCCTCAGCCCCAGTATCCACCAGCTGTTTGCGCTGAGCCGGATCTCGAACTACCGTTTACACGACTGGCTGCGCGTGTTCGGGTTTCACCTGGAAGACATCGGCCAATTGCAGGCCAGCCTGCCTTCGAAGCGAACGATGACTCTGGATTCGTCGCTGGAGGATCCGGAGTCCTGGATTCGCTGGTTCCGAAACAAGCCGGGAAATTTGCCGGCTCCAGACATCGCTCCCATGGGACGGCTTCTGGAATCGGCTCAGCAAGTGCGCCTCCGGTCCCTCCCGCAAACCAAAGCACGAGAATTTGTGTACGCCAAGATTGGAGCGGAGGATGCTTTTGCATTCCCAGAGCTGCTTCCGGGGAGCATTGTCCGTGCGAATGCTCGCCTCATAAAATCGATGCTACCCGGAGCAAATGAAGAAAGACCGGAATGCTTTTTCCTCATCGAACATGCCAAAGGGTTTTGCTGTTGCCGGCTCCGCGCCCTCGGCAAGCACCGCATCATGCCGCTCAGCACCCAGCTTCCCTATGCCCAGCTGGAGCTGGAGATCCCGACCGAAGTACGGGTGATCGGTGTCCTGGACCTTGAAATACGGTCTTTGCTCCAATCCGAGCAAGCGGACGTGCCGAAGGAACTGGCGGCACTTTGGCGGCCTCCGGCACTGGGTTTGGAAGCATCGAAGCTCAGCCAGCTGCTACGCAGTGCCCGATTGAAAATGGGCTTGTCGTTGCGGGACGCTTCGGCGATGAGCCGCCGTGTCGCCGCAGAACTGGGCGACCAGCAATACTTCGCTGCACCGGGCTCTCTTTCCGACTATGAGGCACGCGACAGTTCTCCACGGCACATTCATAAGGTGATCACTCTCTGCGCAGTCTACGGACTGCATTTCTCAACTTTGCTGAAGAGCATTGGCCTGCACGTGGAAGAAGCCGGTGAACATCCTATTCCCGACCATCTTGTTCCTCGCGAACTTCCAAGCGGGCCCCGTGGCGCGCCAAAGCCAGAACCTATGGACAGTGGCTTTCTAGAGCAATTGCTGAGGCGATCGGAGCACGTGCCGACTTTTCTGCGAGCGTGTCTCCCCGGCCTGTCTGGCCTGAAGACCTCGTCTCTGAATGACTACCTTTGGGTCGGCCTGAAACGTGACGGAACATATGTGTGTGCCTGTTGCAGCCTCGAGAACGGAACATTGGTCATACATCCGTACTCACTGAACCATCAACGACCAGAGCATCTGCGAAATCGCCACGATGCGGAGGTGCTCGGGCAGATCGTCGCGATCGCGAGAAGGCTCTGATACGCCCCGGCCAGTGTCGCCTGCGACGTCGTGACCCGACGAAAGGGACGGTCATCGGGACAGCAAAAAGGTGAGACTCTTTTTACACGCCGGTGACAACCCAATATGCACGGCAGTCTATCTATGCAGGTCGGTGCCAGGAGGCGTGTATGAAACTTCAAACCAGTTTACTGAAATCGGCGTGCGTCCTGGCAATCTTGATCGCTGGCTGCGCTTCGGCTACGCCGCAGGATAGCGAATTCAACTCTCGCGGCAATATCCTGATAGCCGACCAGTTCAACAATCGTGTGATTGAAGTCGATTCCATTGGCAAGATCGTTTGGCAATTTGGCCTGGGCCCGGCAGATTTCTCGCCTGCGTCGATCATCGGTGTCAACGATGCCCAGCGCGTCGGCGATCTCACTTTGATGGCCGGCACGGGCACCCCCGGCGGTCAGCCCGAAGCGCCCAACTGCACCAATCCCAACGGCTGCCCCGACAACCGCGTAGTGTTGGTCGACCGCGCGGGACACATCGTCTGGCAATACGGGCGGTTCGGCGTCGCCGGTAACGGCCTCGATTAGCTCAACACTCCGGTACAAAATACCTGGCTTCCCAACCGCCACGTACTCATCACTGATCAGGCGAACGAACACGTCATCGAGGTCAATCTAGCCAAGCGAATCATCTGGCAATACGGCACCACCGGCGTCTCCGGCAACGGCCCCGAGCAGCTCAACAACCCGAACTGCGCCGAGCTTCTGGAGAACGGTCACATCCTCATCTGCGACGAAAACAACAACCGCGCGATCGAGGTCACCCGCGCCGGACACATTGTATGGCAATAGGGCAGCGGTGACCCGAACGTCAACGATCCGGTGAGCGGTGTCGCCTTCGCCAGCCGGCTGACGCACGGCACGCTCATCACTGATTCGAATCACGCCCGCATCGTCGAGATCGACCGCGACAAGAACGTTGTGTGGGAATACTTTACCAATACCGATCCAAACAGCAACCAGCGCGGGGGCAACGGCCCGCTGCCTACGCGCGCCGTGCGATTAAGGAACGGTCATACACCCTGATCAGCGACCAATACAACCACCGCGTGGTCGAGGTGAACCGCGCCAAGCGTATCGTGCGCACCTTCGGCAAAATCAACTCCCCGGGCTACAACGCCCAGAGCGTCGCCGACGGGGGTCTCAACTCGCCCTACGACGCCAAACGAATTGGCGACTACACCGGCCTTACGCCACCTTTCGCCGAAGATTCCGGCCACCGTTGATAAAATGGTCGAGTCACATGGTGAGAAGTCGGCCCAGAAGATACTTCGTCGCCTCTGCACGCACCGGATATGCGAGCCGTCCGAATTCAGGCAATTGACGGCACAAGGACTTTCACCTTGCCAGATTTGCAGCCTTGTCGGCCTCTTCCCGCTACGCCACCGCACAAAATAGAGGTCTTATCGAAAACGCCTCGGATCGAGAATCTGCTCCATCCCAAGAGCTCTGCCCCGAGATGTTGCCGATCAAGGCTTAGCGACAACTCACCCAGGGTCGGCGGATTTTCTCCAACGTGACTGGTGGGTCCAAGGAACAGCAGCTTTCCACGGGACGTCCAGGCGGAGTTAGTCCCGCCACGACCTTTTCTACTGCTCGGCTCTGGCCAACGATTCTCTGCGCAGGGTGTTTTCCTTTCAACTGCGTCCCGGCTGCGAAGCGTTGGGGTCTAATACGGTGGGGAGATTAGTCCTCATAGCACATTACCGCACATTCATTTGACCTGCCCAAGGCGCGTGTGAGTCGAAGTCAGGAAACCTGTGGACGTTCTGTTCGAGCTGGCAGCCATGACTGCCGTTTAACAACGGTCAGCGCCTGGGAATATCTCTGCGCATTCTGTCTCACTCCGCGGTGCAGAGGTGTGAGATGGTCCCCTCTGTTGAGTGACCGCGGGGCGACGGCTGTCGAAAGAGGGACAGATGCCTATCGCCAGGATCTCAGAGGTGCGTTCTGGGCAGTCCGATTGTTCCTATATTTAATGACTTGCCACGATCTCCTGCTCCACTCAACTTTGGCATTCCCAATGCACGGCAATTGTTTAGCAGACCGGTTTCGAGCGAGTTGTGTGTCTTAACAATCTCAACCGTAACCCTCGAAATAACCCATAGAAAATGGAGAAGAGACAAATGAGCAACAATGGTGGTCAGCAGACCAAAAAGACTGTGCGAGTTCGGAGGCTGTACGTGGCCGCCCTCGTGCTCGCATGTTCATTCGGCACAGTCAGCCGCGCCGCGGCGCAGACAGTCACGCCCCCAACCACTCCTTCCATCATTACGCCAACGACGGGAAACTCTGCATTTTTGGTCGGCCACGCCTTCGGTACGCAAGGCTATGTTTGCCTTCTCACGGGCACAGGCGCCGCTTCCTGGACCGTCATTGGCGCTCGGCCCCAAGCCCACTACCCTTCGGCAACGCGACCTGGCAGAGTTCTCTCGATGGCAGCAAGGTGCGGGCAAAGCAGCTGGCATCGATTGCCGCCGGCTCCGACGCGAGTTGCCCGAATGCTGGCGCGATTGGCTGCCTCCTACTCCAGTCCATCGGGTCGCAACCGGTGCCAACTGGCGGCAAGTTCATGACCCGAATCACCTTCATCCAACGCTTAAACACCAAAGAGGGATGCGCCCCCGCTGACGGTTGCGCAGTCCCCGGCGATGTGGGTAAGCAAACGCTCGTGCGGTACTCTGCCGACTACTACTTCTTCCGCGGGGCCGAATAAGCACCTCGCTCCCTCTTGGGAAAATTAGGGTTGTGCACGCGAAGTCGTACCAGTGTTGGTGCTCTCCGCGTGCACGCCCCGATAGCGGCAGTGAAAACCACGCAGACAACAACAAACCGAAATCTCTGACAGTCAGGCTCACAGTATTGCTCCACTGTGGTCTTTACATTCCCGGCAGCAAGACGATGCCAACCTGCGCCTGTTGATTACCTGGGGGCAGTGTGCGTCACATCCCCATTCTGTCTTCGGCATGCGCCCGCCCGGCAGGCGATGGGGAGCTGCGAGCCCATGGGCACCGCTGTTAGGCACACCCGGACAGCAGGAAGTTCCTGGGCGCTTTATGAAGTTGCCACCGGGATTTGCGTTTCCGCGGCCGCCAGTCCCTATTTGTCGCGGGACGCTAAGACGATTGGGCCGCGATCTCGTTGCGGAACGAAACGTGGCAGTGGATCGGGAATTCACCCGATTGCATACCTACATCTCCTAGGCTCTATTCGACTGGCTCCTGACCTATTGTCCAGGAGGATTATGATCCAGGCGGTGCAACCCCAGCCACGCCGTTGAGAAAGCTGAAAAGGTTTCGGATTCAGTGCTTTTGCGCTAGCATGCGCACATTGTCAGAGTCTATTCCGCTCGTCAGGAAGCAAGTAGGAGGTTTGACGGAGATGGGTGACCCTGGCGGCGCTTAGCGATTTCGATGGGAAGAAAAGTCAAGGTCGTGACTGTTCTACTGCTGGGGGCAGCTCTGGAGGCTCCGGCGGTTTTCGGCTACGGAGTCCTGTCTCATGAGGAACTGGTCGACATCGCATGGGACACCGACATCCGGCCGGCTCTGCTCAGGCGCTTCCCTGCGGCCACTGCAGATCAGGTCGAGCGGGCACACGCTTATGCCTACGGCGGTTCGGTGATTCAGGATCTTGGCTACTACCCCTTCGGCAATCAGCAATTCACCAACCTCCTGCACTACGCGCGCACCGGCGATTTCGTGGCCTGGATGCTGCGTGACGCCCGCAACCTCAACGAATATGCTTTTGCGATGGGCGCGCTCAGCCATTACGCTGCCGATGTCTGGGGACATCCCGCGGTCAACGCCGGGGTCGCCATCGAGTATCCCCGCTTGCGCGAGAAATTTGGTCCCACGGTTTCCTACGAACAAGATCCCGAAGCCCACCTGAAAACCGAGTTTAGCTTCGATGTTATCCAGGTCGCGAAGAAGCGTTACATATCGAAGCAGTATCACGATTTTGTCGGCTTCCAGGTTTCCGAAGCGTTGCTCGAACGCGCGTTCGAGGACACCTATGGCATCAAGCTCGATGAACTTCTTCGCTTCGACGATCTAACCATCGAGACCTATCGTTTCGCAGTAAGCCGCGTCATCCCGGAGATGACCCAGGTCGCGCTGGCCACGCGCAAGGACAAAATTCAGGTGGAAAAGGATGATGCGGCGCGGACTGCATTCCTCTATCACGTCTCGCGAGCCGACTACGAAAGGGACTTTGGAGCGAAATACCGCAAACCCGGAATTTTCGCCCGGATCTTCGGCTTCTTCCTGAGGCTGATCCCCAAGTTCGGGCCCTTTAAAAGTCTGGGATACCGCGACCCGACGGCGCAGACCGAGGATCTTTACTTCAAGAGCATGGATACCGTTGTCGATCAGTATCACCGAGAGGTCGAGAAACTGGCAGCCGGTGAACCTGGGTTCCCCAATCGCAACCTTGACACCGGAGCGCTTACCAACGCCGGCCAGTACAAGCTGGCTGATAAAACCTACAGTCAGCTCGTCCGCCGTCTCGCCCATAACCACTTCGCGCTTACGACGCCAGCGCTGAGGGCGAACATCCTGGCTTACTTCGCGAACGGCCTCGCTCAGAACAACCTGAAGGGTCGGCAATGGCAAGCGACCCAAATCGCCCTGAAGCAACTCAAGGCAACCGGGGCGCGGGCGTCACACGTTCGGCCTGAGCGTTCGAGCGTCAACGCTCCGCCCCCGGAATTCGGGGAGGTCAACTAGAACTCGAGCAAAGGCCTGTCGCTCACCTTCTTTGATCTTCACGGTTGCCTTCTGGGTCCGGGTTCCCTGTTTTCACGTTTGCCGTCGAAGCTTGATCTTGTCCACAATTTTTCTGTCACCTGCGTAGGACTGCGCGATCCGGAGCGCCAGATCGTGCTGCTCCGCCGTAGAAACAGTGCCCTTGAGCTCAACTGAATCCTGATCAACCTTGACGTCAACGTTGGTGTTCTCGAGGGCCGGCTCTGAATTCAGGTGCGGCTCCGAGGCGCCTCCTGGTCAGGAGGCGTCGGCTGAGTCGGCGCTTGTCGACCCTCAGGAAACGTTGGGGGAGTGCCGTAAGGCGGCGACGTCTGTGGCCGGCCCGGCTGCTGGCCAAAGCTCAAGGTAACCAGCGACAGCGCAATTCCCCATCGCATGCACCCTTTGTCCAAGTGTCCCCGAACCCGTCCCCGACTTCACGCTGTGGGTCAGGTGACCCTCGATTTCGGGCCATTCTGTTTTGCTTGTGTCCAGCCAGATCGTTCCTTCCATCGCGTGGAATACCTGGTCTTCGTGCGAGACGGCCGGAAGCTGGGGTTCGGTCGGTGCCAGGTACCCTGGCGATTGGTACCAGCTTAGCCCGGGAGGGGCGGGGGTGCCGCAAGACTGTAAATTGAGCCCGGAACTCAGAATTTCGTGTGATACTTTCCGTCAATGGACACGCCTCCCAGTTGATCGCGAGTTACGCTCGCCGACCAACGCTTATTAATCTGGTACTCCCCTTGGACGAT
>WNFT01004766.1_pt1 | contig 11840 bp, 15 predicted proteins | sample 5400191 | NCBI WGS metagenome assembly WNFT01 (sample SAMN13153359, study PRJNA577476) | soil metagenome | isolation source: 80 cm saprolite under Madrone tree | place: USA:California | collected 2016-06-14
CGGGGTTTTGTGGATCGGGCCACCAGTAATCGCCTTCGGAAAAGAAATCCTGCAATCCGCCCGCGCTGCGCGGACTGTGCGAAGCGGTAATTGTAATTGGCTTCTCGGAGAGGTATTGATTTGCGGCTTTTAAGACTCGCGCGCGATCAAATTTGGCAACATCAAAGTCTGATCGCTGCGCAGCGATCGGGACGAACACGAAGAACAGCATCGTCCAAATTTGAAATAACTTAATCATAAGCGGTCACCATTCACTGGGAGCGCGGGCGTCCCGCCCGCAACCTGCGGATGTTTTTGTCTTCCAATTGGAACGGATCTGACATTTGTTAGCGCCTTGCGGGCGGGACGCCCGCGCTCCCAGTCAAGGCGTTATTTTGGAACGAATCTCGCCACAAACCCGCCGCCGGCGCGCATCCTGATAGATAAACTATCCTTGCTACTGACTGATAATTCTTCTATCTTCACGGCTGCCGGATCGTCCTGCTGATCCCGAACCAGAGTCGCCTGATATTTTCCTCGCCCGAGAAAACCAACCGGCACGCGAATCGTTCTCCCGGTTAGCCCGTTGATTACTCCAAGAAACCAGATATCGCCGCTGCGTCGAGCAAAGACGGCAAGCTCGCCGATCTCGGACGGTGCCAGAACGATTGTCTCATCCCAAACGCGTCTTTTGGTTTTCGTGTATTTTCGTGGATCGTTCTCCCTCGCCCAAAACTCGATCCACGAAACCACACGAAACGCGATGAATAAAAGAGAAACTAGACTTCAATAGGCATTCTCATCTTCCGGGCTCGTCATACTAATTGCCCTTCCAACTCAAAGGCTTTGGCTTGTGACCCACACTCGCTGCTCCTATCTGTTCGTTCATAATCAGGAAAGCGCCGAGACCGTGAAAATCATTCTCATTACGCTTGCGCGCAAAGTAATAAGGGAGATCGCTGACGTTGGTTCCTTCGCAGATATCTCTGAGATTAGTCAGCCCGTCGGCGCCGATCGAAAGCTTCGTAAGCACCCCGTGGTAACCCTTCTGCGCCACTGCTTCGTAACGCTTGGGCAGGTATCCACGCTTGACTCCCATCCACATCATGTAGCTGTACATGCTGGAGCTGGAGGTTTCGAGCCAGTTGCCTTCGAGCCTGCCTTTGTCTACTACTTGATACCAGAGCCCGGTTACCGGATCCTGATATCTTTCAAAAGCTTGGGCCAGTTGCTGCACGATTTCGATCAGAGCATTTCTCTGCGGATGATTCTTGGGCAGAATCTCGAGTAGTTCGATGAGCGTCATGCCATACCATCCGATCGCACGACCCCAGTGATATCCCGATTGATGGGTTTCAGGATTCGCCCACGATTGCGCGCCACTTTCGTCGTAAGCGTGCCAAAGCAACCCTGTCGCCGGATCGTTCAGATGCTTGTAGTAGATCAGCATCTGCTTTGTCGCCTCGTCGTTTGCGTATTTGCGGTCGCCAAACATCTGGCCATAGCGCGCGAGGAATGGCAGCGACATGAATACACCGTCCGCCCAAAGCTGCCATTGGCGACTTTGCGTGTTCGCATGCCAAAACCCGCCGTCCTTCGTGCGCGGATACGTGTCGAAGACTTTGCGAATACTCTCAGCCGCGAGCTTGTACTTCTCCTGCTTCGTTTCTTGGTAAAGTATCAGCAGAAGATTTCCCGGCATCATGAAATCCAGGGCGTTGATGGGGCGATTGATCTTGCCTTTGTCGTCGATATGCAGATCGATCCATGACTGAATATGATCCAGATAGCGTTTATCCCTCGTTCTGAGATAAACGAGGTAAACACCATACAGGTAAAGCGCTTTAGCGTAACCCCAACCTTTCAGAGAATCGGCTGTTGGGAAACGCTTGATAGTCGAGTCAACTACTGCCTTGGACCAATCGGTGTTTGGAGGGGCCGATTCAAACCTTCGGATCGAGGTGATTGGCAATGCGATTATTGACTGAGTGAGGACGAGCGTAGTTATGAAGGCCGCGATTCTGTAACGATATTTTCTCATGCGATCTCTCCAACCCCTCTTATTGTTCAGAGTCGGGCTACTGCCCGACCAAAGCGGGCGGTAGCCCGCTCTAAATGCATTCATTTCATAAATGATTGGGCCAAACGCCTAATGAGAAGTTCGGGCCGCTGTTACACCCGTTTCACGCCGCAGCAGGCGACCGCGATCCGCGGGGTCCACGTCCGGCACTTTCGCCATTAATGCTTGATACTGCTTGTCGCGATATGCATTCGCCGCGCGCCGCATCAACGGGAACAGTGATTCTGGTTTCACTCCGCTGAGTTCCTGGTACTGCCACTTTCGCTCACTGAGCGCAACCGGGGTGAGAAAATCGAGGGCCTTGCGGATGCTGCGTCCATCGCTCGTTTGATAGTTCCACAAATCGACCCCAACGCGCTCACCCAGTGTCGCCAGCAACATCAGCCCATCGAGATTGCCGTTGCTATAACTCCAGGCTTTCGTGCGCGCTAATTCCAAAGGTTGGCGACCATCGGGCTCGATTTGCGTGGCGATTCTTTTTTGGCGCGCCTCTTGAAGAACTCGGACTGCCAAATCCTTTTTCCCCAGAAACAATGCATACGAAACTACCTGCACATCGTAGTACGTTCCGTGATTGTTCTTCGCCGCCGCTTCCTCACGGCCGTTCTTGCTTTCCTGCATCCATTGCAGGAACTTGCCAAACCAGTCTTGCAAACCACGCTGATCGGCTTCAGTCAATGCCTTCGATCCTGCCAGTAATCCGATCGCATCGACCACCTGCGTCAATCCCCGGGTTTCGATCAGACCAATGCCGCGCCCGGTATTCACCCCCGGAATGAACTGCGCGTATTCAAGATTCGGATTCATCCGCGTTGCCGGATCGAGAAAGAAAGCACGCAGCAACCGTACCGCCTTCGCGGCGTAAGGCTCGTCGCCTTTAAAGTAGTAAGCGAGCGCCAGCGTCTCAACGGAAGATTCCAACTGATCGAGGCTGCGATGGTCTGTAATCTTGTTAATCTCAGGATTGCGCTCACCATCACGACGAAGGTAAGGCAAGCCATTCGGAGACTTTGGATCGGGCCAGAAGTACGGCGCCTGGGTCATGTAATCGTGTTTGTCACCACTCGGCGGCGTTACCGCTTTGTTCACAATTGAAAATGGACCTTCCGCAAGCGCCTTCCGCGCCTCGCGCTCCAATCTGGCCCAAGCGGCGGTGAGATTCTTGTCGCCGTCACGAATCCGCTGTCTAGTCAACTGCACCTGCTTCGCGTCAAGCAGAAATACGCGCGGCATCGGGCCGCCGTCCGCTTTTTGCCCGTAGCTTTCGGTGAATACAACTGTCGTCGCTGCTGCGAGCAGGACTGTCAACACTGTCTTCAATTGATTTCTCATTAGCGAAAAAGGGCCCTCCGGATTTCTAAACTTTTAATCTCCACAGCGGCCAACGCCATGGTCGATAAAGCGAGCGAGATCGCGGTACAGTTTGAAGTGGCACGGGCGTCCCGCGTGAAACCACGCGCAAGATGCGCGTGCCACAATCAAAATGTCCCACTACCGGCGAGCGCTAACCCTTGCTCTCTCGTCAAGCAACGTTGTAAAGTGACGAGCCAAGCTCCGTCGTTACCGGTAACGAGCACGGGATTCTATTTCTTGTCGCCGCGGCTGTCAACAGATTTTGGCCTCATTGGCTTCACCTGCGTTTCCTTTCGTCCCGCCTAAACGCGTGGTCGAAGGATATTTGAATTCGCACGGAGCGTTAGCCGGCTTCAGACGGCTTTCCCGAAGGGTTCATAGACCAGAGCTTCGAGCGCTGGGGTTAACGCCACCGCGCTAAATCAAATCAGCGCGCTTCAGCGTGCTTACAATTAACTGCTTTAGCATCACGGCTAAAGCCCATTGTGAAAAAGCCCGTTGAAACGGGCTGGACGATTTCTTTATCCGTCTTCGCACCCCAGCCGTAAACGACTGGTCTAATAACCCTTCGGGCAAGCCGCGTGAACGCGGCTAAAATCGTGACTTTGTGTTTCTGCGCGAACCTGAACTGTAAGAATCTGACATGATCTATCGGGACAAAGTCGTGATCATCACTGGCGCCAGCAAAGGAATTGGCGAAGGCTGCGTGCGCGCTTTCGTTGCCGCTGGAGCGAAGGTCGTCTTTTGTGCCCGAAACGATCAAGCTGCCGAGCGCCTCGCGGTCGAAGTCAACGCGAGTGGTCCGGGCGAGGCGCAGTTTATCAGATGCGATGTTTCTAAGGTCAAGGAGATTCAGCATCTGATCGACGAAGCAGTTGCGCGTCATGGTCGACTTGATTGTTTGATTAATAACGCCGGCTGGCACCCGCCACGCAGACCGATCGACGAATTTTCTATCGGCGATTTTCGCGACTTGTTGGATCTGAATCTGGTCAGCACCTTCGCTGCTTGCAAGTTCGCGCTTCCACACTTGCGTCGCACCCAAGGCAACATCATCAACATGTCGAGTCTGGTCGGCGCCATGGGACAATTGCACGCAACCACCTACGTCGCTACCAAAGGCGCGATCACGGCATTCACCAAGGCGCTGGCGATTGATGAAGCTGAGCACGGAGTACGCGTGAATTCCGTTTCGCCCGGCAACATCTACACGCCACTGTGGAAGGAGGCGATCGATGCTGCCCCCGATCCTGACGAGTGCCGCGCGGAAGGCGAAGCGGCACAGTTACTCGGCCGCATGGGAACGATCGAAGAGGTTGGCAAACTCTGTCTTTTCATCGCGTCGGAAGCGACTTTCACCACCGGGGTGGACCATATTATTTCCGGTGGCGCGGAGCTTGGCTAGGGCCGCAAGAGCAGACGCGACTGAAGTGATTGAGATTGAACGGATTCCGAGATCTCCATCGAGGGTCACGTAACCATGCGAATTCTAATAACAAATTTTCAATGCCCATCGGACTCGTTATTCTTTCTTCGAATCGTTTCGATCAGCGGTCAACAACAACCTACGAACTCCGAATCCGGCAAGGTGCGCGATCAGAAAGCCATCGACGATGCCGTGAACGGCTGGTGGACGGCTTCGATGAAAACCCACGATCAGGGATCGCCTGGTGGCGCGAAGCAAAGTTCGGATGCTTCATTCACTGGGGCGTCTATTCGACTTATGGCGGCGAATGGAACGGCAAGCCTTTTCGCGGTTATGCCGAGCACATGATGCGCATCAACAAGGTTCCCCGCGCGGTATATCAGGGAAAAAGAAATTTCTGGCGCTTGCTGGCCGCTGCTCTTTCTTCATCAGCAGCGTCACCATCTGGTCTTTCGTCAAAACGGCTTGGACTCGCTGATTCATCGATCGAGACAATCAAGTCTTGAAGATTGCGCGGTGAGATCCGACTAATCCGCAGAGCACGGTTCACGATGACCCATTGGAAAAACGAAAACCACGACAATTTGATTGACAATCGAGCGCATCTTTTGTTAGTTATGCTTCGCTGTTTGCGGTTCAAAACCCGGAAAAAGGTTTCGAGTTCCAGTTGTAAACCCAAGGAATTGTTGTATTCGCCGCCGGGTTTTGCTGAGAGGTGCAACGATTTCGCTTAACAGGCCTCATCGTTTTTGAAAAACTTCGTGGTGAAACGAGAAAAGTAGGGAGACTAACACATGTCACAAAACTGGACTCCACCGCCGCCAGCCGGCGGGGCAGCAACTGTACCGAACTATTTGGTGCCGGCGATAATTTCGATATTCTGTTGCTGGCCCCTCGCGATCCCGGCCATTATTTTCGCGACTCAGGTGAATGGCAAAGTAGCGGCCGGTGATATTGCCGGCGCCCAAGACGCGTCGAAGAAAGCCAAGATGTTCAGTTTCATCGCGATCGGGCTTGGCTTGCTCGGCGTTCTGATCTACGTGATCATGCTCGTTCTCGGCGTGGGCCTTAGCGCAATCGGCAATCGCTAATCATCGAACTGCCCTTTGCGTGCATCGGTCGGTGGAACGCGACAACCGAATTGCTCGCTCGGCTCGGTCGAGTAATAAGGTGTTCGTCTTCGCCCGTCCGCAAGCATCATGGCTGAAAAGAGAGGGGAATTCTTGGGGGCTAGCATTAGAGAATTCCCCCCGTTAACTTTTTCCTTGGGATTCAGGACGTATGGCTGTCTCTTGTACTAAGTGTGGCGCCCAGAACGATGACTTTGCGCAAGTGTGTTCGCAGTGTCAAGCCTCTTTACCAAACGTCGGCGGGTATCAACCTATCCAGCCCCCATCTCCGACATATGGCGGGCTGCCGGTTCAGGATTGGAAGCAGATGGGCGCCGACAAGAAACTCGTCGCCGGGCTCTGCGGGATTCTTGTCGGTGGCTTCGGCATTCACAAGTTCATTTTGGGCTACACCACCGAAGGAATAATTCAGATCGTAATCACGCTGGTGACTTGCGGCATCGGTAGCGTTGTCGGTTTGATCGAAGGGATTATCTATCTCACCAAATCGGATGAAGATTTCGTGAGAACCTATATTCAGAACAAGCGCGGCTGGTTCTGAAACTTTTATAACATCCAAAAGAAGATGGCTGTCTTTTGCACTAAGTGCGGCGCGCAGAATGCCGACTTTGCGCAGGCTTGTGCCCAGTGTCTAGCCGCGCTGCCCGTAATCGGGAGCCAACGCCCAGTCCAGTCGGATTATCAGCCTCCTTTCCAGCCAAGTTATGAACCGATCCAGCCGCCCGCACCGCTTTACAACCAATCACCAACGCAGGATTGGCAAAGGGCCGGCGCTGATAAGAAAATAGTGGCTGGGATCTTGGGTATAGTCATCGGCGGATTGGGAATACATAAGTTCATTCTCGGATATCAGAAAGAGGGCCTCATCATGCTGCTGGTATCTGTCTTAAGTTGCTTTACTCTGGCCGGCGTCATGCACGTGATCGGAATTATCGAAGGAATCATGTATCTCACCAAGACCGATGAAGACTTTGTGAGAACGTACATTCAGAACCGACGCGGCTGGTTTTAGGCGCACTTGTCGTCTTGCTTACTCGATCAATTGCACGGCCTCTTCGCTGGTCAATACCTTAAAGGGCAGGTCGTTATCTCTGCGATAAAATGACGATTCTCGGAAACAAAGTAACTCACTTGCGCGATTTCAAGATGAGCCGCGATCACTGCATCACCTTTCTTCGCGCCTCGCTGCTGCCAGGTTCGCACTAACTCTAAAGGAGCAGGCGCATAGTCCCACGTGACAGCTTTCGCTTTCATTACCGCTAGCAGAACGCGCCGCGTTTCTTCGTCTGTGAGGTTATGTTGTAATTCAAGGAGAATTTGAAGTGGCAAGTGGATTCTGAGTTCGCTCAGCTTATCGAAGACCAGGATTTCGCAGGCGGGACGGCTAACATCCTTGCGCAGACCAAAGATAAACTCGTTCGTGTCCGGGGAGATGAGCTCATCCCGGATAGAGTTCATCCGCTATCTTCTCCCGAAGTTCGTGCAGTTCCTGCATTATCTCATCTGCTGATTGAGAGAGCTTCCCGTCATCACGCAAGCGAGCACGGTATTGCGCAGAGACCTGCTCAAAAACTTCCCGAACGGTGCCGTGAACGTTGAGGCCCTCGGCGAGCAGCCTGCTCAATAGATCCTCAAGAGGACGCCGTTCTTGACTTGCAGTTTGCGATGCACGATCGTGGACATCCCGTGGTACCTGCAAAGTAACTGTGATAGTTTGACCGTTGACGTTCATACACTGATCCTTACACAAACAAATCTGGCCGACTGGTCAATCGGAGTATACTCTGAGCCCCGGCGCTGATCCAACGGCGAGTCTCGTTCGTGCTAGAATTGGTCTCGAAAGCAGGGCCTGAGAATTCCGTGACCTTGATCGCTGAGGTCCGTTGATTGCGCTTGCAACATTGCCTGAACAAATACGATGTGATTGATGACGAGGACACATGGAAATTGAGATGCACATTATCTATGAGAAAGTTGACAGCCTGATACAGGCATCTGTCGTTGAACTTCCGGGCGCAATCTCACTCGGCGCCAGCGTCGAGGAAGCGCGCCGAAATCTGAATGAAGCAATTGAGATGGTGATGGAGGGAAATCGGCGGCTGGCTGAAGACGTTGCCGTCCCACCTGCAAGCATAATCTAACCGTCATGCAACAGAGTCCGCTCAAATACGATACGGAAGTAAAGCCCGGCGGGCGAGTCGAGCTAGATGTACCGTTGCCTCCCGGATCTCACGTCACAGTTCTTGTGATTGAATGTGACAACGGAGCTTTCAGTGATTTGCTCGCGGCCAGCCAGAGCAGTTTGGATTTTTGGGACAATCCGTTTGATGACGAGGATTGGAATAATGCCTGAGCAAGGCGACATAGTCCTTATTCCAATACCGTTCACTGACCTATCTTCGCAAAAGCGACGGCCGGTTATCGTGATTTCGAATAATCAATATAACGCCAAGAGAAGAGATGTGGTCGTAGTGGCGATGACCTCGAATCCCCAACCGACCGATTACAGCTTCCTGATCTCATCTTCCGATTTGGTCAAAGGTACACTGAATCGCTCCGGCAAGATTCGGGTCGACAAGATTTACACAATGTCTCAAACAATGATTGCGAAGACCTTCGGTCGAGTTAGCCCAACAACGCTTGATCGAATACGAACTACGTTACAAGATATGGTGTCTACGAAGTAATTATCAAAAACTGAGGACGAATAGACTCGGACCTTCAGACCATGACGAGCTTTCATTTTGTTAACGTCACCGCTGACCGAACTCGACAGCTCAGTATTGCGGCGACGGCTTGGATGGCGATTGCTGCGGGAGCGGTCTTTCTCTTTTTCTTCAATCCATCCGCTCCGGCTAATCAGTGGTTTCCGAAGTGTCCATTTCTTTTGCTGACTGGCTATCAATGTCCCGGCTGCGGATCGACGCGAGCTTGTTATCAACTGCTGCACCTGCATCCAATCGCGGCCTTCAAGTTGAATCCCTTGATGGTGCTGACGCTGCCCTTTATCGTTTACGGCTTCCTCGGATTTACCAGGAGCGCGATCACGGGCCAGCCTCAACGAAGAGTTTTTATTCCGCCGGTTTATATGTGGGCTTGGCTGGCGCTGCTAATCTTCTTCTGGATTTTTCGCAACACGCCGTGGTATCCCTATCCATTGTGAAGAATTCCGATCCCGCAATCCGCGTCGCCATGCTGCCGCGCGATACTAACTCGCAAGGCACGATCTTCGGTGGCGTGATTCTCAGCTACATCGACATGGCCGGCGCGATCGAAGCGCATCGGCACACCGGAATGGATCGCTTCGTTACCGTGGCCATGCGCGAAGTGATCTTTCACGAGCCGGTTTTCGTTGGCGACCTCGTCAGCTTTTATGCCGAGACTCTGAAGATCGGCACGACTTCGATCAGGGTGCGCGTGCTGGTGGAAGCCGAGCGTTACGGCCAGCCTGGCAAACGCGCGCGAGTTACCCAGGCTGAAGTAGTTTATGTGGCGGTGGATAAGAACCAGCAAAAGACAAAGATTGTAGTGAAGTGACTGTCTTTCTCTGTGGTCCTCAGTGGTTCTTCGTGTCTCGGTGGTGAACTATTCGCAAAACAAGATCCACCACGAAGACACGGAGATTGCACTGGGGTGCACGGAGAAAAACCGTTACTTCTCGAAATCAGGCTTTCATTTAATCGATTAAGACTGCAACTCTACGCCCAATTCGCGCAGCTCTGAACGCAACTTCTCAGCGTCGCGAAACATGATCGTGTTGATACCCAGCTCCCGCGGGCATTCCAGATTCACCTCGCGATCGTCGATGAAGACGCAGTTGGCGGGCGCTTGCTGAGTCACCTGTAAAACCAGGCGATAGATCGCCTCATCAGGTTTCCGCAAACCCAGAAAGCAAGAACTGAAGAACACTGGAAAATGACTCCGCAGATCGAAGTGTTCCAGGCGATAGACATTCAGCTCCAGGATTTCATTGTTGATTGTTGCCAGGAAATATTTCTTTGAGTTGGCAAGCTGCGCAACTATTTCGATAGACTCCGGCTTCGGCTGCGACTGCGCGAAGACAAACGCGCGAAACTCTTCGCGACTAAATTCGCGCGGGCGATAAAAAATCGCGAGGTCGAGATACTGCTCCAGCGACAAGCGATTCGTTTCGATCGCATGCGCGACTTTTTCATGACGATCAGAGTATTCATCCCAGTCGAGACCGAACTTCTCCGCCGCCGCGCGCCGCGAGTTGTGGCCCCAACCATCGGTCAGCAACACGCCGCCAATGTCGAAGAAGATGGTTTTAATCATTTTAGTGTCAGAACCGCGAGCGGTAGCGACCGGATCATATTATTAAGTTGAGTCTCCGGCCCATCGCTACCGCTCCGGGTTCTGACGTTCACCAGCGATGATACGCTGGATGTCCGGGCTTGACGGCGACGAAAGTTCCGCGACAAGTCGCCGTGACTTTATCGTGTGCGATCAATTCGCCTTCGACAATCGCGCGATCTTCTTTTGATTCAATCAAGCGCGCCCTTAACTCGATTGGTTTGTCAGTCGGTGTCGGCCGCAGTAGCCTAATAGCGTAATCCGCGGTCACTGTGCACGGCGGATGATCGAGGCCGGCTTGCTTCATCAAATGATAAGCCGCGGTCCAGTTGCAATGACAATCGAGCAGCGTACCGATGATCCCGCCACTCAACATTCCGGGGAAAGCCTCTTGATAAGTCTCGGGCTGGAAAGTCGCGACGACTTCGTCGCCCTGCGGAAAGCTGCGAATGTGCAGGCCCTTCTCGTTCGCAGGACCACAGCCAAAGCAAGTCATGCTTGGGGCGTAGGTTTCTTGCAGACTTCTTTCGTTCATAAGTGTTTAGAGTTCAAACTTTAGATTGCCTTCAATTAAAGACGCACTCTAGAGATTGAACTCTGAACTGTGCAACTGCTCGCGCAGCTTAAACCGTTGCACCTTCCCTGTCGCAGTGTAGGGCAAATCCGGAACGAAGATATAACGACGCGGCTGCTTGAAACGCGGCAGGGCACTTTCGCAATGGGCGCGCAAATCATGTTCAAGGAGTGCGATCTCGCCGCTTTCGGTTCGATTAACAACAAACGCGCACACACATGACAGGCCGACGTCATCAAAACCTTCGACAACCGCCGCCGCGCGCACCGCTTCATGACGCAGCAAAACATTCTCGACTTCAATTGGCGAGACCCATTGTCCTGTCGGCTTAAAGCAATCGTCGCTGCGGCCCATGTGCCACCAGAAACCATTTGCATCACTGCGATAAAGGTCTCCCGTGCGCACCCAACCATCTACGAATGTTTGTGCAGTTGTTTCCGGTCGTTGCCAATAGCCGTCGGCAGCACTGTTACCGTGAATCCAAAGGTTTCCGACTTCTCCCTGAGGCGTGCCATTGCCTTCGTGATCGATGAGACGCGCTTCATAACCCTTTAGCAATTTACCGCTGCTGCCGTAGCGGACATCGCCTTCATGATTAGACATGAACATATGCAGCATCTCGGTCGAGCCGATGCCGTCCAACACTTCGACGCCAAAAGTCTTCTGCCATTCTTCGCCCAGTTGTGCCGGCAGCGCTTCACCGGCGGATGCGCAGAGACGCAGACTTGATGTATTGAGCGTATTTCCGTTGCGATGATGTTCCAGCAGCATCCGGTAGACAACTGGGACACCGAAAAAGATTGTCGGACGAGCTTCATAAAAAATGCGACCGATCACATCGGGCGTTGGTTTCTCTCGGCAGAGAATTGTCGTGAAGCCGTTCAGCAGCGGAAACGTGAAAGCGTTGCCGAGCCCGTACGCAAACGGCAGACGCGAAGAAGAGAACAAACGATCGCCTTCGCGTAGACGCAGGACTTCACAGCA